>WNFR01009204.1_pt1 | contig 17976 bp, 19 predicted proteins | sample 5400221 | NCBI WGS metagenome assembly WNFR01 (sample SAMN13153357, study PRJNA577476) | soil metagenome | isolation source: 40 cm soil under Madrone tree | place: USA:California | collected 2016-06-14
GCGGCGAAGGGAGCCTCCGTAGCGCTGACGTTCACGCTTACACGCGGGTCGGTGACGGCGCAGCTCCAGGTCCTCCAGGGAACGACGGTGATCGCGACGCCGACCGTGATGCAGCTTGCGGCCGGGCCGCAGACGCTGAGCTGGAACGGCCTGCTCGACGACGGGACGACGGCGCCCGACGGGAGCTACACGCTCGCGCTGATGATCACCGACGCCACGACGACGTTCACGCGCACGTCGACTGTCACGCTCGACTCCACCCCGCCGGCGATCACAGTGCTCTCCTACAAGACGATGCGCTTCCGCCTCTCGGAACCGGTGACGCTCACGCTGGTCGTCGGTGCAAACCGCTACACGCGCACGCTCACGGCTGCCGCGACGACCTCGTTCTGGCTGAAGCAGAAGCCGCGCGCGTATCGCCTGATCGCGACCGACGCTGCGGGCAACAGCACGTCCGTGAGCTACCGGTCGCGGTAGGGCGCGACCCACGCGTCGTAGCCGACGCCGAGCTCGTACAGGATCGCTGCGAGCAGCGGCGCACGCTCGACCTCGTACCCGAGCTCGACGCGCACTGATGTCGGCGGCTTCGCGGTGTCCACGGGCAGCTCCTCCGCCGTCTCGTTGACGTTGACCCCGATGCCGAGCACGACGCGTCCGGCACTCGCCTCCGGCAGGACGCCGACGAGCTTGCGGCCCGCGACGACGACGTCGTTGGGATGCCGGAGCGACGCGTCGACGCCCGTCTCGGCGCGTAGCGCCCGCGCGACCGCCTCGCCGGCGACGAGCGAGAGCTCGGGCCAGAGCGGCATCGGCGCACGCGGCAGGAGCAGCACGGACAGCAGGATCGAGCGTCCCGTGACGTCCTCCCAGCTGCGCCCGAGCCGGCCGCGGCCCGCAGTCTGGTGATCGGTCGCGACGACAGCGCCTTCCGGGTCGTCGTCCTCGAGCAGGCGCTGTGTCGACGGACACGATGCGACGAACCGGTACGGACGCCCGAGCCGTCCGCGCAGCAGCGGCGTCACGAGCTCCGGGGTCAGGTCCGACACGCCCGACTAGACTAGACACGCTGTGCAACCGCTACGCGGAAACGGCCGCCCGATCAGACAACCGCTGCGGCAGGACCGCGGCCTCGTCTACGAGAAGCTCAGCGACCCGATCCTGGTCACACGCGCGAAGGACGGCGACCGGCTCGCACTCGACGCGCTGTGCGCGCGGCACGCGCCGAAGGTCGAGCGGCTCGCGCGGCATCTGCTCCGCGACCCCGAGGACGCAAGCGACGCGGCGCAGGAGGCGCTCGCGAAGCTCTGCGTGCGCCTCGGCCAGTTCCGCGGCGACTCCCAGTTCTCCACGTGGCTGCACCGGCTCGTCATGAACACGTGCCGCGACGCCGCCGAGCGGCAGAAGACGCGCGTGCACGAACCGCTCGCCGACGACCTCAGCAGCGGTCCCGACGACGACCCGATGCGCGCCGCAGGCATCTCCGAGCTCCGCCGCGAGCTGTGCGACTCGCTCGCGGGCGTGTCGCCGCAGCAGGCGCAGGTCGTGCTCCTCAAGGACGCGCTCGGCTATTCCTTCGAGGAGATCGCCGACGCAGCCGGCATGCCGGTGGGCACCGCGAAGTGCCACGCCCACCGTGGCCGCAGCAGGCTTCGGGAGCAGCTGGAAGACCGAGACGTCGCGTGATCCCGGTCGCGCCGTTCGGCCGGGACGTGATCGAGTCGTTGATCCCACACCGGCCGCCGTTTCTCCTTGTCGACGAGATCGTCGAGCTCGAACCGGGCAAGCGGGTCGTCGGCCGCCGCCTGATCCGGGCCGACGACTGGTGGTTTCCGGGACATTTCCCCGAGCGTCCGGTCATGCCCGGCGTGCTCACGATCGAGGCGATCGCCCAGGCCGGCGCGGTGGCGGTGCTCGCAGCGGAGGAGAACCACGGCAAGATCCCGTTCTTCGCGGGCATCGACGACTGCCGCTTCAAGCGCGTCGTCGAGCCGGGCGACGTGCTTACGCTCGAATGCGAGTTCACGCGCGTACGCGGCCCGATCGCGAAGGGCGAAGGGCGCGCCCTCGTCGGCGACGAGCTTGCGGCGCAGGCCGTCCTGACGGTGTTCGTCGGCGAATGATCGGCACAGCGGAACGGAGTGAGGTCTCGATCACCGGCCTCGGCTGCAAGGTGCCGGACCGCATCGTCACGAACGACGACCTCGCGAAGTTCGTCGACACCTCGGACGAGTGGATTGTCGAGCGCACCGGCATTCACGAGCGGCGTATGGCCGACGAGAGCGAGGCGCTCTCCGATCTGGCGCTCCCTGCTGCACGGGAAGCGCTGCGACAGGCGGGGATCACCGGCCGAGACGTCGACCTGATCATCGTGGCAACGGTGACGCCCGATATGGCCTTCCCGTCGACGGCCGCGATCCTCGCCGACGCGCTCGGCGCGACCGACGCGGCCGCGTATGACCTCTCCGCCGGGTGCACCGGCTTCATGTACGCGCTCGCGCAGGGCTACGGGATGCTCGCCGGCGGTCTCGCACGGCGGGCGCTCGTCGTCGGCGGCGACGTGCTCTCCCGGATCCTCGACTGGGACGACCGCTCGACGCTCGTCCTCTTCGGCGACGGCGCGGGCGCGGTCGTGCTCGAGGCGGTGCCCGAGCAGGGCTTCCTCGGCTTCGAGCTCGGCGCCGACGGGGCGGGCGGCCGGAACCTCTGGCTGCCCGGCAGCGGCTCCAGGCGCTTCGACGATTCCGAGAAATACGTCAAGATGAACGGCCCGGAGGTGTTCAAGTTCGCGACCCGGATCCTCGTCCAGTCGGCCGAGGACCTGCTCGCGACCTGCGGGCTCACGATCGACGACGTGGATCTCTACATCCCACACCAGGCCAACCGGCGGATCATCGACCACGCAACCCGCAAGCTCGGGGTGCCGTCTGAACGGGTGGTGATCAACGTCGATCGCTACGGCAACACGTCATCCGGCTCGATCCCGCTCGCCCTCGCGGACGCTGCGGCCGACGGCCGGCTGCGCCCCGGCGAGCTGGTGCTGATGACCGGCATGGGTGCGGGACTGACGTGGGGGTCGGCCCTGATGCGCTGGACGAAGGAGATGGCGGCGTGACGAAGATTGCGTTCTGCTTCCCCGGCCAGGGCTCGATCGAGGCCGGCATGGGCCGCGACATCGCCGAGGCCGTGCCCAGCGCCATGGACGTGTACACGCGCGGCAGCGCGGCGTCCGGGCTCGACCTCGAGCATCTCTGCTTCCACGGCAACGCCGACGACCTCGTCGACACGGCCGTGCAGCAGCCGGCGCTCGTCGCGACGTCGCTGGCGGTTCTCGCCGCGGTGCGCGCGCGCGGGATCGAGCCGGACTACGTCGTCGGCCATTCCGTCGGCGAGTTCGCGGCGATCGCCGCGGCGGGATCGATGACGATCGAAGAGGCGTTGACGCTCGTGCGCGAGCGCGGCATCGCGATGGCCGAGGCGGCGGCGATGCACCCCGGCTCCATGGCCGCGATCCTCGGTCTCGAAGACGAGGTCGTCGAGACGCTCTGCCGGAAGATCCTCGGCGTGTGGCCCGCGAACTACAACTGCCCCGGCCAGATCGTCGTGTCGGGCGAGAACGACGCCGTCGACGAGTGCTGCGAGCGCGCGCAGGAGGAAGGCGCGCGGCGGGCGGTCAAGCTGAAAGTGTCGGGGGCGTTCCACTCGCCGCTCGTCGCGCGCGCGGCCGACCGGTTGCGTCCCGCGATCGAACGTGTGAACTTCAAGGAGCCGCTGTCGCCGTTCATGTCCACCGTCACCGCGCGCGTCGAGTCGGCGCAGCGGATGGGGCCGCTGCTCGTAGATCAGCTCACGGCACCGGTGCGCTTCACGCAGGCGGCGACGGAGCTGATGAAGGACGGCGTGCGCACGTTCGTCGAGGTCGGGCCGGGCAACGTGCTATCCGGTCTCCTCAAGCGGATCGACCGCAGCGTGAAGGCCGTCTCGGTGAACGATCTCGCCTCGCTCGACAAGCTTCACGAAGCGCTCTCCGAAGCGTGACCTTCGCGTCGCTGGACGGTAAGACGGCGCTCGTCACCGGAGCGTCGCGCGGGATCGGGCGCGCCATCGCGATCGAGCTCGCGGCGGGCGGCGCGGCCGTCGTCGTCGGCTACCGCTCGGGCCGCGACGAGGCGGAGGCGCTCGCAGCCGAGCTCGGCGGACGCGCCGTGCAGGCGGACGTCTCGAGTGCCGAGGACGCGAAGCGCCTCGTCGAAGAGGCCGGCGACCTGGACATCCTCGTCAACAACGCCGGCCTCACGCGCGACGGCCTGCTCCCGCGCATGCCCGACGACGACTGGCGCACGGTGATCGAGACGAACCTCTCCTCCGTCTTCTACACCTGCCGCGCCGTCTGCCGGCCGATGATGAAGAAGCGCGGCGGCTCGATCGTCAACGTCTCTTCGATCGTCGGGGTGCACGGCAACGCCGGCCAGACGAACTACGCCGCCTCGAAAGCCGGGATCATCGGCTTCACGAAGTCGCTCGCGAAGGAGCTGGGCGGCCGCAACGTGCGCGCGAACGTCGTCGCTCCCGGCTATGTGAAGACCCAGCTCACCGACGTCCTGCCGGAGGAGGCGACCGGGCTGATGCTCGCCAACACCCCGCTCGGACGGCTCGGGGAGCCGGAGGACATCGCGGGGGCGGTACGCTTCCTCTGTTCCGACGCGGCCTCGTTCATCACGGGGGAGGTCTTGCTCGTGGACGGGGGGCTGGGAATGTGACGGCGGGAAACGGATCACTCAACGGGCGGCGGCGTGTCGTCATCACCGGGCTGGGCGCCATCACGCCGCTCGGGAACACCGTGCGCTCGAGCTGGGAGGGCCTGATCGCAGGCGAGTCCGGCGCCGGGCAGATCACGCAGTTCGACACGACCGACTTCCCGGTCACGTTCGCCTGCGAGGCGAAGGACTTCGTCCCGGGCGATTGGGTCGACCACAAGCAGGCGCGGCGCATGGACCGGTTCGCGCAGCTGATCGTCGCTGCAGCCCGCCAGGCCGAACAGGACTCGGGCCTCGACATCTCCAAGGAGTCCGATCGCGTCGGCGCGGCGATCGCCACCGGCATCGGCGGCCTCAAGTCGTTCCAGGACTGCCACGACGTCCTGCGCGAGCGCGGGCCGGATCGCGTCAACCCCTTCGCGATCCCGGCGATCATCCCGAACATGGGCGCCGGCTGGGTGTCGATGGAGCTCGGCACGAAAGGCCCGCTGATGTCGGAGTGCACCGCGTGCGCCGCCTCGAACATGGCGATCGGCGACGGAACCGACGCGATTCGCCTCGGCCGGGCCGACGTGATGTTCTGCGGCGGCACGGAGGCTGCGATCAACAAGGTCGGCATCGCAGGCTTCGGCGCAATGCGTGCGCTCTCTCGCCGCAACGACGACCCGAAGCGGGCGTCGCGTCCCTTCGACGCTGCGCGCGACGGCTTCGTGATGGGCGAAGCGGGCGCGGTGCTCGTGCTCGAGGAGCTCGAGCATGCGAAGGCGCGTGGCGCGAAGATCTACGCGGAGATCGTCGGCTACGGCGTGTCCGCGGACGCGAGCCACATCACCGATCCCGATCCCACCGGCGTCAATCCGGCCCGTGCGCTGAAGATGGCGATGGGCGACGCGGGCGTCACGCCGGAGGAGATCGACTACATCAACGCGCACGCGACGTCGACGCCGGTCGGCGACTCGAGCGAGACGCGCGTGATCAAGCTCGCGATGGGCGAGGAGCAGGCGTACAAGATCCCGGTCTCCGGCACGAAGGGTGCGACAGGGCATTGCCTCGGTGCCGCCGGCGCGATCGAGGCGATGTTCACGACGCTCGCCGTGTGCGAGGGCGTGCTGCCGCCGACCATCAACTACGACACGCCCGATCCCGAGTGCGACCTCGACTACGTCCCGAACGTCGCGCGCAAAGCCGACGTGAAGATCGCCGTGAACAACTCGTTCGGCTTCGGCGGACACAACGCGTGCGTCGTGTTCCGCCGTTACGCGGATCAGCCGTAACGCCGCAACGCTGCAGCGCGGGCAACCGTCGCGGCCGGTGCCTGGCTCCAAACGGCCGCAACGTGCGACGTGACCGCTGCGCCCGTCCGTTTGGTGCCAGGCACCAGGGTGTGCACCGCAGCGCCGTCGTACCTCACACCTAGCCTTCAACGAATGGACGAGCTGATCGAGGTCCGCCGCTCGCGGCGCGTCCGTCGCTGGACGTTGACGGTGCCCTGGGGAGATCCGCCGATCCTGACCGTTCCGTCATGGCTCGCGGATGCCGACGTGGAACGCATCATCGAATCGCATCGCGAGTGGATCGCGCTGGAACGCGTGAAGCAACGACCGCGCCTACGCCTCGACCCGCGCGAGATTTCGGAGACGGACGCGCGCCGCGCTGCACGCGAGCTCGTGACGATGCTCGCCGAGGAAGAGGCGCAGGAGCTTGGCGTCGCGTACAAGCGGATCGAGATCCGCGACCAGCGCACGCGCTGGGGCTCGTGCTCGCCGCGCGGAACGCTCTCGTTCAACTGGCGGCTCGTGCTCGCGCCGTACGACGTGCTCGACTACGTCGTCGTGCACGAGGTCTGCCACATCCGCGAGCCGAACCACTCGCGGCGGTTCTGGAGCCTCGTCGAGACGCGCCGGCCCGGCTGGCGGGAGCACCGCGACTGGCTCCACAAGCACGGTCCCGAGTTGCTGGCCTTCAGGCCTGCGGGTTAACCGCGCAGATACGCGTCGTCGCCGTCGATCCAGTCCTGGCGCGGCGGGGTGAAGACGTCGACGTCGAGCGTGTCCTCGAGCGCCTCTGCGGCATGCGGGAGATGCGGCGGGATCGTCAGCACCTCGCCGGCGCCCACGTCGATCACCTCGGCTCCGTCGTCGCCGAGCTGGAAGCGCATCGCGCCGCTGAGCACGTATGTGATCTGTTCGTTGTGGTGCGCGTGCTTCGGAACGATCGCGCCCTTCGTGAGATAGATCTGCGCGATCATCATCGACTCGCCGGTGATGAACGTGCGTCCGATCGACGGACTGAGCTCCTCGCGCGGCAGGTCGTCCCAGCGGTGGCGCTTCGCTTCAGCCATGATCAGGAGTCTATGGAACGCTGGGCGACATTCGATTGCTACGGGACATTGATCGACTGGAACGGCGGGATCGGGCGCGAGCTCGAACGCCTCTTCGGCGCCGACAAAACGTCGAGCCTCCTGCACGCGTACCACGAAGTCGAGCCCCAGGTGCAGCGCGAGGCGCCCGCGAGGGCGTACCGCGACGTGCTCACGATCGCGCTCACCCGTCTCGCCGAACGGGAGGGCCTGCCGCTCGACGCAGCCGACGAGGGTGCGCTCGCGCGCTCGCTGCCGAGTTGGGAGCCGTTCCCCGACGCGCGCGCCGCCCTCGAAGACGCGCGCCGGCGCGGCTGGAAGCTCGCGATCCTCTCGAACACCGATCGCGACTACATCGACGCGTCGCTCGCGCGCATCGGCGTGCCGTTCGATCTCGTCATCGTCGCCTCGGAAATCGGCTCCTACAAGCCTGGACACCGCCATTGGGAGGTCTTCACGGAGCAGACCGGCGCCGACCCGGCCGGGCACGTGCACGTCGCCGCCAGCCTCTTTCACGACATCGCGCCGGCGACCGAGCTCCGCCTGCCCACGATCTGGATCAACCGCCTCGGCGAGGAGCCGGAACCGCAGCCCGACGTCGAGCTGCGCACGCTGGCCGGGCTCGGCGAGGCGCTCGACGGCCTCGTCGCGTGAGAGAGCGGCCGCTCACCCGCGACGACGCGCCGGCCGTCGCCGCGATCGCGGCCGCGGACGAGACAGCCCTGCGCGGGCATCCGTCGCGCGTGCAGGCCAACGACCTGCTGGCGTGGTGGGAGCGCACCGACCTGGAGCACGACTCGTGGCTCTTCGAGGACGACGACGGGCCGCTCGCCGCCGGCTGGTTCGAGCTCTACGGCGACATCGGCACGTTCACCGGCGTCGTCGCCCAGCACGCGAAGGGCCGCGGCCTCGGCACGGCGATCGCGGAACGCGGCGAGGCACGCTCGGCCGCGCGCGACGCGGCGAAGATCCACGCAGTCGGGCTCGCAGAAGACCCTGCCGCAGCTGCGCTCTTCACCGGCCGCGGCTTCCGTGAAGTGCGCCGGTTCTACGAGATGGCGATCGAGCTCACAGAGCAGCCGACCGTGCCCGCGCTCGTCGGCGGCCTGGCCCTCGACGTGTTTCGCCTGGAAGATGCCCAGACATTCCACGCCGCGATCACCGAGTCGTTCGAGGACCACTGGGAATGGCACGGGACGTCCTTCGACCAGTGGTGGAAGACCCGTAACGGCCAGCACTCGGACGCGAACGGGCCACTCTGGTTCCTCGTGCGTGACGGGGATGAGATCGCTGCGGTCGCGCGGAACGAGGCGGAGCGAAACGGCGGCGGCTACGTCGGCGCCCTCGGCGTCCGGCGGCCATGGCGCGGCCGGGGTCTCGGCAAGGCGCTCCTCTATCGCACCTTCGCCGAGTTCTGGGGACGCGGCGTCACACGGGTTACGCTCGGGGTGGACGCGGAGAGTCCGACCGGCGCGACGAAGCTCTACGAGAGCGTCGGAATGGAGGTCGAGAGCTCGATGGTGGTCTTCGAGAAGACACTGCGATGAGCCTCTTGCGGGCGAAATGCCCGACCTGCAACGCGCACACGGCCGTCGCGATCGGGCCCGACTACGAATGCCACTCGTGCGGCCGCACCTTCGCCGCCGGTCTCGTGCGCGTTCCACGCGCGTGGGGCGACGGCGGCGAGGCGATGATCGAGTCCGCCGGCCTGCGCCTCGACTACCCCGAGGCGTCGGTGGTGGAGGAGGACTCGCTGCAGGCGCAGACGCTCGCGATCGCGTCCGACCTTCCGAAGCGGCCGCTCGTGCTCGGCGGATGCTGCTGCTCGCACGTCGGTGCCGTCGAAGGGCTCGCGGCGCGCCACGACCGGCTCGGTGTGATCTGGCTCGACGCGCACGGCGACCTCAACACGCCTGCGACCTCGCCGTCCGGGAACGAGTGGGGCATGCCACTGCGAATGCTGATCGACGGCGGCGCGATCGACGCGCAGGACGTCGCCCTGATCGGTGCGCGGAACCTCGACCCGCCGGAGACCGAGTTCATCGCCTCGAGGGGCATTCAGGACACCGCGGAGGCCGTGCTCGACCGGGTCGACCGCGTCTACGTCGCCCTCGACTGCGACGTCTTCGAGCCGAGCCAGCTCGCCGTCTTCATGCCGGAGCCCGGCGGGCCGACGCTCGCCGACGTCGAGAAGCTCCTCTGCGGCCTCCGCGACCGTGGCGCGGTCGTCGGCGCCGGCCTCACGGGGCTCGCCCCGGATCCGGCCAACGTCGAGCCGCTCGAGCGGCTCTGCACGGCGCTCGGCTACTGACGCAACTCCTGGTCGGCCGCCCCGGTCTAAGCTAGCGCCGTGGCCAAGATCGACGTCTCGATCGAGACCGACGACAAGCCTGCTCCGCCGCCGAAAAATCCGAACACCTGCCCGGTGTGCCACTCGCATTACCGGGACGACGAGCTCGAGCAAGCGTTGTGGGTCTGTGCCCAGTGCGGGCACCACTTCCCGATGCGCGCCCGCGCGCGCATCGAGTCACTCGTGGACGAGGGTTCGTTCCTCGAGGAATCCGCCGACCTGCACTCCGAGGATCCGCTCGGCTTCTTCGACCTGAGGCCCTACGTCGAGCGTCTCGCGGAGGCGGAGATGTCGACGGGCCTCGCCGACGCGATGGTGATCGGACAGGCGGCGATCGGCGGTCGCGGCTGCGAGCTCGCCGTCATGGACTTCGCCTTCATGGGCGGCTCGATGGGCAGCGTCGTCGGCGAGAAGTTCTCGCGCGCGTGCGACACGGCGTCGGAGCGCGGCACGCCGCTGATCGCCGTGACCGGTTCCGGCGGCGCCCGCATGCAGGAAGGCATCCTCGAGCTTCGCGACGCTCGGCGACGTCCTGCTCGCCGAACCCGGCGCGTTGATGTCGTTCGCCGGCCCGCGGGTCGTCCAGGGGATCACGCGCGAGAAGCTCCCCGACGACTTCGGCCGCGCCGAGCAGAACCTGCGCTTCGGCCACGTCGACGCGATCGTGGCGCGGCCGGAGCTCCGGCCGACGCTGTCCCGCCTCCTGAGGTTGTTCGATGCCCCCGAGTGAGCACGAGCTCCGGCTGCGCGAGCGGCTCGGCCGCCTGCGCAACATGCCGCTGCTCGGCGGCGCGAAGCTGTCCGGTGAGCTCGACCGGCTGCAACGGCAGCTCGACCGGATCGGCCAGCAGCCGACGGACGAGGACATCTGGACGTCGGTGCTGCTCGCCCGCCACGAGGATCGTCCGTACACGCTCGACTATGTCGAGCGGATCCTCGACGACTGGTTCGAGCTGCACGGCGACCGCGGCCGCGCCGACGACGGCGCCATGATCAGCGGCCTCGGCAAGCTCGACGGCCGCACCGTCGCGCTCGTCGGCCAGCAGAAGGGACGCGACATCCAGGAGCGGGCGAAGCGCCAGTTCGGGATGCCGGATCCGGAGGGCTACCGGAAGGCGCAGCGCGTGATGGAGCTCGCCGACCTGCACGGCTTCCCGGTCATCTCGCTCGTCGACACGCCGGGCGCCTATCCCGGAGTGGCCGCGGAGCAGCACGGCCAGGGCGGCGCGATCGCGGCTTCGCAGGCCGCGATGGCACGGCTCTCCGTCCCGACGGTCGCCTGCGTGATCGGGGAGGGCGGCTCCGGCGGCGCGATCGCGATCGCGCTTGCCGACCGCGTGTTGATGCAGGAGCACGCGATCTATTCGGTGATCTCGCCCGAGGGCTGCGCGATGATCCTCTGGCGCGACGCGGGCGAGGCGAAGAAGGCCGCCGCGGCGTTCAAGCCTGACGCGGCGCACTGCCTCGAGCTGGGCGTGATCGACGGAATCGTGCCCGAGCCGGAGGGCGGGGCGCACATGGATCCGGACGGCGCGGCGCGAATGCTCGTCGAGGCGCTGCGGGATTCGCTCGATGATCTCGTCGACGTGCCGGCGGACGAGCTGCGGCGCCGCCGGCGGGCGAAGTTCCGCTCGCTCGGCGTGTTCGCTTAAGCTTTCGGTAGATTTCGCTAGCTTCAGGACGGGTCGCCGGGGTCCTGTCCACAGCGTCCACAGGCTTATCCCCGGTTGTTGCCACGGCTTGAAAAGAGGGCTCGTACGACTCGAGGCCGGCAAAGCCGGCCTCGAGCATCGACCCCCCCGCTGGGTGGAGAAGCGTTCGTCGCACGGTGCTCATCTCACCCGGCGCCCGGATCCAAACCCGAACGGGCAAGCTACGGACGTGGCGGAGAAGCTTCGCGACTACGAGCGCAAGCGCGACCCGGCGCGGACGCCCGAGCCGTTCACCTCGCGGCCGGGGCGCGGTGAAGGCCCGATCTTCGTCGTCGAGCGCCACGACGCGCGGCGGCTCCACTACGACTTCCGCCTCGAGCGCAACGGCGCCCTCGCGTCCTGGGCCGTTCCCAAGGGCGTGCCCCTCGAGCCGGGGCAGCGTGCGCTCGCGGTCCACGTCGAGGATCATCCGCTCGACTACGCGGCCTTCGAGGGCGAGATCCCGAAGGGCAACTACGGCGCGGGAACGGTCGAGATCTGGGATCGCGGCACCTACGAGCTCGTTGAGGAGAAGCCCGACGGCGGACTGACCGTGCGACTGCACGGGGAGCGGCTCCAGGGCACGTGGACGCTCGTGCCGGCGCACATGGACGGCAAGGAGCAGAACTGGCTCTTGCTCCGGAAGCGCGACGACGTGGCCGCGCCGCGTGCCCTGCGCAACGACTACAAGGCGATGCTCGCGACGCTCGCGACCGAGCTCCCGCACGGCGACGACTGGCTCTACGAGGTGAAGTGGGACGGCTATCGCGCGCTGGGTTACGTTCGCGGAGGCGAGGCACGGCTCGTCTCGCGCAACGGGAACGACCTGACCGGGCGCTTCCCGGAGGTCGCGAAGGCGCTCGCGAAGGCGGTGCGCAGCCCCGAGTGCGTCGTCGACGGCGAGGTGTGCGCGATCGACGAGCACGGGCGCCCGAGCTTCTCGGCGATGCAGCAGGGCAAGCCGGGCACGCCGATCGTCTACGAGGTCTTCGACGTGCTCGAGATCGACGGGCTGCCCGTGCTCGAGCTGCCCCTGACCGAGCGGCACACCCGGCTCGAGGAGCTACTCGACACGCGCGGCGGCATGGTGCAGCTCTCCGGCGCCTTCGAGGACGGCGATGCGCTGCTCGAGGCCGCGCGTGAGCGGGGGCTCGAAGGTGTGATGGCGAAACGCGCGACCTCGGCCTACTACGAGGGCAAGCGGACCCGGTACTGGCTGAAGATCAAGACGCACGGGCGCCAGGAGTTCGTGATCTGCGGCTGGACGAAGGGCCAGGGCCGGCGGGCCGCCAGCTTCGGCTCGCTGGTGCTCGGTGCGTACCGCGACGGTGAGCTGCAATGGGTCGGCAACTGCGGCACCGGCTTCACCGAGCACGACATCGCCGACCTGCTTGCGAAGCTCGAGCCGCTGCGACGCGACGCGCTTCCGTTCTCCGTCGAGCCGAAGATGCCGAAGGTGCGGAAGGGCGATGTCGTGTGGGTGGAGCCGAAGCTCGTGTGCGAGGTCGAGTTCGCCGAATGGACGCACGACGGGCATCTGCGCGCGCCGTCGTTCCAGGGGTTGCGCGACGACAAGGCTCCCGCCGAGGTGCACCGCGAGGAGCCGCTCGAGGCGCAGTCGTACACGGGACGCGTGAAGCTCTCGAATCTCGAGAAGGTGTTCTTCCCGGACGAGCGGATCACAAAGGGCGATCTCATCGAGTACTACCGCGCCGCCGCGCCGGCGCTTCTGCCGCATCTGCGCGATCGTCCGTTCACGATGCGCCGCTATCCGGACGGCGCCTTCGGCAAGGCGTTCTTCCAGAAGGACGCGCCGACGCACATGCCGGAATGGATTCCGCGCTTCCGCGTCGAGGTGTCGACGCGCGAGTCACCGCGGCGCCGGCGGTGGATCGAGGCGCCGATCGTGAACGACGAGGACGCGCTCGTCTGGATGGTGAACATGGGGTGCATCGACCTGAACACGTGGTACTCGCGCGTCGACAAGCCCGACCGGCCGGACTTCGTGCTCTTCGACCTCGATCCGTCACCCGACGTCGGCTTCAAGGAGACGGTACAGGTCGCGCTGATCGTGAAGCAGGCGCTCGACTCGCTCGGCCTGGTCTCGTTCGCGAAGACGTCGAGCGCGGACGGGATGCACGTGCTCGTACCGGTCGAGCGACGTTACACCTTCGACGATACGCGCGAGTTCTCGGAGGTCGTCGCGGGCGCGATCGCTCGCACGCATCGCGGCCTCGCGACAACCGAATGGACGAAAGCGAAGCGCCGCGGCGTCCTGATCGACTCGAACCAGAACGGCGAAGGAAAAACGATCGCGTCCGTCTACTCGGTGCGCCCGCGCGCAGGCGCCCCCGTCTCGACGCCGCTGCGCTGGGACGAGGTGAACGACGCGCTCGATCCGTCGGCGTTCACGATGGACGTCGTGCTCGAACGCATTCGTACCCACGGCGACCTGTTCGAAGGCGTCCTGAACACGAAGCAGCGGATCGACAAGGCGCTCGCGGCGCTCCGCTGAGTGCGGTTGAACGGCGGTTACAGCCGGGAAGTCTTCTAGCATCCCGCCGGCTGTGCACCGGCCCCCGGGAACGCAACGACCGCGCCGCTTCCGCCCGCGCTTCCATTGGGAGCTGCTCGTCTGTGGCGTGCGCGGCCACGAGCTGATCGGCACCGACGCCGCCCGCCTCCGTTCCGAGGACGTGATCGTCGCACGCGAGGAGCACGGCATCCGCTGGTACCGCTGCGTGCGCTGCGACTCCTGGCTGCCGTTGCCGCCGCCCGAGCATCCGGCGCGCGAGCTCCCGCCGCCGCGCGAGGAGATCGAGCTGCCGCTGCGCGGCCGCGCCCTCCGTGACAAGGTCGTGCTGCGGATCATCGCCGTCGATCGCGCGATCCACTTCGTCGTGCTCGCAGCGTTCTCGGTCGCGGTGGTGCTGTTCGCGTCGCACGAGATCCGGCTGCGCGAGTTCTTCTACCGGGTCGTGAATGCGCTGGAGGGCGGAAACGCGTCGCCGAGCCATCCCGCCACCGGCGGCTTCCTCCACACGGTCGAGCATCTGCTCTCGCTGAAGTCGTCGACGCTCTACGCGGTCGCGGCGGCCGCGGCGGTCTACGCAGTGGTCGAAGCGGCCGAAGCGGTCGGCCTCTGGTACCAGAAGCGCTGGGCGGAATACCTCACCTTCGTCGCCACGTGCGCGTTCCTGCCGTATGAGGTGTACGAGCTCACGCGCAGCGTGTCGCCGTTCAAGTGGGTCGCGCTCGCGGCCAACCTGCTGATCGCCGGATACCTGCTCTACGCGAAGCGCCTCTTCGGGCTTCGCGGCGGCGCGGCCGCGGAGGAGGGCGCACGGGCGCGCGACACCGGCTGGGAGGCGCTCGAGCGCACCGCGCCGTCAGCTCGCGACGTCAGCGAGCCGACGGCGTAGGAAGTCGCGCTCCACCTCGCTCGGCGCGAGCGCGAGCGCGCGTTCGTACGCGGCGGTGGCGTCGTGCGCGCGGCCGAGCCGGCGCAGCAGGTCGGCCCGTGCTGAGTGCAGCAGGTAGTAGTCGTCGAGGCCTTCGATGCCGTCCATCACCGCGAGTCCGGCATCCGGGCCGTCCGCCATCGCGACCGCGACGGCGTGGTTCAGGTCGACGACCGGCGACGGTGTGAGCTCGCCGAGCCGCTGGTACAAGAGCGATATCGCTGCCCAGTCGGTCGTGTCTTCTGCGTGCGCTGCGGCAATCGCGGCCTGCAGCTGGTACGGCCCGAGCGTGCGTAGCGAGATCGCGCGCTCGAGCGCGCGGCGCCCCTGCTCGATCTCAGAGCGATCCCACCGCTCCCGGTCCTGCTCGTCGAGCAGCACAAGCTCACCGTCGCGCACGCGTGCGTCGCGGCGCGCGTCCTGCAGGAGCAGGAGCGCGTGCAGCCCATGGGTCTCGGCTTCGTCCGGCATCAGCGTCGCGAGCAGGACCGCGAGCCGGATCGCCTCGGCACACAGCTCACGCCGCACGGGCGGGCCGTAGCCCGCGTTGAAGATGAGATAGACGACCCGCAGCACCGAGCCGAGCCGCTCCGGCAGCACGTGATCCGGCGGGACGCGAAACGGGATGCCGGCGTCACGGATCTTCCGCTTCGCGCGCACGAGGCGCTGCGCCATCGTCGCCTCGGGAACGAGGAACGCACGTGCGATCTCCTCGGTCTCGAGCCCGCCGAGCGAGCGCAACGTCAGCGCGAGGCGTGCCTCGAGCGCGAGCGACGGATGGCAGCACGCGAAGATGAGGCTGAGCCGCTCGTCGGGGATCGTGGTCGTGTCGTCCATCTCGTCCTGCTCTGGCTCGGCCTCGAGACGCGCCAGCAGCTCCGTCTTGCGACGCAGGCTCTGCTCGCGCCGGAGCCGGTCGATCGCGCGGTTGCGCGCGACCGTCACGAGCCAGCCCGCCGGATTCGCCGGCACGCCGTCGCGCGGCCACCGCTCGAGCGCGACCGCCACCGCGTCCTGAAGGGCGTCCTCGGCGAGGTCGAAGTCGCCGAGGACGCCGATCAAGGTCGCGAGCACACGGCCGTGCTCCTCGCGAAAGAGGGCGGCGAGCGCGGTGTCGGCGCGACCGGCTATCCGGCGCGGCTCTCCACGCGCATCGGCACCACGGGGCGAACCTCGATCGTGCCGTGCGGGATCTTCGCCGCCCACTCGAGCGCCTCGTCGACCGACTCGGCCTCGATCACGTAGTAGCCGCCCAGCTGTTCCTTCGTCTCGGCGAACGGGCCGTCCGTGATCAGCGCGTCTGCACCGTCACGAATCTGGACGGTGGTCGCCGTGGAGGACGGCTGAAGCTGGTCGCCGGCGATGAGGGCACCCTTCTCGCGCAGTTCCTCCGTGTAGGCGCCCCACTTCGCCATCCAGCCGTTCCGCACGTCGTCGGACATGGTCGCCCAGCCACTCTCGTCGTCGTGGATCAGAAGCATGTACTGCATGTGCGAGTCCTCCTTCGAGGTCGGTGTCGAGAATACGACGAACGGGCTAGCGTGATTTCGACATCCGGGTCAAAAGAATCCGCGCACCGGCTTTGTCGAGCCACTCATTCAGATTCCCGCATTTCGGACTCTGCACGCACGAGGGGCAGCCGTGCTCGCAGGGACAGCCCTCGAGCATGCGCACGGTGTCCGCGACCCAGCCTTCGAACTGGTCGAAGCCGCGCTCGGCGATCCCCACGCCGCCGGGATGCCCGTCGTAGATGAAGACCGTCGGCTCCCCCGTGTCGGCGTGGACGTTCGTCGAGAGGCCGCCGATGTCCCAGCGGTCGCACATCGCCCAGAGCGGCAGCAGCGCGATCATCGAGTGCTCCGCCGCATGGAGGGAAGAGAGCAGCTTCGGCATCTGCTCGAGCCCCTCGAGATGCTTCGCGCTCGGCACGTACCAGACTGCTTCGGTGTCGAACGTGGTTGCGGGCAGGTCGAGCTGCACCGTGTCGAGCGTCGCCTGGTCGCGGATCGACTTGCGCTGGTAGGCGACGACCTGTTCTGTGACGGAGACCCGGCCGAACGTGAGCGAGAGCCCGAGCCGCCGTTCGCTGCGCAGCGGCTCCTCGATGTCCGTCGACGTCTCCTTCTTCGCCTGCGTGTACCAGTCGCCGGAGAACGGCTCGACGACCGCGTGCCGTGCGACGTGGTCGAGCTCGCGCACGAGCCATTGCTCGCCCATGTGGAGGTAGACGGCGCCCTCGTGCACGGTCGAGTATGCGCGCTCGCGCTCGACGATCCCGAGCACCGAGCCTGTGCTCGCGTCGATCACCGTGAACGAGTCCGCGCTCGCGGAGCGCAGCTGTGTGCGAGCGGCGGGGTAGTCCTTGCCCGCCCAGACCCAGCCGCGAGGCGTGTGTTGCAGCTCCGGGACGTGCGGCGCCCGCTCGAGCGCCTCGTCACCGAGCGTCGCCCGGTCGGCGTCGTCGATCGGCGCCTCGAATGCGGCGGCGGCCACGTGGCCGTCGAGCACGCGAGGATTGGCGTGGTCGAGGATGGCCGCTTCGACGCGGCGGCCGAGCAGCGTCTCCGGCTCGCGCATGAAGTACTGGTCGAGCGCGTCCTCCGAAGCGACGAGCACGGCGAGGCCGTGTCCGCGGCGACCGGCACGGCCCCACTGCTGGCGCAGGCTCGCGACGGTGCCGGGGAAGCCGACCGAGATCGCGCAGTCGAGCAGGCCGATGTCGATGCCGAGCTCGAGGGCGTCGGTGGCCGACACGCCGAGCAGCTCGCCGCTCACGAGCCGCCGCTCGATGTCGCGCCGCTGCTGCGGCGTGTAGCCGGCGCGGTAGGGCGCGAGCCGCTTCGCGGTCTTCGCGTCGACGCGGTCCGCGGCCATGCGATGGATGAGCTCCGCCGCCTTGCGGCTCTTCGCGAAGCAGATCGTGCGCAGGTCACGCTGCACGAGCGCCGCGAGCAGCCGTGACGCTTCGCCGAGCGCACTCGCGCGCAGTCCGAGCTCGGCGTCGAGCAGCTCGGGATTCCACAGTGCGATCGTGCGCGCGGCGCGCGGCGCGGCATCGTCGCCGATGACGGTGGCCGTATCGCCGAGCAGCGAATGTGCGAGCTCGCCGGGATTCGCGATCGTCGCGGACGCGAAGATGAACTGCGGTTCCGCACCGTAGATGTGGGCGAGCCGGCGCAGCCTCCGCAGGACGTTCGCGACGTGCGACCCGAACACGCCGCGATACACGTGCGCCTCGTCGACGACGATGTAGCGCAGGTTATGGAGCACGTCCGCCCAGAGGTCGTGCCGGGGCAACACCCCGAGATGGAGCATGTCGGGGTTGGTGAGGATGAGGTTCGCCCACTTGCGAATCTGCCAG
>WNFR01002837.1_pt1 | contig 17974 bp, 16 predicted proteins | sample 5400221 | NCBI WGS metagenome assembly WNFR01 (sample SAMN13153357, study PRJNA577476) | soil metagenome | isolation source: 40 cm soil under Madrone tree | place: USA:California | collected 2016-06-14
GAGCGGCGGCCGGCATCGGGTGCGGTTCCAGCAGAGGAGCAACTCCATCACCACCGCCGCGTCCACGCCGTGCCTGAGCAGGTGCCCGGCCAAAGACGCGATCGTGTTGTTGCGTTCGCCCACCGGGACGCCTTCGCAAACGAGCCGTCGCCAGTAAGCGATCGGGTGACCGCGTCGCGTCGTTTCTTCGACGGCCTCTCGTAGTATCCAGTCAGGAAGGGGCGCGATCGCGCTGCTCTCCGGGGTACGGCCCTCGACCCATACGTACCGCAAACCTGACGCATGCAGCGAGGGCGGCGCCACCACGTATCCTCCGTCTGCGCGGATATCGACACCCGGCGCCAGCCCGATCTTGTTGCGGACGACGCCTCCAGGATGCGCGAAGTAGAAATGGCGGCCACCGCCACCGGTCCCGCACTTCACCGTCGTGGGCATCGGGCCGTGTTCGCGCTCGAGCTGCTCCAGAGACTCGTTGCCGCCATGTCCCGCGTCGACATCGACCACGACCAGGCCGGAGATGGCACCGGTCACGACTCCGATGCCAGCCTCCGCCCATTGGCGCAACCAGCCGCGCGCTTCCGCCTCACTGGGGTGTCGATGCTGAAACTCCTCCCAGCGGACCAGCGGTCGCTTATCTCCTGCCCTGATCGGGATGATCGACCAGCCTCGTCCCATGTACTCGTGAATCGCCTCGTTGATCGAGACCATCGAGTCAATCCTTCTGGTGTGTTCGAATTCCATCCTCGCGTCGCAATGATCGCACGCGCTGTTGCGCTCGACTCCTTCCACATCCGTGCCATGCCGCCCGCCAACCCGGTGATGTTTGGGCAGTTCTACCGGCACTTGCACGTACTTGAGCGGGCGCCTACGCGAACCGGCGACAGCGGAGCCGCCGCCACCCACCAGGTCCACCACCAAGCAGCCTCCATTTAGCGAATCAAGCACCTCTCTGGAGCCCCCTCTCACCCGAGACTGGAGGGGGCGACAGAGAGCCAGATCCGGATCGCGCGCAGCGCCACCAGAGACTGACCTTCGGTCAGCGCGAGCGTTTCAAGCCCGTGACACGCGCCGCTCAGGGCACGTGGCGCGGCGCTTGAGGCCGCACGGCTTAGGGTGATGGAAGGAAGGCGGTGTGAGTGAGGCCGGTCCTGCACACCCCTCGACATTGAACCACGAGATGGGAGGCCAGGGGGTTGCGTGCGCTAATGCGATGCTCCGCCTGTTCGGCGTCGCCACGCCGGAACGCCCGCGTCAGCATTCACGCCGATCAACGGCTCCAGCCGGCGTCGAGGCGGACCACCTCCCCTTCGCCTACACGAGCACGGCAGCCCCCGGCCCATCGTGAGGTCGCGTCAACGTGCAGCGGGCACGCGGCGTTTCGCATCGCTGGCGATGGATTCGCGTGCAGCCCATCGAAACTCTTCCTTTCAGAGTAGTCGATACCTCGAAGACTTGCAGCCCGGCGCGGCGTCCCTCACGGCCTTGGCATGGGCTTCGCTCAGTGCGGAAGAGAACTTCGCGTCCTGCGTGACTCGCGGGCACATGGCAGCGTATGCGCGCCAGATAGCGCAGGCACGGATACCCCAGTTGCAAGGACCGCACGAGTCGATGAGCGCAGGCGACCCAGCGCGCAAAGCGCACGCGCCTTCGGACAACACGGTCGGCCAGGTCCGCGGGATCCTTGCCGATCGTGTCGTCGTCAGTACTGCCCTAGACCCTTTCCTATCGCTCAGGGCATTGGCCAGCTACGCCTGCGTGAGCGTCAGGAAGCTTCGTGAACATCTCGACGATGCGATCCACCCTCTACCCCACTACCGCGTCGGCGGCAAGATCGTCGTTCGCCGTTCGGAGTTCGACGCGTGGATGGCCGCATATCGTCGCGTGGGGCAGGCGGACGTCGCGGGGATCGTCGATTCAGTAATGCGTGACCTCCATAACGCTTGACGCGGAGAGTGTAAGTAGCGTATAAGCTACAGCCATGTCCATAGTCACGAAGCGCGTTGGGACACGCATCGCCGATCTGCGCCGTACCCGCCACCGCACGCAAGAAGAAGTGGCATCCGGTGCGGCCATCAATCGGGTGACCCTCGCTCGAATCGAGACCGGAGCGAATGTGTCCCTGGAGCTCTTGGCCCGTATCGCCCGCGCCCTTGGCGTGACTCTCGTGGACCTCGTTCGATGAACCCAACCGCGGAGGAGGGCGACGCATGGGCGTGAAAGTGAAGCACTGGAAAGGCGCGTACTGGCTCTTCATCAATCACAATGGGAAACGGAAGGCCCGGCGCGTCGGCGTCGGGCGGGCGGGTCAACGGGCGGCCGACGCAGCGGCGATCAAGATTCAGGCTCGGCTCGCCGAAGGCGATACCGGTCCTCTCGAGGACTCGACCACGGCGGCTCCGACGACCTTCCGCAGCTATGCGGAGAGCTGGGTCGAAACGCACGCGAAGCAGGCATGCAAATTCAGCACGACGCGCGTGTACCGGACCAACCTCAACCGCCATATCCTTCCGGTTCTGGGCGACTGGCCGGTGGCCACGATCTCGCGCATGAACTGCCGGACGCTGATCGCAGAGTGCCGTAGAAAGGGCCTCAGCCGGAAGAGCATCGAAAACATCGGTCGAACAGTCAGCAGCGTGCTCTCGCAAGCGATGGAAGACGGCCTCATCACGGGGAATCCCGCATTCCGCCTCGGACGCTACTACCGAAACGGTGACGAGATGAAGGCCGAGATCTGCCCGCTGACCGCCGACGAGGTGTCGGCGCTCCTCGCGACGGCGCGAAAGGACTTTCCTCGCGACTACCCCCTCTTCCTTTGCGCCGTCAGAACGGGGTTGCGACTTGGAGAGCTGCTGGCGCTCCAGTGGCCCGACGTCGACTTCAACGGTCGATTCATCGAGGTCCGACGCAACCTGGTCGCCGGCCGTGTCACCACACCGAAGAACGGCAAGACTCGCCGCGTCGACATGTCGGCTCAGCTGACGGACGCGCTCCGAGCACTTCAGCGCACGCGGAAGAAGGAGACCCTCAAGAATGGCTGGGGCAGCGTGCCTGACTGGATCTTCTGCACGGAAAGCGGCGGCCCGCTCGACGGCGACAATCTCCGCCACCGAGTCTTCTACAAGCTGCTCGAGAAGGCGGAGCTGCGGCGGGTGAGGTTCCACGACCTGCGGCACACCTTCGCGAGCCTGCTGCTTCAGAACGGCGAGTCGCCGGCATACGTGAAGGAGCAGATGGGCCACTCCTCCATCCAGGTGACCGTCGACATCTACGGGCACCTCATCCCCGGCGCCAACCGCCAGGCGGTCGACCGTCTGGACGACGCGACCAGACGCAACCCCCGCGCAACCAGGACCGAGGCGGCGATCAAGCAGTAGAAACACGAAACCCCCGAAACCGTCTCTGATCTCGGGGGTTTGCCGTGGTTGCGGGGGCTGGATTTGAACCAGCGACCTTTGGGTTATGAGCCCAACGAGCTACCGGGCTGCTCCACCCCGCGGTGACCACGTCACCCTACCGGAGCGGTGGCTGCAAGTCAACCCGTCGCGCGACACAGCCCCCGCGCGCGCGACGTCACGCGGGGCCGGGCGTGTGACCGCGCCGGCCCCGCGATGCCGCGTTACTTGGTCTGCGACTTCTCCGGCGTCTGCGGAGGCGCGGAGGGCGAGCCGGTCGACGCGGGCGGCGGCGCCGGCTGGCTCGTCGTCGGGGAGGCCGACGGCGTGGCCGTCGTCGAGGACGCCTGGCCGCCCATCAGGTGGGTCTTGGTCTCGCTGTCGAGACGGCCGGTCTCCTTGATCTTCTCGGCCTTCTGGTAGCTGCGGAGCGCCGCCGACGTGCGCGGCCCGTGGATGCCGTCGATCGGGCCCGGATCCTGGCCCTTTTCCTTCAGCGCCGTCTGGGCCTGACGGACGTCATCGCTGCTCTCGGTCTTGGCCGCGATCTTGTCCTTGGCCTCGCGCGCCTTGGCCTTGGTCTTGTCGACGCCGCGGTCGACCTTCGAACCCACGGTATCCTTGCCCTCGGCCTTCCGATCGGCCTCGGCCTTGTCTTCCGCGGACTCCTTCTTGTTGCCGCTGATCTTGTCCTTGACCTTGTCCTTGGTCTCGACCGTCTTTTCCTTGGTCTTGTCCCAAGCCTCGGAGGTCTTCTCCTTGGTCTTGTCCCAGGTCTCGGCCGCCTTCTCCTTGACCTTGTCCGTCGTGCTCTGGTCCTTGCTTGGATCCGCAGCGATGGCCGGCAGGGTGCTCCACGCGAGCCCCAGTGCGACGGCCAGTGCGGCAGTGGCGAGCTTGTGCATGGCTGGTCCTCCTCGACCGTGGTGTCGTTGCAAAACCAACACCAGCAGCAGGAGCCTGTCAGGCCTTGAGCAGCTCCTCGGCAATCTTTTTCACATCCGCGGCGTCGACCTGTCCCTTGTGGGTTTTCATGACGTCGCCGACGAGACGGCCGACCTGCTTGGGATCGGTGATGCCGAGGCTCCGCGCACGCTCCTGCACGAGGCTACGCAACGCGGTGACGTCCAGGCCCCTGGGAAGGAACCGCTCGCAGAACTCGATCTCGAACCGGAGCTGGGCCGCCTGCGCGGCGCCACGCTCGCCCAGCTTCTCGTACTCGGCCAGCGCCTTCTGGAGCTGCTTGCGGTAGGCGCCGATCACGTCCAGCAGGAGGGCGTCGTCGACCTGGCCCGTGAAGCCCTTGGCCGTCCGGCGCTCCTGCAGCCGCGTCTTCAGCATGCGGACCACGCCCGCCGTCCGCGTGTCCTTGGCGCGGATGGCCTGGGTCAGGGTGTCGGTGAGCTGCTGCTCGATGGCCATCAGTTGATCCGCTTCGCGCGGCCTTTCCATTCCTTGTCGCGCAGGACGAACTTCTGGACCTTGCCCGTCGACGTCTTGGGCAGGTCGCCGAACTCCACCGCGGCCGGGCACTTGAAGTGCGCGATGTGCTGGCGGCAGAACTCGATGACCTCGCCCTCGGTCGCCTGCATCCCCGGCTTGAGGGTGACGAACGCCTTGGGCCGCTCGCCCCACTTGTCATCGGGGACGGCCACCACCGCGCACTCCATCACCGCCGGGTGACGGGCCACGGCCTGCTCGACCTCGATGGTCGAGATGTTCTCGCCGCCCGAAATGATGATGTCTTTTTTGCGATCGCGCAGCTCGATGTAGCCGTCGGGGTGCCAGACCGCGATGTCGCCGGAGTGGAACCAGCCGCCCCGGAACGCCTCGGCGCTGGCGTCGGGCTGCTCGAAATAGCCCTTCATCACGTTGTTGCCGCGCATGACCACCTCGCCCAGCGCCTCGCCGTCCATCACCACGTCCTGCATCGCGTCGTCCACGACGCGCACGAGGTCGAACAGGACGTAGCCCTGCCCCTGGCGCGCGGCCCTCTTCGCCATCTCGTCCGCCGGCAGGCGGTCCCAGTCGGCGTGCCAGGCGCAGACGGTGTGCGGACCGTACGTCTCGGTGAGACCGTAGACGTGCACCGGCCGGAAGCCCAGCTCCTTCAGTTTGGCCAGCAGCGTCGGCGACGGCGGCGCCCCGGCCACGGCGCAGGTCACCGTGCGCGGCAGCCGGTGGGCCTTGGGATCGTTCACGATGCCGATCTGCACGGTCGGCGCGCCGCAGTAGTGGGTGATGCTTTCGGTGTCGATGAGGTCCCAGATCCGGCTCGACTCCACGCGCCGCAGGCAGACGTGGGTGGCGCCCATGGCCGTCACGCCCCAGGTGAAGCACCAGCCGTTGCAGTGGAACATCGGCAGCGTCCACAGGTAGGTCGAATCGAAGGAGAGGCCCGTCTCGAGCATCTCGCCGATCGCGTTGAGGTAGGCCCCGCGATGGTGGATCATCACGCCCTTGGGGCGTCCCGTCGTGCCGGAGGTGTAATTGATGGAGACCGTCTCCATCTCGTCCTCGATCCACGGCTCGCACGGCTCGGGCGAGGCGGCGGCGAGGAAATCCTCGTAGGGGTCCCCGGCGGCCCCGGTGTCGTCCACGCGGATCACGCGCACACCGGTCAGGTCGAGCGGCTTGACGAGTCCTTCCAGCTCGTGGTCCACGAAGACGAACCTCGCGCCGGAGTGCTTGAGGATGTAGCCGATCTCGTCGCTGCTGAGCCGCGTGTTGATCGGCACCAGCACGAGCCCGGCGGCGGGCACGCCGAAGTGCGCCTCGAGCATCGCGGGCGTGTTGGGACAGACGAAGGCCACGCGGTCGAGGTGGCGCAGCCCGGCCGCGCGCAGCCCCGAGGCCAGACGGTTCGCGCGCTCCTCGAACTGGCGGTAGGTATAGCGACGGTCGCCGTGGACGACCGCGATCTTGTCGGGAAACACGTAGGCGCTGCGCCGCAGGAACGAGACCGGCGTCAGCTCGGTGCGGTATGGCTGCGTCTCCTTCGAAATCCGCAGCACGCGCTTGGCGTTCTTTCCGGCCATCGATCGTGACCCTCCCGTGAGCCGAATTATAGCCTTGCGCCCTCCGGGCGGGTACTTCGCGGCGGCCTGCGCCGCTCGCTGGTCCGCGGATTGCTCCGTCCGCGGCCCCATGAATTGGCGAATGCTCGTCGCGCTGGCCGGCGCCGCCGCCGGCCTCATGTACCTGTTCGATCCGGATGCCGGCGCCCGCCGGCGGGCGCAGATGCGCGAGCAGTGGACGGAGCTCACGCGCCGCGCGGGGGACGCGCTCGGCGTGGCCACGGAGACGGCGCCCGCGCGCGTCAGCGAGACGCTCGAGCCGGCGTTGCGCCTGCTCAGCACGCTGGGCGGGGCGCTCTTCGCGGTGTGGGGACTACGCCGCCTGGATGAGCTGGTCGACGCCCTGGGTGAGCTCGTTCAGGGCTGAGCGTCAGTCGGCCGCAGCGCGCGCAGCGCCTCGTCGAGGCGCCCGGGCTCGACGGGCTTCACGAGGTGCAGGTCGAAGCCCGCCTCGCGCGCCTGCCGCGTGTCCTCGCTCTGCCCGTAGCCGGTGAGCGCGATCAGCTTGATCGCGCGGCCGGACTCGGTCGCGCGGATCCGGCGCGCCACCTCATAGCCGTTCAGACCCGGCAATCCGATGTCGACCAGCGCGACGTCGGGCCGCAGGCGGAGCGCCGCGTCGACGCCGGCGGGCCCGTCGGCGGCCGTGACGACCTCGTGGCGGTCGAGCGTCAGCAGCGCCAGCAGCATGTCGCGCGCGTCGGCGTTGTCCTCCACGACGAGGATCCGGCACGGCGCCACGCCCGCCTGGCGCCCGCCGGCGTCGTCGGAGACGGTGGTGCGCGCGACGGGCAGCCGGATCGTGAACACGCTGCCCTGCCCCGCGCCCGCGCTGCGCGCCTCCACGCGGCCGCCGTGAAGCTCGACGAGCTGGCGGACCAGCGTGAGCCCGATGCCGAGGCCGCCCGAGGCCCGCTCCGGCGGCTGATCGCCCTGCACGAAGAGGTCGAAGATGCGCGGCAGCAGGTCGGGGCTCATGCCCACGCCGCTGTCGCTCACGCGCAGCAGGGCCTCGCCGCCCTCGACGCCGGTCCAGACGCGGATGGTGCCGCCGGCGGGCGTGAACTTGAGCGCGTTGCTGACGAGGTTGGTGACGACCTGCTCCAGCCGCGTGGCGTCCCCGGTCACCCACACCGGGCGGCCGTCGACCGAGACGTCGTGACGCTCGGTGACGCCCGCCGCGCGCAGGGTGGCCACGGCGCGCCGCGCGGCGGCCAGCAGGTCCATGGCACGGGGCTCGAGGATGATCTTGCCGGTCACCACGCGCCCGACGTCGAGCAGGTCGTCCATCAGCCGCGCGAGGTGCTGGGTCTGCCGGGCGATGATCTGGGTGGCCCGCGTACCGCGCAGATCGTCGACGCGCAGGCGCTCCAGCACGGCCACCGCGCTGCCGATGGCGCTCAGCGGATTGCGCAGCTCATGGCCGAGCATGGCCAGGAACTCGTCCTTCGCGCGGTTCGCGCGCTCCGCCGTCGCGCGCGCGGCCACCAGCTCGGCCTCGTGCGCCTTGCGCTCGGTGATGTCGACGCCGATGCCGACGCGCGAGCCGTCGGAGAGTCGCACGTTGGACCACGAGGTCTGCACGACGCCGCCGCTCTTCGTCGTCATCTCGAGATCGAGCCAGCCCGGCTCCGGCGCCTCCATGTGCCGGCGCACCATGGCGCGGTACTCGGCATCGGGGTAGCAGGCGGCCATGAAGTCGACGCGCTGGGCCTCGGCGGCCGTCCAGCCCGTCACGCGCTCGAATTCGCGGTTGAGCCGCAGCACGCGCGTGTCGGGGGTGAACATCGTGATCATGGCCGGGATCGTGTCGATGATCGTCTGCAGCAGCTCGCGCTCGTGGTCGAGCGCCTGCTCGGCGCGCACGCGCGCGGTCACCTCCACCACGCTCGCCGTGGTGCCGGTCACGCGCCCGCGGCCGTCCAGGATCGGACTGTAGATCAGCGAGAAGTAGCGCTCACCTTTTTCGGAGGGGTCGTCGGACAACGGCACACGCAGCGAGTCCACGGTGACGGGCCGGCGCGTGGTGTGCACCCGCTGCAGCAGCGGCTCCAGCAGGTCGGCCGCCGCGTCGCCGAGCACCTCGCGCACCGTGCGCCCGCGATGCGCGCCCGGAGCCAGGCCGTTCATCTCGGCCAGGGCGCGGTTGACGCGGACGTACCGGAAGTCGGCGTCGTGGATGGCCAGGCCGAGCGGCGTGTGGCGCAGGAGCAGGTCCACGCTGTCGCGCGCGCGGTCGCGCGCGGCCACCAGGAAGCTCACGGTGACGCCGGCGCTGACGAAGAAGGCGAGCGCGACCACGTGTCCCTCGGCGCTGACCGACGGCGCCACGAGCCAGGCGCGCGTGATGAGGAGCGCCGACAGGACCGTCGCGAGCAGTCCGGGTCCCATGCCCGCAAACCACGCGACGAACACGACCGCGGGATAGAACGCCACGAACGGAATGCGCCCGCCCCACACGGGATCGAGGGCGGCGTGCAGCAGGGCCGCCAGCAGCACGGCGAGCACCGCGAGGCTGTAGCGGCTCACGAGCCGGCTTCGCGCCGTCATGTGCTGCCCAGAATTGAGGCGGAGCCTTCCCCCGCGCAATAGGGAAAATTTTTCACACCGCCGGCGGGGGTCAGCGGGTGACGCGGTCGGTCTTGGCGGGGTCGAAGCGTCCAGTGGTCGCCAGCGCCCAGAGCACCCGCCAGGCGCCCCGCGTGGCGAGCAGCCAGTAGGTCTGGCAACGAAACGTGCCGACGAACTTCTGGCCGAGCGTCGTGCGCCGCACGTCGACGGCGCGCGGAAAATACCGAGCGAGGCTCTCGATCAGGTCCTGCGTCACGATGCCGCCCACCCAGATGGTGAGCCCGAGCGAGATCGACGGGAAGGCGATGCCGAGCGCGAACAGCACCGGGTGCTCGGCAAAGCGGTACGCGAGGTGCCAGCCGAGGAAGCCGAGGACGGGATAGACCACGGCGGCGATCGGCCACTCCAGCACCTTGTTGCCGATGTGCCGGCAGAGCTGCGCGGCGTTGAACGCGGTCGGCGCCGCGCGCCACGCGCGCCAGAGGAACGCGACGTCGTCGAGCACGCCCTTGTACCAGCGCGCGTTCTGCCGGACCATCTTGTCCTTCGTCTCCGGCAGGTCCACCAGCTCCAGCAGCGGCAGCGGCGCCATCAGCAGGCCGCGCGCGCCGAGCGCGTAGCCCAGGGTGGAGTCCTCGGTGGCGCCCGAGATCGGAAAGCCGCCGAGCGCCTGCAGCACGTCGAGGCGCACGAACTGGTTGTGGCCCAGACAGATCTGCGAGCGGCGGAAACAGAAGTCGAACACGGGGCGGACCGCCCGCGCCAGCCTCGGCGAGCGCGCGGCCAGCGCCGCGAACCAGCGCACCCGCCGCGCCTCGTTGATCAGCCGCGCGATCGACACGCGGATGAAGATCGACGACTGCTGGATCGCGCACACGCGGCCGCGCGCGTCGTGGGCGGCGAAGTTGGCCAGCGAGAGCGTGACCCCCTGGTACGCGGGCGCGCCGCGGCCGGCCAGCACCTCGGCCGCGATCCAGCGGTACACGTTGCCATCGGGCAGCGAGTCGGCGTCGCTCACACCCACGTACACGCGGCGCGGGTCATACGTGTCGCCGAGCGTTACGCCCAGCGTCTCGGGCCGCAGCGCCCAGTTGAGCTGGTGCGCCTTGCGCCCGGCACCGGGCATCGCCACCACCGAGAGCGTCTTCTGCTGCCACGGCGGCAGGCCGTCGCGAAAGCGCCGCGCCAGCTCCGCGGTGGACGCCGTCATCGCGGGATGCGGCGCCGCCTCCTCGCTGGCCTTGGTCGCGACCACGACGTGCAGCCGGCGGTGAGGGTAGCGCGAGGCGAGCAGCGCGGCGAGCGTCTCGGCGATGGTCGGCTCCTCCCAGGCGGGAACGAGGTGCAGGAACACCGGCGCCGCCGCGCGCTCGAGGGCGGCCTCGTCGGGGAGCGCGTCGAGGCCCGCGTAGGCGTCCTCCACGAAGCGGCAGGTCGTCAGCATGCCCTTCCAGTCCACGAACAGCTTGAACGCCGCGCGGCCGTTGACGAGCAGGGCGACGACGAACGCGCCGAACCAGAACCAGCCGGCCCCCCCGAGCCCGTCCATGCGCGGGCGTTACTTGTTGGTCTGGGAGGGAAACTTCAGGACGGTCTCGCCCTCGCGCACGTAGCCGAGCTCCTCGCGGGCGAGCTTCTCGATGTAGGCGGGGTCACTGCGCAGCCGCTCCACGGTCTTCGTCAGCTCGTCGGTGCGCGCGCGGAGCGTCACGAGGTCGCGCTCCATCGTGTCCATCTCGCGGCGCATCTCCGACACCTTCAGGAGGCCGCGCACGCCGTAGGCGCCGAGGCCGGCGGCCACGATCAAGACCGCGGCGATGCCGAGCGCGCGCGGGCCGCCGCTCACCGAGCGGTGCGGGAGTAGAGGCTGCGCCCGGGCCACGAGGCGGCGTGGCCGAGCTCTTCCTCGATGCGCAGCAGCTGATTGTACTTGGCGGTGCGCTCGCTGCGCGCGACGGAGCCGGTCTTGATCTGGCCGGCGTTCACGGCCACCGCGAGATCGGCGACGAAGGTGTCCTCCGTCTCGCCGGAGCGGTGCGAGATGACGGTGCCGTACCCGGCGCGCTTGGCGAGCTCGATGGCGTCGAGCGTCTCCGTCAGCGTGCCGACCTGGTTGACCTTCACCAGCACGGCATTGGCGAGGCCCTTGGCGATCCCCTGCTGGATGACGGCGGGGTTGGTGACGAAGAGGTCGTCCCCGACGAGCTGCACGCGCCCGCCGAGGCGGCGCGTGAGGATCGCCCACCCCGCCCAGTCGTCCTCGCCCAGCCCGTCCTCGATCGACACGACCGGATAGCGATCGACGATGGCCTCGTAGCGCGAGATCAGCTCGTCGCTGTCGATGGTCACGCCCTCGCGGCGAAGCCGATAGCGGCCGTTGTCCTGGGCGAACTCGCTCGCCGCGATGTCCAGGGCCAGCGCGATGTCGTCCCCGGGGCGGTAGCCCGCGCGCTCGATGGCCTGCATCAGGAAGTCGAGGGCGGCGGTGTTGCTGCCGAGCGCGGGCGCGAAGCCGCCCTCGTCGCCCAGCCCCGTGCCGAGCTTCTTCTCTCTGAGCGTCTCCTTGAGCGCGTGGAAGACCTCGACGGCCATGCGGATCGCGTTGCCGAACGAGTCGGCGCCCGCCGGCACGAGCATGAATTCCTGGAAGTCGATGCCGTTGTCGGCATGGGCGCCGCCGTTGATGACGTTCACGAGCGGCACCGGCAGCAGCCGGCCGCCGACGCCACCGAGGTACGCGTAGAGGGGCAGCCCCGCGTCGTCGGCCGCCGCGCGCGCGACGGCGAGCGACACGCCGAGGATGGCGTTGGCGCCGAGCGCCGACTTGTTCGGCGTGCCGTCGAGCTCGAGCAGGGCCTGGTCCACCGCCGCTTGCTCGCTGGCTTCCATGCCGTCGATCTCGGGCGCGATCGTCTCCTCGACGTTGCTCACGGCCCGACTCACACCTTTACCCCCGTAACGCTGGGTGTCGCCGTCGCGCAGCTCCACGGCCTCGCGCTTGCCCGTGGACGCGCCGGAGGGGACGGCGGCACGGCCCCACGCGCCGGATTCCAGCTGCACTTCCACCTCGACGGTGGGATTGCCGCGCGAGTCGAGAATCTCGCGGCCGTAGACGCCGGTGATCGCGGACATCCTCAGGACCTCCGTTCGAACACGAAGTCGGCGAGCGCGCGGATCGGCTCGGCCGGCGTCCCGAGCGGCTCCAGGCGGCGCTTCGTCTCGTCGATCAGCATCCTGGCCTTGTGCCTGGAGGCCTCCAGGCCGTGGTACGCGGGATACGTGGCTTTCTTCTTCCTCTCGTCGCTGCCGGCCGTTTTTCCGAGCTCCGCGAGGCTGCCTTCCACGTCGAGGATATCATCCACGATCTGGAAGGCGAGCCCGAGCGACTCGCCGGCCTCCCGGATGGTGTCCACCTGCTCCGCGCGGCCGCCGGCCAGGGTGGCGCCCGCCGTGAGCGACACGCGGATGAGCGCCGCCGTCTTGTGGCGATGGATGTACTCCAGCGTGTCGGGGCCGACGTCCTTGCCCTCGGACTCGATGTCGATCACCTGGCCGCCCACCATGCCGTCGGTCCCGGCGGCGTCGGCGACGTCGGCCACCACCCGCGCGATCATGCGCGGGTCGCTCATGCGCGCGGCGTTGTCGGCGACGAGGCGGAAGGCGAGCGTCAGCAGCGCGTCGCCGGCGAGGATGGCGATGGCCTCGCCGAAGACCTTGTGGTTGGTGAGGCGGCCGCGCCGGTAGTCGTCGTCGTCCATCGCGGGCAGGTCGTCGTGGATGAGCGAGTAGGCGTGGATCAGCTCGAGCGCGCACGCCGCGTCGAGCACCGTCTTGGCGGTGCCGCCGACGGCCTCGGCGCCGGCGATGACCAGCGTGGGGCGCAGCCGCTTGCCCGGCGCGAGCACGCTGTAGCGCATGGCCCGGTGCAGGTTGACGGGCACGGCGTCCTCGGACGGCAGCACGCGGTCCAGCGCGGCCTCCACCATCGCGCGGCGCGTCTCGAGATAGGCCTTGAGGTCGAAGCTCACCGCTCGTCCTCTTCCCAGGCCAGCGGCTTGGTCGTCGTCGCGCCGCTCTCGTCCTTGGCGAGCAGCTCGATGCGGCGCTCGGCGTCGTCGAGATACTTCGCGCAGTGACGCGCCAGCGACACCCCCTCCTCGAAGACCTTCAGCGATTCTTCGAGCGGCAGGTTCCCCGTCTCCAGCGCGGCCACGATCTGCTCGAGCCGCGCCAGGCAGTCCTCAAACTTGAGGTCGGTCATCGTGCTCCTTCCTGGCCGTGACGCGGGTCGCGAGGCTCCCCTCGTGGAGCATCACGCCCACCTCGTCGCCGACGGCGACCTGTCGCGCGCTGCGTACGATCTCACCGGACGCGGTGAGGGTGAGGCTGTAGCCGCGGCTCAGCACGGCGAGCGGCGAGAGCGAGTTCAGCCGGCCGACCACGCCGGCGACCCGGTGACGCCGGCGGTCGAGGCCGCGCGCGAGCGCGCGGTCCAGCTGGCCCGCGAGATCGTCCAGGCGGCGACGGTCCTGCCGCGTGCGCGCGGCCGGATTCTGCGAGCGCAGATCGCGCGTGACCAGCTCCACCCGGTGGGCGGCGTGACGCAGCGACGACTTCACCGCGCGCACGAGCCGCGCCGCCGCCTCGTCGAGCCGCCGGGTCAGCTCGCGCAGCGGCCGCCGCGGATCGGTCAGCACGCGGCGCTCGCGCACCGCCTCCAGCCGGTCGCGCTGCGCCTGCAGCCGCCGGCTCATCGCGCGGACGAGGCGCCGGCGCAGCTCGCCGACCGACTCGGCCACCGCCTGCTTCTCGCGCACGACCAGCTCCGCCGCCTGCGATGGCGTGGCCGCGCGCACGTCGGCGACGAAATCGGCGATCGTGTAGTCGACCTCGTGGCCGACGGCCGAGATCACGGGGATCTTGCTGGCCGCGATCGTGCGCGCGAGCATCTCGTCGTTGAACGCCCAGAGGTCCTCGAGTGAGCCGCCGCCGCGCCCGACGATGATGACGTCCACGCCGCCCAGCGCGTTCAGCTCGCGGATGCCCTGGGCCACCTCGGCCGCGGCCCCCTCGCCCTGCACCTTCGCCGGCGCCACCACGACGTGGATCTCGCCGAAGCGCCGGCCGATGACCCGCAGCATGTCGTGCAGGGCGGCGCCGCTGGGCGAGGTGACGATGCCGATCTTGCGGGGAAAGCGCGGCAGCCCGCGCTTGCGCGCCGGATCGAATAACCCGTCACGTCCCAGGCGCTCCTTGAGCTGCTCGAAGGCGAGCTGCAGCGCGCCGAGCCCGCGCGGCTCGAGCAATTCGACCACGAGCTGGTATTCGCCGCGCTGCGCGTAGATCTCGACGGCGCCGAAGGCGAGCACGTGCAGGCCGTCGGCCGGCTCGAAGCGGACGCGGCGGACCCGGTTGCGAAACAGCACGGCGCGCAGCTGCGCCCCCTCGTCCTTGAGCGTGAAATAGGCGTGGCCCGAGCCGTAGACCTTGAAGTTGCTGATCTCGCCCTCGACCCACACGGTGGGGAACCGCTCCTCGAGCGTCGCGGAGAGCCGCCGCGACAGCTCGGAGACACTCCAGACGGCGCGCTCGCTCACGCGGCGGTCAGCGCGCGGCCTGGCGTTCCGCCGCGGCCAGCGTGTTGCTGAGTAGCATCGCCACCGTCAGCAGGCCGACGCCGCCCGGCACCGGTGTGACGCCGCCGGCGCGCGTGACGACGGAGTCGAAGTCGACGTCCCCGGCGAGCTTGCCGGTGTCCAGGCGATTGACCCCGACGTCGATCACCCACGCGCCTTCCTTGACCATGTCGCCCGTGATCATGCGTGGGCGGCCGGCGGCGACGCAGAGGACGTCCGCCCGGCGCGTGTGCGCGCCGAGGTCGCGCGTCCGCGTGTGGCACATGGTGACGGTCGCGTGGCGGGCGAGCAGCAGCTGGGCCAGCGGCTTGCCGACCAACCGTGAGCGGCCGACGACGACGGCCTCGGCGCCCTCGAGCTTGGCGCCGTAGTGATCGAGGATCTCGAGCACGCCGGCCGGCGTGCACGGCACCGTGCCCGGCTCCCCGGCGAGCAGCCGGCCGAGATTGGTCGGGTGCAGGCCATCGACGTCCTTGTCGGGATCGATGGCGGCAAGCGCGACGGTCTCGTCGAGCCCCTTGGGCAGCGGCAGCTGCAGGAGAATACCGTGCACGGACCGATCGGTGCTCAGCGCGCGCAGCAGGTCCATCAGCTCGCGCTGGCCGATGCCCTGCGGGTAGAGCGCGTCGCGCGTGGCGATGCCGACGGAGTCCGCCGCGCGCTTCTTGCCGCGGACGTAGACCTGCGAGGCGGGGTCCTCGCCGATGAGGACGACGCCGAGGGTCGGCGTGACCCCGCGCGCCTGCTTCAGTCGCTCGACGCCGGCCTTGACCTCCGCGAGCACGCGCTCCTGGACGGGCTTGCCGGAGAGGATCACGCGGCCACGCGCAGGCGGCGGATGTCCGAGGCGCGGCCGGTCTCCGGCTCGATCACGATCACGACGCCGTGCAGCGCCGCCGGGCCCCGCGCGGGCTCGAAGCGCACCGGCATCTGCGTGAGGAAGCGCTGCAGGATGATGTCGCGGTCCACGCCGATGACGCCCTCCGTCGGGCCCGTCATGCCCAGGTCGGTGATGTAGGCGGTGCCACCCGGCAGGACGCGCTCGTCGGCGGTCTGCACGTGACGGTGGGTGCCGACGACGGCGCTCACGCGGCCGTCGAGGTACCAGCCCATGGCCTGCGACTCGCTCGTGGCCTCGCAGTGCATGTCCACGAGGATGATCGACGTGTCCTTCCGCAGCTCGGGCACGATCTCGTCGGCCTTGCGGAACGGGCAGTCGATCGGGGTCATGAAGACGCGGCCCATGAGGTTGAGCACGGCCACGCGGTGCGGACCGGCCTTCACGGTCACGTGCCCGACGCCCGGCGTGCCGGCGGGGAAGTTGGCCGGGCGCAGGAGCAGGTTCTCCTTCGTGATGTACTCCACGATCTCCTTCTTGTCCCAGATGTGGTTGCCCGAGGTCAGCACGTCGGCGCCCTGCTCGAGCATCTGCCTGGCCATCGGCCCCGTCACGCCGAAGCCGCCGGCGGCGTTCTCGCAGTTCACCACGCAGAAGTCGATCGCGTGCTCCTCGCGCAGGCGCGGCAGGTGCTTCGCCAGCGCGGCGCGCCCGGGCTCGCCGAAGACGTCGCCGACCATCAAGACGTTCATGGCGGCTACTTGGCCACCTCGACCGCGCGCGTCTCGCGGATCACCACCACCTTGATGTGGCCGGGGTACTGCATCTCGGCTTCGATGCGCTTGGAGATGTCCTTCGCGAGCTGGTGCGCGTCGAGGTCGGAGACGACGTCGGCGCGCGTCATGACGCGCAGCTCGCGGCCGGCCTGGATCGCGTAGCACATGTCGACGCCCTTGTAGGACAGCGCGATCTCTTCCAGCTGGGTCAGCCGCTTGATGTAGGACTCGAGCACGTCGCGCCGCGCGCCGGGCCGCGCCGCCGAGATGCCGTCGGCGGCCTCGGTGAGCACCGCCTCCACCGTCTCCGCCTTCACGTCCTCGTGGCCGCAGAGCGCGGCGTTGATCACCTGGGGGCTCTCGCTGTACTTCGTGAGCACCTGGAGCGAGAGCTCGGGATGGCTGCCCTCCTGCTCGTGGGTGAGCGCCTTGCCGATGTCGTGCAGCAGCCCCATGCGCTTGGCCAGCTTGACGTTGGCGCCGATTTCCGCCGCCATCATGCCGGCCAGCCAGGAGACCTCCTTGGAGTGCTGCAGGCAGTTCTGGCCGTACGAGGTCCGGTACTTCAGCCGGCCCACGAGCTTGACCAGCTCGGGATGCAGGCCGTGCACGCCGACCTCGAAGCACGCCTTGTCGCCCTCTTCCTTGAGGTGAACGTCCATCTCCTGCTTGACCTTGTTGACGACTTCCTCGATCCGCGCGGGGTGGATGCGGCCGTCGGCGACGAGGCGCTGGAGGGCCAGCCGCGCGATCTCGCGGCGGTACGGATCGTAGGCGGAGATCAGCACGGCCTCGGGGGTATCGTCCACGATGAGGTCGACGCCGGTGTGCTGCTCGAGCGCCCGGATGTTGCGGCCCTCGCGGCCGATGATGCGGCCCTTCATGTCGTCGGAGGGCAGGTCGACCACCGACACCGCCGTCTCCACCGTGTAGTCCGGGGCGAGCCGCTGGATCGTGGTGGCCAGGACCTCGCGCGCCTTGTCGCGCGCGCCCTCGCGGGCCTCCTCCTCCAGGCGCATGCCGAGCAGCGAGGCCTCGCGGCGCGCCTCCTCCTCCATCTGGGCGAGGAGCTGGCGCTTGGCCTCCTCGGCGGTGAGCCCCGCGATCGTCTCCAGCTTGCGGCGCTGCTCCTCGGCGGCGGCCGCCAGGCGCAGCTCGCGCTCGCCCAGCGTCTTCTCGCGGCCGACGAGCGCGCGATCCTTGTCGGTGGACTCGCTCAGCCGGCGGTCGAGCTGATCGAGCTTGCGCGCCAGCTCCTCCTCCTTGGCGATGATGCGCTGCTCCACCCGCTTGAGCTCGTGCTCGCTGCGCCGCGCGTCCTCTTCCAGGGAGACCCGCACCTTGAGCGCGGCCTCCCGCGCCTCCAGCTCGGTGGCCTTGCGCAGGGCGTCGGCCTCGCGCTGACCCTCGGCGACGATCTTCTTGGCGGCGATGCCGGCGTCGCCGAGCCGGCGATCGGTGAACCACTTGTGGAGGAGGACGCCGATCAGGAGGGACAGCAGTCCGACCAGAGAATCGAACCACGCCAGGGAATCCATCATCCGTCCTCTCGTACGAGGCCGTTTAGTGTCATCGAAGTACGCGTCAGATTTGATGAGTATAGGTGGGCGGCGCGCGGCGAGTCAAATGCACAAAAGCAAAGTCCCCACCTCTGCCGTGTGCCGTGGTGTTTCGAACCTGGTAT
>WNFR01004238.1_pt1 | contig 17964 bp, 13 predicted proteins | sample 5400221 | NCBI WGS metagenome assembly WNFR01 (sample SAMN13153357, study PRJNA577476) | soil metagenome | isolation source: 40 cm soil under Madrone tree | place: USA:California | collected 2016-06-14
TTCGACAAGCTGCCGAAGCTCTCTATCTCACGCAACCTGCGGTCACGCTTCAGATCAAAGCTCTGGAAGAGGAACTCGGCGTCCCGCTTTTTGATCGTACAGAAAACAGAGTTGCGCTGACGGAAGCCGGACGAATTCTTCTCACACATGCGAAGAAGGTGGAAGCTTTAACGGCCGTAGCTCGCCAGGAATTAGCGCGACTCGTGGGCGAAGAAGAAGGCGATCTTTCCGCGGGCGCGTCCACCACTATCGCGCAATATCTTCTCCCCAAGCTGATCGGTGAATTCCGAAGATTGAATCCCAAGATCCGGCTGTCTCTGCTAGGAGCCAACACCGAGAGGATCGTCCTCGGCGTCCTCGATGGAACGCTAACCATAGGCCTAATCGAAGGTCCCTCTCTTCATCGAGATCTTGGCGAGGAACCCTTTGTGGCCGATGAGATTGTCGTCGTAGTTCCGTCAACGCACGAATGGGTCGGTCAGCACCTCGAACCGCAGCAACTCCTCAAAGCTCCGCTCATCCTCCGGGAAAAGGGCTCAGGAACGCGCCGGGTTGTCGAAGCGGCTCTTAAGGCCGCTGGCATTCAAATGAAACATACACGCATCGCTATGGAGCTTGATTCCACCGAGGCCATCAAGTCCGCAGTAGAAGCCGGTTTGGGAGTGGGGTTTGTCTCCTGCAGAGCTATCCGGAAAGAACTTAAACTCGACACCCTGCGAGAGCTTCCCATAGCCAAATTAGAAATTCAGCGAGTTTTCTCGATCATCTATCCTCGCGGTCCCGAGCCCCGCGGTGCCGCGGGCGTATTTCTCCGTTTTCTCCGAGAAAAGCGTGACCACGCAGCCAGCCAAAAAGGTCGGTAAGACGCTGGAGACGCGCTGTTGTCCGTTTAAAGAATCAAGCCGTCCACAGTCTCCTCGCGCATGCGAAAGCTGCGAATTTTCAGGACCCATTAGATTGCCGAAAGCTTTGACCCGCGGTTAAGGTGATAGGTGCAAATGTCAAATTCTTGGGCGCGTCGTCCATCCCGCTGACACTTCGCCTGAATTCTCCGCTGACTGAACCACGCAGCGATTGAAAGCCGTATGAATTCAAGTACTTGGCCGGCGGCGGCACATTTCCGATCTGGCAAACGGGTTGCGAATGTTACATCGTCAAAGAGCGTCTTGCGAGAGACATTCCTCCGCTGGCGCGATCAGTGAAATTCATGTTGCGTCAAAAACCTACGAATATCGCAGGGATGGAAGGTATTGGATGAACCGGCGGGGATTCCTGCAGCTCATTGGCGCTACCGGTGCGGCGGCACTGACGGCCTCCTGTAATCGAATCAGTTCTGTGGTGGGGACTTCATCGACTCCGGACCTCGTGCGATTCCCCGAAAAAACAGAATTGATTTTGCTCACCGACCGGCCGCCCCAGTTGGAAACGCCGCTCCACTATTTTCGGCAGGACCTCACGCCGAACGAAGCTTTCTTCGTTCGCTGGCACCTCGAAGGGATCCCGACTTCTGTTGACCTTCGAACGTTTCGGCTCAATGTCGGCGGCCACGTCCGGCAGCCGTTGCAACTGAGTGTGGACGACCTTCGCTCGCAGTTCGATCCAATCTCCCTCATCGCCGTCAATCAATGTTCCGGCAATTCTCGTAGTTTCTTCGAGCCTCGCGTTCCCGGCGGCCAGTGGAAGCATGGCGCAGTCGGCAACGCCAAATGGACCGGCGTTCCCTTGAAGTCGATTTTGGATCGCGCTCAAGTGAAGTCAGGCGCCGTGGACGTCTCCTTCAATGGTCTTGACGCGCCGCCACTGGCTTCCGTGGCGGACTTTGTGAAGGCCCTTTCGATCGACCACACGCGGGATGGAGAGGTGATGGTCGCCTATGCCATGAATGACCAGGCGCTGCCCATGGTGAACGGCTTTCCCATTCGCCTCGTCGTGCCCGGGTGGTATGGAACTTACTGGGTGAAGGCTCTCAGCGACATCACCGTCTTGCCTCAAGCCTTCAGCAATTTCTGGACAGACAAAGCCTATCGCATTCCCAGCGGTCCAAATGGCACCGAATCCCCAAAGGATCTGGCCAAGGACACAATTCCTATCAATCGATTCAACGTGCGCTCCATATTTGTTCGCCCCGATCCGGATGAGATCTTGCATCCCGGAGTGGCGAATGAAATCGAGGGCATCGCGTTCGACTCCGGTCACGGGATTACGCGAGTAGAGGTGTCGACAGACGGCGGAGGCACATGGACCGATGCTCGACTTGATCCGGAACTCGGAAAGTATTCGTGGCGGCGCTGGCGCGCGTCCTGGACACCAAGAAGCCGCGGCCAATATCGACTGATGGCTCGCGCAACAAATGCGATAGGAGAGACTCAGAGCCAAGGACAGTGGAATCGTAGTGGTTTCATGTGGAATGTGATCTCGCAAGTTGACGTAAAGGTGGGCTAACGACGCATGACCCCAACAATAAAGATCGTTCTCTCGCTGGGGCTTGCGGCATTCGTCGCCGGCTGCGGACGTTCGTCAAACGTTTCGAAGGACGCGGATCACAGCTACCATCGTTATGCCGCATGACGAGCCGCCATTTCCGCCGGGTCCTGGCCGCGATGAATTTGTAGCCGCGTGCGTTGTTTGCCACTCACCGCGATATATCACGATGCAGCCGCGATTTTCCCATGCTACGTGGCTGAGCGAAGTCAAAAAAATGAAAGATGTCTACGGCGCTCATATCTCTGACGAAGAGGTACTGAAAATTACGGACTACTTGGTCTTTATCAACGGAAAGGCTGACTCTGGTCAAGCTCCTAAGGGCACATATGGCGAATAGAGTCGGAAGTGAGCATCAGCCTCCGTCACGCGCGCCGATACGCCTTGTGGGTTCTGTGCTGCTTTTAGGCACGCTACTCGCTTGGTGGGGAACACGCGACCATCGTCGTCTGTTTGGAGACTTGCCGCGCAGACCCGTTGCTGCAGCCGTTCTATCCATTCCTCCCAATATACAAATCGAGACTGCAGCGGTGGCCCGGGGACTTGAAATCGAACATCGGCAATGCGCGGGTTGCCACGAAATGGCCACACGCTCCAGTGCGCCCAGTTACCAGGAAATTGTGGCGTTTTACCTGCATCATTCTTCGGACCGCAATGAAAAATCAGATCTGCTCACGCGACTGGCGTCTGCAGTAGGTCATCCCCAGCCAGGATGGGGCAATTTTGCGCCTGGCCCCGCTGAGTCGGGTCTCTCTCTGGAAGACCGCGTTGCCGTTGCGAGTTGGATTCTTAGCAATTTCGAGCCAGAGAAATCTGCGAGTAAAGGTATGGCAAAGTGGCAACCCTAATAGAGCGACCGGTCTATCCACGGAGCGCCCAATCTGCGGGCGAACTTCCATCGGTTGAATACGACCTTATCCGCGCCCACGTCTTTGCGTCACTCGTCACCGTAGTGATCTCGGCCTTATTCGGCATTCTGGTAGCCACAAAGTTCACCTTTCCCGAATTTCTGGGAGGCCACGCATGGCTTACCTGGGGCAGGCTTCGTTACAACCATACGCAGGGCATATTCTTCGGATGGCTGGGCAACGCATTCCTGGCCTTCTTTTATTACGCAGTACCACGCCTCGCAAATCGGCCCGTCTTGAGCCGCAAGCTGGGATGGTTTCTCTTTTGTATCTGGAATCTTGCGGTAGTCCTTCCCGGATGGGTACTAGTTGCCGCCGGTTTCAGCCAGCCGTTGGAGTGGGCGGAGTTTCCGCTCGTCGTAGACGCTTTCGTCGTCCTCGCCTTCATTCTGATGGTCTTCGAGTTTGTCCTGCCATTCGTTAAAGCTCGGCTCTCGGATCTCTATGTCAGCGGTTGGTACATCATCGGCGGCATTATCTTCACGATGCTCGCCTACCCGGTCGGGAATTTTGTGCCGGAACTCATTCCCGGTGCGCGGGGCGCTGCCTTCAGCGGCCTCTGGATTCACGATGCCGTGGGTCTCTTCGTAACGCCTTTTGCCGTTGCCATCGCGTATTACGTCATCCCAGCTACCACGCGCCGTCCGATCTACAGTCATTTCCTGTCGATGGTCGGCTTCTGGGTGCTCTTCTTTACTTATCCCCTAAATGGGACTCACCACTACGTCTATTCGGCAATCCCCATGGCCGCTCAGAAGGGTGCCATCGTAGCTTCGGCCTATCTCGGAATGGCTGTGATTCTGGTCGTCACCAACCAGCTGCTCTCGCTGCGCGGAAACAGTGGAACTGCTTCTAAGGACGTGCCGCTGCGTTTCATCTGGTTTGGTGTCGTCAACTACTTGCTTGTCAGTTTGCAGGGCTCGATACAGGCATTGATGCCCATCAATCGCTTCATTCATTTTACCGACTGGGTCATCGGCCACTCGCACTGGGCAATGATCGGTTTTGGAAGTTTCATCGCGCTCGGTGGCATCGCGCATCTTTGGCAACGCATCCCTGGAACGCGCTACAACGAGCGCCTGATGAATTGGTCGTTCTGGCTTCTGGCAGGGGGCCTGACGCTGATGGTCATCGATCTCACGATTGCGGGCCTGGTAGAGGCTCAAGTCTGGGAGTCAAGCGCGCCATGGATCGATTCCGTCCGCGCGGTTGCAAGTTACTGGCTAGTGCGCACACTCTCGGGCCTGCCCATTCTCACCGGCTTTGTTCTCTTCTGGATTTCTCTCGTTACCGGGCCAAGGTTGTCAGAGGCCACCACGCCCGCGACGAGCCGCGTGACTTCAGAAGACATCTCCGCATTCGAGGAAGCCCCAGCCGCTTCCCACGAGCTCATCCCGACCCGTTGGCTCAGCAATGCGCATGTGATCGCCTTCGGTGCAGGCGTGGGTTTCTTCGCGCTTTCGTTTCTTGTCCTTGCGATCCTCCCTGGAAAAGAACTGGCGGATGAAATCAAGCGGGCAGCTCCCGTCACGATGGCAACGCTCACTGCGTCCGAACAAAGGGGCAGAGTTATCTACGGACGCGAAGGATGCGCCTACTGTCACACGGAGCAGGTCCGCTCTCTCGCCGCGGATGTGCGCCGCTTCGGCGCGCCCACCGAGGCATGGGAAACCAAATATGATTACCCGCAGCTTTGGGGCACGCGCCGCATCGGGCCGGATTTGTCGCGCGAATTCAACATTCGTCCCCGCGACTGGCAACTCACCCACCTCTACAATCCCCGGCTCGTCGTCCGCGATTCCGTGATGCCTCCGTATCCATGGCTGTTCAAAGGCAACGCCAATGAGCCGACGCAGGAAGGGCTGGATCTACTCGCTTATCTCGAATCTCTCGGCCGTGCTCGACAACTCTCCGGCTTTGACCAACAGACGCTGACGGCGAGCGTCCATGCCGCGACACCAGACATGGCGATGGCAAGCGAGCCTTCCGCCAGAGCCACTCCTCCCACCGTTCCGATTGCCATGACGGGAGGATACAGCGACAGCGCACCCATCCTGCATCCTGCATCGAAGCCGGACGACTCACAGGAAGAAGTAAGCCGCGGCGGTACTCTTTTCGCCGCTAACTGTGCTTCGTGTCATGGGCCCGCCGGAAGGGGCGATGGCGCCGCTTCCGCGAGTCTATTGCCGCGACCGGCAAACCTGACTGTCGCCCGCTTCTCTGACGAACGATTAAGTAGTGTCCTGTGGAATGGAGTCGCTGGCTCTGCCATGCCGCCTTGGCGCCAGCTCCCAACCGAAGATTTGCGCGCTCTCGTGGCCTACATCGATAGCTTGCACGTTGCTAGTGCTCCGCCATCCACGCAAGAATCTACGAATCTGACCGTTGGCAAATTCCTCTTTGCAGCCAACTGCGCCAGTTGCCACGGCGACACCGGAGAGGGCAACGGCCCAGCCGCAGGCGCTCTCGCTCCCTCGCCAACAAATTTTCACCTTAAGAAGCCTACCGAGGAACGAGCCTCGGAAGTTTTAGAAAATGGCGTACCCGGAACGGCAATGCCGCCGTGGCAGAGCCAACTCACCGCAGATGAACGGCACGCCCTGGTCGCATTCGTGCGCTCCCTTTACGGCACGCCGCAGGAGAAGTCAGGGCAATGATCAATCTGATTGTGATCGCAATTTCGGCCATTATGTTCGCTCTGCTTTTGGTCTGGTGGCGTTGGCCGGCTTTACGCGCTTGGATTGAGGCGCCGAAATATGCCATGCTTCGCCAAGAGCGCCGCTTCGACGACCGGAGCATCCCCCACTAATTCGTTCGAAATTATTGAGACGCAAAAGGAAGTGGAAACATGGCAACAGGACCACGATTTTTTCGAGGTCTTATCTGGATCGCGGCGATCCTGGGTATCGCATTCGTGGGCATCCAATTCATTCGGCCTGAATTGCAGAATCCACCCGTAACGGCCGACCTCAAGGCTCCCCCGCAGGTAAAACAGATACTCAAGACCTCTTGCTACAACTGCCATTCCAACGAGACAACGTTATCGTGGTTCGATAAGCCGGTACCCGCGTATTGGCTAGTAGCCAGGGACGTCACACAAGGAAGGAAGCGCCTGAATTTTTCAGAGATCGCCAAGCTTCCAGCGCCCCAACAAAAGGGCATCCTCTTCGAATCCATAAGTCAAATTGAGTTAGGCGCAATGCCGCTGCCGGCATACAAGCGCATGCACTCAGTGTCGGTGATCACGGCGCAACAGCTCGCCATCTTAAAGGAGTACCTCAGCCCCGCCACGCCGAACGAAGCAACGCCGGCCGCGCAAAGTAAAGCGGCCGACGCGGAGTATGCAAATTGGATCGAGAAAGGCAGCGACACGGACGATGTGGCCCCGGCACCGAATGGAATCGCCTTCCTGCCCGAGTACAAGAATTGGAAAGCGATCAGCAGCACCGAACGCCTCGACAATCACTCGCTGAGACAGATCCTCGGCAATGACATCGCCGTCAAAGCCATCGCGGAACATCACATCAACCCCTGGCCCGATGGCACGGCCTTCGCCAAGGTAGCTTGGCTTGAACAGGTCGACACGAAAGGCGTCACTCGCCCCGGCCCGTTTTTTCAGGTGGAGTTCATGATCCGCGACACCAACAAATATGCCGCCACTCTCGGGTGGGGCTGGGCGCGATGGCGTGGTACGGACCTGAAGCCCTACGGCAAGGACGAAACTTTCAGCAGCGAATGCGTCGGCTGCCACCAGCCCCTGGTCAATACCAATTATGTCTTTACCATGCCGATCCGAGGTCAACAGTGAGGCCGCACATGAAAACATCCTTCCTTATGGGCATCGTTCTCACGCTCACTATTGTTGGCTGCGCGGGTGATGAGCCCAAAATCTCGGCGACATTTAATCGCAGCGCCTCTCTTACTGGTGAGCTGCCCGCGAATCCGCTCCAATGGAAGGTCATTACTTCCTCGGTCGACACGGCAAATTCGACTATGTCCACGCTCTACGGCGACGACCTGGCCGTGCGCTACGCAAGAGCAAATTTGCGACACAACTATCCCGGCGGTTCGTCGCTCTCACTGGTGACGTGGACGCAGCGCGAGGACAGCCGCTGGTTTGGAGCGAGAATCCCGGGCGAAGTGAAGTCTGTGGAATTTGTATTCGTAAAAGTTTCGGACGATGGACGCCCATCGTATTCCTACCAGGCATACGAAGGCAAGCCTCTGAAAAGGGTGAGCGCCCACGAAAGCCTCACTCCGAACGAGCGCGCCGCCTATCTTCTCTCGCAACGAGCAGCCGTCATGCCGTGACCGCCCCTTGAACTAAATTTCGGTCCGGAGTAGGTTCGACGTCGCGGCGCACATGCGGCGCTTTCCGTTACCCAACAAAAAAATCCTACTTCGCCGAAAAGCGAAACACCGTCTCCGAGTGAAACACCGAACCCGGCTTCAGCAGCGTGCTCGGAAAATTAGGATGATTGGGAGAATCCGGAAAGTGCTGCGTCTCCAAACAAAACGCCGCTCGGCGCCCGTAAACTTTGTTCCCTTTGCCTTTGGCGCTGCCGTCAAGAAAATTCCCGCTGTAGAACTGTACTCCCGGCTCGGTCGTCAACACCTCAAGCCTGCGGCCGCTCTTCGGATCATAGGCCTCTGCGGCCAGCGCCGCATCATTCGTTTCGTCGGAGCGCGCCAGCACCCAGTTATGGTCGTAGCCCTTCCCGAATACAAGCTGCTCGTAATCTGAATCGATGCGCTTCCCAATTACGTTCGCGCTGGTGAAGTCCATCGGAGTGCCCGCAACATCCCGCAGCTCGCCTGTGGGAATCAATGTCTGGTCCACCGGCGTGAACTGCTTCGCATGCAGCGTCAGCACATGATCCAAAATGTCGCCGTTTCCTTCGCCCGCCAGATTGAAATAGGAATGGTTGCTCAGGTTCAGAACCGTGTCCTTATCCGTGCTGGCCGAGTAGTCGATCTTCAGTTCGTTGCGCTCCGTCGGCACCGTGAACACAACCTTGACCGAAAGATTGCCGGGAAACCCTTCCTCGCCATCCGCGCTCAAATACGACAACTCAAGAGACTCGCCTTCCTTGGAAGCAATCTCCCGTGCCTTCCAGATTTTCTTATTGAATCCGACGATTCCGCCGTGCAGCGTATTGTTGCCATTATTTTTCGGAAGCGTGTAAGTCTTCCCTCCAATCGAGAATTGCCCGCCCCCGATGCGATTCGCATATCTTCCGACCGTCGCCCCAAAATAAGACTTCCCGTTTTCATAACCTTCCAGGTTGTCGAATCCTAGAACGACATCCGCCGCCTTCCCGCTCCGGTCGGGAACACGCAGCGTGACAACCGTCGCGCCAAAATTGGTGATGGAGACTTCCATCCCCTTCTTGTTCGCAAGCGAATAAAGATCAATCTGTTCTCCACTAGCGGTCTTGCCATACGGTTGTTTTCGAATGTTCCCTCGCATTCCTCGCGAGCTCAGCGAGCCGGCAAGCGACATTTCGCCGATTAGGAGTAAAGCACACAGCAAAGTGCGCCCTCTGCGTCTCGCGCTCATGATGCTCTCCTATATCTTAACTCTGCCAATTTTCCGGCAGGAATCGCCTACTGCGTATACTATCAACGCCTCGTCCGTGCAAGGACGTTTCTGATTCTGTTTTTTCGCCCCTGCTGCCGGAAGAATAATGGTGCCGGACGATTAAGGCCGCCACGTGATTTCTTTGCCGCGACAATTCAACGTCGCCACATATTTCGTGGACCGCAACATTCTCGAAGGGCGCGCAGAAAACGTCGCCATCGAATGCGCCGGCGAGCGTGTCACCTATCAGCAACTGTTCGAAGGTACGAACCGGGTTGGCAACGCCCTCCGCAATCTCGGCGTTCGTCGGGAAGAGCGCGTCTTCCTTCTGCTTCTCGACTCTCCGGAATTCCTCTACTGCTTCTTCGGCGCGATAAAAATCGGCGCCGTGGCCGTTCCTGTCAACACCCAAGCCAAACCGCACGACTACGAATACATCCTCAACGACTCACACGCTCGCGTAGCCATCGTGAACGAAACTCTTTTGCCGCAGCTTCAAAGCATTCCAACCGAAAACCTCCGCTATCTGCGCGAAATCATCCTTGTCGGCGACTCCAGCCACGCGACCCAGCATCCTCGCTTCCGCGACTTGCTGGAAGCAGCGTCTCCCGATCTCGCCGCTGAGCACACCAACAAAGATGACCCCGCCTTCTGGCTCTACTCTTCCGGTTCCACCGGCATTCCCAAGGGCTGCGTGCACCTCCACCATGACATGGTTGTCAGCTCGCACCACTATGCCCACGCCATTCTCAAAATTAACGAGCGCGACCGCTGCTTTAGCGTCGCGCGCCTCTTCTTTGCCTATGGTCTCGGCAACGCCGGCTACTTCCCTCTCTCCTGCGGTGCCACCACGATTCTTTCTCCCGCTCGCCCCACGCCCGCCGGCATTTATGCTGACATCGAGCGTTATCGCCCCACCCTCTTTTTCTCCGTGCCCACAAATTACGCTGCTCTGCTCGATCACAATCGCCCCGGCGGCCCCGACTTCGATCTCTCCAGTATTCGCCACGCTGTTTCCGCCGGCGAAGCGCTCCCTGCCCCTCTCTTCGAACGCTTCCGCGACCGTTTCAGCATCGAAATCCTCGACGCGCTCGGCTCCACAGAAAGCCTCCACATGGTTATTTCCAACCGGCCTAGAGAAATAAAGGCCGGCTCCAGCGGCAAAATCCTTCCTGGCTTCGAAGCGAAAATCACCGGCGAGTCCGGCCGTCCCGTCGCTCTCAACGAAATCGGCGACCTCTGGGTTAAGTGCGATTCCCTCTGTGCCGGCTACTGGAATCAACACGAAAAAACAGAAAGCACTTTCGTCGGCGACTGGTTCCGCACCGGCGACAAATATCGTCAGGATGTAGACGGATTTTTCTGGCACGCCGGCCGCGCCGACGATCTCTTCAAGGTCCACGGCCTATGGCTGAGCCCCGCCGAAGTGGAAAGTGCTTTGCTAGCGCACCCCGCCGTCCTCGAAGCCGCCGTCGTTGCGCGCAACGACGAAGCCGGCCTCGCCAAGCCTGCCGCCTATGTCGTCTTGAAACGGGAATTCGCACCCAGCCACCAGTTAATTAGCGAATTGCAGGATTTTGTCGCCGAACGTATCGGCGGCTACAAACGCCCTCGCTGGATCGAGTTCCTGCAAGAACTTCCCAAAACCGCCACCGGAAAACTCCAGCGCTTCAAACTCCGCGACCGCCACTCCCAAGCCAAAAGCCAGTAGCGCTGGACAGTCGAAAAGGTTGGGTTTTTGGAGTGCGGCGGTCTTGCCGCCGCTTTTGAGGCGTAAGCACGTTCACCATGCAGCCCCATGCAGTCGAATCGTGTCCAGGCAACACTCTTGTCTGTTTTCCGTCCCACCGAAACTCACCTGGGGCAAACCTGACGCGGCACATTCCTTCCTCTCTGTGTCCTCTGTGCTCTCCGCGCCCTCTGAGTTAATTCTTAGCGGTGTACTTCTTCGTCTCCCCGCTCCGCGAATTAAACACCGCAAAACTTCCATCACCTGACGCCGTAACCTTCAAATAATGTCCTGTGTCCGGCCCTTGCAAGTTCGCCAAAAAAGCTGCGCCCACGTCATGCGCGTCCCCGCCCTCCTCCGAATAATGCAATTGCCAAAGGTCCTCGAGGCCAGGCGACTTCTCAATGGTGTCCCACGCCGCGGCCGATCCGCCCTTCTTCGCTCCGTTGTCCATGATCGCCACCCGCGGCGCGATCGCATGCACCAACATCGGGCTCCCGCTATTCGGCGATCCATGATGCGACACCACATAAATATCCACCGCGCCAATCTTGTTTATCGGGCACATCAATTCCATCTCTTTGTCCGCGGTCAGATCGCCTAAATCCAAAATCCGCAACTTGCCAAACGTAATCAGCGTCCCCAGCGATCTCGGGTTCTCCGTAACGTCAACCGGCGGCTTTGCGGCATTCGCGCAGCTGGCATTCTCTTTCCCGCCGCCCGGCAGCGGCCTCTCGATCAACTCGCCGTCGGACGTCACCACCCGCACCTGCATCCCAGTAATCGGGAGCACTTCTCCAGGCTTCGCGGTAATGTGCTTGTACTTTGCCGTAGCCAACAATTTCTGGTACGCAGCGAAATCTCGCTGGGTCACCGCGTCATTCGTCTCGCGATTCTCGCCATGATCGATAAACGTTCCCACCGGAATCTTCGCCGCCAGCTGCGGAGCTCCGCCTACATGGTCGTCGTGAAAATGGGTAATCAGCACAAAATCAATCTTGCTGATCTTCGCGTCTTTCGCCGCCGCCGCAATGCGCTCCGCGTCGCGCCCGTTGTTGTCCGGCCATCCTGTATCAATGAGCAGCGACTTCCCTTCCGGCGTGACAAACAGCGTCGACTGCCCGCCCTCCACATCCACAAAATAAATCTGCAGCGCTTTGTGCGTCTCCGGAGCCGGCGCCGCTCCCGCGAATAATCCCGATGACAAACTCAACGCCGCCGCAAACATTCCTCTCGCCCAAAATCCTCGCAAAACTCACCTCCCGCGCCGCGTTTTGCCGCGCAAACTCTCTTTTGCCGCCTGTTTCAAATTCGAACTCGTCGTCCCCTGTTGCACCAGCGCCCGTGTCGCCCCCGTAGAAATCCCCCCATCGACCAGCAGCGTCTGCCCCGTAACATACCGGCTCGCTTCCGCGGCCAAGAACACCACAGCCGCGTCTAAATCCTCCGGCTGACCCGGGCGCTTCACCGGAATCCGATCGCACAGATACTCCACCCATTCCTGATTTTCGTACAGCACCTTGTTCTGCTCCGTGCGAAACCATCCAGGCGCCAGGCAATTCACTGTCACGCCATGCTTTCCCCAATCATCCGCCAAACTCATCGTCAATTGCCGAATTCCGCCGCGACTCGCCCCATACGGCCCCAACCCCGCATACCCCGCCACACTGGTCACCGAACCTATATTAATGATTCGCCCGTATCCCCGCGGAATCATCCGCCGCGCCACCGCCTGCGCCACAAAAAAACTTCCGCGCAGATTCGTATCCAAAATCAGATTCCAGTCGTCCCAAGTCACATCCAGCGCCGGCTTTCGAACATTACATCCCGCATTGTTCACCAATATATCCAGGTGCCCGAATGCTTTCTCCGCCTCCGCCGCCATCCGCTCGATGCTCGGCAAATTGCGCACATCGAGCTCCAGCGAAACCGCCCGCCGCCCCAGCCCTTTGATCTCTGCTTCGAAAGCGCGCAAACTTTCGCGCGTTCGGCTCGTCAGCACCAAATCCGCGCCAGCCTTCGCCAGCGCCCGCGCCATGTACTGCCCCAGTCCGCGGCTTGTGCCCGTAACAATCGCAACGCGCCCGGAAAGATCGAACAATCCTCCGCTCGTCGAATCGCTCAAGAAACCGGCCCCGGCGTAAGCACCACCTTCAGCAGATTCGGTTCGCGCGCATACAATCGCGCAAACCATTGCGGCCCTTCCGCAAGCGGCGCAATCGCCGTAATCAGCGGCTTCACCCGAATCGCCCCGCTCGCCATCAACGCGATCGCCTGCGGATACTCTCCCGCCGAAGCGCACGATCCCTGCAACCGAATCTGTCGCGTCACAACTTTTTGCAACGGCAGCGTCGCCTCAGGCGAGATATTCCCGACCAGCACCACGGTCCCGCCCTTGCGCACGCTCGCGATCGCCGCATTCACCGTCTCGTTTCGCCCCACCGCCTCCATCGCCACATCCACGCCAATCCCGCCGGTCCTTTGCAAAATCTGCGCCACCGCATCCCCTTCCGCGGAAATCACATCGGCAGCGCCCAACTCCTGCGCCATCTTCAATCGCGTAGCGTCCACGTCCGACACAAACACGCGCCTGCATCCCGCCGCCCGCAGCGCCTGCAAAATCAACACGCCAATCGTCCCCGCTCCCACCACCAGCGTCGTGCTCTCCGCCGAAATTTTCGCCCCTGTCTCAGCCAACGACACTGCGTGAATCGCCACCGCCACGGCCTCCAGCATCGCCGCTTCCGCAAACGAAATACTTTCCGGCAGCTTGTACACGACGCGTGCCGGCACGGTCACAAACTCCGCAAATGCTCCCGCACGGCTGTAATCCCCACAAGAAACCCCCAACACCTGCCGGTGATCGCAAAGATTCACTTCGCCGAGCTTGCAGTACTCGCAAGCTCCGCAATAAATCGTCGAATCAAAGGTAACGCGGTCCCCTTCCGCCAATCCTGTAACTCCCGCGCCCACCGCAGCGATCCGCCCCGCCGCCTCATGCCCCATGACAATCGGCGGAATCCGCCGGCCCGACGAGCCGTCATACCCATGCACATCGCTCCCGCAAATCCCGCAAGCCCCCACGCGAATCAGCACCTCGCCCGCCCCCACCGCCGGAGTCGGCACCTCCGCCATTTCCAATTGCCGGTATTTCGCCAACAACAAAGCCTTCATATTTTCTGTGCTGCTTTCTATATGTTGCCGCTGCCTTCTATGTACTGCTTTCTATCTGCTGCTTTCTATATGTTTGCTTCTTCTTTCGAGTCTAATCTCGTACGCATTTACCAGTCCCGCGAGGGACATTTTCGAGTCCCAAAGGGACCTTGAATACGAGTCCCGGAGGGACACCGAAGAATTTAGCCCAGGACGAAGTCCTGGGTGCGCGCCAATAAAAAATATAAGTCCCGGAGGGACGGCCAATCCCCCCGCGTAATGGCCCTACTCTAACCCATTTTGGACTGCGGCGGTCTTGCCGCCGCTTTGACAACGGGAGCACATCCACAAATGTATTCCGCCGAAGCACGCTTTTCTCCGTGCCCTCTGTGCTCCGACCTCAGTGCCCTCTGTGTTAAATCTTTTCTCTCTCTGGCATCCAAGCCGTCCACAAAATTTCGTATCATCCTATCGTCACCCATGACCACCCACATCGGCCTGATCGGCTCCGGCAACATCAGCCAAACCCACGCCCGCGCCGCCCGCGCGATCCCCAATGTCCAAATCGCCGCCATCTACGGCACCAATCCGCAAACTGTCACGCGCCTCGCCACCGAATACCGCGCCATGCCCTACAACGATTTCGCCGCCTTCCTCGCGCATAAACCCCTCGATCTCGTCATCCTCGGCACTCCCTCCGGTCTTCACGCACAGCAAGGCATCGCCGCCGCCCAGCACGGCCTGCACGTCCTCACCGAAAAGCCCATCGACATCACCACAAAAAATGCCGACGCCCTAATCGCCGCCGCCGACAAAGCCAACGTAAAGCTCGCAGTAATTTTTCAAGATCGCCTCAAACCCAACATCCAGCGTCTAAAGCATTGGCTCGACCGCGGCCTCCTCGGCAAACCTCTTCTCGTCGACGCTCGCGTCAAGTGGTATCGCCCTCTCGACTACTACAGCAATTCCAAGTGGCGCGGCACCTTTGCACTCGACGGCGGCGGCGCGCTGATCAACCAAGCCATCCACACCGTCGACCTCCTCCTCTGGCTCCTCGGCGACGTCTCACGCGTACAAGCGCGCACATCAACCGTGCTGCACAAAATCGAAGCCGAAGACACCGCCGTCGCCACTCTGGAGTTCGCCAACGGCGCGGTCGGCACGCTGCTCGCCACCACTGCCGCCTATCCCGGCTATCCCCGCCGCGTTGAAATCACCGGCACCGAAGGCACTGTAATCCTCGAGCACGATCGCATCATCGCCGCCGACCTGCGCAATCCCCCTCCCGATTTCGCCGCCATCACCTCCGGCGACTCCAACGAAAGCGCCTCCTCCGCAGCCGTAACCGACTTCAGCGGCCACAAAGCCATCCTCGAAGACTTCCTCCATGCCATCGCGAACAATACGCAGCCCATCTGCAACGGCCGCGAAGGCCGCCGCAGCCTGGCCCTCGTAGAATCCATCTACAATTCCGCTCGCTCGTCTACCGTCTGACCCACTCCCTCCGCGCACCGTCTGCCAGAATCTACTCGTATTCGTACACGCCTTCACCGCATCCAGATCGATCACTCCACGTCTCGCCCACAAGTCCTATAACAAGAAGTCCTATAACGAGTAAGCCCGGGCACCCACGTTGTCATCCCGAGCGCAGCCGAGGGACCTGCTTTTCGCTTTTCGCTTTTCGCTTTTCGACTCATCCGCAAATAAAAAGGGGCAGGACCAAACGATCCCGCCCCCTCTACTCCGGATGGATACTGCGCTCTCTAGAAGCTAGTCGCGCAAGCGTGATCGTCGTTCGAGTACTCCGGCTGAATTGCATACCGGTGTTTCCCAAGCGTGAACACAGTGGGATCGAAGAACGCTTCGCTCAACTTTGGTGTAACAGGAACGATCACAAAGAACGGGCATTCGTCGCCAATCTCCTCAAAGACAAGGCCAACATCCGTGAAGTTAAACCATGCGGTTCCATCGGGATCCGTGATCGTCTCGATCAGCTCGTGCGAAAGCACATTGTTGGTTGAGTCCACCAGTTGCCCGTTCGGAGTTCCGGGCCGTACGGAGCAACCCCCGACATTCTGGAACGGCTCAACCGAGTACAGCACATGCCCGATGTCCTTGAAATCCACGCTGCTGTGATACGCGCAGAAGACAAATGTGGCCGGCACATCAGGTGAGTAGCAAACGTGGTCCGTGGCCGTGAAGCATTCATCTTGTCCGGGCGGCAGAAATACATGATAGATGTGCCTATAGCCGGTTTGCCCCGAAAGCGACGCCACCGCGTGGACAACGGCTTGCATGTCAAGGTCAGTGAGAGGCGCCGTCTTCGGCGTCGGCGTATAAGTGATCATCGTGTGTTTGCCCACCGTATACCGATTATTTGCCCCGGTATGCACATATTGATCGGTGATATGAGCGAACTCACTTATCTCGAGGTCGCGGAGAAAGCCCTCCGGGTTTCCCCAGCAAGTCGCGATGGGACATTTCCCATTCGGCAGCAAATAAATCGCGTGCGACTCGGCGCTCGTAACCACCGGGCCGCCGTTGTAGGTCAGGTCTGCTGGAAATCGGATCTGGTCATTGTCTTCGGGAGTGGCTGCGCCGGTTGCGCCGGCTAACGATGAGGTTACTTCCTTGTGTTTCAGTGCCGATCCAGCGCTCGTGTTCGCCGGTTTTGCATGGCGATACACAACGCTGGCTTCCGCCGCGGCCGCGTGGTCAGCGGCAGTCGGACCGGGTTTCACTTCGTCTTGCGCGGAATCCTGCGCCCGCGCCGTGTTCGGCGCAAATGCGCCGAGCGCCGCCGCACACAGGATGGACAACAACCAAGACACACGGGTAGCCAAAGACCTACAAGGAGAGTTCTTCATTTTGAGGACACCTTTCGGCTTTGGGCGGGACGCTGCATCGAGTAAACACGCGCGCCAAGAGCCTGTCAAGCGCCGTACAATAAATTTACATTTCGCCAGCCGTCAATTTCGGGCCCTCAAATCCTCTTCATGAATCGCCAATTCGCACTGTTCCATCTGTGATTCCTGAGTTTTTATCAACGTGAGCAGTCGCTTTTGGTTGATGTTGGCTCGACCCTTCGAGTACTTCAGATAATCGAGGTTGGCCTGCGCAAAACGGAGTTGCTGCATCCAAAATGTCGTTGTGCTTTTCATTTTTGTTCATGAGCTGGCCAGAGTCTGTTGACGCCGGACCTTGGGGCGCTCATTCCCTTCTCGTTCCTTCTGATTGCCCTCTGCAATTTCGTCATCTGTCCCATGTATCGAGTGTGCGCCCTATCCTCCGCGATTGATACAGTAAACGACGAAACTTTCCCGAAGCGCCGGAGGTGCGGCACAGGTTAGCCCAGTGCGCAAGCGCTGGGAAATAGCACCAGAAGAAATTCAAAGCGCCGTAGGTGCGCCACACCTCTTTACGGTGGAAGCCCTCGCTCCATGTAGCGGCTGCGCTTCAGCCCAGCTAGCAAGCACAGCGAGCGCTCCTAGGTCCTGCCCTCTTCCGCACTTGTAGGGGCTGCGCTTAAGCGCGCCCCGCGCGACGGCCCCGAGCGCGCTCGCTTAGTAGCCGCGAGTCCATTTGGCGCAAGTAGTAAGCTAGTTCGATGGCAGAGCTCGTCATGGACGGCCGGGCGCACGCGGCATCGCGCGGCAGGCGGCTGGAATATTTCACGATCGCCTGGAACACCGTCGAAGGGATCGTCGCGATCATCGCAGGCGCAATCGCTGGAAGCATTTCGCTCATGGGCTTCGGAATCGATAGCTTCATCGAAGTCCTCTCCGGCTCGGTGTTGCTGTGGAGAATGTCCGTAGACGCTGATGTCAAGCAACGGCAGCGAAACGAGAAACGAGCGCTCAAGATAGTGGGCCTGTGCTTCCTTGGCCTCGCCGTTTATATCGCCTACGAATCCGCCAGCGTTCTTTTGCAACGCCGTGCCCCAGAGCACAGCATCGCGGGAATTGTCCTCGCCTGCGCTTCCCTTGTTGTCATGCCGCTCCTCTCCCGCGCGAAGCACAAGGTCGCCGCCCACCTGGGCAGTGGTGCCATGCACGCCGACGCTAAACAGACAGACTTCTGCGCCTACCTATCGGCAATCTTGCTCGCCGGCT
>WNFR01002842.1_pt1 | contig 17955 bp, 26 predicted proteins | sample 5400221 | NCBI WGS metagenome assembly WNFR01 (sample SAMN13153357, study PRJNA577476) | soil metagenome | isolation source: 40 cm soil under Madrone tree | place: USA:California | collected 2016-06-14
TGGTGCCGTGCCCGTCGCCGCCACTGTGAATGCTGCCGTTTGTCCCGCTGTTACCGTCTGGCTGGCCGGCTGCGTTGTGATCGAAGGTGCCACCGCAGCGGTGTTGACCGTGAGGGTGGCTGCGTTGCTCGTTATGCTGCCGGCGCTGTTGCTCACCACGACAGTGAACTGCGCTCCGTTGTCCGAACTCGTTGTCGCTGGGGTTGTATATGACGACGAAGTTGCGCCGCTGATCGCGGTCCCGTTCTTCTTCCACTGATAGGTCAGTGGTGCCGTGCCCGTCGCCGCCACCGTGAATGCTGCCGTTTGTCCCGCTGTTACCGTCTGGCTGGCCGGCTGCGTTGTGATCGAAGGTGCCACCGCAGCGGCGCTGACCGTGAGGGTGGCTGCGTTGCTCGTTATGCTGCCGGCGCTGTTACTCACGACGACGGTGAACTGCGCTCCGTTGTCCGAACTCGTTGTCGCTGGGGTTGTATATGAAGATGAAGTTGCGCCGCTGACCGCTGTCCCGTTCTTCTTCCACTGATAGGTCAGTGGTGCCGTGCCCGTCGCCGCCACTGTGAATGCTGCCGTTTGTCCCGCTGTTACCGTCTGGCTGGCCGGCTGCGTTGTGATCGAAGGTGCCACCGCAGCGGCGCTGACCGTGAGGGTGGCCGCGTTGCTGGTCACACTGCCCGCCGAGTTGCTGACTATCACGGTGAACTGCGCTCCGTTGTCCGAACTCGTTGTCGCTGGTGTTGTATATGAGGTCGAAGTTGCGCCGCTCACCGATGTCCCGTTCCTCTTCCACTGATAGGTCAGCGGCGCCGTGCCCGTCGCCGCAACTGTGAACGCTGCCGTTTGCCCCGCCGTTACCGTCTGGCTGGCCGGCTGCGTTGTGATCGAAGGCGCCACCGCAGCGGTGTTGACCGTGAGGGTGGCTGCGTTGCTCGTTATGCTGCCGGCGCTGTTGCTCACCACGACGGTGAACTGCGCTCCGTTGTCCGAACTCGTTGTCGCAGGGGTTGTATAAGAAGATGATGTTGCGCCGCTTACCGATGTCCCGTTCTTCTTCCACTGATAGGTCAGTGGCGCCGTGCCCGTCGCCGCCACCGTGAATGCTGCCGTTTGTCCCGCTGTTACCGTCTGGCTGGCCGGCTGCGTTGTGATCGATGGGAGAGTGGCGGGTGGAGTGGCACCACGACTCGTCGTGGTCCCGACACATCCTGATTGGGAGGAGGCGCCGAGTATAACCAACAGAAAGCTTATGAAAACGAAGGGCTTATTCCGAATAGAAGCCCACCTCTCGAGCGGGCATACCGAGGCCCGAAAACAATCGCTCTCTTTCGGCCGACACCATTTCATGGAGCTAATAATCTAGGGGATGGGTGTGACAACCCGCTACTGGTCAGATGTCCATATTGAGGACAGGGTCCTCGCTTTACCCCACCGTCACAGAGGAGATTTCATTTTCCACCATTTTTCGATTGCGCTTCAGCTCGTCGTGGACAGACTTTGCAGCGAGCTCAGCTCTAGTTTCCTACAGGGTTTTCTTAGATTTGTAGGACATCCCTTCGTGTGAAGGGCCTAGAGTTTCTTCCTTGTCATCACATCTCGGGGAAATGTCTTGGGAAGTCGGAGAAAAGGCCAGCGCAACCTCTCTTTAATCTATAAACTGTCACCACGGTTAAAGTCGAATCCGCGTCCAACCAGCGTCCAAAACCTCTCTCTAAAAACGGACTTCTAGAGCCGACGAACCACAAGGCAATTGAATCACGAAGATTATTGTGTGCCTTTCGGGCTCATAGACGGCACAGCCTTTCCGCCTCAAACCGCTTTCATATTCTCGGCGAACGATACGGAGAGATTGCAGGATCGTTTCCTCTCCTGGTGCATGGTTTTGCAGTTCTCTTCTCACGGCATCGCAAAAGAAGCCGCAACCCTCTTAGAACGCATCTGGCTCGCAGAGGCCGGAAAGACAGCGGAGAAACCCAACTTTCTCCGCATGGTTCAGGACGGCAAAAACAAGTTCAGCGCGGGTTGCAGGAATGCGGCGTTCGGATTCCATAAACCTCCGCGTGATCCTCAGCGACAAGGGTCGTCTCGCGCCGCTAAAGGCAAGCTCTCTACACCCCAGTGTGGCCTCTTGCGCACCTAAGTAACAACGAGTAGAGTCACCTCACAGGTTTAGGGGTCCGGACAGCTCTTCGTCCTCCCTGTCAAATCACGCCGCGTGTGTGGCCCGCTGTCTGGCCCTCTCCCAGGAGGCGAGCTATGCAGCGCTACCAATTCCTCTCAATAGTTGCACTTTTTTCCTTCAGTTTGCAGCAAAGCGCTAGGGCGCAGGACGTCCAGGTACCGGCGGGAACGCTTCTGCGGTGCACACTCAACGAGCCGGCTCTTTCCTCGAAGACCACCCAGGTGGGCGATCCCGTAGTTTGTAATGTCAGCATGGTCCAGGAATTCGGGCAAGCGGCCTTCCCGCGCGGGGCTTATATGGCGGGACACTTGGAGGCCGACAAGGATCCAGGACATTTTTGGGGCAAAGGTTATTTGAAATTAGTCTTCGACCGAATCGGGCTGCCAAACACCGACGTTCCGATTGGTGCCAGAGTGGTCGCGGCCCGTGGCTTTCACGTCGATCGCCAGGGAAATATCCTCGGCAAGGGCCACGCGGAGCGCGATTTGATCGAGTGGATGCTTCCACCCCTCTGGCCCTGGAAGGTCATGACCCTGCCTGTGCGGGGGCCGAGGCCAACCCTCAAGGGCGAGGAAGTTCTCACTTTGCGTCTGATGGAAGATGTTACTATTCCTCGATTGACGGCATCTTCTTGGCCTGATTGGAGGCCACCTAGGCCGCAGGCATTTGCTTCCACCTCTTCGGGACAGTTCACCCCATCCTCCTACAATGGCGGTCCAAATCTTCGGCGCTGGAGCTACGCACCTCCGTCGTACCCCGCAATGACAGACACCTCTACAAATGGAGTTTATGTTTTGTCCAGCCGTCCGCCAGCGCCACAAGCGTCGCCAGCAGAATTTCTCCAAGATAAGGCCTCGCGATTGACGCTTCTTGCTTTGAAAAACGAGATGATCTTTGCCGTAACCCTGTATTGGGTCGAAGGCGATCACCTCTCCTATTTGCGGCCTAGTGGCGCGAGCGGCGATCTTTCTTTGGACGAACTTGACTGGCCCAGAACAACGCAACTCAACTCGGAGCGCGGCGTAATCGTGGCCCTGCGTACCAAACCGCACACTGATTAGCGGGTATCTGCAAAGGAAAATATCAGGTCTCCAGGCGAAACTTCTCGCATGGATTCGTAGAAGGGATTGCGCGCATCGTTGGCGTTGCGCCTAGGAGACCAGAGATAGCCGCCCGCGATCTCTTGGTGGCCCACCAATATCGCATCCTGACTCCGCAGCTCGAGACAAGCCAAGATTTCCATTTTGGGCTCTCGGCGGCTACAAGATTGAGTCCAATGGAAACATCTAACCGCGCTGCGAGCATTCCCAAGCCGGGCAGAATACGATCAGGTGTTCGTTGGAATAACGCGCGAAAACAGGACGGCGGAGAGCGCTAGCGTGCTCACCAGAAGTGGAAACCACACTGGTGAAAGCCATGGAACGGGAATCAGGAACAACACATCGGGATCTCTCAGCGAAAGGGGCCACCGCACCGTGGCCCAAAGCGCGGCATAGTAGGCGATATCCCAAATGGCAAAGGTCCAAAGGAAAATTGCGGTGAGCGCCCTGGACTTCGCCGACGTCAACAAAGCAACGCTGAGGAGCATTAGAATCGTTGCGGCCTCGCGAAGAACTTCAAGAGAGAGAAGACTAGGTGGGAGCTGGCCGATCAGTTGCGAGTGCCGGTAAAACTCCCCTGACATTCGTGTGAGGTCAGAGAGTGTCCCTTTGTAACCGGGCAGCAGCCCTGCGGCAGCGCGGAGATAGACAACAACTACTGCCTCAAGGAACCCGAATGACGCGGCGAACACGCCGCTGGCCGCCAGTTGCCTCGGACTGAGAGGAACGCCACCACGACGCCAGTAGAAGTAGGCAACCGGCGGAATCAGGACGATGAGGTTTACCCACCAGGGCTGTGCAACAAGTCCGATTATCACTCCTTAGAAGTCGAGCACATGCGAATCTGATTGGGCGCGCATGACCAGTTGCGGTCGAGCTTCTCGTACAATTCGCCCTCGCGAACGTTTTCATGAATGATTTCGTGGAGGGTATGCATTGGTGCCAATCGCGGTACCGAGGCAAACATTAGCTCACTGTCTTTTGATAATTGTCGCGCTGAAATTTACCGCCGTCCACGTACTTCTTGTTGGTCTCGATGTAGGCGTGCCATTTCTCGGGTAGATCATCCAGCGGGAAAATTGCTGTTACCGGACAGACCGGGACACAGGCGCCGCAGTCAATGCATTCAGTGGGATCGATGTAGAGTTGAGGCACTTCATCGAACGTGGGGCGTCCATCGTCATAGGTTCGGCCTTTAGCCGGATGGATACAATCCACTGGGCACACATCTACACAGGCGGTATCCTTGGTTCCAATGCATGGTTCAGCGATGATGTAGGCCACAGGTCATCTCCATTTGCGGACCGTATCCGCCTTCAAAAACAGTGGGTCCACGTTCAGGTCACCCCTTCTGAGCGAACGAGCAGACCTTGGGCTTCGCCAAGTGAACAAAGTCGTCGTACCGCATGCGAATTGCGTCGCGGTGCGTCCCGGCGTTGAAGACAATCGCTTCATCGGCAGCCAGCGACTCGTCTACGTACACAGGCAAGTTGTAAAGAGAGCCGAAAGGCGGCATGACGCCCAGCTCGCAATCGGGGAAGAGACTGCTGAATTCCTGCTCGGTAGCCAGTCGCACAGACTGTCCCACCTCGGCAGCCAGCTTATCGAGTCTCACGTGATTCGGCGCCGGCAAGACAGCCAGAATCATTTCTTCGCCTGTCCACAACACGACGCTCTTGGCAAGCTCTTTTCCAGAGATCTGTAAGGTAGCGGCTGCACCCTGCGCCGTATAGGCCGTGGCATGCGTCATTACCGAGTAAGGGATTTGGTTGTCGTCAAGCAAACCCTTCAGACGTGTGGATATGCTCATGGGCGTACTCCTTTCGCCATGTGCAAGAGCAAAATCATCGCGCACCGCACCACAAAAGGAAATATGTACTCGCCTCTCCAGACCTGAGGTGAGAGCTGCTGAACTCAGCAAACCACCTGTTGTCCCAATCCTAACCGCAGGATCCTAAACATTCCTTCGTGATTAGTTACTCCTCGGCTCCGTGCTCGCCGCCGACGTGGCCGGTGCGGACGCCGTCCGCGAGAGAACGTTTTTGTCGCCTTCCTTTTCGGCGCTCTTCTCGATCTCGATCGAGCCCTTGAAGTTGGCTCCGTCTTCAATGATGATCGGCGCCGTCGTCAAATCTCCGTTCACCGAACCGTCCTTCTTGATCTCGATCTTGCCCTTTCCACGGACGTTACCATTCACGCTTCCGTACACGATCACCTCGTCAGCGATGACGTCGGCCGTCAACTTTGCTGTAGCTCCGACCGTCAGCTTTCGCTCATCGAGATGGACGAGACCTTCAACTGTTCCGTCAATGTACAGGTCCTCATTCCCCCAGATTTCCCCTTTCACATGCAGGCTCGACCCCAGCCACGCAGTCGCACGGTCCGCCATCGCTTCCGTTGGACCCACCGCGTCTCTGCCCGTATTGGTCATTCCCTCCCGGGCCGCCGGAGCGGCCTTTGGCAGCTGATTCGTTTGCAGGTTTTTCGGTTCCGGGTCCGCACCTTGCGGCGTATCCGGTTTCTTGTTACGCCACATTGGACCTCCTTAGGCAGAAGCACATCTTGCGTATAGCGTCGGCCGTACAACTTTTCAGGTCTCATCTCTGATTCACTGATATGCGTCTCCAAACATCTTCCCATTCGCCTTAAAAATAGATCCCGGCTGTTTTCTCCATTTCTTAAACAGTCTCGGATTGTCCTTCAGTTGCAGTAATGCAGATGCAATCACTTCCGCGCTCGGTAAGTCCGGGTCCGCCGCAACAGAAAAGCACGTCGATTTGCCATGGTTTGAGATAACACGCACGAATTGATAGCCCACCAGGAAGTTCCTACGCCCGGCTCTGAGCCAGTAACTATCACCACAAACTTGCTCGGCTCCAGTGAGTGCAGCAATGCGCTTCAAGTACTTTGCTGCGCGCTGGGCCGTGCATTTGGTTTGCATTCTCATCGCAGGTGGACTACTCCGCGGGGCTGAAGGGCTGGCCGTCGGCCTTAAACACCCCGCACTGAGCAGCCCACCTGTCAAATAGCGCTGGATTGTTCTTGAGCTGCAGCAGCGCGGTAGCAATTTGCTCGGCTTTCGGCATGCTTTTGTCCGCGGTATAAAAGCACGTTTCCTCGTACGCGGATTTGGGATTGTTCACGTCTTGCACCCGTCTGACATAGCTACCACAGACTTGGAATTTAGTTTCGCCGACATCTAGCGCATAGCCACTACCCATTTTTGTGGCGCCGGTGATGGCGACAATGCGGAGCAGATAGGTTTTCGGATGATCTTTCCAAACGGCGGAGTCTACACCATCCGAAGCGTGCTCAAAGCGGTCGTCGCAAACTATTACCACACCGGCCCGCTCCAAGATGTGGAGGCCCCGCTCTGAGAAGCTGTTGTCTCGCTGCCGGGGTGCGCCAATTTCTCTAACCAGCAGCCTTCGCTGCTGGCGGATGAACGCAAAGCTCCACACGATGAGGGTGAGGAAGGCAGTCGCAGATAGAATTGCGGGCGTCATACAAATACAGCCGGGTCGGAAATGGACTACCGCCAGCGTCGCTTCAGTTCAATGCCAGCAGACGGTTAGCCGCCCGCGATGGGATGAACCATCAAGACTTCGTTCTGGTCGCGCGTGACTTTCTCGATGCGTTCACCCGTGGCCATATCAAACGGCTGCGCACCGGTTTTGGCTTCATACTCGGCAAGCACTCTGTTCACTTCGTCCATGTCGGCGGTGGCCGGATCGTATTCGAGGAGCGTCATATCGCCGTGGGATGAAAAGGTCTGAATCTTAGCGGTCATGTTTGGTCTCCTGCGGGACGTCCATCTGCGGTCTTCTGCGGAACAGCAGTCAGCGGGGTTTGGGTCCCTTCAGCACATATTGCACCGTTTCCCAGAGATGTCAATACACAACGGGCATTCTAGCCCATACTCTCAGCAACCCAAACAGACATGAAAAGCCCCAAATCCGGTCGGATTACCTGCGGCTCGACACTTGTGCAGCTCATCTCTTCTAGAGGTCGTCGCGTAGAATGCAGCCGACTGCTGTTTCGACTTTCGTGCTCCCCCACTATGCCGCCTTCCACTTAACCCTTTTCACAATCCGCAAGAGTCAAAACTATTGAGAATTCCTCACTGCAGGCCGAACATAGGTACTCGTAATGAGGCATGGCGCCCTCCTCCGTCCACGCACCATTCGCGGAATCGCAACCGCAACATTCGTCGAAGCTATTCTGTTGACCGGTTGTGCGCCGCGCACATCTCCTTCGTATCCGGCGATAGCGCGCCGAATGCCTGCGGCCCGCGGGTACTTGTAGGTTCGGAGTAGGTCTACAATAAAAGGGGGAACACCATGCCTCTCCTAAGACCCGTAGACCTGTATGCGCAGGTTACGGACATCATTTCCTCGACGGCAAACTGCCCAGTGAGCTGGGCGCAACATCCTGATCCCTTAACCTTACTCGAGATCATGTCCATCAAGGAGCGGTTGGCGGAATACTTGGCCGGCGTAGTCGATGCTTACCTCCGGGAGAAAAACCCTTGAGTCACATCGGCGGCGTCCGTAGGTCGATTGAGCAAAGTTCGATGCCCGGACGGCCTGTGATCGCACATCCACGCTTATAAGTATCGGTTAGGGAACGTTCACAGCGCAGAGAAGGAATTCGCAGTGGCAGCCGAGCTTCATAGTCAGGCCGCTCGGGACTTTCACGATCAGAATAACAATATCGGTGAGACGCAGGCTCTCCGAAATCTCGGGCAAGATTACCAAGGCATGGACGAGGTCGAAAAAGCGCTCTCCGCTTAGTGCGGTCGCCCGGAAGCCTGAAAAGCGCACGTGTCAGCTGGATGCTGGATGAACGACGGAGCTGCTGTCGAACACCATGGCATCGGCGCCGTCACCGAAAGATACAGGTTCGGCAAAACAAGTATCTGTTGACAACCATTTAACTTAGCGTATGCTGCCGCCGAATAGGATAGGCCTAGAGCGGAGACTGCTCACATCCCTCACTCCCTAACGTCAGCATCGCATCATGCCGCTCGCTGTATGGGCAAAGCTCTCCGAAGTCTGCTCCGCTTTCTGCATCAGCGTTGAAGAAGTCCGAGCAGGATGACCCTTCCGAGAGGAAAACCTGAGGCTGAAATCATCGCGCACCGCCACGGTTGCTCACCGAGGGGGGAAGTGTTTCGCCCGCAAGACGAACTTCGCGGGTCGAGGCTGGACGGTATCCTCTTCAAATAGATCAGATTTGCCAGTCGACTGCCCAACGTACACTTCCTCCCGCTCGCCTGCTATTGGCCACCAAGAATGATCGGCAGCCCATCCTTGCCACTCCCGATGATAACGACCTTGGAATTGCTGGACTCCGCAATCTTCAACGTGGCTTCGATCCCTTTCCATCTCAAGAGCTGTTCACTGATCCCCGCCGCCACAATTCTCTGGAAATCGGCGATTCCCTGTGCTTCGATCCGCTTTCGTTCAGCCTCTTGCTTCTCCTTCGTCAAGATGAATTCCATACGCTGGCTCTCTTGATCCGCCTTTGCTTCTGTTCGATTGCTTCCGTCAACTGGGGCGGCAAGCCAACGCCACGCAATGGTGTAGACTCGACGATGACTCCTCTCGGTCGCACAAGCTTTGCCAATTCCTGCTGAATCTGAATCGCCAATTGCTCTCGTTCCAAGGAATACAGGGCACTGGCTTGAAAACTGGCGGTCGCTGCCCGACAGATCGAGCGAAACTGTGGCACCAGAATAATTTCCTCGAAGTTGCCCCCAGCGACGGTCTTGTACACATCAGCTGCCGAATCAGCGTCCAATCGGTAAAGCGCGCTAATTTCCAGCGCAATCGACAAACCTTCCTTCGAGAGAACCTGCATTTGTTCCCTCTTTTCTTTCGTCTGCACCGACATCTTGATAACTCGTGCCATCGGATTGACCACATTGACTCCAGATTTCAATGTTCTTTCTGAAACCTGGCCAAAGAAATCGATAACACCAACGTGACCTGCAGGAATTTGCGTGATGCCTTGCGCGAGCGCGATCAAAAGACTAATTCCAGCCAGGCTTCCAGTTCCAATCAACGCTGTGCGATAGAAGTGTCTTTGCAGTTCTAAGTCGTCGTGCACGCTCGTGGTTGACTGGATCGCTTGCTTACGCAACGACCACCAGACCACGAATGCGAGGACTGCCAACACGGAAGCTAATATGAAGATCATCGGGTTGCCCTTTCCGTTGGCCGTTCGGTTTTGGACCGCAACGCCAACGCCGCACTAGCCAAAAAAACTGAAATCCTGTTGTTCGCAAGCCACGGTCTCCTACTTCAGCGTATTGATCCTCTTCGGTGTGGGGAATGGCCCCAACGATTCCCCAGAACAGAACCTTGTGCTGAAGCCTGGGAGCAGTGTTGAAATAACTGAAGATTAGGAGGAAAACGAATACGTTATCAATGCTTAGTGACTTCTCAACTAGATACGCGCTAAAGAACTCGAGCCCCGCTTTTCGCCCAAAATAGAAAAAGATTCCCGCATTAAACAGCAGCGCGAGTCCAATCCACACGGCCGTCCAGACAACCGCCTCACGCATGTGGATGACGCGCGACCTTCGGCGGAAGACGCCAAGGTCGAGGGCGAGCATGGCGACTACGAAGACGAAGACGGTGATCCACAACATCATAGATAGCTGCTCCGCTGCCCGCAGGCAGTGGTACCCGAAGTTACAACGACGCTTGCCTTAGACTGATATTGTCGGCCCAGCTATCCGCAAGGGACATCCTCTCGCTACATGAGATGACCACTCATCTGTCAGTACAGCCATGCATTCAGCAACCTCCGAAAACATCAAGATAGTCCCAAAAAGGGCACGCCAGTACCCTCCAGGCAGTATGGGTTTGAGATCCTTGAAGAACTAGACTTCGAATGGACTGGTTGTGCGGAGAGGTGCCGGGCCACCCTAGGAATATTGAACCCACAAAGAGCGATCGGAACCCGACGGCGCGACAGTCTCATTGATCGAGATCTGCGGAGATTTGCGGGGATAAAAAGGTCGGGGTTCGGCGGGACTGGGCGTAGCAGTTCAAGGCCAGATGTATGCCCGGCACTCGACGCGGTCGCGTCAAGCAACCCATTCCAGCGAGCGAAGATGACCGGCCCGGGTGAACACACGAACGTAGTGAAAAGCGCGCTGGTTTTCTGAACCGCTTTCGGAGCAGCGATAGCGAGCGCTGCCCAAAAGAGCGATTCGAATTTCCGACCAGATCATTCAGGGCACAGCTAATACTGAAGTTTCGAGCTTCAAATACTTCCTCGCTGGGATAGTTCTTTGCCAACGCAACGCCTAAGCTCATCTTCGTGAATCCGGGTACCGCTCATGTCGCCTTTGCTGATGCCCATCGCGGGCTGCCCGAGAAAGTGGGACTGGTCCCGCAAACAGATGCCGATTCTGGATGAAGCAACAGCAGATCAGTACTTGCGAAAGAGTCATGCATTGGCTGGCAAATGCTTGCAGGGAAAAGTCTCAACAATAGCGGAACACGGTATCGCTATTCATTTTTCGGAGGTTGATAACTCCCACGTTAGAGGTGGACCATGCCAAGGGACAATCGACAATTGATTGACGAAGTTGATGTGCGTTGTTCGCTGCGAAGGATCCTGGTTGTTGATCAGGATATCCGTGACCTGACCAATCACGCTGCGGTATTCGACGCCCCGGATTTCGAGGTCTATAAATGCAGTTCATACGAAACAGCTCTCCGTTTTGTGGAAAAAGAGGATTTCGAGCTCGCCATCGTGGATCAAGGCGGCTCTGATTTCGAAGGCCGACGGGTATTACGGCACCTCAACAGTTATGATCCTTGGACTCCCATCATTGTGGTCGCCAAGTGCAGGGACAGGAAGTGCCAAATGGAAGCCGCGGAGCTCGGCGCAGTTGAGTATTTGCAGAAACCTGTCCCCCGAGAAGAACTAATCCGGGTCGTCGAAAAGTGTCTCAGGATCCCGCCGAAAACGTGACGTCGCGGAATTCTGAGTGCCCACCGCCGGATGGGAGGCATGGATGTCACGGTCCTCGAATGTGCAAATCAGGAGAACAGACCCGATCGGAGGCACGGAATGGATTCAATGCAGAAAACTTTCGTTACAAGTCCGATTCGCCGGCCGTTAGGCGCGGTAGGCGATGACCAGGGCCCTTGCTCGAACGGATGGAATCTCTCAAGGACATCTGCAGACTGTCGATGCGACGCACTCACCAGGTCAGGCAGCATTACCAATACACGCGAACTCAAGAAGCACACCGAGTGCTTCAATTGTTCGCGAACATATTTCGATCGCTTCTTCGAGGCATGCCCTCACTGCGGCAGTGATTCCGTTCTGCATTACGGCTCCGAGGAAATGAACTACTTCTGCCGGGAGGCACGCGTGAGCCCCAGCATCTTCTTTGATCTCCCGACGACGTCGACAGATGTGTTCCCCGACGAACGGATACAAAGATTTGAACCGCGCGGCACCCCATCTACCAGAGCAGCAACCCAGAAATTCACGATAAGCGATAGCACGGCCCGACACGCGGTTTGCGGGAGGCGACAACCATTTTCAAGAGTACGATCTAAAAGAATCCGGATGTGACCTGGCCTAGCCTCTAACTCCCGAAACATACGAGTGAATCCCCTCGATCACCGTAGAATCACGGGTGTTTGCCGTGTCCGCAGCAAGCCCGGGCAGTCGCTCTCCTCACACGAACCTTGAGCACAAAATACTCGTTGGAGAGGATGGACCTTTCGCACCTCGCGCTTTTAGCCTTGTTCCTGAACCTGGAAACGTCGCTCTTCAAGAACGGCTTGCCAGGTTGTTCAAAGGAAAGTAGTCAGATACATCGTCGGCATGAAACGGTCTTCTTCGTCCAATAGAGGACAAGATGTGCTCACCTTTCCTGAACAATTGGTCGTCCGTTCGAGCGATACGTCTCGCATAGCTTTACGCCGTAACGAGGGCGGTGTCTAGAGTGGCGCTAAGAGGATGAATGAGCGTTACAATCCACGAGGGCGCTGAAGCTGAATATCTGGACTTTGTACATCACGCGCGACGGCTTGCACGTGACGTGCCGGTGATCGTTGTAATACAGGTGTTCGACGCAGACGAGCGCATTACAGCGATTGCGTCCGGGGACTTTCACTACGTGGGATGGCCGCCTGATCGCCCTGAGTTCGAGTATGCCCTCCTAAGCGCTTTCCGTGAACACGACCGTCGGCGCAATCTAATGTCGGAGCAGGCTGCCAGCCGTTGAACCGGCCGGCGAAGCTTGGGCGCAAAGAGTGACGATTCTATTGGTCGCGCAACCGGAGCAACTGCCCGGATCGGTCCCCTGCCGCGGTCATGCAAAATACCCTCTCGGGAGGATACCCTCCCATAGCTCCATTTATTAGTCTGGTTCACGAGGCTGCTACTGACGGGCCAGGAGAGATGTTCCCCTTCTGGCTAACTACTGTTGTTTCGGCATGCAAGGCATGGCGCGCCGCTCCGTAACGTTGGGACACTACTGAAGTAGGACATGAAAAATGTCTCCTTTTTCTGCCCTATTTTTCTGGGGCACCCAAAAGCGAGGGCGGCTGCTTCCAAAGCGAGCGGCTGCTTTACGGGAGGGAACACGACGTTTTTAGGGCGGAACCGGGAAAGCAGAAGCTGCGGGGCGCAGGAATTATCCCGAAGCCCATGGAAATGAGCGGCAGAAAGGGGAAAATCTACGTGAACTCAGGGAGAATGCGTCTGAACCGCAGGCGGCGAGTGGTGGTACCGGGACAGAACTGAATTTGCATCTGATACTTAGTGACAAACGGACCGTGATGGGTTGGGTTGTAATTCGAGTCTCCTGACGCGGGGCACGGCCTCGTCTCGCTGATCCGCCTCGATCCTGCCTGCATTTCATTGACACTGACTCTCTCCTGGAGTACCGTCCGCTCAAGAGGGTTTGTTCTTCGTATTTCGTTTACAAATCATAAAGTCACATCGGAGAGGGGGCGAACTATGTACCCAGGCTCCTATCGCTTGCTTACGTTCTCATTTCTTGTGCTTGCATGCGTCCTTCCTGCTTTCGCTCAAGTTACCACTGCTGATTTTGCCGGACGAGTTACCGACCCGAAGGGACTCGCCGTCGCCGGCGCTTCGGTTTCCGTCGTCAATTTGGGAACCGGCGCCACCCGCGCTGTCACCTCCGGGGACGGCGGTGAATTCAGCGTTCCGCTACTTCCAGTTGGGCTGTACAAAGTCTCGATTAGCAAGGATGGCTTCGCGACCGTCGTCTATAACTCCATCGAACTCATAGTCGGTCAGAAGCTCAGCCTCGAAGTCAGCCTTAAACTGGGCTCTTCGTCAATAACAGTGGAAATAACGGGAGAAGTCCCGCTCATCGAATCCACATCTTCGCAAATTCAGGGGTCGCTTACGTCGTTGGAGGTAGCGAACCTTCCGGTGGTCGATCGAAACTTCGCTGGCTTGATGACGCTTATCCCCGGTGTTCGTCCTGCGGAAAACTTCGATCCCACCAAGACGCGTTCCGGCAACGTCAGCGTGAACGGGTCGGATGGCCGCGCGATCGATTACAACGTCGACGGTGGCGACAACAAGGACAACGTTATCGGCGGCATCGTCCAGAACTATACGATGGAAGGAATCCAGGAGTTTAACGTCGTCACCGACCGCTATAGCGCGGAATCGGGCCGTGCCGTCGGGGCGGTCGTAAACGTTATTTCCAAGTCCGGAACCAACAACTATCACGGTACGCTGTTCGGCCTGTTTCAGAATAGCGGTCTCAATTCCAAGCCCTTCACTACAACGGGCCCCAACCCCAAGTTCCACCGCTATCAATACGGTGGCTCGGTGGGCGGCCCCGTGAAGAAGGATAAGTTGTTTTTCTTTGGCGCTTTCGAACAAAAGCGCGAGCCGGGCAACCTCACCGTGGACCCGGACGCCTTCGCTGAATTAAGTGCTCTTGCTGCAGTTGATTCAAACCTTGCTTCGCCAGTCAGTCAGCTTCCATTTCCATATGTCGACGACCTCGTGACGGTGAAAATGGATTGGCACATCAGCGACAAGCAGATTTTTTCAGCCCGGTACGGTCGCGAGAAGTGGACCAACCCCAACGACCAGCTGGGTAGCCCGTTCGTCACGGATCTTTCGCAGACCAACAGCGACGTCAATCAGTTTCACAGTCTTGTGCTCAGCCACAACTATGTGATTTCGCCGAGCAAGATCAACACCTTCGCGATCCAGTTTCAAGACTTCTTCAACGGTATTTTGCCTTCGCCCGGTCGCACTTTTTCGTTGCCGACCGAGAGCGGTGGAACGGCCGTGAACCCGGAGATTTGCTTCAAGCCGAATCCGGGCTGCGGAGGCGGAGCGCCGGAAGTGGAAATCGGACAAAACGTGAACGTCCCGCAATCCACGTTTATCCGGAAATATCAGTTCCGCGACGACTTCCATTTGACTCGCGGCAAACACAACATGCACTTCGGAGCTAACTACATTTATCTTGCCAAGCTCGGCGGCTCATTCTTCTTTGGAGCCAATGGCTACCAGGTCATTTTCTGGGATAATCCTTCAGTAATTCTTAGCGATCCCATTACCTACCCACAAGGTTTGGCCACACCCGGAGCCATTCAGGAGCTCACTTTCAATACGGGGAGCGGCTCCACAGCGCAACCGCCGGGCCATTCCATTGGCCTGTACTATCAGGATGACTACAAAGTCTCGCGCAGGCTGACCCTTAACCTCGGGCTTCGTTGGGATGCTAACCCAAAGTTTCTGGTGCCGCAGCTCACCGATGACCCGCTCACTACCAATCGCGCGATTGCGGCACTTATTCAAGTCAAGAACGCCGGCATCGCGGATCCCGTTGCCGCAGATGGCCTTGCGCGCGTGAATGACTTGGTCGGCAATGAGTCTCTTCTGCGCAAGAACACCGCGAGCTGGAAGGAATTCCAGCCGCGCGTTGGTTTCGCCTGGGATGCTACGGGCAGCGGAAAGATCATCGTTCGTGGGGGGTTCGGCATCGCCCGCGACCAGATTTTCCAGAACCTGACCCTGTTCGCGATTCAGCAAGGGAACCCCACGCTGTATCAAACAGTACTTGACCTCACTACGAACGCTCGCGGCACCGGCTGCACGCCAGCTCCTGGAGGAACGCCAACCACGGACCTTTGCCAATTCAGTTTTGGCAACACCCCACTGCCGTCTCCGAACATAAATCCCTCCGAGCTTACTGCCGGTGGCACAGGCCGAATTACCGATCCGCGAGTGAACGATCCCTGGTCGGAGCAGGCATCCATCGGCGTCGCATGGCAAGCTCACAATGACTACGCGATTTCCGTGGATTACTACCACGTGCTCGGTACCCATGAGCCGCGCGTCCTGCAGATGAATCCAAAACTGTCCTCGTTATGTGACGCTTCATATCCTGCTTCGAATCCGCTCGACGGCCGCTGTGTTGATGGAGCGAACACCCGACTTCTCGACGCGGCGTTTCAGGAAGCAGGTCTTGGGATTGGTCGCCTGGGCGAGCTTCGCAACTATTCCACGAATACACGTTCGCTTTACGATGGCATCAACATCACGATGAAAAAGCGCTTTTCACGGAACTTCATGTTTCAGGCTAGCGACGTCATCTCCTGGTCTCGGGGCTGGGGTGGCCTGCCAACTTCGTCCTATGGGGGAAGCGGCCTCAATATCACTCCAGAGCGCGAATTCCTGGGTGGTGAATTCGGTCCGGCCAATTTCGATGAGCGCAACCGCTTCACGGCTAGCGGCGTTTTCATGCTGCCCTATGGCTTTGAAGTGGCCCCCTCTTTTCAAGCGTCTTCTGGGCGGCCCTACACTGGACTCGCCGGCGAAGACATCGACGGAGATGGACGCGCTACGATCGACCGCGGTTGCGCTGATGGGACAAATACCCTCGGTTGCAAGGAACTGCAGGTAAACAGCTTCCGCGGCAAGCCGTTCATCGAATTTGACCTTCGCACAGCGTATGCCTTCAAGATCCGCGAGAACATGAAGTTCCGATTGATCTGGGAAATGTACAACATCGGCAACCGCAACAATTCCTGCAATAATGTCGACACGAATTTTTACGGCGTTTCTTTTGGCCAGCCGCAGGGCTACTGCGGCGGACAGGGGCCGGGTGCAACGTTCGGAAACGCCTACCGTTCGCAGTTCGGCTTCCGTTTCGAATTCTGAGGCGCAACTAGTACCTTCCGGGGATGCAAGCTTCCATCGCATCCCCTTTTTTGCTCCGCGCGGCGAAGAAATCTTCAGGCACCCCTCGATCCGGTTGATTCCTTTCTCGGTCTGTTGTGAACTCGTTGTGAACTCAACACCCTAACTCAAGTTCGTCACTGAGAGGGCCAAAAGAGAGTTAAGTCCTTTGCAATCAGTTCAGGCTATGGCCGAGTCGGCACTACATTTTTGAATCTGAATCGGCTCCAGACGTTCCGGCAGTTGAAGTTGAGCTGGTGAAGAATTCTTTGCTGTTCTTCATCGAGTCTGGCGATGCGTCGCAGCCAGATCTCGCGCCCTTCGATCATCGGCAGCACGATGTCGACACTACGAATCTCCGCGAGCCGTTTCAGTGCTTGCGCCGGCGAATACTCTGAGCCACTCCGCTTCAGCAGATGCTTGAGCGTCACCTGCAGAGCATAACCGAGAAACGCCACCAGCACATGTGCCTTCACCCGCTTTTCCAGTTGATGGAAGAGCGGCCGGATAGCTAGGTTAAGAGGCGTGTCTAACGTTATGGGGTGACGGGTGCTGGACATGCTTCCCTGAGCGGAAGCGCAGATGGCGATCGTCACATTCGTCACACCGATATGGACTCACAAATAGAATGTAGTGGAGAAAGGACTCCACAAAGTCCTTTCTCCTCGAGCGATGAATGGATGCGCTGCCACAACTTGGGCAATGTCCCCGGTGATTACCTTCGATAATGAACTTCATGATGCGCCCTTCTAGGCCGATATGCGTTCTACTCACCGGAGTTGTGGACGGGGCTGGGGTTCAGACAACTACGGTCAACGCTAATTGGGAGCCTCAATCCTACCCGTGAGACATGGCGCAATTCAATAGGGGATTTTTTGCCCGCTGATACGGGTTATGCCGGAATTGCTCATGGCCCGTGTTCTCCAACTCAGTCGAGCCAAGCCTTTGCGAGCCGCGGATCGGAGCAAATGGTTGATAACGGTCTGGATGATTTGGGCATCGCCCGCAAAGGCTTGCCAGTCAGCTTCACGGGCATCTTTCGGCCTCGACTTTTCTTATTCTCCGGCGGGCTCGGGAGCCCTCCGGACTTCCCGGAGTCGAAGTTTGCAGGCGGGCTGTTGCCATGTGCGCCGATACGAAAAACAATAAGGCGTTCGCCGGGATGTGAAGATTAAAGTCTACTAAGCTATGAACCAAAAGCCCACAGCAGCCAACGAGCCCCGACAAGTTCAGCGCCGCCCCAAACGAACTTCCCAGATCCTTCAGCCCTTTAACCGACTTAACGGAGAGAACCCCCAGGAACCAAAGGCAACATATCCCCCCCGCAATGCCAGTTTCCGCGAGGGCTTCCAAGTAATCGTTGTGCGTATGGTTCACCACCTTTGCGTCGTACAAGGACTCATATGGAGGAAAAACCGTTTGCAGCGTCCCCAGGCCCGTCCCCAGGATTGGGTG
>WNFR01009279.1_pt1 | contig 17953 bp, 19 predicted proteins | sample 5400221 | NCBI WGS metagenome assembly WNFR01 (sample SAMN13153357, study PRJNA577476) | soil metagenome | isolation source: 40 cm soil under Madrone tree | place: USA:California | collected 2016-06-14
TCTGCTTTGACGACGGCGACGCCAGCGAGTTCAATACGCTATTGGTGACCGACTGGTTCGCCCATACCCCTCCCGAGGTGCTTGCCAAGAATTTTGGCGTTCCGGCCAAGACGTTCGCCAACATTCCGCTGCAAAACCTCTGGATCTTTCAGGGAACCCTGCCCGGCGATTTGGCATCGGACCGCGCGGCCGTCAGCAAGACCGGAGCCGTTCCACCTCATCCCTTTATCTTCAGGCTAGGATCGTCAACTCCGACAAAGCAATCCGAAGGCGGCGACGTGCGGATTGCCGACAGCAGCAACTTCATGGTCTCGACGAGGATTGCCGCCGCGCTGGTGACGGTCCGTCCGGGTGGCGTCCGCGAGATGCACTGGCATCCAAACGCCGACGAATGGCAGTATTATATCAAGGGCAAGGCACGCATGACTGTGTTCAATACCGGACCGAATGCGATGACGATGGATTTCAATCCCGGAGACATCGGCTACGTCAAGAAGAATCTGGGGCATTACGTCGAGAATGTCGGCGATACCGATATGCAGTTTGTCGCGGTGTTCAGAGCTTCCCTGTATGAGGAGATCTCTTTGTCCAACTGGCTCACGCACACGCCGCCGGCGTTGGTTGCCCAGCATCTGAATGTAGACGAGGCGACAATCGCCAAATGGCCGGAGAACGCCCCGGGCGTAATGCCCAGATCGTAGACCGCGGCGCCAAAAATTCGGGCCTCTCACCAAAACATTGCCGCTCGGCGCCAAGACAGCCGTTGGATAACAGCATCGTGGACGAGGAAGAAATGGATGCACTCGTCAGGGTCACGATGGGTATGACCGCCGAGAACACCGTGACCGTAACAGCGGACATGACTGTCGGTCATTTCGTATCGAACATGCCGCAGGTCTACGCCACGCCGATGATGATCCTTCACATGGAAATGGCCTCTGGCTCCGCGATCGCTTCGCATCTTCCGAAGGGCTTCGTCAGCGTCGGCATGGACGTGAAAGTTCGTCACCTGGCCGCAACGCCGGTCGGCCGCACGGTCCGCGCCGTTGCTCGCGTGGTCGAGATCGACAGTAAGAGCGTTCTGTTCGAGGTCGAGGCCTGGGACGGCGACCGCAAGATCGGCGACGGAACCCATCGCCGCGGCATCGTCAATGTCCTAGAGTTCGAGAAGCGCTTTGGAGTAAAGCAGCTCTCCATGAAGCGAGACCCAGACCATGGTCATGCTCCTGCGAGGACGTAGAGCAAAATGCTAGTGGCAAAAAGCGAGAGCCAGAGCATGAACATGACTATTCTCCAGCGATGACGTAGCTTGGTTCCTGAATTTGTTCTTCATCGGCCAGCGACGTCGGCCGGTCTGGATGACCCTGGCTCTTGAAGTCGATCGTGGAGACGAGGGCCATTATGTGAAAGTAACAACGGGACAACGGCGGACCATTAAATTCGCCTTTAGGTTTCTCAAACCAGACCGGTGGCGCGATCCAGCATTTCGACGAGCGGATCAAGCGAAATCATCGAGCAGCATTGCTTGGCGTCGCTTTGCGTCACGCTGCGACGTTTCGTGCGGGCGGCGCCATGAATTCAGGGCCAACCGGATCGGCGATGGTCTCGCGCAGGATCCGATCGATCTCGGCCTTGGCAGAAGGATCGAGCGACCAGCCAGTCACCTCGTCGACCGGCTGCAGCTGATCGGCACGACGCGCCCCCCACAATGCTGTCGTGATGCCTTGGTCCAGCATCCAGCGGACTGCCAGGTGGATAACGCGCTTGCCGAAACGTTGCGCGAGGCGGTCGAGCTTGCCCACAGCGGCCAAGTATTGTGCGTACCGAGGTTTTAGGAACTTCGGATCGGAACGCCTCAGATCGTCGCCCTCGAAAACCGTGTTCGCCTGCATCCGTCCGGACAAAAGGCCGCGGCACAGTGCCCCGTATCCCAGCATCGCAATTCCATGTTTCCGGCAGTAGGGCAGAAGATCGGCCTCGATTCCGCGTTCGAACAAATTGTACGGCGGCTGCAGTACATGCAGCGGCGCAATGCGGCGAAACCGTTCCATCTGGCCGACCGAAAAATTGCTCACGCCGATGGCGCGGATTTTCCCTTGCGCGAACAGCATGTGCATTGCATCAGCGGTTTCTTCGATTGCAATCAGTGGGTCGGGCCAGTGAACCTGATAGATATCGATGTAATCTGTTTGAAGCCGACGCAACGAATCTTCAACCTCCCGCATGATGCGAGCACGACTGGCGTTGCGAGATACCCTTCCACCCTCCCACTGAAGTCCGACCTTGGTGGCGATAATCACGTCCGAGCGTAGTCGGCTCTCAGCGAGAGCCCTGCCAACGATCTCTTCCGAGCGGCCAAATCCATAGACCGGGGCCGTGTCGACAACGTTGATGCCATGCTCGAACGCGGCCTGGATGGTAGCGATCGATTCAGCTTCGTCGGTTCCACCCCACATCCACCCGCCGATGGCCCAAGTCCCAATAGCGACAGGCGACACCTTGAGCGACGTGCCCTGAATGTCGGTGCGTTCCATGTTCATTTTGAGAGCTTCTGGTAGACGAGCCATGATCCTGTTCTTTCCTTGAGTGCGTGCGCCTTGGGGCTGTAGGTGGCGGACAAGTCCGACCTCAACCGGCAGTGACCGAGGGCACGGCGTAGAGCCCCGCCTCCTCGGCGGCGATGAGCCCGAGGGCGGTCCAGTCAAGGTCGCCGTAACCACGCGCGATACCCGAGATCAGCCGGTCCCGAACGACTCCCACCGATGGCATCGGAGCGCCGGCCTTCTCCGCCTCCGCGAGCGCCAAGCGCACATCCTTCAGCACGAGGGGCAAGACGAATCCGGGCGTGTAGATCTGCTTGGCAATCTTGTCACCATAAATCCTGTGCGCGCGTCCACCGAACATCGCGCTCGTCATAATGTCGATGAACGGTTGCGGATCCAGCCCGCGCTTGCGGACGACGGCGACGACTTCTCCGAGCATCTCCAGTGCCGTTGCGCTCATCATATTGCCGAGCAGCTTGAAGAGGTTTGCGTCTCCCGGGTCGGAACCGACTGTAAAAGTCCGTTGTCCGAGGCTGTCGAGGACCGGCCGGCAACGCTCGATATCGGCCGACGCGCCTGCGGCAACGATGAACAGCTGGCGCGCCTTGGCGGCATCCGGATTCCCGAACACCGGCGCAGCGACGTAGCCCTGCCCGTGCCGCGCATGCTCGCTCGCCAGGACCGACGCGGCCGCCGTGCTGATTGTGCTCATCGATAGGTGGATCGCGCCGGGCATTAAACCCGCGGCCAGACCATCCAGATCGTCGTCGCGGCCACCGAATACGACTTCGCTTACGGCATCGTCGTCCGGCAACATGCTTATGACGACCTCACAGTCGAGCAAGTCGCCGATATCCGTCGTCGGATTGAGACCGAGCGCCTCGAGCTCACCGAGTTGATCCGAGCGGCGGACATATGCAATCACCCGTCGTCCGGCGGCCGCGAGGTTTGCGGCCATCGGCCTTCCCATGTGACCAAGGCCGACAAAGCCGATTTCTCCCAGCGCCGACCCGCAGGTAGAGGTCGATCTCGAGACGCCGGAGTGCTCGCGGGAGGGACTTTCAGATGTGCCCCCAGGAGCGAAAGGAGAGCAAGGTTCATGCTTGGACATTGAGGTTCCTAACCGGGTCCGGCCGCACCGTCTGATCCGCGGCTTGCGACGGACACACCCCACCAACTGGTGACGAACGCGGCTGGCGCTTGTCTGAGCTTGCCGCGCCTTACGTCTTCTTGCTTGATTTCCTGAGTGGCCCAACCAGGCACTCGTCAAGATGCATGTTCCGTCCGGGGACTCGCGCCTGTCGCCGTGAATAAAATCGAATTTAGCTAACTGAACCCAAATTTAATGGTCCCAACAATCCATCCGCATAGTCTAGGCCCTGACTTCAATTCTCATGAAGGCGCAAGGATGCGAGTGTCGGGAGAACGAATGAGTGACGTCGGCATTAGTCGTTCCGATTTTCGTTCCTCACCCCCACCGATCGTCGACATTTCACCGCCTGATATCGCCCGCCGCCAACTTGCGACTTGGGGCGCAATACAGGCGGACAACGTGAGAATTACCCGGCGCGAGACTTTCGAATACGGCTTTCAGGCGCGAAGACATTTGCTGATCGCTTACGAACGCGCGGAACGAGATGACGGCGAGACGCTCATCGAGGGCTTGCCAAAATCGACCCTGCGCGAGTTCAATTGGAAGCTCAGCTTGGTGCCGGCCGGGCATCGGTTCTACGGGTGGCAGACGCCGCGGGTGCTGACGCGCGTCACCTATTTCTATATCGATTTGCAGGATCAGTTGTTTGATCCAAGATCCGGCATCACCTGCCCTACCATCAGCCCACGCCTGTTCTTCTTCGATCAAGCGGTCTGGGACACGGCGCTTAAACTCAAGGCCGAGGTCGGGAATTCCGAGCCACGGAGCCGCGAATATGCGGAGGCCTTGAGCCTCGTGCTGATGCACGAAATCATGCGATTGGAACGAGCGACATCCGCTGCGGCCAAGCCACTACGTGGCGGCTTGCCGGTGTGGCAGCAGAAACGCGTGGTGGAATTCATCGAGGAACATCTCGCGGAGGAGATTTCGTTGGCCGCTCTGGCAGCACTCGCCGATCTGAGTCTCTATCACTTTGCGCGGGCCTTCACGCTATCCTTCAGCATGCCTCCGCATCGCTACCATATGGCCCGGAGGATGGATCGCGCCAGGAGCCTGTTGCAGAGGCGATCGCTCTCGGTGACGCAGATCGGCATCCAGATCGGATTCCGCGAGACGAGTTCATTCACCAGGGCATTTCGCAGGTTCACAGGACTTACGCCGACCGAATATCGGCGTCATCGAGACGACTAAACTCAGAAGGGGAACCAGCACCAGCTATAACGCACGCGATAGCCAGGCGGACAAACTAACCCGTTGTCAGGCAGAGTTGGGCTACCTGTGCCGCCATGCCGTCGGAGGCGGGCGAAATTCCCACCTCTGCGTTCGCGTTCGGGCGCACTCTCGAAGGGGCGAGGCTGTGTTGTCAATCGTTTGATTTGGGTCCGCCATGATAGCGGTATGCATCGGGTTCGGCCGCTTGATGGGACATAATGGCGTACCCGTTCTGCCAGTTGCGGTAGTTGCCGCCATCGTCGTACGGATTGCCCGACCCCAGATTCTGGCAATTTGCGTCGGGGTAGAACTGCGCGCAATAGCCGGGATCTTCGATAATTGCCTGCGCGAAAGCAGGAGTTGCGAAAGCTGCCGCGGCAACAGCGGCGGCGCCAATCAATGCTAGTTTCATCTTGGTCTCCTTGTAGGATGATGTGAGGCACATCGGAACCCAGTTGCAATTGCGCCAGTAACTTCTGTTTGAGAAGGCACTTTGGTGCGGACGTTCGCGCGCTGATCTCGCTCAAAAGATTTAATGGTGTCGAACAACCCCGCTGCCTATCTGCCTGATAGCTACAAGCAGGAGATAGCGGCCGTGAATGTCGTCGCCGGAAGAAGGGGTGTATTGAGAACATTGGCTTTGAGTCTGGCCACAAGCGCGATCGGCCTTGCATCGGCTCGGGCTCAGTCAGGCACAGCGACCGTCGAATCCGCGTTGATACCTTCCGGTGCCACCCACCTTGACGCATTGAAGAAACGCCTGGCGCAAGCACCGCGCCGTCGCGATTTCAAAACCGTGCCGATGATCCTAAACCATCAGGAGCAATGGGATTACGAAGCATTGACGGAGGTGCTCTCCTATCGGCCTGCGCCAAGGCAGGCCTGGGACAACACCGACATCGGAGGGCCCTGGTTGAACCTGATGCGCAACGCGCTCAATTCGCAGATCTGGTCGTTCAAACATCCGGATTTTCTCGCCGTTTCGGTGACCCACGGTACGGCGCAGCTTGCGCTCTACGATCAGGCCATTTGGGACAAGTACCGGCTCACGAGCCTGGCCGGCGACGAGTTCAAGATCAATACACCGATCATCGATCGGAAGTCGGCGGCCGCCGATTCCGCCAACTATGAGGACCCGGCGGGGGCCTTCTCCAGTGAGGATAATTCGATACCTGCACTGATGCGGCGCGGCGTTGTTTTCATGTCCTGCCACAACGCAATCTGGGAACACGCAGCGGCCCTCATCAAATTCGGCATCAACCCTGATAAGCTCTCTCATGCCGCGCTTGCCGCGGAACTCACCAACCATCTGGCGGACGGCGCCGTTCTAATTCCAGGGGCCGCTGCCACGCTGCCCGAGTTGCAACAGGTCGGTTTTCACTACGCAACGTAACACGGGCTGCCTGTTCTGCATCGAGGCCGGGTGTTGGCCGTCGAGCCCACCTATGTCAGCGACGCCTTAGGACGGCAGCACGTTCGCGGTCGCCGAGACCGTCCTACTTGCTGGTTCTGCCGTGATGTCGATTAACGGCAGCTTCGACGCAGTTGATCAAGGCGGGTCCGGCGAAGGGCTTGGCCAGGAAGCAAATGGCTCCGGCCTTCAGGGCGCGGGCGCGGACGCTGTCTTCGGGAAAGGCCGTAATAAAGATAAACGGCGCGACGTACCCCTGGGCGCGCACATGGCTCAGAAGGTCCAAGCCGCTCATGGCAGGCATCTGCACATCCGCAATGACACATGACGAGTCGCTTAGACGGGCCGACTGCAAAAACTCCTCGGCCGACGCGAATGTATGGACCAGGTATCCATGCGAGCTGAGAAGATTATCGGTCGCGGTACGGACGGATGCATCGTCGTCAATGACTGAAATCACCGAAAGAGTTGACAAGATGAGCCTTCCTGACACGGTGACAAGGTGCTTGCTTTGGCGCTGCCTGAACACAAAGGTGACCCGCCAGGCACGATTGTGAAATCATACCAAGGTTTGTGACCCCCAAGAAACCGGTACGCAAATCACAAGCATTCGGTCTCTTGATTAGCCAAGGACCAGCGTCTATTTCGCGCCCTTGAGGGCAGCCAAATATTCGACGATCGGCCCGACATCCTCCGGGGCTACCGGAGCCTTATAGTTGTTGATCATCTTGCTCACTTCCGCTGCCCAGGACTGCTTCGACATCGCGGGCTGGTTCAACACCATGTCAGCCGAGTGACAGGCAAGGCAGTTGTTGTTGATCGCGTCCGAACCCTGGCCGGCTGGAAACATCCCATTGTTGTCTGGCAGCTCGACCTTGACAGGCTTCAGTTCGAATGGCGGAGCGCCGTGCGCGACCAGAGGAATTGACCCGAAACTCACAGCAACGGCGATCGGCAGCAAATAGCGCAACATCGAACATCCTCCATCAAACCGCAACGACATCGATCGATTCGGTGACGTTGCGCATGAAGCCGGCCGGATTCCAGTTTGGCGTGTCGGGTTGTGCCACGCCGTTGCTGTTGGTGCATCGGACCAACAAGTCGTATTTGCCGGGAGCTGGCAGCGTCAATTGGGTCTGCCACTGCCGAAATCCGTATTTGCCTTCGTCTTTCTCGAGTTGCGCCTGATGCCAGCTTTGGCCCCGGTCGATTGAGAAGTCCACTGTCGCCACGCCACAATCGCCGCCGAATGCAATGCCGCGCAACGTCGTTGGTGCAGCGGCGCTAACCTTACTGCCTGACGCAATGTTTGTGACGAAGGATCTGGGAACCATCCGATTGATGGGAATCATCCGCACGTCTGTTTCGCCCGGCTTGATGCTGGCGTGCGGCGTGTCGGGAATGGTGTAGGCAACCTTTGTCCAATAATTGACGTCGGGTTGATCCAGCACCTCGATATCGTTCAGCATCTTGACCCAATAGGTCGCATACCAGCCGGGCACGACCAGTCGCAGCGGAAATCCGTTCAACAGCGGCAGTTGCTCGCCATTCATTGCGTAAGCGATCATCACCTCGCCATCGCGCGCATGGTCGATGTCGAGCGATTTCATGAAATGCGGCGCATCCTCCACCACCGGCTCTTCCAGCCCTTTGAATCGCACCTGCACGGCGCCCGGCCTCACGCCAGCCTTATCCAGCACGTCCCTTAGGCGCACCCCCGTCCAGAGCGCATTGCCCATGGCGCCATTCGACCATTCCCCGCCGGGCACGCGAGGCTGGAAGAAGCCGCGCGAGTTGCCGGAGCATTGGTTCACCGCAGCCAATTGAACGCCCGGCAATCCGTGGAGGATATCATTCAGCGATAGCGACAATGTTTGGTTCACATGGCCGCGTACGGTCAGCCTGAACCCGCCGGGGTCGATCTCAGTCGGGATGAGCGCCCAGTGCCAACGCACATAGAACTGATCGTTGGGGGTAAAGACACCCTTGTCGAAAACCTCAAAGGGAGTTTCCAGCAGCGGGGGACGAGTCCGCTGCAGGATCATCGGTCCCTTCTGCGGAAAGGCGGTCGTGACCTCCCGCGCTCCGGGACCGCCGGGCAGCGGAAGACTAATCATCTTTTGCGCCCATGCTGGCCGTGAGAGAACCGCGGCTGCCGCGCTTGCTTCGGCAAGCAGTCGCCTTCGCGAAATCAAGCCTTGGAACGCGCCCTTCTCCGCCATTGAAATCCTCCCGGGTATTTGTCGCGAACCGAAGACCAATCGTGCGGCCTGGAAGCGTCGGCGGATCGGCTCGTTCATCAACTTTTTGGTTGATACACCCATCTGGAGCGAACGGCTCGACCTACAAGGGTTGGCCTGAACGTCATGTTGGTTTGGGCTGCTCATACTTTGGTTTAGCCCGGCATACCTGTGCCGTCCGCGTCCGGAGGCCGCCTTCGCCGGCGGCCCCAAAATATGCACTAGCGCTTGGCGCGGCTAATTCCCAGCGTTTCGGCCTTTTTCAGCAAATCGGCCAGCGATTTCGCACCCATCTTCCTCATAACGTGTCCCCGATGGATCTTCACGGTAATCTCGGCCAGTCCGAGTTCGGCGGCTATCTGCTTATTCAAGAGGCCCGTCGATACCAAAGCCAGAATTTCCCGCTCGCGAGAGGTCAAGGCTTCAAAATGTGCCTGCAAGTTCGCTACAATCCTGTCTGCTTCGCGCCTCTTGCGATCCCGTTCAATCGCCGTCATCACAGCGTCCAGCATGTCCTGGTCGCGAAGCGGTTTCGTTAGAAAATCGACCGCTCCACCCTTCATGGCCCTGACGGTCATCGGAACGTCTCCATGGCCGGTCATGAAGATGATCGGAATCTGAATGTTCGCCTTGGCCAGTTCGGTTTGAAAGTCCAACCCGCTCAATCCGGGCAACCTGATGTCAAGTACAAGGCAGCTGGCGACATCTGGAAGCTTGGCTTGCAGCATTTCAGACGCCGAACCGAACACCTCGACCGCCAATCCCACGGATTGAAAAAGATTGGTCAGCGCCCTGCGCATCGATGCGTCGTCGTCGATGACGATAACGATCGGTTCCTTGGCGTCACCGGGTTCATGCGATGATTTGGCCCGCTCGGTCATGACGCATCCTCTTGATGCAAGGGCAGGACGAATTGAAACGTCGCACCGGGCCCTTCATTGCCGGAAACTGACAGACGTCCCCCGTGAGCTTCCACGATCGAACGGCAGATCGAGAGCCCCATACCCAGGCCGCTGGTCTTGGTGGTGAAGAAGGCGTTGAAGAGCCGGTTTGCGTTCTCGGCCGAGATCCCGACGCCGCAATCTGTTACGCTCAAGAGCACCCGGTTTGTCTCGTCCTGGCCTGATCGGACCACCAGTTCGCGCGGCCGATCCGTGACCGGCTGCATTGCCTCAATACCGTTCATCACCAGGTTGATGATCACCTGCTGCAGCTGGACTCGATCACCAAGTATCCTGGGCAGAGTCGGTTCCAATTCCAATCGCAGGGATACCCGATGGCTGCCGAGCTCACGCTGTACCAGCGCGATGGCCTCCCTGACGACGTTATTGAGGTCGAGCGGTACCTTCTCAATGTCGGTCTTGTTCGGACGGCGGCAAGCGGCTGATTCACCTCATGGGCGATGGAGGCGGTCAATTCGCCCAGCGCGGTGACGCGCGCCACATGCGCGAGTTCCGCCTGCGTGTTGTGCAGCTTCTCTTCGGCCCGTCTGGTCGAAGTGACATCCACCATCGCCCCAATAAATTCCAGTTGACCCGCTTGATCCCTGGCGGCATGAGCGACAACATTGACATGCTTGACTGAACCATCAGGCATCAGCAATCGATGTTCGTATTGGGCGTCCTTTCCGTCGCGGGATGCGCGGTCAATCGTTTGCTCCACGAAAGCACGATCTTCCGGATGGACGCGTTGAAGAACCATGTCGATGGTGACGGAACGCGAATCTTCGTATCCAAGGATCCTGAAAAATTCCCTGGATCCGAAGCGTTCTCCGCTTGAGACATTCCAGCCGAAGCTGCCGGTCTGGCTCACTCGCTGTGCTTCGGTCAATTTGGCCTCGCTTCGCCGCAATTGTTCCTCGGCCCGCTTGCGGTCCTCGATGTCGGTTGACGAGCCGTACCATTTGACAATGTTGCCCGACTGATCGCGCAGCGGCTCGGCCTGGAACAAAAACCAGCGATATTCGCCATCGAAACGCCGGAGCCGGGCTTCAAGCTCGCCACGTATACCGGAATCCCGTATGGCGCTCCACTTCTGCAACATACCCTTCTTGTCGTCGGGATGAAACGCGCGAGGCCAGGCAGTCGCGGCCTGGTCCAATGAGATGCCGGTATAGTCCAGGGCCGGCTGATTGAGGAAATCGGGGATCCCCTCGGGTCCAGCGCGCCAGACCAGCGTCGGGATGGTGTCGATGACCAGTCGAAGGCGGTCTTCGGATTTCTTGATTTCGTCAACGGCTTCTTGCAGCGCCACCTTTGCGAGGTGCTGCTCGGTGACATCGACGTGCGTACCAACCAACTCGGTCACTTCACCGTCATCGCTGAGAACTGGATGTCCCACGACATGCACGTATCTTGTCGAACCGTCCGGAAGAACGATGCGATAGTCGCCTTCGAAGTCCGTTTTCTCTCGGAGAGCCTGCCGCACCATTTCGATAACCCGGTCCCTGTCTTCGCGGTGAACACGATCCCATAGGGGTTGCGCTGGTGCAGCGTCCCTTTCCGGATCGAGTCCCAACAGGCGGTGCGCTTCGGGGGACCGAAACACGAACTCTCGCCGCCGCACATTCCACGCCCAACTGCCTGTGCGACTCAAACGCTGGGATTCGGCCAAATAGGCCTCGCTGCGTCGCAGTTTCCGTTCGGTTTCCTTTGCAAACGTAACATCCGTCACCGCCCCTCGAAACTCGACGCCACCCGACGCATCCCGCGCCGCGCGAGCCACGGCGTGGACGTGTTTGACCGAGCCATCCGGCATCAACAATCGATATTCGTGGTCGAAATCCTTTCCATCGATGGAAGCTTGATCAATGGTCTGTTGCACGGCGGCGCGATCTTCCGGATGGGTGCGCTGGACGATCAATTCCACGGTCGGTTTCGTCGCGTGGTCGGACTGGAAGATTCGGAAGGTTTCGTCCGACCAGAAGATTTCTCCGCTTGAGACATTCCATCCAAAACTGCCGGTACGGCTCAATCTCTGCGCTTCGGTCAGATGCATTTCGCTCTCAAGCAGCGCAGCCTCAATCCGCTTTTGGTCCTCCACCGCTGCTTGCAGGTCACTGCTGGAACGCCGAAGGGCTTTTGTCGCTTCTCTCTGCGCCGAAAGCATGAATGCAACAAAGAGAGACGTAATGGAAAACAAAATCAAACGCGGAGCTTCCGAAACACCTCCCGCGAGCAAATTGTGCTTCCAGGTAAATGAATTGATTGGAGGCAACAGGTAATAGTGGAATGCCAAAACGGCGAGTGCGATCGCCAACAATGCCGGGCTGAAGCCACCAAACCATGCAGCGAAAATAACAGCGCAGAGCATCGACAATGCGATGGGTTCAGTATTCAGTAAACGTGTCATGATCTCCGCAGCAATTATCGCCACGGCGACTGACAAGACCGCCATTGCGTAGTGAGCGACCGTGGGCGAGGTCGGCCAGTGAGAGAGATTGGGTTTGGTCATTTTCCTTGCCCGTCCCGCTTCGCGTAGTGAGACTGCTGACCGCCGCCGAGGCGTATAACGACGCCCTGCCAACCCTCGTGAGCTTCCACGATCCAACGGCCGACCATACCCAAGCCGACGGGTTTGGTGGGCTCAATTCGAGACATTCGTGATCCGGCTGCGCATCATTTCCAGAGCGTCCCGCGCCTCCGGGCAAGATTAGAGGATTTTGAAGAAATTTGGCAATTCGATTGCCTCCGCCGCGGCGCGGCATTGGTGGTTCCCGGGGCCAAAGGTGCTCGAAACTCTGGACAAATCTGCGCAAAATCGAACCAAACGCCGCAATCTCGCCCAGGCAATTCCGGCCCCTGGAGCGCACTCTTATCCGTTGCCTACGCACAATCGACGCGAGCGACCTCGATCCAACGGTCGCTTGAGACCCACACCAAGGAGCCGACCGATGAAGATGAGATACTTACTGGCAGCATCGCTGCTGTCGCTGGCGATGTCAGCTCACGCTCAAGCGAGAACGAACGAACATCGCTCTTTGCCGCAGGCATCTGCAAGCGAGGGCCGCGAGGTCGCAGCTCCTCCCTGGAGCGCTGCCTGCATGACCGACCACGGCCCAAGCCAATGCGACGAGCCCATGTGGATCTATGGTAGCCCAAGCGCGCTCGCGCGATACAAGAATGCGTTCTGACTTCGACCGGCTGATCGAGTATTGCGTCAGATCGCCAGTCGCTGCCCAACCGGAATTACGCGGTAACTGGCACGCGAGCGGGCGTCCGGCGATTGATTGGCCCGATGTTAACCTGTCGGAATTTCCCAACTATCCAATAGGGCGATGGCCTTCAGGCGGATAGCCGAGTGCTGCAGAGCACTGCGCGGCTGCGTCTTGCAAGGCCTGGCTATCTGTCATTCGCCGCGTGTGACGAACGCCGCTCGCCTTCGAGTTACGTGGTGTTCGCCGCTGACGTCCCGCGAAGTCGAGTCCCGGCGGCGAACACCACCATAAACCTCCGTATAGCCCCCCCGATCCCGTTCTATAACGTGCGCGTACCCACGTACGATTGAGCCGGCAGTCTCAATCCTCTTAGTCTCGCTGCTAATCGGAACAACCGATTGCAGGCGAAAACATGTCAACGATCCCGGCCAAAGAGACCGAACGCAACCGTAACGAGCCCGATAGGCGGGATCACGTTTTATCCGCCTGTCACGGCAAGGAACGCCTGCTGCGTCGCCTTGGGAGCCCGCAGATGAGGGTCGAGCTCTGCACCCGATGTCCCTATTGGCAGCGAGATTTGGCAGGCCATTACGACCCCGAAGGTGTTCTTCACGTCTGCGCGACCTACGACAGACAACACGACGTGAGCGCGAACCATTACCCACGCAAGGCCCACAGGAGGCAACAATGCGCAACATTCCCCAATATCCCTGGAACTGCGAAGCCAAGCGCTGCGCGATCTGCGACGGAAAGTTTGGCCTCGTTCGGTACTACTGCTGGCGAACCGCCCTCTGTTCAAAGAAGTGCGCTGTCCGCTTCAAGACACGCCAGGAAGGCGACCGCAGATGGTTACGTCAACTCCACGCTGCCTGACAATGGTCGCGGCGAAACTCCCGCGGCAATTTTCCAAAGTTCGGGATTCCGGGGCAGGGAGCTTGCGCAGTGAAACTCTTATGCAAACTCATCCTCGGGAGCTGTCTTTGCTGCGAACTGGGAGGCGCCACGTGAGATTCATCTTGGTGAATGGCCGGACGCCCCGCCCGCAATCCTCCTGTGTGATGTGCGATCAGCCAATCGGAGCAGGCTACCTGCGAGAAATCGGGACGCACCTCGTCTACTGCGATCACGATTGCTACGCGGATCACTGCAAATGCGCCGTCTTGCTTCTCGAAAATCGGGCCCGAGCATCATGAACCCTTCGCGGCCAAATAAGCCGGACCTTTGGCCGGAATCGTCGGATGCCGACCGTTGTGGCCAACGTCACATCGATTTATTTGCTGGTGCAGTGAAACCGCAACCAGGAAGCTATCGATGTACCAGTTGCACTATTACCCAGCGAATGCCAACGCCGCGCCGCACATGCTGCTCGAAGAGATCGGAGTCCCATATGACCTCGTCCTCGTTGATCGAGCCAGGAACGCCCAGAAGTCCGGGGAATATCTCAAGATCAATCCGAACGGACGTATCCCCACTCTGGTTGACGGCCAACTGATCATGTCCGAAGCCGCCGCTATCGTGCTCCATCTCGTCGATCAGCATGCTGACGCAGGGCTCGCCCCTCAGGTCGGAACGCCTGAGCGCGCCAAATTCTACCAGTGGCTGACCTTCCTGACGAACTCGCTGCAGGAGGAACTGATGATCTGGCAATATCCGGATCGTCTGGCCGGCAAGGATGCCTCCGCGGTCGACGTCGTCAAGCGCGGCGCCGAAGTGCGCGCCAGCCGGTTTCTCGACATTATCGAAGATCATCTCAAGGCTAACGGCCCGCTGTTTCTCGGCAAAAGGCTCAGCGCCGTCGATTTCTATCTGGTCATGCTCTCGCGTTGGGCCCGCCCGATGGCTCAGCCGCCGCGTTCGCGTCCCAACATCTCAAAGCTGCTCGACAGGGTGACGGACCTCCACTCGGTTCGCCGCGCCTACGAGCAAGAAGGAATCACCGACGAGATCTGCTGAACAATCAACCAATCCGGCCGCCGGAGACGAATCCGCGCGGTCGGTGAAAAGGACTGCAATGAGAGCTCATAGCACCAGCCGCAACAAACCCGATCGGACGAATTCGGTATTCGTCAGTGCCGATTCGAAGACTTCGGAGCTGAGATCGGCCTCAATACATTTGCTGGGTTCACCAACCAGACTTGGACAGCATCGAGGCTCTGCTCGGGGCAGGCAGATGCCGCCTACGTTGCAGGATGAAACGTCGGAGCTGCTGGCCGATATCGACGGCTTACCCATTCTGGTTCGTTTCCGCCTCAACGATGTGCCCGTTGGAGTGCGATCCAATCTTGTCTCCAATGGCGCCGACATTCATTCGCTGCTGTCGATCACGCTCGAGAAGATGGTTGACCGGATGCGCGGAACGCCTCTCCGAGAGGAGGCCACCTGCACGCAGCCGCTCGCGACAGTTGAATTGATATCGAGCGGAGAACCTTTGGTCCGGCTGCAAGCGCGGTTAAACGAAACCGTGCTGCGCGTCGGATCACTGGAGCTCGATCTGATGGATCGAGCTGCGAAGCGTGGCGATCGTAAGATTGATCTACGACCGCGCGAATTTCGGTTGCTCAAGTACATGATGCAACGGAACGACAAATTGCTGACGCGGGAAACTCTCCTGAAGGAAGTATGGAACTATAAATTCGTCCCCGAAACGAACCTTGTCGATGTTCACATGGGGCGACTGCGTCGCAAGGTCGACGGGTCGAATGAGACCCCCATGATCCGCAGCGTGCGCGGCGCCGGCTTCGTTCTCAGTGCGACTCCCCTGTCGCGGGGTTCACCGTCGAAACCTGCCGAACGATCAAGCAATCCGGACGTCGAAGACAGATCGCAGAGGCTTTTGGAAGGGATGTCGCAATGACCGCCGATAACACCAGCCGCAACACACCCGACCGGATGGACTTGCCCTTCGTCGGTCTGGCAACCTTCGCCCGCCAACCGGCTTGCCCCGACTGGGATAAGCTCGACGGAGCCGACGTCGCCGTCCTCGGGATCCCGATCGACACAGCATCGAGCTATCGGGTTGGAACACGTTTCGGGCCGCGCGCCATCCGCGAGGTTTCGATGTTTCACGGCTTCGGGACGGAGGGCGTGTTCGATTTCGAGGACGAAGTCACCTACCTGACCCCTGCCGAAGTGAGGATCGTCGACGCCGGCGACAGCGACGTGATCTACGCCGACACAAAGCGCAGCCTGGCCAACGCCGAGCAGGCCGTGCGCGCCCTGCTCGACGCCAAAACCATGCCTTATATCTTGGGCGGCGACCACGCGATCACGATGGCGACTGTCGCGGCGTTCTCGAACGAGAAGCCGATCCACATTGTCCATCTGGATGCGCATTTCGATTTCATCGACGAGCGCAACGGCATCACCTGGGGCCACGGCAGCCCGATGCGACGGGCGTCCGAGATGCGGCATGTCAAGGGCATCACCACGCTTGGACCGCACAACATGGCGGCGGTGAGCCGGAAGGATTGGGAAGCCGCAAAGGCTTATGGCACGCACGTCGTGCCCTTGCGCAAGCTCCGGGCCCAGGGCGTCGCCGCGTCTCTCGCGCACATTCCCGACGGCGAGCGCGTCTATGTCTCGATCGACATCGACAGCTTCGATCCGTCGATCGCACCGGGAACGGCCACGATCAGCCACGGCGGCTTCAGCTACTACGAGGGCAAGGACATTCTCCGCGAGGTCGCCAGACGGTTCGAGGTCGTCGGCGCCGATTTTGTCGAGGTTTCGCCGCCTTACGATCCTTCCGGGATCACCTCGCTGCTGGCCGCACGAACCAGCCTCGACTTCATCGGGTCCATTTTTCACGAACGCGCCAAGCGACGCCGCAGGCAGCCCCGGGCCGCAGCGCAATCATTCCTGCAACCCGTTCAACACGTAACCCAAGGAGCAACTCAATGAGCAATGAAACCAAACGCCCGCCGCTGGCCCATGCGTCCGGTACCCCGGTCACGGACAATCTCAACATTCAGACCGCCGGGCCGCGAGGGCCGGCGCTGCTGCAGGATGTCTGGCTGATCGAGAAGCTGGCCCATTTCCACCGCGAAGTGATTCCCGAGCGCCGCATGCACGCCAAGGGCTCCGGCGCACATGGCACCTTCACCGTCACGCACGACATCACCCGCTACACCAAGGCGATGATTTTCTCCAAGATCGGCAAGCAGACCCCGATGTTCGCCCGCTTCTCCACCGTCGCAGGCGAGCGCGGCGCCGCGGACGCCGAGCGCGATATCCGCGGCTTCGCGCTCAAGTTCTATACCGAAGAGGGCAACTGGGACGTCGTGGGAAACAACACGCCGGTATTCTTCTTCCGCGATCCCCTGCGCTTTCCCGATCTCAATCACGCCATCAAGCGTGATCCGCGAACCGGTATGCGCAGCGCCGACAACAACTGGGACTTCTGGACGCTGCTGCCGGAAGCTCTGCATCAGGTCACGATCGTCATGAGCGAGCGCGGCATCCCGAAGAGCTTCCGCCACATGCACGGCTTCGGCAGCCCTGCCTACAGTTTTCTCAACGCCGCAAACGAACGCATCTGGGTCAAGTTCCACTTCCGCACCCAGCAGGGCATCCAGAACCTGACGGACGCGGAAGCCGAGGCCGTGGTGGGCAAGGACCGCGAGACCCATCAGCGCGATCTGTTCGAAAGCATCGAGGCCGGGAATTTCCCCCGCTGGACACTGTTCATCCAGGTCATGACGGACGCTCAGGCGACGGCTTTCCCGTTCAACCCCTTCGACCTGACGAAGGTCTGGCCCAAGGGCGACTTCCCGCTGATCGAGGTCGGCAATTTCGAGCTCAACCGGAACCCGGAAAACGTTTTCGCCGACGTCGAACAGGCGGCGTTCTCGCCGGCCAACATCGTGCCGGGCATCAGTTACTCGCCGGACAAGATGCTGCAGGCACGCCTGTTCTCCTACGGAGATGCGCAGCGCTATCGGCTCGGGGTCAACCACCACCACATCCCGGTCAACGCACCGAAATGCCCGTTCCACAGTTATCACCGTGACGGCGCCATGCGCACCGACGGCAACCTCGGCGGAACGCCCACCTACTTCCCCAACAGCCGGGGCGAGTGGACCGACCAGCCGCAGCTGAATGAGCCACCGCTCGAGATCACGGGCGCTGCCGCGCACTGGGATCACCGGGTGAACGAGGATCACTGGCAGCAGCCCGGCGATCTGTTCCGCAAGATGACTCCGCAGCAGAAACAGACGCTGTTCGACAACACCGCCCGTC
>WNFR01002844.1_pt1 | contig 17952 bp, 13 predicted proteins | sample 5400221 | NCBI WGS metagenome assembly WNFR01 (sample SAMN13153357, study PRJNA577476) | soil metagenome | isolation source: 40 cm soil under Madrone tree | place: USA:California | collected 2016-06-14
CACGCGCCTCGGTCAAAAACTCGGCGACATCGACGGGGACCTGCTCAGGGTCACAGATGAAATTGTCGCGAACCCAATAGGCCGCCTTGCTCCCCTCGGCCAGGAGGTGCAGCCGGTCGGTCTCACTGAACGAATCGCCGGTGAGCGCGTACCCTGCCAGCGTGCGCAGAATCATCAGCGCCGCGATCCCTTGCCCATTCGGCGGGCATTCACATACCTCATAGCCGCGATAAGAGGCGCTGATCGGCTCCACCCAATTCGAGTGCTGGGCCGCGAAATCCTCTTCTTCGTGCAGACCGCCCAGCGATTTGAGCCTTGTTACGATCTCGCGCATGACCGCGCCGTCGTAGAATGCTTCGCGGCCTTCCCGGCCGATCCGGCGCAAGGTACCGGCGAGCGGTGGGTTCTTCATCTTGTCGCCCACCCTGGGCGGACGGCCGCCGGTCAGGAACAGGGCGGCAGTGACGGGATCGCGCAATTTCTCCTGGGCGCGGTACCAGTCGGCGGCGACGCGCGGCGTCACGACATAGCCCTCTGTGGCCGCCCGCGCCGCCGGCTCCAGCAGTTCGGCGAGCGATCGCGTGCCGTATTCGCGGTTGAAAGTGCACCAGGCGTCGATCGCGCCGGGTATCGTCACCGCATGCGGCGTCTGCACCCCGATTTCGTCGATCCCGTGCTCGACATACCAATCGACCTTGGCCTTCGCCGGAGCACGCCCCGAGCCATTGAGTGCCACCGGCGAGGCGCCCTGGCGCGAATAGAGGATGAAGCAGTCGCCGCCGATCCCAGTGCTCTCCGGCTCGACGACGCATTGCATGGCGACCGCCGCGATCGCGGCGTCGGCCGCATTGCCGCCCGACCGCAACACGTCGAGGGCAGCGAGCGTCGCCATCGGATGCGAGGTTGCGGCCATCCCGTTCGCCGCCATCGCCGCCGACCGGCCCGGTACATTGAAGTCACGCATATAGACTCTTCTCGCTAAGGAACCGCGGTCCGCTCACCGGCGCATTCCTCACCGGCAGGCTTCTCGCTTGTCGGGCACTAATGCACCGTCCTAACGTGCGGGTCAATTCGCCACCCGAGAAAAGAATGGATAATGGACGGAAGCTCGACAGCGTTGCAGTTTCCGGTTGCGGCGCCGCCCGGGCCGAGGGAGACCTTGGCGATCGCCCCGGGGATCCGGTGGCTGCGCATGCCGCTCCCTTTCGCGCTCGATCACATCAATCTCTGGCTGCTCGAAGACGGCGCAGGCTGGACGATCGTCGATACCGGCTACGCGAGCGCGGAAACAAAGGAGCTGTGGGAGCGGGTCTTCGCTGAGCACCTCGGCGGCTTGCCGGTTACGCGGGTCATCGTCACTCACTATCACCCCGACCATATCGGGCTGGCCGGCTGGCTGACCAAGCGCTGGCAGGCTCCCTTGTGGGTCACCGAAAAGGAGTGGCTGTTTGCCCGCGTGATGAGCCGGGGTGACGACGATTTCGCCGCGCCGCGCCGCGACTTCGCCCGTCGTGCCGGGCTCGACCCGGCATCGATCGAGCATTTCGGCGAGCGGGAAAAGAGCTATCGCCGCGGTGTTCCCACGGTACCGGCGAGTTTTCAGCGGCTGGCCGACGGCATGACCGTCGAAATCGGTGGACGAGAATGGCGGGTGATAGTCGGCGAAGGCCATGCGCCCGAGCTCGCCTGTCTTTATTGCGCGGAGATCGGGGTGCTGATCTCCAGCGATCAGGTGCTGCCCAAGATTTCGCCAAATATCAGCGTCCAAGCGCACGAGCCCGATGGCGATCCGCTCGCCCGCTATCTGTCGTCGCTCGCCAAGCTGCGAGTATCGGTGCCTCCGGAAACGCTCGTCCTGCCGTCGCACAACCTCCCGTTCTTCGGCTTGCATGCGCGGATCGACACACTTGCCGCACACCACCAGGCGCGTTGCGGGCAGGTGATGGCCGCCTGCGCGCGGCCACGAACCGCAAGGCAAATGGTGCCTTTGCTGTTCCGGCGACCTCTCGACGCGCACCAGCTGGGCTTTGCCCTCGGCGAAGCCCTCGCCCATTTGCATTATCTGATGCATCAGGGCGCCCTCGATCGGATGCTCTGCGCCGACGGCGTCAACCGCTTTACGCGTTCCCCTGGCTGACCGGCGAAAAGGGCTGTACAAATCAAATCAAAGAAGCAGGGAGGGAGTTATGATGCGGCATGGGACTGGTCGCCTCGCGGCGGCGGCCGTTGTTGCGTGCACTCTCGCCGCCGCTCCAGCGCGGTCGGCGGAACCGATCACGATCGGCTTTGGCATGGCGCTGACGGGTGGTCTGGCGGGCGCCGGCAAGACTGCACTGCTTGCGATGCAGATCTGGCAGGACGACGTCAATGCCAAGGGCGGCCTATTGGGTCGGCCGGTCAAGCTCGTCTATTACGACGACCAGAGCACGCCGCCAACGGTGCCGGGGATTTATACAAAGCTCCTCGATGTCGACAAGGTCGACCTCATCGTCTCGGGCTATGGCACCAACATGGTCGCGCCGGCGATGCCGATCGCCATCCAGCACGATCGCCTGTTCCTCGGCCTGTTCGGGCTCGCGGTAAACAGCGAGTTCCACTATCCGAAATACTTTTCGATGCTGCCTTCCGGGCCCGACCCCAAGCACGCCTTCTCCGACCCCTTCTTCAAAGTCGCCATGGCGAAGGAGCCCAAGCCCAAGACGCTCGCCATCGTCGCTGCCGACGCCGAATATCCGAAGAACGCTTCCGAAGGTGCGCGCGACACCGCCAAGTCTTTGGGACTGAAGATCGTCTACGACAAGAGCTACCCGCCCTCGACAGCCGATTACTCGCCGATCGTCCACGCCATCCAAGCGACCAATCCCGAGATCGTGTTTGTCGCCTCCTACCCCCCGGACTCGGCTGGCATGGTCCGCGCCGCCACCGAGATCGGTCTCAAGACCAGATACTTCGGCGGTGGTATGGTCGGTCTGCAATACACCTCGGTGAAGCAGCAATTCGGATCAAAGCTCAACGGCATCCTCGACTACGATTGGTGGATCCCGGCGCCCAAGATGCAGTTTGCGGGCATCATGGATTTCCTCGAGAAATATCAGGCCAAGGCACCGGGCGAGAAGATCGACCCGCTGGGCTGGTATCTACCGCCCTTTGCTTACGCCAACTTGCAAATTCTGGGCGATGCGGTCGAGGGCGCCAAGAGCCTCGACCAGACGCAACTCGCCGATTACATCCGCAGCCATCCGTTCAACACGATCGTCGGGGAGATCGCCTTCGGCAAGGACGGCGAATGGTCGAAGCCGCGCGTCTTGGAGGTGCAGTTCCAGGACATCCAGGGCAGCGATCTCGAGCAGTTCAGGGATACCAGGACCGAGGCAATTCTCGAGCCTGCCGAATATCGCACTGGTGAGGTGATCGAACCTTACTCGAGCATCAAGAAATAGAAATAACGGCGCCGCCGCAGGTTGCGCCATCGCCCGTCTCGCCCGAGGGCGGAATTCCCGGTTATTCCCGTGGAACCGGGAATTTTCCGGTATTCTCTAGCAGAAGGCACCAAAAACTCAGAAGCGGAAACAACATCGCTGCTTACCTATTGCCTCGGGAGGGGCCGATATAGGTAAGGAGGCGCGCCGTGCGCGCGCTATGGTTCGCTTTCATAATTTCGTTCGCCATTGTCGAGCCGGCACTATGTGGCTTGCCCACTTACGATGCTCTCCTCAAATTTCACATTGGGGAAACTGCCTTCGGCGCCATCGAACCCGTATTGACCGGGAGACCTGTTCTTAATTTCTCCAACTATGACTGTGCGCTTAGGCAGGGACGCTCCTGGTATATAATACCAGATGATGCCAACGATCGCTGGGCAGTTCCGCTCAACTGGCCCATCTTCCTCATAACCTGGGATTGGCTTTCCTATCCGCTCTCTGAATTTGACCGCAGAAGTGCTGATGGTTCGGTTCTCCGTGAAATGCGCATCCGGGAAAAGCATACGACCATAGCCAGAGAAACCAGCGGATGGCATGTCTATTTCATACAGCGATTTTACGCGATTATCGGCGCTTTCAAGATCAGGATAAAACTCAATTCTAAAATTTATTCGAGTCGCGGGAGAGCGGCCTATATTTTTAATTTGGATGATTACCGTCACTTCGATTTCTTCGGAGGCGAAGATAACAGGCTCATCTTCTGGAATGCTGATTTCTACCTTTATCCATGGCCGATTGGTGGCAACCAACGCTTCGCGATTAATTTTGTTAGACTCTTGGGCGGCACGAGCTTGCACGTTGGCTGCTTCTGCGGCGTCTCGCATAGCATTTGCGGCACGAGCGGCCTCAGCAATCGAATCTCTAGTATCGCGTTCCTGACGATCCGCTATGTTCCTGGTGAGATCGATCGAATCACGGAGGCGTCTCGCCTGTATGCCGAAGACGATAGCCTGCCCGATAAGTGCAAGGAATTGCAGGACGCCGACTCCAATGAGCGCGGCTGTGAGCCGGAGGTTCCACCGATCGGCCGCCGACTTGGCTCGTCTATCGCGCTCCTCTTGTTCGCGTTCTGCTGCTGTTTTATCGGGGGGAAGTATCTTTACGATGACAGGCCGATCCTGAGCGCCGCGTGGTTCGGTGCCGCCGTACTGTCCGGCGTTACCGCGTTCGCCCTCATTGGTTCGCTGTCGTTCCAGAATACCTGGGGATGGTGGTTGTGAAATCGCTGATGGTGGTGGCGCGGTCTCAGGTGCTGGCGAAACAAGTTTTTGTGCTGAGGCAGCACTTGCCAATGCCGCCAACGCACTGGCAGCAATCGGGATGAAGCGCACTGACTAAACTTCTTCTAGGTTGACCGTCTGCCGTCCGATCGCCTTCATTGTCGCAATGAAGAATGTCGCTCCAAAGCCGCCTCGACTGAGCTTGCTCGCGATCGATACCTTTGTTTCCTCTAGCCCTAGTTCGCGGAGCTTTTCGGCCAGCTCCTCATAAGTGACATCAGCCCGCTTCAGCTCCGCCTTTACGAATCGTTTTGCGCGCTCTGCCCATTCTCGTTCTGTCTCCTTAAACCCCATTGCCATCATCCTTGAAAAATCGACGATGAAATAACATATTCGCCAACTTTCCCGTTGACAAGGTGTACCATTAAATGGCATATTCGCTATCTAAAACTCGAATACGCCATAAATGTCGCAATACTTCCTCCTCTCCAGCCGCGCAAAGACGCTCACGTTGGCGTCCGTCGCGCGCATGTCGGATGAGGAAGCTGAGGCCGTCTTCCGCAAAATCCGCTGGGCCAGCAATAAAGGTGATCCGTTCTGTCCGAAGTGCGGCTGCACAATCGTTTACGACTGCTGCCGTGCCAATGGAACGGCCCGCTGGCGCTGCAAGGCTTGCCGACACAGCTTCTCGATCACGAGCGGAACGCTGTTCCATTCGCGCAAGATGCCGCTCCGCGCGTACTTGTTCGCCATTGCGATCTTCTGCAATGAGGTCAAGGGCAAGAGCATGCTGGCGCTCTCCCGCGATCTCGGGACGCATTACATGACCGCGTTCGTATTGGCGCATAAAATTCGCGAGGCGGTCGCCTCTGAGGTCAAGGCTACTGCCACAGTCGGGGGCGAGGGCAAGCGAGCGGAAATCGATGGCGGCTATTTCGGCGGGTACGTGAAGCCGGCAAACCTTCGCGAGAACCGGCGCGATCGGCGGCTGCGGGTGTACCAGTCCGGCAAGCGCATGTGCGTCGTGGTAATCCGCGAGCGCGACGGCGTGACACTGCCCGGCGTCTACCGATCGGAGAGCGAAGCACTGGATTTCATCCGCCGCAAGATCGCCAGAGGGACCGAGGTTCATGCGGACGAATCGGGCGCGTGGAACGCGCTCCATGGCCGGTTCATCATGAAGCGGATCAACCACCAGGAAGCCTATTCGCTAAACGACGCCTGCACCAATGACGCCGAGTCGTTCTTCGCCCGCATGCGCCGCGCCGAGATTGGCCACCATCATCACATCGCCGGCCCGTACCTGATCCGGTTCGCGCAAGAGATGGCGTGGCGCGAGGATCACCGGAAGGACTCGAACGGCTCTCAGGTTGACCGGGTGGTGGCGCTCGTCATGAAGAACAAGCCGAGCGTCGATTTCTGCGGGTATTGGCAGAGAAGCTGGGCAGCGTGAGGGCGATTGGCGATCCGGACACGTTTTTGCTAGGATCGCATGTTATAGGTGATAAACCCAAATCCGCAGCCTGGGACGCTTGGCATGATTTTCTCCGAATGGCTCAAGGCGATCTTGGCCGACCTTTTCGACCCCGATCAATCTTTGACGAAAGCGCGTCCAAGGCCGTCTGCAAAGCTTCACGAGCCGCCACAATCGTCTCCCGAGAAAGCGGCGAATCGCTCTGGCGCATCTCCAACCCTAGAAGGGCGTGATCGATAATATCAAGCGCCCCTTGTCTCGATACGCGGTTGGTTTCCGTAAGTCGATTGATCAGGCTCAGGACGAGAACAAAGGACGCAAGACCGAAACCGGCTTGACGGGCTTCATTCGACAGCGGAATGTCGTCGGACATATTGATTTCGCTCCTAGTAGGTTGGCACCACCAGGATAGCGAAAGGCGGGCGGGGCGCTAGGCCCCGTTCGCCAATTTCCACTTGGCTCCGACACCCTCGCTGATCTTCTCGACGGAGCCGCGCTTCGTCAGCCGTTTGAGCGCGGCGAGCGTGGTGCTGACGAGCTTCTGGCGCAGCGGATCGTCGCCGAGCGGCATACTCTTCGCCTTCATGGCGGCGATGGCGATATCATCGGCGGAAATCGCAAGCCCCTCGGCTTCGCGGAGCGTGTTGAGGCAATGCCTGGAAAGCTCGCCATTGCCGAAGAACCGTTGGCGAAAGGCTAGCTGCTTCGGGCGCACTTCCTCGATTATAGCTTTCGGATCATAGAGCCGCAGCACCGCGTTCACGTGCGCCAGGTCGGCGCGCTTCTGGGCGGCCTCCTTTTCGAGCTCGGCAATCTCGCCAGCGATCTCGCGGCGCTTACGGCTTAGACTGGAAATGACATGTGGATCGGCCATCCGCATATGGTAGGATGACCGCCGGTCGAACCAAATGCTGATTTAGTGCCGTTTGCTAGAGAATACCGGAATTTTCTCGATTGTGCCCGAAAAGTGCCGTTTCGGCACCGAAAAGGGCGAGGCAAATCAATCCTTTGCCGGGCAATTCCCGTTGCCGGCTAAACGGGAATTTATTCAGGCCTAATCGGGAATTTATTCAGGCCTAATCGGGAATTTAATACGGCGAACCGGGAATTGTATCGAAGAACGGCTCGCGCGACCGCCGCGCACCAAAAACAAAACCAGAAAGCGCCCCATCGCTCCGATCCGCCGAAATGCGATAAAATATTAATCTGACCGATGGGGTCATGTTACCGCGACAGTTGGCCTTTTATGAGGCGACCGAACGGACGACAGAGGAGAAGCTCGATGGCGCGAATCAACCACGTGGCGCTCAAGGTCACCGACCTCGAGGCAGCGACAAAATTCTACGAAAACGTGTTCGGGTTTCGGCAGGTGAAGACCGGGCGCTCACGCGGCCATATTTCTCGGCATCTGACGGACGGCTATGTCGATCTCGCGCTGATGGTCTATGACAGCGAGGAGGACGAGGAGGCCAAGCTGGTCGGCGACGGGCCGGCGATCCACCATTTTGGCATCGAGGTGGACGACCGTCGGAGCTTTATCGAAAAGATCGAGGCCAATGGCGGCACCCTCCTCTCAAAGCCCGATTCGGGCACGGTAAAGTTCCGCTCGCCGGACGGCACGATCGCCGAGATCGTCGACGTCGGGCGTTATGAGAAGATGCGGGAGTAGACGGTCCCGGACGACCTCCCGGGGGAGACGCGCGGCTCTTCCTCTCCCTTCCGCTCGATCCCGGCGAGCTTCTCCGGCCATGGCCATCATTAGCTTACCCCGCGGCCAAAGGACCGGACTCGACCCTGAGAGCCATTCCTCGCTACGCCAGCGGATGTTCGGGTCGGCTGGGAAGCGGACATTCGAATATGCCCGTTGAACCGCTGATTTGAATCGTCATTCGGCACGCTCGGCTGACGCTGCAGCCGACCTTCTCGCGCGATATTCTCGCGGCGAACCCAGCGCGACGCCTTCCCGTGCCGTCCAGGTCTGCTATCTTTCGACCCGGAAGCCGCTCCGGCGGGGTCCATATGGGAGATATCGGATCAGCATTCCCAACCTGCTCGCGATCCCGCTCTAGGCGGGGTCCGGCGCACCCTTCGAGCTCGGATCGACCATGGGCACGACAGCGACCAGCCTGCACGTTCTCTCAGCCGTGGTCCTCCCGGGCTCTCGTCTCCCGGTTGACATCGAGAAGGCCTACCGCAAGCTCGGCTACGCGCGTCCCAAGAAGGCCGGCGGGGGCGCCACGAAGCGTGTGATCCTCGCCCCGGATGCGTCCGGCGACTGGCTCTCGATCTATGATTCGGAGAACGACCGGATCGACACCGGCGAGCTCAAGCAGCTGGCGGTCGAGGTCACCAAGAAGCTCGGCACGGTCGCGCTACTGACCAGCGTCGACGACAGCGACAGTTTCGAGTTCGTCATGTTCCACATGGGCAAGCAGGTCGACGCCGCGGTGAGCGATCGGGAAAGCCATGCCGGCGGCCTCAAGATGCTGAAGGGAAAGCGCCGGGCGCAGGCTTGGTACTCGATGTTCATCGGACGCGATCTCCCCCGCGCGGTGCAAGCCGGCCGCCAGGGCAAGCTGCTGGAAGGTTGGGAGGAGCGCCTGAAGGTGCCGCCCAGCTCGACGACTCCTTTCGCGGAGGACGAGCTGGGCGCCTGGTGCACGCTCGCTGGTCTCTCGCCCGAGAATGCGACGACGGTCTCCGAGGAGCTGGTCGCGCGCGAGGATCAGACAGGGATCACGACGCTCGTCCTCGAGCGCACCACCCCGAAGCAGGCCAAGGCGACAGCGGCGCCGACGGGCACGACCCTCGCCTATTACCGGTCGGACGACGACTGCCCCTACCACAGGTTCTTTCCGGCGCCGTGGCCGCGGCACCCTGGCGTGTCGGACAAGGAACAGTGGGCCATCCTGTGCCGCGGCGGGGGCATCTCGGGCCTGCGCCTGCGCCTCTCCATCGAGGGCCCAGCGCCGGTCCAGCTGGAGCGCGTCTATGTGCGTGCGCTGCCTTTCTACAACGGGCAGGTGACGTCGCCGACCTCGATCGCGGAGCACGAATGGACGGCGCCCGATCCCGGTGCCGCCTGCCCGGCGGAACTCGCCATCGAGATTCCTGGCTTCGTGGTGCCGGCGGCCGATCCGCAGAGCCGCAGGCTGGTCATCCTGATCCTGATCGTTCAGGCGACGCTGCCCCAGGAGGGCGAGGCGACGCTGACCCCCTCGGTCGAGACCGCGGCCGGGGTTCAGCCGTCCCCCGCATTGCCGCCGCTGCGGCTCCGTGCCCTCCGGCCGGCCTGGGTTCCGCTGGTCAGCCGGTCCGATACGCCCAAGCCGGCGCGGCACGAGCAAGTGCTGCGTCTCAACACCCCCTCGGTGTGGTCCGGCGTGGCTGTCCTCCCGGCCGACGGCGGCGCCGCGCGCGAGCGGGCGCGGTCGCTGGCCGAGGGATGGCTGGCACGGCTCTCGCCCGAGGCCGGGACGATGGCCGTGGTTCACACCCAGAAGCACATGAGTGCGAGCTTCAACATCTCGAAGACGACCAGGACGCTGGCCCTGGCCGAGCTCACCCGCGACAAGCTCTGGCCGCGGCTCTTCGACGAGGAGACCGACTATCAGACGATCGCCATAGGCCTCGCCCGCCCGGACGCGCCGCACGCCCATGCCGGCGTGACCATCCAGGCGTCGTTGCGCGGCTTCGCCGGCATTCTCGGCAGCGCCACGCTCTCCTGTGCCATCTGGCTGATCGATCATGAGCAGGTCCGCCGCCAGATCGGCAGTTCGGCGGAGACTGCGGCGGAGGGGTTCGAGGGATGGATCGGGACGGTCGAGCCCCTCCAGGCCTGGATTGCCCGCGCCGCCTGGATCCCCCAGTTCAACACCTACGAGGAATTCATGCAGACGGTATACGAGAGCGCCGTGGCGCCGGACTGGCACCGCGCGGATCTCCCGCCGCGGATGCCGTGGCTGCGCTTCGTGGCCGCGAGGCTGTGGCTCGACGAGTCTTTCGTTGAGGCTCTCGATCCTCGGCAGCTCGAAGCCGTCGCCGAGCTCAGCCGGCACGGCCGGGTGACCGCGCTGTCGCTGCGGCCTGGGCGGTCCCTCGCGGAGCTCGAAGCAGCGCTGGCACCCATCCTGCCGCGCTTCCGCGGCGGCCAGCTGCCGAAGGAGTGAGCCCCTCGACAAGAGGCGCCCGCCAAAGAGACGGTCCCGGCTGCCTCGGCCTTTGATCGGCGTCGCCGCCGACGGCATGTTAGGTGGTGGTGACCCAGGGGCGGGCTGGAACGCAAGGGCCGAGCTTTGCCCCTTTGATGATGGCGTTGCCGTCTGGGCGGTAGATGAGAATGAGCGATCTCGGGAGCCGGCGATGGTGCGCTTGGTTGATTCGCCGGATTGCCGCGCATATTGACCCATGGGCTTGCCCGCCCGCGGCTCTTCCTCACCCCCTCCGCTCGATCCCGGCGAGTTTCTCCAGCACGGCGCAGACCGCGCCGGTGTCCTGGCCACCGCGGCCTTGCGCGACACCCGCATGGTAGAACTGCGCCGCGGCGGTGAAGAGCGGCGTCGGGCAATGGAGGTCGGCGGCGAATTTGCCGATGATGTCGAGGTCCTTCAGATGCGTCGTCATCGTCGCCGTCGGCTCGTCGTATCGGCCCCTCACCATCATCGGGCCGCGGATCTGAAACATGCGCGAGGCGCCGGCGCTGTCGGCGATCGCGTCGAAGACGAGCGCCGGATCGAGCCCGGCCATCTCGCCGAGCACAAAGGCTTCGGCCGCCGCCAGATTGTGGATCGTGACGAGATGGTTGGCGATGAACTTCATCCGGCTGCCGTTGCCGAAGGCGCCGACATATTTCTGTGCGCGCGACATGCCGGCGAGCACCTCGCGGCAACGCTCGAAAGCCGCTTCGTCGCCGCTGGCGAAGACGACGAGATCCTTCCTCGCCGCCTGGGCGCCGGTGCCGCTGACCGGGCAGTCGAGCAGGATCTTGCCCTGCGCCGCGAGCTGCGCCTCCCCGCGCATCTTCACCTCGATCGGCAACGTGCTGCATTCGACGACGATCTGGCCCGTGCCGTTGCTCGAGGCGATGCCGCCCTGGCCCGCCATGACCTGCTCGAAGGCGTCCACATTGGGCAATGAGGTGATCAGGATCTCGGCCTTTTCGGCGACATCGCGCGGCGAGCCCGCGCCGATCCCGCCGGCCTCGGCGAGCCGCGCCATCGCTTCCTCGGCGACGTCGTAGCCCACAACCTCGAAGCCGTCCCAGGCGAGATTGCGCATCATCGCCGTGCCCATGATGCCAATCCCGACGATGCCGACCCGCCCGGCCATCCCTTCCTCCCGAACCCTTCCTGCCGATCAGCAAAACCGCGATTGCCCGTCCTCGGCAAGAGCGGTTCTTTTGCTGGGCGGCGTCGTCGAAGATTTGAGGTAATAATTCGTCTGCAACGCTATCCCGGCACACGGGAGCTAATATAAATAGAGGAATTGCTCGGCTAAAGTACGGAAAACCTCACTATCGAGGATGTGATCGGAGCGTAGATTGACCATTTTGGAGAACTCAAAAGGCGGTCGGATTATCGACGGCCGTTACGCCCTCACCGAGGAGGTTCGTACGGGCGGAATGTCGGTAGTGCTAAAGGCCTATGATCTCCAGGAGCAAAGGCCATGCGCGATCAAGCGCACGAAGCTCGCCTACGACGAAATGCGAGGGAAGGAGAGCTTCAACCGCGAGCATACGGCGCTGTCCGAGCTAGTCTCTCACCGGAACATCGTCTCGATGTACGATGCTGGCGTCGACGAGGACGGCTTCTATATGGTGCTCGAGTGGGTGCCGCACAGCCTGGTCGGATGGATTGAGCGGCGTGGCGCCATGCAATGGCCAGAGTTCTACGCCGGCATTGGCCGACCTGTTTTAGACGCTTTGGCATTTTCGCAGGGGCGGAATTGGAGCCACCGCGACATCAAGCCTTCGAACATCCTCATCACAGATGCAGGTGTTCCGAAGATCTCGGACTACGGCATTGCCAAGCAGTTCGAGAAGCCCTCGTTGGGAGCGACCTTCATCACGTTCCGGTCCGCCCCATTTACGCCGCCAGAGGACGACAGCGAGGAGTGGCGATGCTCGCGGGACTGCTTCTCCTGGGCTGCCGTCGCGGTTTATTGCCTGACCGGAAAGATGCCGGCCGATTACGGCGAACTCGCCGCGCTAGTTTCCGGTCTCGACAGGGAGAGTTCTCCAGTCGAACTGCTGGAGGGAGCGCTCTCTCACACGCCAAACGAGCGACCGCCGCTTGCAAGCGCCTTCCTGGCGGAGCTTGATGCCTTCGAGGCACAGAGGACTGCGGGCGTCGAGGTCGCCTCGCGATGTCATCTCCGGATAGACGCGCAGTGCCTCGCGCGACTAATGCGCACGCTCGACGCCGCCGACCACCGCGATGTCGAGAAATGCCTTCTGGACGAGCTCAACGAGGTCCGACCGAGCCTCAAGGCCTGGCACGCTCCTGATGGAAGCGCGGGTTTGCTCGTTCTCGCTGTCACTTGGACGCTCGAGGTGACACCAGACAAGAATGCCAGTGGATGCTTTATGGTGCGCCGGGCCTGGCAATCACGTCCCTCCGAGGTCGAGCGCCATCGGGAGACAGGCTATCGCCCGGTGCTCGCATTCACCTTTGATCTCCCCGGGGACCCGGTTTCTGCCACGCGCGCCCTGGAACGGCTTGTTATCGAGGTCGATGCTTTCGCGGCGGAGGAGCACGATCGCGTGCTACAGGCCCGACGAGAGCGGGTCTTTCGGTTGTGGTACGCATTCCTGAGATCAAAGGCCGATTTCGAGGCTCGTCGGGAGAACGCGATTTCCTACATCGGCGTAAAGATCAATGAAAGTAAGGTTGCGCTGACTACTAACCTTCCGGCACCCCAGGAAATAATTGGACAATCACGCGTGATCCGGTTGCCCTCCAGCGGACATGTGTTTTGCGACGTAATAGACGTGAACCTGGACGAGATCGTTGTTAACGTAACTTCAGGTGACCTGTCGCGGCTGCCTGCTTCAGGTATTCTGGAGCTCAATACTATCGCGGCTGAGAAGGCCATCGAGCGCCAACGTAGTTCACTCGATGCGGTTAATTACAATCGGGCCGCCAGCCCTCAGCTCAAACCAATCATCATCGATCCTAAGAGCGCTCGGCCGCCTGTCATTGTCACAGTGCCAGTCGTAGGTGGGGGAAAGTTCGACACGGAGAAGAAAGAGGTCCTCCAGCGAGCGCTCGGCCTCCAGGACGTCTTAGCCATCCGAGGGCCGCCCGGGACTGGGAAGACGCGCCTCATTGAGGAGATCATCGTTCAATATCTGGACCGCCATCCGCGTCAGCGCGTACTTCTATCGTCGCAAACGCACGTCGCTCTGGACACGGTCATTGAGCGCGTCCGGGATCGGCAGTCCTCTATCGATGTAGTGAGGATCGGCCGGATGGACGACCCGAAGATCAGAGCGAGCTGTCGCGATCTCGTTCTCGACCGCAAGGCGCAGGTATGGTCGGAGGGGGTTCGCTCTAGGGCTCAAGCGTATATGACCCAGTGGGCCCAGGATCGGGGAATCGAGCGCTCGAACATCGAGATAGGCATGCTCGCAGAGCGGCTAATTCGGCTTCTCGGAGGGATACGGTCGCTGTCGGACACAGTTAGAGAGGCCGACGCGCGGGCTCGAGCGGTCGACGAGCGCGCTGAACGTAAGCTCGCAGAAACCGGCTCGGCGGCCTCCGAAGAGATCGAGGCCGACGCGGTCGAGGCGCAAGCCGCTGTGGGCGTGGCTCGCAGTGCCATGGCAGTCCTGCGAAATCAAGTTCAGGAGGTTCGCGACCGACTTCTTGCCGCCGGTGGCTATGGTGCCGAGCTTGCAGGGAGAACCGAGGAGGGCGAGCTCCGCGAGTGGTCGGCGATGCTGCTCGGAGACAGCGACGACGAGCGCAGATGCCGTGAGCTGCTCGAGTTACAGGAAGACTGGATCCTGCAAGTCGGGCGGTCGTCCGACTTCCACGCCGCAATGCTTGCATCGGCGCAGGTTGTTGCGGGTACCTGCATCGGCATGGCCGGAGTGCGTGGAATGGGTCAGGTTGCGTATGATCTTTGCATCGTAGACGAAGCCTCAAAGGCCACCGCGACCGAGATCCTCGTCCCGATGTCACGCAGCCGAAGATGGATTCTGGTGGGCGATCCAGAGCAGCTTCCCCCTTTCTTCGAAGATGATTCTGTTACGCAAATAGATGACTTCGCGGACGACGAGGTTCGTCAAACCCTTTTCGATCGTTTGCTCGGGAGCCTACCAGACCACTCGGTCGCCGAACTGAAAAACCAGCACAGGATGGTAAGGGCGATCGGTGACCTGATCAGTGAGGCGTTCTACGACGGTTCACTGAAGAGCCCGAAGACGAAGCCGGATGTGACGCTCCCCGGCGCATTCCCGAAGCCGGTCACCTGGCTCTCAACAACGGACCTCCCCGACGTGCGGGAGATTAGGCGCGGAGCAAGCTTCCGCAACGACGCGGAGTGTCGAATCATATGCGACGCGCTCGCCAAAATTGATTTTATCGCACGCAGACGAAAGGCTGTCTACGACATCGCGCTTATTGCGGGTTACGTCGCACAAGTCAAGGCGCTACAGGATGCCGTCCGGGATCGCCTTCACGAATGGCTGGGGCTACGCATTACTTGTAGCACAGTCGATGCGTTTCAGGGCAATGAGGCCGAGATCTGCATTTACAGCGTCACCCGGTCAAACTTGGACGGCAATCTCGGTTTTCTGCGAGAGAAACCGCGCCTCAACGTGGCCTTATCGCGCGGGCGCAGCGCACTCATTATCGCGGGCGATGACGAGTTCTGCCGTTCAATTGTGGGGGCCAATCCGTTCCGGAAGGTGCTCGACTATATCGACGCACATCCCGACCTCTGCGAGGGGAGGCCCGTGCAGTGACCCCGGAAGACATTGCTCGGCGCTACAGCATCCGGCCCGGCTACGAACTCGTTGACTACTCTGCAGTAGCCTTGCCGTTATACAGGCTCACGGTTGACGCTGTCACAATGGCTCATCGCGAGATCCCGCCCATCAAAACCTTCGTGATGCGGTCCATCGCTGCTGGCCTTGGTGAGCTGCACGAGGTAGCAGGCTTCCTGGGTCTCGACGAGGCGACGGTCGATGGCACATTCAGCCAATTGCAGGACGATGGCTACGCGGCCTTGTCCGCAAGCGGTTCCACGGCCGTTCTCCTCGATCGCGGGCGCGAGGTCCTTGCCAAGGAGCGCGAGTCTTCGCCGCAGGATGAAATGCTTGTCTTCCTCTACGATCGCCTGCTGCGCAAGCCGGTACGGCTCGGAGCTGAACAGCTTCTACTGCCGGCGAGCATCGACCCGCAGCGCACGATCGAGATTCGAGCCTACCCGGCTGACGGTCCCGACATCACTGACCTGTCTCTGCCGGACATACTTCAGGTACTGGAGCAGCAGGCCGGCGGCCGAGCATCGTTTGGTCGTGATCTCCTAAGGTTCAAGCGGATTGTACGCCGGGTGCGCGTGTATAGGCCCGCAGTGGGTCTGGTCTACAAGAAGACGCGGGGCCCAGACGTCCAAGTCACCTTCATCGTCGACGACGCACGCCACGAGGGTCTTGAACACGCATTCGCTGAATGCGGGGGGCCGAAGAAGATGGGATTTTTAAAGTCCATTGACGAGTCCGTTGCAGCGGGAGAGCTCAGGAGGCAACTCGGGTCCGAGGTCCACAGGCTGCTGCCCAACGCCGCCGCTCTTGAGGAAAAGCGGGTAAAGGCCTCGCTTGCCCGGATAAAGCACCAAAGCGCATTGGCGCGGGCAGAGCGCAGGAAAGGCATGGGTGCATCTGACGCGATAGAAGCAAAGGAGGTAATCAGCATAACATCCGCCGCGCTCGCACAAGCCGAGGAGGAATTGAAAGCATTCCCGGCTCGCCCGATTCTCCCGTTTGAGCTGGCCGAATTGCTCGATGAGGCTATCGAGTTGAGCCAGACATTCTTTGCTGTTTCAAGTCGCGATGCCGGCCTACACGTAGTCGATCTCTTTTTCCTGGAACGACTAGAGGTCGCGCTGCAGCGGGGTGTCGAGACTGTTATCTCGCTATCCGAGCCTGGAATTGGAAGCGGGCCTGTCCTGGAGCTGGAGCGCCTTCGCCGACGCCACAGTAATCTTTTTCTAATCGAGGGTAGGAGGAGTGCCTCTTACCACTTGGTATCCGACCATCGTTTCGCAGCGGTCTGCAACCGTCCACTCCTCTGCAATCAGGACAGGGTGCGAATGTATCACCATGTGGTAGGATACCTCCTTCAGACCCCCGAGCTGGTAGCGGCATTCACCCGGCGACTCGAAATCCGCACGGGCAAATTGCCCGATCGTCCGCGGGAACGTTCCCATCGTATAGAACGGCAAGTGTGATCGGGCACCGTCTCAGGCCGTGCGGGCTAGCAGCTCTGACGCATCGGGGTGCAGTACGCGAGCGAAACGAGGACATGATCGCAGTGGACCACAACCTTCTCGCGGGAGACATGGATAAGCCCTCGGTCCATCGCCTCACAGGATCTCAGCACGTGTTGATGATCGCGGACGGAATGGGGGGACACGCCCAGGGCGCGCTCGCAAGTCAAACCGCGCTGGAAATGCTGAAGGAGACCCCAAATGCTCTCTCCAATGAACAGACCTGCAAGGACGCGCTCGGGGCCGCCAACAACCGGATATACGATGAAATGAATGTGCGAGCCGGCACCGCCGGAATGGGTACGACAATCGTCGGCGTCGCACTCATGCCCGGGTTGATCGTCCATTTTAACGTGGGCGATAGCCGCGCTTATCGTCATAAAAAGGGGCGACTGGTCCGCCTGAGCCACGACGATATTCCCCCCTCCCCAACTCACCAGCGCCCCCTGCGCACGACCCACCTCATCACACAGTCGCTCGGAGGGCGGTTGACGCGAACGCGGATCTCTCCTCATGTCGGCGTCGGGCCACCGCTCGCTCGGGCCGAGACCATTCTTCTGTGCAGCGACGGTCTAACCGACATGGTGGAGGATGAGGAGATCGTCCGGGTTTTAGACGCCGTGTCAGATCCCGGGGCAAGCGTCCGGGATCTCTTCGCTAGTGCGTTGCGCGCAGGCGGATACGACAATGTATCAATCGTGATTGTGCGCGCTATATGAATCGAAAATCGGATCCAACGTCGGCTTAGGATCAAGTGGTGACCTAGGGTGCTCATCGGCAGTTGATCTGGCCATGCTTGGCCGGAGAAATATCTCCTCGAATTTCGGGCTCCGTGTCCGGCCGCCGCTCGATGCCAGCGTCATTCTGATCCCTTCCGCTCGATCCCGGCGAGCTTTTCGAGCACCGTGCAGACCACGCCGGTGTCCTCACCACCGCGGCCTTGCGCGACACCGGCATGGTAGAACTGCGCCGCGGCGGTGAAGAGCGGCGTCGGGCAATGGAGGTCGGCGGCGAATTTGCCGATGATGTCGAGGTCCTTCAGATGTGTCGTCATCGTCGCCGTCGGCTCGTCGTATTGGCCCCTCACCATCATCGGGCCGCGGATCTGAAACATGCGCGAGGAGCCGGCGCTGTCGGCGATCGCGTCGAAGACGAGCGCCGGGTCGAGCCCGGCCATCTCGCCGAGCACAAAGGCTTCGGCCGCCGCCAGATTGTGGATCGTGACGAGATGGTTGGCGATGAACTTCATCCGGCTGCCGTTGCCGAAGGCGCCGACATATTT
>WNFR01002846.1_pt1 | contig 17951 bp, 18 predicted proteins | sample 5400221 | NCBI WGS metagenome assembly WNFR01 (sample SAMN13153357, study PRJNA577476) | soil metagenome | isolation source: 40 cm soil under Madrone tree | place: USA:California | collected 2016-06-14
TAATGATCGGCCGGCCAGTAGCGCGATGAATCCGGAGTGAGCACTTCGTCGATCAACAGCAGATGGCCGTTGATTGTTCCGAACTCGAACTTCGTGTCAGCGAGGATAATTCCTTTCTTCTCCGCGTGATCACGGCCGGCGGAATAAATCTCCAGACTCAATTCCTTCACCCGCTCGGCGATTTCGTTCCCAAGAATCTCCGCGCAGCGTTTCATGTCGATGTTCTCATCGTGGCCACTCTCGGCTTTGGTCGCAGGAGTGAAAATTGGTTCCGCTAATTGCGAGGCCTGCTTCAATCCCGCGGGCAGTTTGATTCCGCAAACGCTCTGCGATTGCTGATATTCTTTCCAACCGGAGCCGGCGAGATAACCGCGCACCACGCACTCGACCGCGAGCGGTTTCGTTTTTTTCACGATCATTGACCGGCCTTCCAGTTGTTCGCGGAACGGCCGTAGCTGTTTCGGAAACACGTTGAAGTCGGTCGTGATGAAATGATTTTCGATCTTGCCGAACTTGTTGAACCAAAACGCCGAGAGCTGATTGAGCACCGTGCCTTTTTTCGGAATCGGATCGGGCAGGATCACGTCAAACGCCGAAATGCGGTCGGTCGCGACGAAGAGCAACGTGTCGCCGAGGTCGAAGACTTCGCGCACTTTCCCGCTGCGGAGTTTTTGGATGCCCGGAAGATCGACAATCGATTGTGCGTCGGTTTGCATTTACCATTCTTTGCCATGGCTGGAATCGTCGTCAAACCCAGAGCGCGAATTCTTCACGGCCACGACTGGGTGTTTTCGAGCGAAGTCCTGAAGATTTTTGGAAATCCCGGCGACGGCGACGTGATTTCGCTGAAGGACGGACGCGACAAACTAATCGGCAGCGCGATTTACAATTCGAAATCGCAAATTGTCGCGCGTCGATTTTCGCGGCAGCGACAGGGCCTCGATCTGGATTTCTTCAAGCGACGAATCGCCCAGGCCAGCGAGTATCGTGACCGGCGAAAGATCGATCCGAACTTGCGGCGCGTCGTTTGGAGCGAAAGCGATGGATTGCCGGGCGTGATCCTCGATCGTTACGGTGACTATTTCGTCCTTCAGACGCCGACTATGGCGATGGATTTGCGCAGACCGCTGCTCGTCGCCGCGATTGTCGATCTTTTCGGGTGGGTCACGATCATCGAACGGAACGATTCGCCGGTTCGAAAAGCCGAAGGGCTCGAACTTCGGACTGGAGTTTTGGAGGGCGTTGCGCCGTCGGGGCCAATCGCAATCGAACTCGTTGGTCTGAAGTTCGATGTCGATCTTTTGCACGGTCAGAAGACGGGGTTTTATCTGGACCAGCGCGATAATTATCAAATCGTCGCCGAGTTCGCCCGGGAGCGGCGGGTGCTCGATTGTTTTGCCAACCAGGGAGCGTTCGCGCTCGCGTGCGCACACGCCGGCGCGGCGGACGTCGCGGCGGTTGAAGAAAACCCCGAGAATGTCGAAGCTGGAAAAAAGAACGCCGAGCGGAACGGATCGAAGATTCGCTGGATCGAGCAGGACGTTTTCAGTTTTTTGCGCGCCGCTGAGAAAGCCGAAGCGGAATATGACTTGATCGTTCTCGATCCGCCGTCGTTTACCAAAACGAAAGGCGGACTTGGCGATGCCCTTCGCGGTTATCGGGAGCTGCACCTGCGCGCGTTCAAGTTGCTGTCGAAAAACGGATTGCTGGCGACATTCTCGTGCTCGCACCATGTGAGCGATGCTGCGTTCAGCCAAACGATCGCTGACGCGCTGGTCGACGCGCGCAGATCGGCGCGAAAACTCCTGCGTTTCGAGCAAGCGCTCGATCATCCGGTGCTGCCGACAATTCCCGAAACGGAATACTTCAAAGGCCTGCTGCTCGAAGCGATGCCGGGGCGGTAATTGTAGCGGCGGTCTGTGACCGCCGGATTGATGCGACGCTCATAGAGCGCCGCTACAGCAAATTCTTGTTTAGAAAAAATTGGAATTCTTCGAACAGATCATTAATGTCCGGCCAGCGGCAACCGCGCGAGAGGTGAGACACGATTGAAGAAGTTTGACATGCCGGAGAAAATTCGACCGATCGAACAAATGCTGGAGTTGAGCGAAGAGGAGCCGCTGTCGTCGGAACATCTCGATTCGCAAGTTCAAAAAGCGCAGGACCAACTGCTCCAGCTCAAACGGCAGCAGGACCAGATCGAAAAGCAAAAGCGCGAGCTAGAGGAGCTGAGCCGGAAACAAGAGGAACTCGAACGCGGCCGGGCCGAGATGAACGACAAGCTCACGCGCTCGCTGGTTGTCCTCGAACGCGAAGCTTACGACGCGCAGAGACGGCTGGAGCAGCTCCGCGCGATGCGCGAAAGCTTCGGCCAACATTTGGAATTGATCGAAGCGATCGATCCGAAAAGCTGGAATCCGGCCGACCTGCACAAGGAATTGAGCCGCGCCTTGAGCACGGTGGAAGGCGCGCGCGTCGAGTACACACAACAACGCAGCCGATTGCAGGCGACGGGCGAAGGCGAAGAGAACACCGGCCTGGCCGAGATCGAGCCGGTTTTTTCCAAAGGCGGGCGTTCGATTCTCGAATGGATGAAAATTGGATTCGCGTTCAGTTTGCCCTTGATCATCTTCGGGTTCGTCGCGCTGTTCGTCTTTTTCTGGATGGCGTCCACGGGTCGGTGACGCCGCATGCTTCGTCGTTCTCCTAAGTCGGCCACCACGCTCGACCAAACAAAACAGGAGTTGGCCCGGCAGGAATCGGAGCTGCGCGAGCAGATGCAAAAACTCCAGCGCGTAATCGATGACGCGCCGCGCGTGGCCGACGAAATCGAAAAGCGCCAACGCGAGGAACTGCTCATGCGCGCTAGCGCCGGCGGCAGCCGCCTTGATGTATCTCTAGCCTTGCAGGAGGAACGCTACGGCGGCGGCGGTTCGAAGCCACGCGGATCAATGCGAAAACAGAAACGCGAAGGTCGGATTCTTTTTTTGGTGTTGGTGATTGCGGTTTTGATTGCGGCGGTTTGGTTGATCAACCACCTGCATTTTTAGTTCATGGCCGAAAAAAGCGATCTCGATGTTGGTTACGTTTCGAAACTCGCCCGGCTCAATTTGACCGGCGAAGAAACGAAGCTTTTCCAAAAACAGTTGGCCGACATCTTGAAATACGCAGGCAAATTGCGCGAAGTCGACGTCAGCCATGTCGAGGCTGCCGCGCACGCCGTGCCGATGTTCAACGTGTTCCGCGAAGACGAGCCATGCGATTGGTTCACTCCCGATGAAGCGTTGAGCAACGCGCCGCACAAAGCGAATCAGTTGTTCGTCGTCACCAAAGTCGTCGAATGAGCGGATCGGAACTCCCGGCGCTCACCGTCGCCGATCTCCAATCTCTTCTTCGCAAGAAAGAAGTTTCGCCGAGAAATGTGATCGAATCGCTGCGCGCGCGCATCGAAAAAGTCGAACCGAAGCTCGACGCCTATCTCTCGATCGATTTCGAGTCCGCGCTCAAAGAGGCCGAAAAGGTTGATGTCGATCTTCCGCTCGGTGGCGTGCCAATCGCGGTGAAGGACATCATCAACGTAAGCGGCCAGCCGTGCACATGCGGGTCGAAAATTCTCGGCAACTATCATTCGCCTTACGACGCAACGGTGATCGAAAGACTCCGCGTGGCCGGCGCGATTCCACTGGGCAAGACAAATATGGACGAGTTCGCAATGGGATCCTCCACGGAAAACTCGAGTTTCAAAGTCACGCGCAATCCGTGGGACTTATCGCGCGTGCCCGGCGGGTCGAGCGGTGGTTCGGCCGCAGCCGTCGCAGCGGACGCTGCGTTCGCCGGACTTGGCACCGACACCGGCGGATCGATTCGGCAACCGGCGTCGCTCTGCGGAATCGTCGGTGTGAAACCAAGTTATGGCCGCGTTTCGCGATTCGGTTCGACCGCGTTCGCGTCATCGCTCGACCAAGTCGGCCCACTTACAAAAACAGTGCGCGATGCCGCAATGATCATGTCGGCGATGGCCGGACATGATCGACATGATTCCACTTCGCTGCCCGATCCGGTTCCCGATTACACAAAAAATCTCGGCCGTGATTTAAAAGGAATAAAACTCGGCGTGCCGAAGGAATATCGAGTTGAGGGAATCGATGCGCAGGTGAGCTCGGCGGTGAACTCGGCGATCAAACAATTGGAATCACTCGGCGCGGAGATTGTCGATGTGAGTTTGCCCAACACTGATTACGGGATCGCGGTCTATTATTTTCTCGCAACCGCCGAAGCCTCGGCGAATCTCGCGCGGTTCGATGGCGTTCGTTACGGCCATCGCGCAAAAGATGCGAAAGACTTGCTCGATCATTACGGCCGCACCCGAGAGGAGGGTTTCGGCGCCGAAGTGAAACGGCGCATCATTCTAGGGACTTACGTTTTGAGCTCGGGTTATTACGACGCTTACTACCTCCGGGCGCAAAAAGTGCGAACCTTGATCCGCCAGGATTTCATGAAGGCATTCGAAAAGGTGGACGCGATTGTGTCGCCCACATCGCCGGTGCCCGCGTTCAAAATCGGCGAGCGTACCGCCGATCCGTTGGCGATGTACCTCGCCGACATTTTTACCGCTACCGGAAATCTCGCCGGGATTTGCGGAATCAGCGTTCCTTGCGGTTTGGCGAAAGTGAATGGCAGCCAGTTACCGGTCGGCTTGCAGATTCTCGGCAAAGCACTCGACGAAGCGCGCATTTTCCAAATCGCGCACGCCTACGAACAGAGCACCGACTGGCACAAGGCGCGGCCGAAATTGTAGAGGTCGATCTATGAGCGACGCGACCCCAGAAATTTAGCGATCTCAAGGACAACCTCTCCTGTTCGTCCTTTCATTAAAGACTAAGCTCCATCAGGTCATTAGTCTCTTACGGCCACAACCTATTTGACCCATACAACCTGATAAACACAGTTGCTACCCTGACCTCCGCCTTCAGCCGTAATTCGCAACCAACGTGTGGCGTTGCATCCTGGCTCATATCCCGTCAAAATCTCACCGCGAAATTTTGGATTTAGGTGCGGATTGGCGAAAATAGGATTGTCGATCAACGAAACCACGTACGTGCGATGGTCCAAGACGACGCATCCCTCTGAGTCGATAACCACGGTGGTGGTGGTGTTTGGCGACATACTCACCGTACCAGTGGTTACAATTACAAGTTGAGCTCCCGCGCTGGTTTGTGTAGTTCCGTCGGGAAATTTAACGCCTCCCGTCGTTGACTCGATAGTTCCTGCTACTGAAAGCGTCTGACTGGGTGAGTTTGTCCCGATGCCGACGTTGCCACCATCATAATAAGCCGACGTACCGTTGAGGGAAAACACAGATGCCCCGGTAGCTCCACTGGCCCCCGTAGCTCCCGTTGCACCAGGCGCTCCAGTTATTCCAGTTGCGCCAGTGGCTCCATTCGTTCCGTTAGTTCCGTTTGTTCCAGCAGTGCCAGTAGCTCCAGTTGGTCCGGTTGCGCCAGTGGGACCGACTAGTCCGGTAGAATTTCCGACCCAGTTACCGTTGGCGTCAATGACGACACTACCCGCGATCGCGAAGTTGCCGTTGATGTCAAGTTTTGCAGCTGGATTCGCCGTGCCGATGCCGACGCTGTGGTTTGCGGTAACGGCAAAGTCGGGGATCGTCGGCAACCCGCGCGAAACCTGAAACAAAATCGTATTTGGATCAGGATTGCCGCCGCTAAAAACGTGCAACGTCGCCCCGGGAGCGGCCGTACCGATGCCTACATTGTGAGCACCAGTGACAACAAAATCTGGAACTGTAGTAAGCCCTTTCGAAACTTGGAACAAAACGTCATTCACATCTGCATTGCCGCCGTGGAAAATGTGCAATGCTGCCGAGGGCGAATTTGTCCCGATACCGACATTACCGCTATCATAATAAACGGACGTGCCGTTTAGAGAAAATGGAGAGGCACCAGTCGCGCCCGTTGCACCAGTAGCTCCGTTCGTTCCGTTCGTTCCATTTGTGCCACTTGCTCCGGTTGGACCAGTAGGTCCAGTTGCGCCATTCGTTCCGTTAGTACCGTTTGTTCCAGTGGCTCCGGTAGCCCCAGTCGCGCCAGTCGGCCCGGTCGGTCCTGTCGGGCCGGTTGCAAGCGCTCCAGTACCAAGTTGACCATTGGCGTCGATGAAAACCGGGTTACCGCCGCTCTTATCGACTCCGTTTATTCCGGCGATGAAGGTGGCCGTCTGAGATCCGTGACCTGACCCTACGTCACCCCCAATTCGGATTGTATTGGACTCGCCAGCAACGCCCACGTTGCCGATGTCGATGTTGTTGTCGCCCGTGCTGAGATTGATACCTGCGAATATACCTAGTGCGATGTTGAAGTCGCCGGTTATATGGTTAGCGAGCGCGTCATAGCCGTTGGCCACGTTGTTGCTGCCGGTTGTGTTGTTTTGCAGCGCATTAAGACCGTTGGCCGTGTTGTAGTGGCCAGTTGTGTTGGCCCAGAGTGCCAAATGCCCGGTCGCCGTGTTACTAAAGCCGGTTGTATTGCTTAACAGCGCATCGAAACCGTTGGCCGTGTTCTCATTGCCGGTTGTGTTGTGTTGCAGCGCACTAGCACCGTTGGCCGTGTTCTCATTGCCGCTTGTGTTGCTGTAGAGCGCGTCGAAACCCATGGCTGCGTTGTTGGTGCCCGTAGTGAGACTAAGGAGCGCGCCCTTGCCCTCGGCAGTGTTGCCGTTGCCAAGGTCACCATCGGGCATTGGAGTTGGAGTTGGAGTAGGAGTAGGAGTCGGGGTCGGGGTTGGTGTAGGCGTAGGTGGTGGTGTAGGCGTAGGAGTGGGGGTTGCTGTCGCCATCGGAGTTGGGGTGGGAGTCGGAGTCGATCCGCAGGGAAGAACAAAACAAGGAGTTCCCGCTGGAGCTGGTGCTCCGTTGCTTCGGGCTTGCGCTGCCGGGGAGAGCGCAAACCAGGCCATAACAAACACGAGCTGGATGAGAAGGTAACCGCGCCGCAAAGCGGACCGGCTGATCGAATTTCTTCGGGATAGAGTTCTGGGTTTTTGGAATTTCATTCTTGTAGAGCCTGGATTGTTGACTGCGCCATTAACCACAATCCAGTTCCGCGCGGAACCGGGAGGGACGTTTCTCCATTCACCATCCTTCTCCGGGAATTGGTGGACGAAGTTTCGGCTGACTCGGGGCTCCAGTTGGATCTGGAGATCGCGTTAAGCGTTGTCTCAGCGAAGGTGCAGCCCCACGAGCAAACTCAGCTCGGCCGAAGATGCGTTGAAACGTCGGGTGACGTAATCGCGATCATTGTCGAACAATTACCTAACGAGTGTCTAGGTTATTTACCTATTTACCGTGTAGGCCATTACCTTAGAGGATCACGGAAAACGCCGAACGCTCAACGCCCAACATCCAACACCTAATGCAAAATTAGATGAGACAGCCGAAGACGGGATTTGAACCCGTGACCTACGGTTTACGAAACCGTTGCTCTACCAGCTGAGCTACTTCGGCGCGGGGCGAAAGATTACATCCGTTGGCATCGGACTCAAGCAGCTTAAGTTCCAGCGAACATGAACCGGCTGGAAGAAATTTTGCGGGCGAAACGCGACGAGGTTAAGCGGCTGAAGCCGCGAGCCGCGGAGTTGGATCGACAAGCGCAGACGCGAACGGATTTCCGTGATTTCCGAGTCGCCCTTCAGCCAGGCGACGGCAGACTCGCTGTGATTGCCGAAATTAAGAAAGCGTCGCCATCCGCGGGCGTGATTGCGGAATCGTTTGAGCCCGTGGAGATCGCGACGAACTACGAGCGGGCCGGCGCAAATGCGATCTCGGTGCTGACGGACGAGAAATTCTTCCAAGGCAGCCTGGAACATCTGAGAAATGTTCGAAGCGCGGTTCCGCTTCCGTTGCTGCGCAAAGATTTCGTTCTCGACGAGATTCAAATCACCGAATCAGCTGCAAACGGCGCGGACGCGATCCTTTTGATCGTTGCCGCGCTCGACCCAGAGCAACTCGTCGACCTTCTTGGCACAGCGAAAAGCCACCGGCTCGGAGCGTTGGTCGAAGTACATGAGCTCGACGAATTGCGCCGCGCGCTCGAAGCCGGCGCTGAGATCATCGGTATCAACAATCGTGATCTCACCACGTTCGATGTCGATCTTGCCGTGACGGAAGAACTTTGCCGCGAGGTTCCGGACAAAACCGTGCTCGTGAGCGAAAGCGGAATCAAAACGCCGCGGGATGTCGCGCGGGTGAAAGCTTGCGGCGCGGACGCGGTGCTGGTCGGTGAAGCGTTGATCCGCGGCGAAATTTCGGTCGCGCAAATTCACGCCGTCACATAGCCGGTTTCGACGCAAACGCGCGGCGAATTGAGCGCCAGATACTTCGAGGTCCGGCACCGGCTGCCGCCCGGGCGACCAACACGGGACAATCGGCGTGGTTCAGAATCGTCCGGGTGAGATCGCCCATGATGTAATGCCGCAACATCCCGCGCGCCCGCGTCGAACCAGTGACGATCAAATCATAACTTTTCTCGCGAGCTTCCGCGAAAACCTGATCGACGACGATGCCGTGGCGGATTCGCACTTCGGCCTGCACGCCGAGTTTTTCCAAGTCGGCTTTCTGTTCGCTCAGATTCATGCCGAGCTCTGACTTGGATGCGAGCAACCGATCGACATCTTCTTCGAGCTGGACCAGATCGGCGTACATCGCGGGCGGTTCGGCCATCACGTGTAGTAGCGTGACGGACGCGCCGACCGCTTTCGCAAGTTTTCCGGTAAGTTGGACGGCCTCTCCAATGAATTCTTTTCCGCCGGTGCAAACGAGAAACCGTTTCAACTGGGCCCACTCGCCCACCGCAACCAAAACCGGTGGCGAAATCGATTTGATCAGTTCGTACATTTTTTCCGATCGCCGATGCAATCCGGTCGCGCCGGTTTTTCGCGCGCCGACAATGACGAGATCGTACTTGGACTTGGCAGTCTCGGCGGCAATCTGCGGGACTGGATCGCCCGCGCACATCTCGATCCTGGGCGAGACATTTTGCGCGCGCAGGGAATCAGTTTGTTTTTCCAGCGCCTGCTGAAGCGAAGCTTCATCTTCGACCTTCTCAGCAACGCCCAGCACGACCGCGTCCGCTTTGAGGGGCGCTGCCAAAGCCCCGCCGAGCCGCATAGCGCCCTCAGCCGCCGGCATTCCATCGCTACAAATCAGGATTTTCATGCGCGTTTACAATTTGTGGCCGCTCATCAGCGTGTAAATCACAATGGCCGCGCCAATCAGTGGCAATGGGACGAATGCGAGCCGGATCTTTGGGCCGGCGAAATATTGCGTGGCAATCGCGCCGATCTGAGCGCCGATCGCGGCGCCCGTGTGCATTACGAGCGCAATCAAAATGTCGACGTTGCCTTTGACCGCGTGGGTGAACGTTCCATAACTGGCCGAAATGATGATCTCGAAAAGATCGGTGCCGACGGCGAGATGAGTCGGGACGCCGAGCACGTAGACCATTGAAGGCATGCGAATGTAACCAGCGCCGCCCCCGAGAAATCCGCTGAACAAACCGCCAACGAACGCGACGGCAAGAATCACCCAGAGCGAGATCGTCACGCCGGAGACTGGCAGCTTCACCATCGGCGGGAGTTTCATCCGTTGAATCGCTCGCGTCACCGGCCGAAACGCCGAATGATCGCGCTTCGGGTTGATGGTTGACGCCGGTTTCGCCATTGCGAGCGATTTGCGGCTCTCCCAGATCATGAACGTCGAAATGCTGAGATAAACCGCGATCGAAATGACGCTGACGACCAGATTCACGTTGCCGGCGCGTTTCAGCATTTGAATCAGCTGTGCGCCGATCTCTGCCCCGCCAATTGTGCCGATCGCCATGATCAGGCCGAGCTTAAGATCGACATTGCCCAATGCGCGGTGGCGTTTGGCCGCGACGACCGATTTGCCAACGATGTGGGCAAGGTCGGTCCCAACCGCAAAATTCCAATCAAGGCCGACTGCGCGCAGCGCCGGTCCGGCAATGAAACTGCCGCCCACGCCAAAAAATCCGCCGAGGATTCCAATCAGAAACCCGATGATTACGAGATAAATCGGGCTGATGTGCGCACCGGAAATTGGGAAGAGCATAATTATTCGGAACGGCCTCGAATTAGCCGGAGCAAAATCGTGGTAACACTTTCGAGCAGGACGGCCTGGCCAATGATCAACAGGATCGCCACGCCCGCATAGGTGTAGCGGTGGTGAATTTCAAGTTGTCGCAGCCAGCTGCCCAGCAAATGAAGAACGAGAAAAAAATAACCGACAACCAAGACTGCGTAGATCGCGAGCTCGATGAGAAATGCGCGGAGTGTTTTCGCTGCCTCTTTCTTCATTTGTTTCAGATGCTTCGGATCGCGAGCGATTGACGGTCGTCTGCAATGACGGTGGAAAGCAAATTCCATTGCGGAGAGCTCACTTCGCCGGTACCGTTTTCCTCACCTTAATCGGGACAAGACATGGCGGACGCGGCAAACAAATATCCGGAGAATGCTCCAGGCAAATTTTACGTCGACGAGCAGTGCATCGACTGCGATTTGTGCCGCGAAACGGCTCCGGCCAATTTCAAGCGCAACGACGACGGCGGCCACTCATACGTTTACAAGCAGGCGGAAAATCCTGAGGAAGAAGCGCTTTGCAAGGAAGCGATGGAAGGTTGCCCGGTTGAAGCGATCGGTAACGACGGCGCGTGAGTGAATCAACTCCCGTCGCGCTCACCATCGCCGGTTCGGACAGCAGCGCCGGCGCGGGAATTCAGGCTGATCTGAAAACATTCAATGCGCTCGGAGTCTACGGACTGAACGCAATCACGTGCATCGTCGCCGAAACGCCGGGAAAAGTTTCCCGTATCGAAGCGGTCAGCGCAGACATGGTTCGCGAACAGATTGCTGTTCTCTCCAAAAATTTTCCGATCGCCGCGATCAAAACCGGTTTGCTCTTCTCGGCGGCGATCATCTCCGCGGCCGCCCGCGCCCTCGTCGATCTTGGTAAGAAAATTCCGCTCGTCGTCGATCCAGTGATCACGGCAACTGGCGGCGACCCGCTTCTTGAGAAGGGCGCAATCGCTGCATACGAATCGGAACTGTTTCCAATTGCGTCTCTAATCACTCCAAATCTCGATGAGGCGGCGCACCTGCTGGGCAGTGAAATCAAGGATCGACAATTGATGGAGCGCGCCGGTAGCGAACTGCGACGAAAATTCAAGACTGCGATTTTGCTCAAAGGTGGTCACCTTTCCGGCAATCACGCGGTCGATCTGTTGTTCGTCGACGGACGCGTGATCGAGTTCGCCGCGCCGTTTGTCCGCGGCGTAGCGACGCACGGGACCGGCTGTACCTATTCCGCTGCGATCACGGCCGGACTTGCGAAAAGTTTGCCGCTAAGGGACGCAATCGGCGACGCCAAAAAATTTGTCACGAGCGCGATCCGAAATCATTACCGCTGGGGCGATGTGCACGCGTTGAAGCACTAACGCCGGCGCTTCTTCAATTTTTTCCAGCGTTTGAGCTGCATTGCCTGTTCGGCCGCCGCGGTCTCCGCCTGTTTTTTGCTTTTGCCGCTGCCTTTCCCAAGGACTATTCCCTCCCAAACCGCCTGCACCACAAATCGTTTGTCGTGCTCGGGTCCGCTCTGCGAAAGAACCTGATAAGCCGGGCTGCGCGGGGAAATGCTTTGCAATAGCTCCTGAAGATAACCTTTCGGATTAATATCGACCGGTTCTTCCGTCACTAGGTCCAAATCGGTTTTGGCCTGGGCCAAAATAAATTTTTTCGTCTTGTCCAGGCCGCCATCGAGATAGATCGCACCGATTAACGCTTCGAACGCATCCGCGAGCGTAGATGTTCGCGCGCGGCCACCGCTCGATTCCTCGCCTCGTCCCATTAGAAGAAACTGGCCGAGATCAAGCGCGGCCGCGTGCGCCTTTAGCGCATCACGTGAGACCAACCGCGACCGCAATTTTGTGAGCTGGCCCTCCGGTTGATCTTTGAAGTGGGCGAAGAGGTACTCGGTGATGACGAGTTGGAGAATTGCGTCGCCTAAAAATTCCAGCCGTTGATTATCGAAGTGACGCTGCTGCGTTTCGTGTCCGACACTTGGATGAGTCAATGCCTCGGCGAGCAGGAGCGGGTTGCGAAACTTGTAGCCGATTCGTTCCTCGAGCGGATGCACGTCAGCGCTTTTGGTAAACCTCGAGCGAAGTGACAACGTCGAGCGCACGTTGCACCACCGAATCGCGCGGCGCTTGCGCGGATCGCGCGCGCGTTCGTCGTTGGGCATCGGGAATTTCAAGCTCGGGGTTTGTCCCGGCGATCAATGCCGCCTCGTTCAAATGCGGCCGCTCGGTTTCGTAAACGAACTGAGCCATTCCTTTTTCGCCACTCTGTCGAAAGATCTGTCTTTTCTCAGCGATCGACATCTCCACCGGCAAATCGGGTTTCACGCCTCCGGGAAATAACGATTGGCCGTCAGGCAAAACGGCTTCCGCTGACGCAACCCGCAACGTCTTGCCGCTCGGCAACGGCAAATCGGAATATTCGACTGCGCGACCCGCGCTCGCTTGCCCGATGACCAACGCTTTGTTGTAAAGGCGAACCGTAGCCGCGAACGCCTCCGCACCACCGGCAGTATCGTTGTCCACGAGCAAAACCATCAATCCTTGAAATGATGGGTCGCGATCGGAAATGAATTGTCGATCCTGTCGCCCGCCAGGTTTGCGGACGCTGAATAACCCTTTGCCTTTCGAGCAAAAACGTTTTGCGAATTCGGCCGCGCTCGGAAAATCGCCGGCCGAACTCGCGCGAAGGTCGATAATCAGCGCGTCCACTTTCTTTTGCCCAAACTCCGGCAGCTTTTTATCGAGCTCTTTCAGGTTCGCGCCATCGAGCGCGCCCAGGCGAAGATATCCGAGGTGATTTTCAAAAACCTCGCTGTAAAACTGTAGAGGCGGCTCCGTCGCGCCGCTTTCCTTGCTCGGCATGAGCAGCAATCCTCCCGGCATCCGCACAAGTAATCCGGTCAGCGTGGCGCGATTCAGCTCGGTTTCGGTAAGCGCATCAGGATTCGTGAAGTTCGATTTCAATGCAGCTAAAGCGGCCTGAAGATCGGCTTGGCCCAGCGAATCAATGATCTGTTGCGTCGTCGGAGTGGCCGATGGAGCGGGCGCCGGGGATGCGGGTTTCGACGCCGTCGGGCCTTGACCGTACAACGTAGCAATCAGCAAAAATGAAATGGCCGTAATGGCCGCGCGACTCAACATTGCGTTAACTGTTAGCTGGTCGCCGCGCTCAGGGCAATATCGCGCCTAAAATGACGTCCCTCGAACTCAATCAGACTAACAGCTTCGTACGCGCGCGCCCGCGCGGCGGCGATTGTCGATCCAAGCGCAGTGACTGCCAAAACGCGACCGCCTGAGGTTACAACCTGATTGTTGTCGAGCCTTGTTCCGGCATGGAAAATCTGAACGCCTTCGAGCTTTGCCGCTCGAATTAAACCGGAAATCGATTTCCCGGTTTCGTATTTTCCCGGATAGCCCGCAGACGCGAGCACAACCGTGACCGCCGCGCGTTTGTCCCACTCGATCTCGATCTTGTCGATCTTGCCGTCGATTGTCGCTTGCAGTAATGACAGCAGATCCGATTTCATTCGTGGTAAGAGCGCCTGCGTTTCCGGATCACCGAAGCGGCAATTGAACTCGAGCACGCGCACACCCTCGGCAGTGATCATCAATCCCGGATACAAGAGTCCGCGATAAACGATTTTTTCCTTCGCCAGACCGCGCAGGAGCGGCCGCATCACTTCCTTTTCAAATTTTGATTCGAGCTGCGCGTTCCAATTGTTCGCCGGACTGAACGCTCCCATACCGCCGGTGTTCGGGCCTTCGTCATTGTCCAAAGCGCGCTTGTGGTCCCGCGCCGATTCGAGCAGCCGATAATTTTCTCCGTCCATTAACGCGTGGATCGAGCATTCGCTGCCGCGCAGAAATTCTTCGATCACAATTCGCCGGCCGGCCTCGCCAAAGCGCGCTTCGTTCATCATCATTTCGACGGTCGATCGCGCCGCCACCAGGTTCTCCGCAATGATCACGCCCTTTCCGAGCGCGAGGCCGTCCGCTTTTATCACCACTGGAAACTTCAATTCCTCGCAGTAAGCGAGCGCCGCCTTACTGTCGGAAAACGTTCGCGCGCGGGCGGTCGGCACTTCTTGCGCGCGCATCAGCTCTTTGGCAAAAATTTTGGAAGACTCCAGACGCGCGGCCGATTTCGTCGGTCCGAAAATCCGCAATCCTTCGGACGCAAAAAGATCGACAATTCCCATTGCGAGCGGATCGTCCGGCCCGACGACGGTAAGATCGACAGCGTTTTGTTTCGCGAACGCGCGTAATTCGGGAAGACTCGTCGCCGAAATTGGAACGTTGTCGGCAATCGAAGCAGTCCCGGCGTTTCCCGGCGCGCAAAAGAGCCGATCGATCGTCGGCGATTGTTTCAATTTCCAAACGAGCGCGTGCTCGCGCCCGCCGCTGCCGATCACCAGAACATTCACGCAGCGCGAGCGTGCTTCAGCGAAAACTGAAAGGCAAGTCGATCAATCGTGCGGCTGAGATTCTTGCGGAATGATCGACAACCCCAGCCTCTCGGTGTGACGAATGATCAGAATTTTCGATTCGACGCCGATTTGTTCTGCCATAAGACGGCGGTGCAATTCGTGAATGCTGCCAATCGGCTCGCCGTTGAACGCGACAATGACATCGCCTTCGCGCAACCCTGTCTTTGCTGCAGGACTATCTTTTTCGACTGAGACAACGAGCACGCCGGTCTCGAGAGGCAGATTGTAATAGCGAACGACGCGCCGGTGGATCGAAACGTTCTGGCCGGCGACGCCGATGTAACTGCGGCGAATTTTTCCATCGCGAATCAACCAGCCGGCGACGAACTTCGCGGTATTGCTCGCAATCGCGAAACAAATTCCCTGCGCCGGCCGAATCATCGCCGTGTTTACGCCGATCACCTCGCCGGCTGAATTCACCAGCGGTCCACCCGAATTTCCCGGGTTCAAAGCCGCGTCGGTTTGTATGATGTTGTCGATCAAGCGTCCCGATTGCCCATGCATCGAGCGGCCCAGCGCGCTGATCACGCCTGCAGTGACGCTCGCTTGAAACCCAAGTGGATTTCCAATCGCGATCACGATTTGGCCGACGCGCAGCTTTTCCGAATCCGCCAAACGCACGTGGGGAAGTTGCGGTGCGTCGATCCGAACCACGGCGAGATCGGTATCGGGATCGTCCCCGACCAGTTGCGCGGGAAAGTCGCGTCCATCAGAAAGGTTTACCGTGATCGCGCTCGCGTTATGAACGACGTGACTGTTGGTCAAAATAAATCCGTCCGGCGCGATAATGAACCCCGAGCCACTGCCGCCGACTTCGCGCGCTTGGACGCGCTGTTTAATGTCGATGTTAACCACCGAAGGAGCGACGCGGTCCACCGCGGCAACGACCGTGCGCGAATATTCATCGAGCAAAAGCGGATCGTTGGCGACCGAATCGCGAAGAGGCGTCTGCTTCTCAGCGCTTGCCTCATCCAAAAGTAAATCTAATGACATGCCTGAATTTCAGACGCGCGCGATTCGTAGTCAAATAGGCCAATCCGGATATACGGTCATTTTAGACTGTTACAACCAGACTTGCGCGTGAACTCCTGGCAGCTTAAAACACGCGCATGGCTTCAGTGATGGATTCGCAATGCCCCTCTCGTCTCGTCTTGGATCGGATTGCGGATAAATGGACGGCGATCACGATTCAATTGCTCGCGAAAAAGACGATGCGTTATGCAGAGCTTCATCGCGAGATCGGAGGCATCTCGCAGAAAATGCTGACCCAAACATTGCGCAGCCTCGAGCGGGACGGGCTCGTGCAACGCAAAGTTTATCCAGTCGTGCCGCCGCGAGTTGAATATTCCCTTTCGAAACTCGGGCGGACGTTGATCGAACCGCTCCGCGCGCTTTGCCGTTGGTCGGAAAAACATTTGGCCGAGCTGCAAGCCAATCGCTCGCGCGCCAAAGCCAAACACGAACGGCTAGAAGTTTAAATCGTCTCGCTTGCTGGCATGCACCAGACGGAAATCATCGTGCTTCTCTTTGCGATCGTGGCCGCGTCCGTCCTGGTCGCGCGCAAACTGGCGTTGCCGTATCCGATCGTCCTGGTCCTGGTCGGGTTGGCCTTGAGTTTCGTCCCGCATCTGCCGGAAGTGAAACTCGATCCGAATGTCGTTTTTTATTTCTTTTTGCCACCGCTGCTCTATCCAGCGGCGCTCTTCACTTCGTGGCGCGACTTTCGGCGAAATTTGCGCGGAATCTTATCGCTTGCGATCGGGCTCGTGCTTTTCACGATGCTCGTCGTCGCCTGCATCACGCACTGGTTGATCCCCGAGATTCCGTGGGCGGCGGCATTTGCGCTCGGCGCGATCGTCTCGCCACCGGATGCAGTCGCTGCAACGAGCGTGATCCGACGATTGCCGGTGCCGCATCGAATCGTCACGGTTCTTGAAGGCGAAAGCCTCGTGAATGATGCAACCGCTCTAGTGGCGCTCCAGTTCGCGGTCGCCGCGATGTTGACGGGGGAATTCTCGCTCGGCGCGGCGTCGCTCCATTTCATTTGGGCCGCGGCGGGCGGAATCGGCATCGGCTTTGTCGTTGGTTTTCTGATTCGCTCGGCGCATCGGCGCCTCGATGATCCGCCGGTCCAGATCATCATTTCGTTACTAACGCCGTTCCTCGCGTACTTGTTAGCAGAGCGTCTGCATACGTCCGGCGTGCTCGCAGTTGTGACCGCGGGAATTTATCTGGGCTGGCATTCGCCGCTCATCGTCAGCGCGCGTTATCGTCTGCAAGCATTCGCATTTTGGGAAATCGTCGTCTTTCTGATCAACGGTTTCGTTTTTATCGCGATTGGCTTTCAGCTGCCGGCGATTGTCCGTTCGATTCGACACGAATCGCTCGCGTTGCCGATCGAAAATGCGGCGGTGCTTTGCGCGGCGGTTGTTCTGGTGCGGATCGCCTGGGTTTTTCCCGGCGCGTATTTGTCGTTCCTGTTGAGCCGAAATCGCGAATCGTTGTCTTCGTGGCGAGACCTGGCAGTGATTGCGTGGTCCGGAATGCGCGGAGTTATTTCGCTGGCGGCGGCATTCGCGTTGCCGTTCGTCTTGGACGACGGGCGCCCTTTCCCCGGCCGCAATTATATCTTGTTCATCACCTTCGGCGTGATCCTGACCACTCTGGTGTTTCAGGGCCTGACCTTGCCGGTCGTGATTCGAAAGTTTTCCCTTCGAGGAGACGGATCGGCCGAAGAAGAAGAACGGGTCGCGCGATTGGAAGCGAACAAGAACGCCATGGGCTTGCTCGATCAGCTCGCGGCCAGCGATGACTTTTCGCGGGATGCCATTGACCGGCTTCGCGCCGAATACGTCGAGCGCGTCCAGCAATTGGAATTGTGCGCCGAAAATCCCGATAACTGCAGTGGCCAGGTCGCGACCCCGCAATATCAGCGCCTTCAACAGCGTGCCCTGGGGGTTGAACGCGATACAATTATCCGCCTTCGGAATCAGCGCGTCATTAACGATGACGCGCTCCGCCGGATTCAGCGCGATCTCGATTTGGCCGAAGCGCGACTGGCCGGAGACTGAGGCGCGATATCCTACGAACTATTCCGAGTTCAGCTCGAAGTTGATCTTCACGTCGTAATGATCGCCTTTGCCAAGTCCGTCCGGTAGGGGCTCGACTTTGCTCACACGATTGGCAAGCGCTTTGACGGATTCATCGAGCTCAGCGTTCCCAGAGGACCGAACAATTTCAAAACCGGAAACACGCCCGTCTTTTTCGATCCGCAATTTCACGAGCACCGAATTCTTCG
>WNFR01008365.1_pt1 | contig 17947 bp, 24 predicted proteins | sample 5400221 | NCBI WGS metagenome assembly WNFR01 (sample SAMN13153357, study PRJNA577476) | soil metagenome | isolation source: 40 cm soil under Madrone tree | place: USA:California | collected 2016-06-14
GCGAAGTCTTTTCGAAGGTGGATATGATATCGGAGAAATGGGAAGAAAACGGACGCCGGGGGTCATCGGTGACGAACAACAGCGCTTTCCGCCGTCGCTGGCTAGAAGACGTTATGGTATGGCGTTTCACTGCTGGGACAACCGGGAAGCGGGTCCAGACATCACTGTGGCAATCGATGAGACAGTTGTGGACCGTCTGTTTGCCGTGGCGTGATGACACTTTCGACCGCCGCTCTTGGAACGTGAACTCTGTGGCTTTCCGGGTGATTTCGAGAACGACAGATCGACAAGAACGGGTATCTAGGTCAAGACCGATAAGGTGGATATTATTCCGGCTGACCATAGATGTAAGAAGCGCGGCATCGAGATCGACAGGGAAGTCTGGGAGTGTGACCTCGATTCCGGGGGTTGATGCGAATGTGGACCAATGATAGGATGTTATTGTCCGCTCGCCATTTTCATCTTGTACGATAAGAACGCAGGATCCATCTGGGGCAGAGTAGATCGCGCGTGGTATCTGTGGTAGTTGTAGAGAAGCGGGTCTACGATGGAGCGTCAGCATGAGATCGGATCGAGAATAAGAAGGGTCGCAATACTTGGGTTGCAGCGTAATCAGAGAGAAGATCCTAGCTTGTGCGCTTGAGTCTATGAAGAGAATCTCTTCGCTCCCGTGAACGAAACACGCATGTGTAATAGATACTCCCGCATTATAGAACGGCATTAGGTCGATCGGAGTTCCAAGTCCCCGCAAAGACTTGAGTTCCTCATCGAACACGAACATATGGAGTTGCATCTAACAGAACATTGGTCAGCTATTGGTCTGACAGGCGTGAGAACTTGGAATAACGGAGGTCGTACCCTTGCGGATGCGTAAACGGCCAACATACGTTTCGACTCTTCGAATGCGAAGAGGCACGTTTGGCCAATTTTGTCCTGATGGAGGAACTTGGCATGAGACCGCGAGTTTATAGAGGCATCGATGCGACTGATGCGATCGAGATGAATCATGACATTTCCATGGGCATCGACGAGGCCCAAAAGAATTCGATCGCCTTCGAGGAGATGGGCATATCTGAGCAAGCGAAAGTTAGGAGTGCTACGAGTATCAACCGGTCGCGCACTTTACAACGGTATCTGCGGGGACGTGAAAAGATTGAGACAGTCGTTCGTTGAGGGCCGGGACTGGGACATAAGAGGAATCGAGCTGCAGTTTGTGCTTATGGTCCGCGAGCAAGCGTAAAACGTGGATCTTGTATTCGATCTCTTGGTTCTGCAGGGTTTCTTTCCTGCCGCTTATAAGGTACGAATCTAGCAGATTATAAGGGAAAGCTCTTCTTGTATCGAGGAGAGAAAACAAACCATTGGCGTAGTGATGCTCTTTCTTCGTCCGAAAATCATCGATGTAGATGCTATTGCGCCTGGGTCGTGCGTGTGAGTCAACTAATAGACTCACGAAAGTAGGCAACTCACGATCTGGAACGCTCTCTACACAACTCTTCTATTTGCTGGACAAACTCGGCCCGAGAGGCCTTGAGTTCCTTCTCCTCTTCGCTCTTCACTTCCCTTTGCACTTGCCTGTCGCATTGTTCTTTCTGCGTCGAAAGGATTTGCTGACTTATTCCAGAAACCATAGAATCGAGTTGCGTTGTAAGGGCATCGTATGCAGTCTCTTCGCACTTCGACTTGACAGCGGCATCGTGTAAAAACTGGCCAACAGGAATCGACTTAATGTATGAGAGGAAACGCGGATCAGAAATCGTTGTTGCAGAATTATAAGCGGCTCTCCACATCGCTTCTTCTTTCGGAAGCACGGGCTTCCTGTTCCCCCATGGCACGGACACTGAGGGCACTGAGAACCAGCCGCTCTTTTCCCCTTTCGAGAAGTCCTTGAGAAGGTCAAGCGTTTTCTGCTTATCCTTGCCAAAAAGGACAGCATCGCCCAAAGAGCGGGTCTGGTTGGCCGTCAAATTCGGGTAATTCTTAAGAAGATAACGCAAGATTAGCATCCGCTCCTTTTTGAGCTGAAAATCTGTTGTCTTGATGCCTTTGTCGAGAGTTGCAGCACGTATAGAACCTCGAAACGTTGACTCCACTTTTGGGTAAATGGAAAAGAGATCCTGGAGTGTGCCTATGCGCCGTGTGAGGATGACGCTTGTTCTGGGACAGTCGGGCTTACCTGCTGCTTCACCGGAGTCGACCGACTTGGAGGGACTTGAGTCAGAAGAGAAGACATCACGCTGCAACATTCTAAGATATATCGAGACAAAAATGGGTGTTACTGTAGTTTAGTTGATCACAGGCACGAGTGAGTGACCAATACTCACGGGTATACTTTCAAAATTTCGCTTATCACAGCTTCTCGAACCTTTGCCCATATGTCTTCCAAATTTTGCTCGAGAACTCCGTGAATCTCAGCTTGCCGCTGGGTGAGGATATTCAAAAAGCGTTTCTCTATCTCGGCCCTCCGCTTTTCCCAAGCTTCGTACACCTCCGGGAACTGAGTACCAAGGCGGCCCATATGCATCAAGGTCTTCAGAGCTTTGTCGTCGAGGGTCTCCGATAGACACAACACAACGTCATCATCGCTGGAATGTAATTCACTAATGTCGAAACTTAGAGAATCGAAATAGGAAGACGCTTACAAAAGGAGACGAATCTGGGCTGGGCTCTGATGGTCGTGAGAAAACCGTTCGACCGTAGACCCTGCCGGCCGGAAGTCAGCAGTCATGAAACCCTGCATGGTTTCTCCGTATAGTAGTCTTGGAGATAAGATGCTTGGATTTATGGCCATTTTGGGCGGCGAGGGTCGGTTGACAAGACGCGCAGAGTTCATCTTCCAACATGTGATAATTGAGGTCAACACGGAAGGAAAGATTGATTGAGATACCGCACCGTAAACCCTTGGTGGGCAATGACGTTCTCTTCTTGTTCATTCGTTTTCGCCACCATAAAGTCGTAAAGACGGTCGGATTCGTCATTCTCAGAGTCGAGTGACGCATCGTCTGAGTCATCGATCTCGTCTCTCCATACAATCGTTTGTGAATGCTCGGCCGAAAGCAAGCAAACGAGTTGATCGCATAATTTGGTGAGGTATCTACGAATGTTACGTTAATGAGGGCCAACTTGAACAAAACCGGTCCATACGGCATACCTCATGAAGGTTACCCTATTACGTTGGACGGTCGAGACTGCGTTGTCGTCCCAAGTTGTATCTTCTGGCCAATATAAAACATATGTTTGTTCCTCTTCAGTAGACGTAAATGTGCGTATAATGTACAGCCCGGATCTCAGAATGGGGTCAGTTCCCTTAGCTGTGTAGACATGCTGCGGAACGAGTAATTTCCGCTCCCTGGACTCTATGTAAGTTTTCTACGATCGTGGAAGGATAGACCCACATTTCGCCACCAACAACACCCATTTCACGAAGGAACCTCACGATTTCCTCTCTAGATCCGTAGACACCAGTGGGTTTGAGTAACAAATTGTCCAATATCTTGAAGTTGACCCTCGTAATCGAAGAATAAGCGCCTGGGGAGAGAACGTTGATAAACGCCTGGAGAGACTCTTGGGCGATCACGATCTTATCGACTGCGGACGGGGGTGTCGTGAGCGCCACGCTAAGCTGTTATGAGGGGTCTATTACCAAGGCCGCTACTCCCTTGTTCCGTGATCAAATCGAGAAGTCGATACATTCCCTTTATAGGACAAGATGGGTCCCCAGGCGGAGGGGCTGGTTCCGTCATTACCGCACCGCTCTCTTCGGCTGTGGATGACTGCTGATGGGAGGCGGTGGCTAATACGAGGGGGATGGTGAGTTCCCATTTGGAGAGCGTACAGTAGTAGCTCCTTACCATCTAAAGAACCAGGAGGGAGGAGTGGCGAAGGTGAGGGTGAAGGTGAAGGTGAAGGTGAGCGGGAGAAAGGGGGTGGTTCCGGAGCGGGAAGAGGATCGGGTTCTAAGAGACAAAGGGATAAATCTCCGCTCGATAATGTAAAATTACCGCCGACCTGCCTTTGAACTCCCATGAGAAGGGCTCTTCGTCGGCATTCGGGGACGCAGGGAGCGACTCAAATCGATCGGATTCAGTCGCATCATCGGCAGGCGACTCGAAAGCGTCCCTACTCCCTTGCTAGTAGCCTCCGTGAGGATCCAACAACTCGAATCGGAGAGGTGAGAACACCTTACAGCGCCGGCCACGTCGGGGAAGCCGACTCTTGAATCGGGAACCGAAACTGATGCCAAGTCTGTGATGCGTAGGCCAGGCACAGTACCCTGGTGCCCTAGATAAGATGTTGCCATACTAGGCGTTTTTTGCTTAGCACTAGGGGTGGTCGCTATGCCTGACGGGGGAAAGACTCGTCGGTGTGCATCTCCTAGACGCATTAATGGGAGCCTACCACTGTTGGTTGTTGACATGATTCGTGAAAAGATGAATATCTGAAAGGAAGCCCTGAGATGATGGACGTCCAGAGGGAAGGCAGGGCCGGGATATGTGGTTTTGTAAGATACAAGAGCAGTAACGCTTTGATGAAATTGAAAGACCGCAACATCACGATCGGACCCCTACACGAATGAATTAGCTCCTGGGTAAAGGGTTATTAATCACAGTAACGACTACGTGAACATACAGGGGTAGACAGTTGCGCACAGATTACAGGATGGCAGATTAGGAATATGGAAGCATATACTAGGCATCGAGGGATGTCACGAACGGAGAGAGAACAGAAGCGCGGAATGCGGCGACCTACAGTAATTCCTCGTTCCCTACATTCCGGAAATAGTAAATATGTTACCATTGTCCCGTTTACGTAAACGGGGCAGGCAAGGCAACCCTAACCCATACCGCTACCCGTATGGTTTGGTTACACAATCAAGTCACTGACTTATATTATCCTTAACGAAAAGGGAGCCTACGAGATAAATAACGCCAGAGAAAGACATTGACATCGAAGTTCCGCTAATAATAGGGAGCTAGCAGTGATTCACAAAGGGCACCTCACATTATGTCCAGCTTTTCCTTGTCCTATTTCCGCTGGGACAGCTGACCTAACGATCAACTCGCTACATTTATAGCAAAAATGCCTTCAAAAATTCTTGATCAGAGATATTCAGCTCCAGAGATCATGTATACTCACGTGTTGCACCCAGGTGAGATGCACTGACAGGAAAACGATCAATAAAACAGAATATATTTGCGCACTTTACACTTACCGACATGAAATTACACCCACTGATCTTCTCGCATGGCACCGCGCACGCTGTATACACGTTACCATCCAGACCTCACTGACTGGCGTAAGTTTACTTACTTGGACAGTATTTCCATCCTTGTTGTTCAACAAGGTGCTTCATCTCTGAAGAACCGTCGCACGAGTGCTCTGGACCATCTGGCACGATCTCTCGCTGGCATGCCTTACACCAAACGAAGTTACAGTCAGCCATAGGGCACCTCAGGTTCCGTGCCTCGTTCAACCCCTCTCTGTCGAAGAAGCTGGAGTGGTTGCACCTATCAGATGGCATGAGCTCTCTACTTTCAACAATCTTTACACGTGTCACCCACTTGCGGCAATGTATGGCGACAAAGAATTCTGACATCTCCATTTCGACCCACGTCTCGTATTGCTCTTCTGTGATTCCGATATCGAGTACCAGTTCTCGCGTCACCTCTTGACGAATCGAATCAGTCAAGGATCATGATGGCACGCACACTATCAGGCCTACTTCCGATTCCTTCTGCCCCAGTCCTCCGCTCTGCGCTGCATGTTGGACACAAAACCGGGAAGCGGCGACATTCGATCTGTGACACGACGAGCGAGCGCACACATTCCCTGCAGAACGAGTGCCCGCAGGGCTTGATGCGCGCGATCGAATCTTCCGGAAGCGTGTCCATGCACACTCCGCAGTCAAACACGCGCTGCGCAGCAGCAGCCAGTTTTGCGCGTTCTGCAGCTAGCATGCGGTCTTCTTCGTCGAATTGGAGCTGTAGCATGACAGCAAATTCTGTGTTCGAAAGGGGTGCCGCATCACGTTGATGGGCCCAGGACGGACCAGCCTGAGTACGACGAGTCAGCCGAGACACGGTTTACACCAAAAACGAAGTCACCGATGTCGGCGACCACGACCCCTTTCCGACAGGCTGACGAAAAGCCCAAAAGGGCGGTTGTGTTGTTGTGTAGGTGGACGCAGAGGCGACAAAGCCAACTTCTATGTCGGACCGGGGAAGTGTCAACGCCATGGTACCACACTGAAAGGGTGAGTATCCCGAGGAAGTAGGAAAACGAAGATACAGAGCCGCAAAGCAGTCAGTTTGTAAGGGTATAAAAAGGTTCTGGTTAGGACATGATGCAGAACACCAGCATGTCAAGAAGGCTAGCCGTTTGTGAAGGGGCCGGCGAGAAAGTGGAGTGCACCTCACATTACCAGCATTGCTTCACAGCATGTATCACAATATTGGGTGCATTAGGGTCTCCTGTTGAGTCTTCACAGCTAGGTGGACGTGTAGGGATGCGGCTAGATCCCGGACTGCATAGGACTGCATAGGATCATGATTCATAGGAGTTTGCATGTTGATTAGCCAATTGCGGATCTTATGCGCGGGAGTGCGGCGGAGGGAAATGAACACCTGATCAAATACCCTAGATATACCTTGTGGATGTCACAAGGTAGGTGAGTTCGCTTGTACCAGGGTCATGCGACGCATCTGCCGAATGACATGACGACAGATGGCGCAATAAGTCACCATGCCCTTCAAGTTGTTGGAAACACTAGTGAGTTGTTTACGAAGTTTTGTGTAACGTAGCATTGACATGAGCTGACTGCAATTGCTCGCACAAAGTTCTTGTTATGGCGCATTACGGTCGTGCCAATGCCGTGAGTATTCTAACCGAAACGATAGACAGGAGTCTGATAATTAGGGTCGATAACGGCACGTTCATTGAACCAACGCGTTCTCAGGCAATAGTTCTGCAGGGCCGCAGCTTACTGCGCCAATGCAGGATGCTGCGGTCCCAGGACAATGTCCTCGTGGAAACAGGGAGGACGTTAAAAGAGGGTACAGAGCAGAACGTGTAGGTCATTCCTGATCGGATCTTTAATCTCGGCGTCCAATTGCCCCAAATCTCAGAGAACGATCAGATTTCTCTCCGCTAGGGAGGCGCTCAATTGATCACGCGACCAACAACGCGTGAACTTGACACATTCTCCTTCTATGCTTATCATCGATTCTGATACGGTGTAAAGGATACCATGCCCCCGTGTCGCCATCTACTTTGAAGCTCGAGTTAGATAAGCTGCAAAGGGAAATCCCGCAGTAAACATGCCAGGCCTGCTCTACGGAACGAAACTGACCCAGCTGATGCCTGAGAAAGTGTCGCCCAAGCATAAGATCGTCCTTCCGTTGAAGCGAATGTCTCCTGTCTTAACTTCCTAGCCGGGTCGCCGACTTCGCCGACTTCGTGACTTCCGGGCTTTTCCGAGTTATTCTCACCACTGAGTTTACGTCGAATTGAGGTTTAGTCTTGCGGTAGTGCCGTATACTGCTATGGTACAGTAAATGGGAAGGAGTTGGCAATGGGCAAAAGTCGCCAGGATCCAGGAACTCAGGTGAATCGATGTGTACGTAAACAGCATCTTCATTGGTGGACATCCGGTATCCACCGCTCGGTACCGGTTTCCCTTTCAAACGTGCGTGCAGCGCCGCGGCATCTTCCCCCGTGCCATTCCTTTCTGTATTGCTCGCTCGGAGACATAATGAGGGGGACTAATAACCGATCATCCTGCAACATCCACGAAGCTCTTCACAGTAAGATGGAGAGAAGAAATCTAAGCTGGGCACGTGACGAGATCACTCGAGCATGAGAGAGAGAGATAGAGCGCGAGAGAGCGCGAGCACAAGACGATTGATTTTGATTTCACCCCTTCTTTCCTATGCCTCTTATCTCTATGTTACGCCCTCTTTCCCCTTCCCCATCCTCCTGTATCGCTCCGATAAATACCCAGAGCTCCAATCCATTCCTCAGGCTGTTCCACCTCCTAACCTTTATTCCGCGCCACTCGCAGCACGGTGCGAAAAACAACATAAGATAGTGGTGATATCACTGACGCCCTTTAACGCCACGCCGTCAACGACAACACTGCTTCCTTTACTGCATGCAATTGTAGTAGTGTCTACAAAGTACTCTCACCAGGAAGAAAGAACTTGATTTCATCATGTCCGATACTGAAAATGACATGCAAGGTATGACCGCATGCCATCTTTTGCATTGGTCGGAGTGCCTCACTTATTGTCTTCAGATTCAGTGGAAAGTAAAAGCCTCTACAGTGCGCTGAAAGACCGTGTATGGGATTTTTACGATGTAACTGTGCGGGGCTCCCGGCCTCAGACTCCTGAACCTGATAGTCCCAGCGAGGCGGAGTCCACGAAATCAGCTCACATTGATAATGACCCTTCTCTCCCAGTAAAAGGGATGTATCCACTTCTTGATTTAATTACGGAGCAAGGAAGCAGCGGCCTTGGTAATCCTGTATTTTTCATCTCAGCTATACATGCGCTCACAAGATCCAAGTCGATAAGATTGTCATCGCTCAACAATCTCTACAACAATTCATCAACGCGCTATCTCCTGGTGCTTATTCTTCCATCACAAAGGTCAACTTCAAAAAGCTGGACGATGTTGTTCTCAAGCCGCTGGGAATCTATGGCTCGAAAGAAGAGATCGTGAGATTTCTCTGTGAAATCAAGGCTGTAGACGACAATACGTCCGTCTGTTCTTTGTCCGGCATTTGGGCAGGCTAACGCCTCGTTGACAGCGCACAGTTATTACTCATGCCACAGAATGGACACACACCCGGGAGTTCTGAAACAAGTCTACGATCGGGATTATATATCGTGCGCTCGTTCGTGTCTACACCCGAAGAGCAAGCCTATGTGGTCTACTGGCCGGAAGATACCACGTGGGACGACAGTGCGGCTTCGCCTGTCCAGCGGAATAGAGTGACATTCATGCGGTATGGTTAACTTTTCGCCACCATTTTCGCTTCTTCATCAATCCGTCTACTTAGGTACCTGAGCAAACTATGTGACCAATTGGTTTGTTTGCTGTCGAGTGAACAGTCAAGGGCGATTGCGTGGGGTGACGACGACGACGGGACAGATACGGAGGGCGATAGTGACGGTGCATCGACCGACTCAGAGAAAGTTGACTCAGACAGATTCTATCATTTCGAGGTGGCGAAAACGAAAGATCAAGAAGAGAACGTCGTTGTCAGAGCGGGATTCACGGTAGGTTGGCCATGTAACATTGTTTCCCGTTCAGTAATATCATCTAACACCATTTCCTATTTGCCACAAGATGTCCTCTCCCTTTATCGTTAATGAACCTCCGCCACAAGGTTGGGACACCAACTTGGGAGACCCCTGTCCGACGCTCCTTCATGGGGAGAAGGTGCAAGGTTTCATGACAACCACATTCGTACCAGAGAGGATGGCCGTTGAGTCATTTACGCACGATAACGAGACCACTCAACAGATCAGGTATCGTTGGTAAGTGTTGTCACCTTCAGGTCGACATCTTGATAGAACTGCCTTGCCAGGGGAAAAGGAACTCCATTGCGCCTTCCAGAGAAATTGGATGTCGCGTCGGTTCAGTCTTTTATCACGGCATTGGACCTCAGGGCTCGATTCCCGAAGGAGTGTGAAGAGTGGGATAGAAGAAGGAACGAGATAGAGCGTCGATTCCAGGAACTCATTTCCCAGCGGAAAGCTGAAATTCATGCGAAAATTGAACAAGACACTGAGAACAATCGGCACAAAGTACAGAGAGCTGTCGTCAGCGAATTGTTAAAGGCATTTCCGTAAGCAGTGACTACCGTGACCCTTCCGAACTTATCCCGAATTATAATGAACGATAGATCTCTTCAATATGACCGTTTCTTACCTGGATCAAGTTCTGCCATCTCGTCTGACCCCAACGGTGACTTCGAGAACGAGGAAAGTGAGAATGTCAATCCGCTTTTCTGTCTTCCATATATAACGTAAGCTATACTAGAATGGCTTCGCGACGTCTTCATCCTTTTTCCACGATTGGAAGAGCCACTGTGGGGTCACTTACGTGGAGCCGACCTCGGGAGATGCTTGAAGGACTCCGAATTTCACTTCAAAAAGAAACGTATGGTGTTCCTTCAGCTTCTAAAATCGGAATTGCAAGATGCGAAAAGTCTAAGTGCGGACGTGACCCGGTCCGTAGCAGTTGCTGTCCTTAGTCAGAAGAACGAGAGGAGCATATTGGCAGTCCTCGAAAAATTTGGAAAGGACCTCAGAAAGGACGACAAACGCATCGCTTCGCGGTTCTCAAGAGGTGATGAGGGGCTGTGGGAAAGCGCTAGAAAAGGTGCAAGGTCGACTCCTGACTCACAGTTCCTTTCCGAGATCAAGTCTATTCCCGCCAACGATGATCTTCATCAAGCAAGTTAAACTAGAAGTGGGAGCCCAGGAGGCTCAAGAAGTACAAATCTTATGGTCAAAGTTCGTCCGTCGAGTCAACGATGTATCCGCACGACGATCCACGTCGTACGTCATCAATGGTATCCGAAATTGGCTGACAACCTAGCGTGGAGCAGGCGTACAACTGTCTATCTCGACCACTTCGAAGTCAACAAGACGTCCTCACGCTGGTCTCACGGTTTGTTTTAGCCTAATGGTTCTTTTACCTGAGTTCGTCTCATGCGCTCAAACAGATACTTATTCTATCCGTGGCCGTCAATCTTCGCTACGAGAAGCTGAGACAGAATATCGTATTTATCTCTTGCACCTGCGCGTAGACGAAAAACAGAAAGTGCAATTCGATCCATCTTACGTACCGACACCTATCCTCGAGGAACGACTTTCACATTCGTTCAGTGTCTCCCCATCGACTACCGTAAAGTATGGTCTTGGCTAATCATCTCGTTTATCTCACTCTTACCCTTGTTTCATAGATATGCTCACCTTCTCGAAGGAAGTCGAATTCTTGTGGGGCTCGTTAATTCTCAAGGAAATATCGAGATCTATCTCGACAGTCTAAGTCACATCAATGTTGCTATACAAAAGGGATCGCATGTGAAGCACTTCCACCGGGACAAGATCGGTGAAACTTGCATTTTTGCCCTCGAAGAGTCGAAGCGTATGTTAGCTGTCTATTCATCTGCCAGGGTACGCCTTTCGTTTTAGCGTCCATTTTCGCCTTCTCATGTAAAGGATACTTGATAGATGCAGCTCCATATCTTTGCGTTCGACGACGAGCGCACGTCTTTGCGCGGGATGGGATCCGCAATTGACCTTTGTCCCTTCTATAACAACGGAGAGTCCATTGTTCACGCGTGCTTCGTTCATGGTCGTGAGGAGATATTGTTCGTGGATTCCAGTGCTCAAGCAAGAATTTTCTCCTTGACAATGCTACAGCCGAGGTATATGCTATCATCTACCTCTCCTCTCTGACTCTTCTGACTCTTATTGCATCGCAGACCCGCTACTTTACAGTTGCCGCAGATACCGCGCGCGATTTATTCTTCTCCTGATGGATCTTGCGCGCTCGTAGTTCAAGAAAAAGACAGCGTGTTCACCGTGACGGCGTACCACTGGACGACATTTGCGTCCACCGACGGGATTCCTGTCATACTCACAGACTTCCCTGTCGACCTCGAAGCGGCACTTCTCACGTCGATCGTAAATCGGAACAACATCCACCTTATTGGTCTCGACGTAACTTCACAGACTTGCAGATCTGTTATCCTTGATATCACGTACAAAGCGACCGAGTTCACATTCCAAGAGGAGCGTTCGAAGGAATTAACGAGCCACGCCAGAGCGACTGCTCATAACTGCTTCATAGATTGCCACTCTGACGTTTGGACGCGGTTCCCAGTGGTGCCAGCAGTGAAGCGGCGTACGATAACATCTTCGAGCAAGCGGCAGCCGAGAACACTTACATTCGTTACCGACGACGATCAGCTCCCATTTTCTTCCTACTTCGCGGACATGATTCACAATTTCACCAAGGCGTCACGTAAACCAACCGGCGATGTACTCAAAAGTATAGTCATCTCCGCGCGCACCTTCACTTCATTCGCATGCGCGTACTTTTCCAGTTCCGAATGGACAGTTTCCCATTTCCGAGCAGGCGAATGGCTAGCTGACTTACTCTGTCTTATTCCCATCCATATTGCGATTGCACACGAAAACCGATTTGTCCCGCTCAAGGATGGCGTCCTGTCGGCGCAATTGGAAGTCTCTTTGCTCGGAGCTGAGGTCAACAGAATCGTGGACACCTTGTCGATTGGATGGTATGAGTCAATTTTTCAGTCGTATTGGGCCTCAAAAGTGAGTTCTACATACCTACTTCGTGAATGATCCCGACCCTCGTTTCGACAATCCCAGCCGGTGAAAGTTGTATCCTCAATGGGGGAACAGTCCGTGGGAAAGAGCTTTACCCTAAATCATCTCGTGGACACCTCCTTTGCGGGAAGTGCGATGCGTACCACAGGTTAGTCGGACTGTTTTCGTGATTAAGACAATTATTCACCTTGCGGCCTAGAGGGTGTCTGGTTGTCCGTTACGCCTACGGATGACGCACTTATAGTGGCGCTGGACTTCGAAGGTGCGATCGATGTGACCAACCCATCGCGTATGGTTCGCCCTCTAACTTACGGATGACAGGTGTTCATAGCTTGGAGCGTTCTGCTCAAGAGGATACCCTTCTTGTTCTTTTCAACACCGCTATATCGAATCTTGTAAGTACACGCCATAACCTCGTGACCTTCGTTGATACGCCGAGTACGCCGCGCGTAGGTTCTATTCCGAAACAACTTCGCCCTCAGTAGAGATATTGCTGGCCTCTTTCAATCCTTCCAATCAAGCGCCTCCATCTTGGATCCGGCGTCCAATCCGTCGCTCTTCCAGTCTATGCTTTTAGTCATCATCAAAGTAGGTGACCTCCGTCATACGTGATACCAGTACTCTCATCTTCCACGCCACTCTAGGACGTCATTGACTCGGATGAGGCCGAGGTGACGAAAGAGTAGGCCTCAGAGCACACATGGCCTTCCTTCCATTCATGAAAGCATAGATTTTCGCTCAAGTTCCAGAAGATAGTTGAGGATGAACAAGACTCTAATTTCATCACCCGACTTCATGCAGGGAAATTGAAGATTGTCCCGTGGCCAGTGATTGAGTCCAAGGAGTTCTATAGGCTTTTCAGTAAAGTGAAAAAGACTCTCGACCAGCAGCCGACGTCGCATCATACTGCTGGGGAATTCTTGCTAAGGCTGAAGACGTTGATGGCTAAATTGAAGGTTTGATTGAAGCAACTATATGGCTAGGTGGTTCACTGACCCGTGATGACCCCGGTAGGCCAATGATTGGGGTGCGATGTCACGTACGTTCACACATTTTAACTGACTTTCCGCTCCTCACATCTCCATATTAGAAACTATGGCCATACACCGCGCGAATTCCGTCCTTGTGATTTTACCTAATGCCCTGGAGACCGGATTTTCCGAAATTGACCCCGACTCGGAACCAGTCCCGCTGAAGGTAAGCTCCCCATCAAAGGGACACTGTTTACTAAGCCTGAGGAACTTAGAACTTCGACGTGGATACTGTGATTGAAGCGGAGGATACCGATGCGCGATTCATTCTGACCGGGCCAGATACCCCAGTTGCCGATCTTGAACACCGACTCGCCGCTCTACGTGAATCTTGGGATCGGAGCAACCAAAGGCAACACATCGATGACTTCACGTGGCACTCCGATCTTGCGCAGTACTTAAATCATCTCGTCGACCTGCGGGTGGCTCATGCCGAGAGTTGGCTCGAGTCGAACGTCCAACGGTTCGAAGCCGGGGGTCACGCAAGTATCGAAGAGTTACGTCGAACGTTCGGCAATGTTGTCATCGATCTACGGGCCAGCATCGAACTCTGCCGGTCGCAATGTGGTTCTTGCAACCTGGTTTGCGTACGAAGTAGTCGTTTCCATAAAGACGCACACGACTGCATGACGGACCATAAATGTATCCACGATTGTACCTTCTGTGAACGGGAAGGTCTTCCTACACAGCTCTGCGGTCAAACGTATGTAAGGCTTTGCTCACCATCAACTCTTCTGACACGCCGCGGTTTCATAGTGCTGGCCACCCCGGAGATCATATGCAAGCTCAATTAGTCATACTTTCCTTGGCTAGCATTCTTACGCAGTTCACGATAGATGCCACGTAGGCGCCCATCTATGCGGAGAACCATGCGAGCACTCCGGGAAAAGAGGCTGTACGGGGAGGTGTATCAAGGTAATGTCTTTTCACTTGTACCGCTCAGAGAGTTTCACGCGCCACTGCCCTTAGCCAACTGAGCACGAAGGCAATCACGTGTGCTCTGCTCCAGTCCATATGTGCGGCCAAGTATGTATTTCCATTTCAGAGTGACTATTCCATTGAATCAAACATCATATTAGCCGTGCCGTCTGGGGAGTTTGAAGCTGCCAAACGGAAAAGAGTTCACATGTCCTGGGACTTGCCGCGTCCCAATGTGCGTTGTGCAACCTCTTGTGAAGTAATCTTTTTACGAAACGCGGGGTCGTTTAGAGATAAAGAACATACAGACCATGACTGTGAAGACAGAGAGTGTCCTGCTTCTTGTCAACTATGCAACCGGATGTGTACCGGTGGCCACTTACACGGCTTGGATCCTCGTCAAAATCACCTTTGCGGGTGAGTTAACCATTGTCTCCTCTGACATATTACAGAAACGCTCTCTAGAAATCAGCACCCTTGTGATTCCGTGTGCTCGGCGGGTATATGCGAAATTCAAACAAAACCTCAGGCCATCGAAACGACGTTTACTGGCCGGCATGGCGCCTTCCAGTATACGGAAGTAAGTGCTAGTTCACAGGAGGACTGTATTGATAACTGAGAAACGCATCCAGTATACTCAAGGTATGTCTCCCGACATCTCATTACTACCCTCTAACGACCTTTTAGCTGCTAAGCGCCTCCCTTGTGCCAAGGTGATCAAGCTGGGGGAGGTCGAGCATCCAGGTCCTCATATTCACAGCAACGAGGAGAAGCCCTTCCATTATTGTAATAGTCGGTGAGACGGGACGAACTTCACTTCTTGAAGGCGCTTACTGGCTGTAGGTGTGAGACCTGCAGCTATCTGTGCACGCTACCTTCTGGTTCGTTTCTAATCTCCTGGCTTAGTTCCGCTGAACTGATTACCAGCGCAGGACATTCTCAGCAGTTACACGAGACTAGCCACGGATCCATGTCTCAAACACGGTGGGTCGTTGATGGCTCCGACGGTAATAGCGTCGAGTTAGAGGGACGTAAATTCTCCGGGAACGACGAGGGTGGCCCTATGTTGTGCAACATGGTGTGCAAGTCGATGGGGAGACATGTCCACGTTGACACTTGCCGCGGTTTTGTTTCTCATAATGCTGAAACACAGCACATCTACGAGAGAATGTCTCCAGACCCCGATCAATCCAAAGATTGGATCACGCATGCTCTTCACTGGAAACGAATGGGTAGGCCTGTCAAGTGAGCGTTTTTTTTCTGAGCTTGCTCAAGTTACTTTCAGGTTTCAAGGGTAACTACGGACCCGAATCTACCCAACAATTTTTTCATCTATATCTTCGCAGATCCGTATTCTCGTGAAGACCAGGCGAATTTCGCAAAATGGTACGTTGACGGTGGCGCTCTTAGCATACGCTATCTAATCTTTGTATGATAGCGATGCATTGTGCTCAGGTAATGAATACTTTCCTGGCGCGCCTTCCCCCGCCTGAACACCTGAAGGTACCGAGCATACTGCGCAAGAAGGTGGAGCCAATGCACAGCCGTCGGGCTGCACGCTACCGCTATTTCACATGCCTATTGGCACCGAAAGCGCACCGCCCAGTTCCGGATACGTGTCGAGGGATGGCCACCACTTCGCTTGCAAGAATCCGGCACGCCTGCAAGCCTCATTCCATGTGTGAGTCATTCGCCTGTCGTCTAATCCACGAACTTACACCGTGTCACAGAATCTTCGCTATCGATACGTATGTCTGCTGCAATTTCTTGGATATTTCGCTAAGACACGTGATATAGGTCCAGATCCATGGCGCGTTCTGATTGGAAGCCTCTTGGTAACGCTGCTGGGACCACACGCATTACCCCCAGTGCAAATAACAGACTTGGGGCTGTATTTTCGTCTCTCTACAGCTTCTGGATCGCACGCCAGGCAGGCGGTGGCCTCAACGCACAGTTAGGTGGGCATAGAAGAGACGCATACAGCATCATATTCTTCAGTCGATACCCATTAATCTGTGTCCAAAACGACTTCACGAGCTCTCCAGATCAGCTTTTAAATTCTTGCTTGCGATATAGGCCTAACGAAAACGAGAATTACACGCGAGCAATCGAGAAAGCGCAGGGCATCATGACCTCGCATTGGAGTACGGAAAGGTGAGGACCTCTGATGCGTGGACATGACAAACTGACTAGTAAGTAACATAGAGCCCCTGTCCTTATTTTCTTGACCGACGGCGAGAGCCATATTGAAAATAAACCGATGTACAACATCTGTCGCGCTGCCCTGACCCGCGGGTTCGTAGTCCTTTCGTTGCACTCACAGATGACTGACAGTACAAACTTCAGGACACCACTTTCTTTTCATGCAGTTTCCTTTGGGCCTGAGAACCGTTCTGCTGTGTTGCGTAGGATGGTGCAAGTCGCACAAGAAGTAGAGCAAGGCGCACCACCGAACTCCCTAAGTAAAGGTGTCCCCTCCTCATATTCAAAGGCCCTCGACTCGGTAAGTATCGAATCTCTTTCAGAAAGCCTTCGGAAATTGACATTGGTTTCATTAGGTCCACCTGACAGCGACCTTCCAAGGGCTTGCCAATTCATTGACAAAGACCCGTGGCTCCCTACTTACGTCTCTTTAAGTCATAGTTATTGGGACCTATGTCCATCTCATCGTTCGGTATCGTGATTCGAAATTTGGTCCAGATGATGTATTTTTCTCGGACCGGAGCCATGAAGGAAGTGTAATACCATGATAACGATTATCTGTGCAGTTACCTTGGCAAAAGAGAGCCGCTGCCTCGAGACTTGACTTTAGCCTGCGTTGGTGCGGCCCCAGGACGATGTCCTCGTGGGAGCAGGGAGGACGTTAAATGAGGGTACAGAGACAAAACGTGTAGGGTTATCCCTGATCGGATCTTTAATGTTGGTTCCCGGTTTCCCCAAATCCCAGAGAGCGATCAGATTTCTCTCCGCTAGAGAGGCGCCCAGCTGATCACGCAACAAACACGCGACTTCTGAACTGACACATTCTCTGATTCTTATCCGAGTCCTCGGTTCTGTTATGGCAAAAAGTACACTATTACCCATTTGACGCCTTCACCGTTGAGGGTCATCGTGGCATCTAAAGTGAGGGTTTGAAGTTTGAAGATGAGCGCAGTAAACACGATCTCACTATCATAGACGCAAGGTGATGCCTGTTCTTGGTGTGGATGTTTGTTTGCAACTTTGGTCCTCGTGACTCTTCCGGACTTTGCCGAGAGTCACGCCCACTCAGAAAGAATATGTTCCTTGCAGTATTCCATGCCATGCTGACACGTACACTTATGTTGTACACTTACGAGGTTATACTACAACAGTACAGGTGTGGACTCGCAAGTTTATGTCAAGTTGACCGACGCAACTCAATGAGGCGCCCAATATGTACGTAAAATAACATCCTCATGGTGTTCAGGACACTACTCGGTACTTGTTTCAAGTTCTTAAGCTGCGCCGCGGCAGCGCCTCTTCCCAGGTACTGCTCTCTTTATTCATGTACTATTATGTTCCTCGGAGCATAACGGCAAGAAAATTGGGGGACTGATAACGAGACTTTCCGGAACATTTCTCACCTGCCTGTGACATTTGAAGATG
>WNFR01007433.1_pt1 | contig 17944 bp, 39 predicted proteins | sample 5400221 | NCBI WGS metagenome assembly WNFR01 (sample SAMN13153357, study PRJNA577476) | soil metagenome | isolation source: 40 cm soil under Madrone tree | place: USA:California | collected 2016-06-14
AGTCAGAATCGGCTCCGTAGGCTTTGATCCACTTGTCAAATCGAGCTTTGTTTGTAATGGGGACTGTGCGGGAGTCAATTTGGCGAGTGTCCCAGAATTCTGCATGTTTGCCACCTGCAAAGCATTCTTTGAATCGACCAGAGTTTCGAGTGGGGTTACCAAAGGCGAGCCAGAGGATTTGGGTCTCATCGTCGGTGAGTGCGCCTTCGGCTGTTTCCCAAATTAGATCGTGGATAGCAGAGGCCTCGTCCATAATGAGGAGTAGGCGTTTGCCTTTATTATGCATCCCGGCGTAGGCCTCTGGGTTCTTCTCGGACCAGGGGATCATGTCAATTCGCCAAGTGCGTTCGCGGGAAGGGTCGCGAGAGAGTAGGGCCGTGGCGGTCAGGGTGAAATGGTCCTTGGCGAACCAACAGAGGTTGAACCACTTACCCATTGCGGCCCAGGTTTTGGTCTTGAGCTGGGTTTCGGTATTGGCGGTGACGACGCCGAGGGTGTCAGGGTAGGTCATGAAGGCCCAGAGGGTGATCATGGCGACCAGGGCGGATTTGCCGATCCCGTGGCCAGAGGCGGTGGCGAGTTGGATGGCATCAGAGGGAGAGAGGAGACCTAGACGGATTTTCTCCAATATCTCCCTTTGCCAGACCAACGGCCCATCGAACTCGGCTAGGGCGCCCTCTTCGGACCAGGGGAAGGCTCCTAGGACGAACGCCAGGGGATCGTCTTTGACCGAGGCAAGCCAGGCGATGAGTTTAGGGTCCAAAGGTTAAACCTCCACCCATAGACAGCCTAAGACAAGTGCCTTCGGCACCAATGGGCGGGAGGATCGCTGGAGATCGAGTGGTTGTACCAAGCCAATACTTCCACGATCAGTCATCAACGACCCTCCCTAGGCGATGGCTCGACGACGGATCGGAGCCGATTGGGGCCCCTGAGCGAGGGGGCGCGACGGACGCTCAGGGGATTGAGGCACGGGTGGGGGAGATTGGGCCTCAATTAGGGACTCCTCCGAGGCTAGCGGCAGGCTCTCCCTCGGAGGAGCGAGGCGAGGGGAAGGAATAGCCGTCGCCTCAATGGTTTTGCCGCTTCGCTGGATGGCCTTTTCGAGCAAGCTCGCGAAGTCGGCATTGACGTTCAGGTTCGTCTGGCGCTTGCCATAGCCGAATCGATCCATGTTGTCAGCATTCAAGGTGATTAGAGTTCGAAGTGGGATTGGAACTTCGTTCTCCTCAGCCTCTTCGAGTTGTTCCCGGACCATTCGCTGGCCGATGCGGATTTGCTCTAAGCCTTCTTGAACGACCTCGTCAATGGCCTCTTCTAGGCGTTCGTCAACCCGCTTACGCTTCGAGGCGATGAGTTCCTGGAAGGCCGGATCAGCATGGAGTTGCGAGACGCGATTATAGGAATAGCCAGACCGAGCTACGACTTCAGCAAGGCCAAGGCCAGAGGCGAACAGGCGAGCGACGCGATGGTGGGGGTCACGGAATCGTTTGACTGAGCCAGAGATTGGTCGGCCATCTGAGCCTACAGTCTTTTCCAAAAGCAAACCAAGGTCTTCCCTAGTGAGGGGCCTCACAGAGAGGATTTCGGGCTTGGTAGCTACTTTACCTCGATGGAGGGCCACGTTAGATTCGCCTTTCGATCTGGGCCTTGGCATTGAAGGCCAAGGTCACTCCGTTCACCTTAACGTTAAAGGGCCGATCAGTGGCCCCCGGGGTCTTGAGTCTGGTGTTGAACTTGGGCTTGTAGATTTGAATCATCTCCAGTTCAAGTTCGTCGAGGAGGTCCAACGGACAAGGCCGGATGAAGACCTCGTCGAAGAGGATGCCCTTGATCGGCAACCAGTCCGGGACCTTCCCCCTTCGCTTCGCTCCCCACATCGACCGGTGAGTGGCGATCCGGGCCAACATCGCCTTACTCTGCCCGATGTAGATCACCACCCCCCGATGACAAAGCATATACACCCCACTCCGCAGGATTTGGCTAACCTCGAAGAAACCTTCAACTTTCACTTGGCTTTCCACCTTTCACCTATCAGTATATGCACAAATTTTCCATTTGTCAAGTGGCAAGGGAAGGCCTTGTATGGGTTATTGAAAAATGGCCACATATTTATCCTGGTCCTCTGCCTCCCCGCGAAGAGACAAAATTTTGGCCCCCGGGGTCGATCCCGAGGGCCTGTGGTATGCCAGATGCCAGGCTAGGCTAGGCTAATCCTTAGTCGAGAGCAGGCTGCGGTTGGCATCGACGAACGCCATGATGGCGGGCATGTTGGCGGCGAGCTTGTCCCATTGGCTGCCGTAGAGGGTCACAGGAAAGCGGCCTAGGCCGTAGACGCTGACGCCGCCCTTTTCGGTGACCTTGCAGGTGATCTTTCGATCTGACTGTGACTTGAGGGCAGCAATGATCTTGTCCTGCTCGGCAATGCGGGCTTTGAAGGCATCGAGTTCTTTATTGAAGCTTTTCTGATCTGGGGACAGGTTACTCATAACGCTGTCAGTCATTTGGCTGAGGTTCGGAAGGACTGCCATGGTTCGCTCCTTTGGGCCATTTGCGCGGATTGCGCTGGCCACGATCGAACAATACACCGATCAGGCCCAAATGTCCAATCACGAAATGTTACAACGTCGGGAGCGCCCAAATCGCTCCCTTGGCCCTTATCTCCCTCTTATCCCCTCCTTATCCCCTCCTTATGGCCTTATAGCGAACATACCATCATCTGTCCTGCCTAGGCCATATCCTGCCTCCAATCGATTCTGGTCAATCTATGCCTTCCTGTCCCTTCCTAGTCTCATATATATACCTACTATAGGAACAAACAGGGAACAGATTTTCGAAGGGGGGAGGGGAAGGTGGGACGGAAGGGCATACGGGGCATAGGTTGGCTTATAAGGCTATAAGAGGGGGATAAGAGGAGGGTAAGGGGAGGATAAGGGGCTTACGCGCCTAAAATCACCGACGAATGTAGTTGATATCATTGACGAATTGTGCTATAATGAGAGCATGATCAAGACAGGCGAATGGATGAATGGTTGATTGCAACACCCTAGGCAGGCGGGGTCTGGGGATAGGGTTATCCCTCCCGCATCACGAACTCGTGATCGGCCTGCGGCATAATGTCGCACCCCGTTCGCGATTTGTTCGTGGTACAATGGCGGGGTCCAGGCGAATAGCCTAGGGGGAAGGCAATGAAGCCAACGTATGAGCAATTAGAATTAGCCTTAGCCTTAGCTGTGAATATAATCATGGCAGGCGAGCCCGGTGATAGCCGAGCAGTAAGCGATGTAGCCGTGGCTTTGGCTGCGGTTCAATGTGGGTTGGTTGATGATAAGGTTATGGATGTGATAATCCAAGCCTTAAACTCTTAGGCAAGCTAGGCCATAATCTAGCTGGTGACGCTACTATAAGCGGGCTGTTTGACAATGAGTGGCGATTGCATGGCTAGGGTCATGCTTAGTAATCCCCGCTCTACATACCACAAGGCGTGAGGCAGATTAGCCGCGTCTTAGATCATCTCTGGCGAGCCTTTGCCGCAGATGATTAGGGATTGCATCGGCAGGCTATCGCGATAAGTTCCAAGCCATAACAGGCCATGAGTTTGTCATGACAGACAATGAACTTGAGGAAATACTTGAGACCGAACTAGGCGAGAATGGACTATTCGAAGGCAATGATCTATTCAATGAGATCATCAAGCGATCAAAGGCTAATGCTGAAAGTATAGCACAAGCCACCATAGACTACCGAAACTACTAACTCCATTAACCCTAGGCGCAGCCTACCTGTGCAATCCCTGCACAACCCGGACCAAAGCCAGACAGCGAGGAGGCGAGATATCCCTGCGTTGGTAGTGCGAGCGAAGCGAGTGGCGAAGTGTAGGCTTTACAACCCTCCCTAACCTCTCCCAACACTCCACAAAAGACCTTCCCATATATCTGTGACCCTTACTAACTCACTGTGCGCCTATCCGGTTTAACAGAGTACAACGAAAGGCAATCTAATGGCTGTACTCCAAGTGCCTATCACGAAGGGCAAAAGCTTCGTTGAGATTGACACCGAAGACGCGGAAGCCCTACCAAGCGAAGTCTACAAGGAGGTTCTACTTCTGGGCCTCAAAGAGCTTTGTAATCGTGGTATGAGCAAACTTACGAAGGCCAGCACGAAGGATGAGGCAGAGCTTCAATCCTTGGCGATGGCCCAAGCTCAGAAGAATGTCGAGGCGATAGCCCAGGGAAAAATCCGTTTCCTCGGCAAAAAGGCCAAGACAAGCGAAACCGCTGCGGTTATGACCGAAGCCCGACGGCTTGCCAAGAACCTCGTTAAAGACGGGATTAAGGCGGCAGGGATGAAGATATCCCATGTCGAGCCCAAGGAAATCACGGCTGCGGCCAATGAGTTGCTTGCACAAGACCCAAGCATTGTCGAACAAGCCAAGGCTAACCTTGAGGAACGTGCTAAGGTGCCTGCAAAGGTTGACCTTATCAAGTCCTTGATTAAGGAAAGCCCGAAGCTGGTTGCGAAAGCAGCCGAAGCCAATGCAAAGAAGAAGTCCACCCTGTCTAAGACTCAGGCAGGCAAGGTCGCACCGCGAGCAAAGCCTAAGCCGGGCGCAGGCGCCACGGCTCACTAAGCGCAGCTAACCTAGGCGAGCAAGGGGAATGGGAACGAAGAAGCTTCGGCTGATCTTCCCCACACAATCCCCGGATCGCCTAGGTCCAAGCCTCTTGGGTCCAGTAGACCCAAACGAGGGTAGCAATGAGCGGGTTAGAAATGCCAACATTGTCAGTGTAGTCTTAGACTAGCTAGGCATGAGGCTACCAATGCTCAGGATACCCTCGCCTCTTTTCATAGAGTGAAGGAATAAGCCTCCACTAGAACGGAGTAGTTCAATGTCTCCCCACGTAGCTAATTTCGTCCACGATCTCGTGGCAATGGCGAAAGCCATGGAAGAGAACCCGATCTTGCAAGAGCAGATCGAGGCTCTTAAGGCTCAACTTGGCGCAGCCCAAGACCATAATGCTGGTCTGGAAGTCAACATAATCTCCTACAAGCAACAGATTGACAACCTTCAAGCCAAGGTTCGCTCTCTGGAGGTAGAGCGGGACGATGCAAGCTTTCGCACTATGGAGAGTGAGGATTTGGCCCACAAGGCTTTGTCTTTCATTAGGCAGGCTGAGATAGCGGCTGCGGCTGCTATGTCCTTGCTTACTCCACCCAAGCCTGAACCGATTAAAGAGCCAGAGCCGGTGCTACCGCAGGCTATTGACTCTCAGTCCTATGAAGATGCCCATCCCAAGCCATTTGAGCCTCTCCCCGATGCAACACAGGGTCAGAGTGAAGGCCCTTCTTCTTCTGCCCCTGTGGATACCTCAGAGCAGACTGCAAGCCCTACGGTCCAGACTGTCTCTATAGAAAGCCCACAATCTTCCGAGCCTGCCCAAAGCCCTTCGGCTGATACCGACCCCGAGCCCACTCCCAAGTGGACTTATGAATGGTACCAGTGGAATGATCGTCGGAATGAGCGAGCGGCCAGACAAGCCTCCGCTTTCTAACCCAATATGCCCCAAGGGATCAAGCCTCCCTTGGGGCATTTTTATAGGAGCAAGCCAATGTATGCCTATTTGCCCATCCTCTGCGCTGTCTACGTTGCAGTGATCGCTGGAGTTTATCTATTCCTCATTCTGGAGTAAACTGATGCTTAAGACAACCATTGAGATAGTCTACAAAGCCATATACGATGACGAAGTGATGAGGGAAGTTCGTGAGTTTCTTGAACACCTCGAACAGGAGGGCTGGATTAAGCCAGTCAAACATGAGGATATAAAAACCAATGCCCACAATCTCTGAACCTAAGGATCGTTCCGTCCTCTACGCCAAGCATTCCTCAGTCCGCTATTGGTTTATCGAAGGGTCTTTAGGCGAAGCCACCTTTAGGGCAAGCCTTCATATCCTTGGGCTGAGGGGACAGGATATCGACGCCGAAGTGGCATTAGCCAAGATGGAGAAGAGGCCATGAAATGGAAAGACCTAAAGCAATATCTCTTAGAATGCACTGAGGAACAACTTGATAAGGATGTTATAGCCCTCATTGACGATCTACCTTGGAAGCCTGATTGTTTCCAGATAGCCAAAGACGATGATCCCGAGCTTCCTAATAATCCATATCTAATATTCAAATAATCCTTAGGGCCAGCCCTCACCCGGCTGGCCCTTTTCTTTTGCCTATAAGCCAAATAAGGCTTGACTTTTCAGGCTGGATGTGGTATAATGGTACCATAATCAGGAGACTTCTCATGAAAGACGCAAACGGAAGAGAATGGGCTAGGCTGTCTCAACTAGCCCCAGGTGATTTTGTCTACGTTGATGGTGGCTTCACCTGTATATCTGACGGTGAAACACGGAAAGTTAAATATTCCCCTGGTGGGCTATTCATAGACTGCGACCACGGTCACCACTTCCTCTCAGGCCAGTTAGAGAACGACGGCGACAGCCTTATCGGAATTTACCAAGCTTAAAATTCCCCTCCCTCGAACCTGCGAACCTGCGAGGTTTAGATGAATAACCTACTCTTCGGCCCGACATTACAGAGCTTTGGCGTTATCCTCGGCCTAGGCGGGGCCGGTTGGTATCTATGGGACAAACGTGCAACCGAGCCGGGGTATTTGATCTGGGCTGGGCTTACCTGCCTAGTGATTGGAGTAATACTCACATGATGAAAATCGACATCGGGAACCTGCATGTGGTTGATTACTACCTCCATAAGGCATCTCTATGTGCCGAAGCCCCTAGTTGGAACTATTGGCACTCCCGTGCTGAACGCTACGACTTCGACATCGAAACCGAACAAAGGGAAGGATGGGCTTACGATGACTAAGCTAATGCAAGACACCTTGACCGATTTCATCTCACTCGCCGAGAATGAAATCCAAGCAATTGAGACAGGCAAGGCACCTGGACCAAGAATGCGTGACATCATAGGCCAATGGAAGGCCACAGTTAGGGAAGCCAAGCAAGCTATAGCGGAGGCTCGAATCCTCCTACCTCTGCTCACTCGACAACTGTGAATGCCCTGCTGGCCATCGGCCAAGCTGTAGACACCGCCATATGCTTCCTAGGTTCCTCGCTAAAGGCGCGGTGAACTCATTCTATTTCTACGACTACGATCGGCAGGGATGGGTGACGAATGAACCTACAACGGCAAGAGCCGAGGATTGGGCAAGACACGAGGCCGAGATTGAACCTACAATGACATTTGAGGAGATTGAAGCACTTCCAGACGGTGTAGAGAGGGACTATCAACTTGCAATATCTGAACCCGAACCTGCCCCTATCGAACCCATCATTCGGAGGCGGGTATGATCGTCGCTGGATATATGGCTGCTTACGTAAGTTTAAAATCGAATGTTGATATGCCTACTGCACGAGTGATAGTTGCACTGGCGCTGGAGGCAGCAGACGATCCAAACTTCGCATTGAAATTTGCCAAGGATTATGAATGGGATGACGCCCTTTCTATTTATATGGACGTTATCAAGTTCTTGCGGGAGATGAATCTATGACCGACACCATCGCCGCCACAGGTCGCCCTGCTAACGCCATCTCCATTTGGGCCGACAACCGATCCATCTACGTCGAACTCTCTGGCCAGCACGGTCCATACATCACGGTCTATACTCGCGACTCTATCGGCCTAAGCCGCATTCTCGAACTCCTCTTCGCTAGGACTAAAGAATACTCAGGCGAAGTCTATACCCGCCCAGGGGTCGTCGAAGGTTACAAGCCCAAGGGCGATTTCAACGAGGCCCAGCGAGAGCGGGCTAGGGAAGTCTTGAAGAAATTGGGGATCACCTGATGACAACCGACGAACTAATCCCATTAGCTGGGGCCTTCTTTGAAGAGATCAAAAGTCGAGTCTCTGGCCCAAAGGATGCAGCAGAATTACTACTTATGATCCATGTTATGCTTTGGGTAAACTACAAAGACGACTTAACCTCCACTGAAGACATGCTCACTAGCTACTGTGCTGATTTCCAAACGAACTTCGATCTAAACTGAAAGGCAAACCTCAATGCTTGACGACGAAACCGAAGCCCTTTCCTACAAATACCATGGGTGCAACATCCTTCGCCTGTCTTCTGGCGCCTATGCCCTATTCCTCCCTTGGACCAACGCCGAAGGGATGCCCTTGGTTTACATCGGCTCGATGGCCGAAATCGAACCCTTGATAATGTCCACCACCGAACTCCAAGCGAACCTGCAAGAACTTGAGCGGCCAAGCGAAGAGAGCAGGGTCGCCGGGCGAAGCCTGCTTACAGCCCTTGGGCTAGTGAAACCTATAGAGAGGCGGATGTGAAGCGGAAAGGCAAAAACCTACCAGCAATAATCAACGAACGCGAGCGCGAACTTGAGCTTCAAAACCTGCGCCTTGTTGCCACCATACGCAACATGGATCAAGATATCTATCGCCTATCGCAATGCTTAGACTTCATCGCAATGCGGCCAATCTTACAGAAACTCACTAGCGAAACCCAGGCCCGCATGGCTGACGAGTCCGACCGCATTCGTAGGCTGCTTGTACCAGAAATTCAACGAACCTACAACCAACACGCAGCTGCTTTGCCTAAGCCAACTAAAAGGATCACCAAGCGATGACCATCCCCACCATAGGCGGCCTAGCCACGCGAAGCGAGTCCTACACCAAACTCCTCCACCACCTGATCGAATGCCAAGAACTCTGCGCGGTCATGGCTCATCTTCATAACACCGAAGGAACCAAAGTCGACGAAACCCTAGCCCACGGCTGGCTAGGGATGTCGGAGCTATTCAAACGAATGCAACACCAGGTGACTCAACTCGCCATGGGAAAGCTACTTCAATAACAAACCCCTTGATTTCGCCAGCCAGCCGTGTTATAATAAGGAAGATAAGGAATGATGCAATGACATACGAACAATTCGTCGAACTTATTAACATGCCATCAGTTCTAGCGTTGATTGCTATCGTTGCTTTCGTAATAGGTTTTGGTATAGCGGCAATTATTGATAGGCTTCGATCATGACCCACACCGACGAACAACTCGCCATCCTCTCCGTAGCCACAGAGACTTCCGACAACCTCATGCTCAACGCCCTCGCTGGGACCGGCAAAACCTCCACCCTTGAACTCGTCGAACGGGCCGTGAAGGCTAAGCCAATCCTCTACCTCGTATTCAACAAGAAGAACGCCGATGAAGCCACCGAAAGGATGCTTTCCACCACTACCGTGCGCACGTTTAATAGTCTCGGTCATCGCATATGGGCGCAATCCCAATCGAAGAACCTACGACTCAATGCTAAAAAGTCTGGAGATACTCTCCGAGAGCTTATCAAAGAGTCACCTGCCCGAAGCCAAGGCGAACTCTGGAACTCCTACCACGAAGTCATCACTGGAGTAAGCTTAGCGAAGACCCTAGGGTATGTACCTGAGGGGAAGTACCCTAACGCCAAACGCCTACTCACCCAATCCCGCTTCCACTCCCTTCTCGAAGAGCGCCCCGATGACCTTACCTCCGACCTTATTGACGCCGTCCTTTCTCGAAGTATCAGCCAAGCCTACGATGGTCTTATTGATTACAACGATCAAATATACATGCCCGCATTGTTCGGAGGTACATTCCCAAGATTCCCATTGGTTCTTGTTGACGAATACCAAGACCTTAGCCCTGTTAACCACGCCATGCTCGAAAGACTCGTCAAGAACCGTCTTATTGGAGTTGGAGACCCATTCCAAAATATATATGGGTTCAGAGGAGCCAAAGCCGAAGGAATGAGCGAAGCCACCAAGGCCTATTCTATGAAGCCCTTCCCCCTCTCCATCTCCTTCCGCTGCCCTTCTGCCATCGTCGAACATGTCCACTGGCGAGTCCCTCACTTCCGCGCCCTTAACCTCGGAGGCGAAGTCCATGCACCGAGTCGAATGGTTGCTAGCAGTATCGGTGATAATGTTGCTATTATCTGTCGGAATAATGCCCCACTCTTCGCTTTGGCATTTCGTTTGCTGGGTGCTGGCCATAGCGTCAGCGTTGTTGGCAGCGATCTTGGTCCTAAGCTTATAGGGGTTATGAGGAAGCTTGGGTCGGAGGAGTTGAGCTATGCTCAGACCATCTCGGCAATCAACGACTGGCTCGAAGAAAAGCTTTCCCGCGAAGCCAAGAACTGCGAAGACATGGCGGAATGTATGCGCATCTTTGCCAACGCAGGTAAAGGAACCCTTGGCACCGCCATCGCCTATGCTGAACACCTGTTCAAGCAATCTGGCTCCATCCGCCTCCTCACCGGCCATAAGGCTAAGGGCCTAGAGTTCGACGATGTGATCCATCTCGACCCACACTTGCTGACCCCTTCTGAGCAAGACGCAAACCTGTCCTACGTCATCTCCACCCGATCCAAGAATCGCCTGACTGAGATCGCAACGGCGAACATCCAATGGTGACCTGTCCCAAATGCTATAAATCATCTAAGGTGATCTTAACTCGTTATGTTCATGTAATTGGCATACTCATTACCAAACAACGAACCCGTCAATGTAAATCTTGCCGATGGAAGTGGAAGACCATCGAAGTAGAACTTCCAAAGGAGTCGAAATGAGCATCTCCACAAGCCGATTGTCCTATCAGGACTGCTATGAATTCATGGACCATGCGATGGAGGATGTTAAAGGCGCGAGGATTGTACTCAAATCCCGTGACGATGCAACCTTCTACCGCATGCGTTGCCACACCGCAAGGGTAATCAATCGAACCGATAATCGCCGAATCTATGAGGTTGGCGATCCACTCTTTGATGCCTCGATCTACGACAAACTCGTCTTTCGGATCAAAGAGGACGAAGACGGCATGTTCTGGGTCTATGCCGAGAAGACCGAGCTAGACCCAGGAGCGGTGGAACTTCTTAGTGGATTGGAGGGATAGGCGATGAAAGATATCTATGTTTCTATTGCACAAATCAGTAAATGCAAAATATGTGGCAGTGAAGAGGACCTTAGATTTGGTTCATGCTTTGACTGCTCTGACTTTGTGATGGGCGAGCGCATAAGCCCAACAACCCACAGGCTTTGGGATAGTCGTAATCCAAGCAATACATGGTTTGCATCAGAGGATCACAACTAATGGCCGGATCAAAACTTCCAGCATCCACCTATCTCCCACTCTGGCTTCGGGCCTTAGACGAAGAGATCGGGATTCATATCCTCACAACGAAGGCTACTAGAATCCTTCTTGTTAATGCCCTCTACGCAGCCCGAAAGGAAAGCCTCAACCCAGCCTTGCAGGAGTTAATGCTCTTCCAACCCGCTGAGGACTTGATCTTCATCGCGAAGAAGGCTGTGGAGTTGGAGACATGATTTACGCTCCATTAGCTATATGGTTCACCGGCATAATTATCTGTATTGTAACCGGCCATGCTGAATATTTCGGCCCTGCACTCATGATTTCAGCAGCCATTTTAGAAAATGCATGGAACAAGCGCCATGCCAGCTAAATCCGATGACCCCTTGCAAAAGGTCACCCTTAACCTCTACGAAGCCGACGTCCTCGCCCTTGAAGCCTACTACGGCCGAGGATGGTCAGAACAAGTCCGTCAGGTGGTTCACCACCATATAACAACCGCTACGAGTTTCCACAAGCTAAGGAAGACATTGGGAGATTTGGAATGAACCTACCAAGACAACCAAAGCCAGTTACCATTCGAATAGATGGGACTGATGAAATTGACATCCATTACTGGAAATCACTATTCATGAAAGGCGCTGATCGAATGGGGCATGATATTGGTTCCCTATCAGGTATAACAGGCAAGCATTGTGAATTCACCATCTACCCGAGGGCTGTCAATGACTGATTTAGACGATCTCATGCAGAAGCTAGCCGAACTCGACGCCAAAGATGTAGGTCTTTGGGCCGACAAGGACATTGATATTGTCATCGCCTACCAGCGGAAGTTCAGAGCGCAGAAGGAAAGCGGGGTCAGGCCAAAGAAGGGCGATAGCGGAGCGCCGAAGGCCAAACTCGATCTAGCCGCGCTTGGGTTGGTGAAGAAGGCAGAGCCGATAGTTAGGAGGAAGATTTGATGGACGAGCGACTTAAGAATGCTTTCACCAAAGTTATCAACAAGCATTATGCAGCCGTGCAAACCGATACGGCCTTAGAACACACCGATAACTGGAAGCTTGAGAAGAAATCTAAACAGTTCTGGGCAGACTACGAAGTCGCCAGTGCTGAATTCAAAGACCTTCTTGAGAAGTGTGTGGTGCAATAATGGACGCTCAAGCCAATATCCAATCACCGTTCCTTCCAGGGACAAACATCCAATTCGCTTGGGACTCAACCTGCCTAGGCTACCTCAAGCAATGCCCAAGGCTTTATCAATATACCATCATCGATGGCTGGACGCCAAAGGACGAGTCGGTTCATCTACGGTTCGGGTCGGAATATCATCTAGCAATCCAAGAGTACGACATTGAGAGGGCCAATGACATTCCTCACGAAGATGCTATCCGCGTCGCTATTCGTAACCTTCTCATCCGGACTGGCGATTGGGTTGTTGATGAAACAACCAAAGCCGGTAATCATAAGAATCGACGAACCTTATTGCAACTCTGCGTGGATTACTTTGACTTCTTCAAAGACGACCCTGCCCAGACCTTCATTTTAGAGAATGGGAAGCCGGCGGTCGAGTTGAGTTTCAAGTTCGAGCTTGATTGGGGGCCGAGGGCAATAGAGACCACATTTGCAGATGGTACACCAGAAGTTAAGATAATCTCCCAACCCTACCTCCTCTGCGGCCACCTCGACCGCGTAGTCACCTTCTCCGATCATCTCTTCGTCCTAGACCATAAAACCACCACCACCACCCCAGGCCCTTACTTCTTCAACCAATTCGAACCAAACAACCAGATGACCCTTTACACCCTCGCTGGAAAGGTCATCATCGATTCGCCAATCCGTGGAGTGATTATCGAAGCGGCGCAAATACTCCAAACCCAACCCAGTCGATTCGTCCGAGGGTTCACCTACCGAACCCAAGACCAACTCGACGAGTGGGTAGGCGACCTAACCTACTGGCTCAACCTCGCTGAGTCCTACGCCACCGCCAACTACTGGCCCCAGAACGACACCGCTTGTGACAAGTACGGCGGATGTAGGTTTAGGGAGGTTTGTTCGAAGTCACCTAGGGTTAGGGAGACGTTCTTGAAGGCTGATTTCATCAAGTTAGAAAAGGAAGACCGATGGAACCCACTAAAATCTCGTTAGAAGAACTAATTAGAAAAGCAAGGGCTCTAGTTGATGCCATGACACCTGAGGAGAAAGCTGAGATGCTTCATAGGCAGGCAGAAAGTTGGGCTAGAGCCGAAGCACAGTGGGCAAAGGACTTTCGCGAAGGTAGGTGCAAACGTGACTAACCAACTCCGCGCAATCCTCCCACTTCTCAAAGCCCGGATCGTCGACCGAAGTGAAGCCCACTTCACCATCGGCTTCGGTTCCGAATACGGCTCGCCTACCACTATTCGAATCTCTTGCGACACCAAACACTACGATCTACGAGACGGCGATCTCTTAACCCTTTACACGGAGGTTTTATTAGCCAATGCCAAGCCTAGCGAACCACCAATCCAATGAATACACCAAGCTCCTCGTCGAAGGCGACTCCGGTACTGGTAAAACAGGTGCACTGGCATCTCTCGTATCCGCTGGATATTCCCTCCGCATTCTTGACTTCGATAACGGCCTTGACGTACTCAAGGCGTACATCGCTAAAAATGACCCGGGACTCCTTGCCAACGTCGAGTTCCGCACATTGCGAGATAAGCGTAAGGCTACAGCCGACGGACCTGTCATCGCCGGTACCCCCAAGGCGTTTGTCGATGCGATTAAACTCCTTGATCGCTGGAAATACACCGAAGCCGACGGAAGCATGGTTGACCTTGGTGTGCCAGCAGAATGGGGACCGGATGTCATACTCGTACTCGATTCCCTTACATTCTTTTCTGACGCAGCCTTCGACTTTCGCGAGCCTCTGGTCCCACGTAGTCGAGATGGAAAGTATGATGTCCGAGCGGTTTACAAAGATGCACAGGACGCGGTTGAGAATGTCTTGGCCCTCCTCACGAGTGAAAGCTTCCAAACGAACGTGATCGTAACTTCCCACATCCGCTACATGGACAACCCCGATGGGACTAAGAAGGCCTACCCGACCAGCGTAGGTTCTGCGCTGGGTCCAACCATCCCACGGTACTTCAACTCCGTAGCCCAATGCGAAACCAAAGGAGGAAAGCGGACGATCCAAACTGCAGCTACGGCTATGATTGACTTGAAGAACCCTAAGCCCTTCGCGATGGCGAATCACTATCCTATCGAGACGGGATTGGCGGATTTCTTCAAAGTCCTTCGTGAGCCGCCGAAGATAGTGAAACCTAAATCTCTAACTATTAAGAGGGTTTGATGGCCTATCAAACTTCCATGATTAAAGATTTATCCATTGCACTTGAAGCCCTAACTCGGGTGCAAGGTGTCGAGAACGAATTTGAGCGGGTAAGAGACCTTCTCAGAGATGCAATTGGAGCAAAGGAGGCGGAAAACACCAAAGCATACAATGAATATCATCAAGGCAGAGCCGCAAAGAACACCTCAACCAAAACCAACCCAGACGACGAAATCCCATTCTAACAGGAACCCCACATGGCACAAACCCAAACCTCACCCAACTTCGACGACATCCTCAACCGCCCCGCATCAGAAGTAGAACGTCCCAAGCCGCTTCCACAGGGGAGCTATCTTTGTATCGTCAGGGGCCTCCCTCGTCATGATAAGTCCTCGAAGAAGCTAACTCCCTTCGTCGAATTCACTCTCCAGCCGACAGCAGCGCAGGAGGATGTGGATGAAGAAGACCTTGAAGCAATGGGAGGGATCGCCAACAAGACCATCCGGGCTACCTATTACAAGACCGAAGATGCCCTTTGGCGATTGACCGACTTCCTTGAACATTGCGGAATCGATCTCGAAGGGAAGTCGATTTCCCAAGCGATTGATGAAACCCCCAACTGCGAAGTGATCGCCTTCATTAAGCATCGAGCGAGTGAAGATGGCCAGTCCGTCTATGCCGAACTCGCCAAGACTGCACCAGCCGAATAGGTCTTAACTCAGGGTGAGGCGCGAATGCCTCTCCCTTCTTTTTGGAGAAACCAGATGGATGCAACTACATTCAAGAAGCCTTTCGATGTAACCAAGATCGCCGAGGACCTTGATGAAGGTGTCAAAGACATCATCAAGGAACGGCCTAAGGGAATCTTCTCTGCCGAGCCCGGAGCCAAAGCCCTCCTTATCGATCGCCACTCCACTCACGGCTCCTTTGAAGACAACGCCAGAATCTCCCAAGGCCTAAAGGAATGGATGCGTGGGGGTCCAGGTTGGTCCAAGCTAACCGATGTCGAACGCGAGGCGATGGATATGATTGCTTTGAAGTTCTCTAGGGTTCTTTCAGGGAAATCCTTGGAGAAGCAACATTGGGAAGACGTGGTTGGATATGGGCAACTCGTTCTGAACATCTGCGTGTAGTATGGGTGATTCAAAACCGGTAGTTTTATTGGGAGAAGTCAATGCGTGTCAATATCTACGCTGAGGAGATGACTGATCGAATCGAAATCATCGAAAAGGAAATCGACGGGGCTAAGTTTGAGGCAGTCAGGTTTTATCTGTACCTCCCGACTTCATTTTATGTATCCCCAACGGGTACTAGTCATCCTGTGACGTCTGGTCAAATACCACATGGCGAGCTTAAGGGACCATTCATTCATCGAGAAGGCGACGATGACTCTGCTGCCGTGACCTTCTGGAGCAGAGGTAAGCTGCGCGAGATTTTACAAAAGGCAATCGAGCTTCTCGATGCCCATCATGCAGCGAAGAATAAATGAAACCTATCATCCTACTTGGCGAAGCTTGGGGCACCAACGAAGCGAAGATTCAGCGTCCCTTCGTTGGTGCCTCAGGCGTTGAACTCCTGCGGATGCTCTCTGAAGCAGGAGCCCTCGACCTAACCGCTTCGGACCGTGACTACATCTCTGCTTACTACTCCACCGGCGACCCAAACCAACTCGATATGGTTTGGGCTCTCCACCCCGAGTTCCACCGAACCAACGTGTTCAATCTCCATCCACAAGGAAATGCAATCGAATCTCTCTGCGGGGATAAGTCTATCTCCCTTCCCGGCTATCCCAAACTCTCTTCAAAATCCCCCGGCTATCTCCGTTCCGAGTTCGCATCACAACTCGAAAGGCTCGGCGATGAAATACTTTCTCTGGACCCTAATCTTATTGTCTGCTTGGGTAACACTCCTCTCTGGGCTTTGGCTGGGCGGACTGGTATCTCCAAACTACGCGGTACTACTTGCCTGTCTACTCACACTGTCAGCGACTATAAGCTTCTCTGTACTTATCATCCTGCTGCGGTCATCCGACAATGGGAACTTAGACCAACAACTATTATCGACCTTGGAAAAATCCTGCTTGAAGGAGGATTCCCTGAACTGCAACGACCCAGATGCGAAATCTGGATCGAACCCGAAATCGAAGACATAAGGAGGTTTATCAATGAGCATATCGAAGGATGCAAAATACTTTCTGTCGACATTGAAACGGCTGGACAGCAAATCACGTGCATTGGCTTCGCACCCAGAGCTGACCTTGCAATTGTTATTCCAATCCATGACGAGAGACGAAAGGGTGGAAGCTATTGGACATCTGTCGAAGATGAACGACTATGTTGGGGGCTTATACGTCGAGTGCTTGAGGATCAATCAATCGGGAAGGTCTTCCAGAATGGACTCTATGACATAGCATTTCTGTGGAGGGCTTATGGAATTAGAACTGTGGGAGCTAGTGAAGACACCATGCTCCTCCACCATGCGTTGCAGCCAGAGAGTTTAAAGGGGCTAGGCTTCCTCGGCAGCGTCTATACCAACCATGGCGCTTGGAAGTCTGAGCGTAAAGGAACTGATACAACCATTAAGAGGGATGCATGAAACGAAAGCTAACCCCTGCCAGATTAAAATGGAAGCTATATTGGAGACAATTGCGAATCATCCGCAGGGAGACTAACAAACAATGGATGGATGTACTGCTCTGCGGTACAGGTTATGCACAGATAGGTCCGGATGTTCCAGATGGAATAAGGCATATCCCCATAAAGCAGATCAGGATAGCGTATAATGCGAATCATTGATACCGCAGAGGTAACTCCAGATGAAATTCCCTCCCAGTGGGAACGAGACCAAGTCTACAACGGGCTGGACTGTTGTGTTACATCGGAGGTTCTCGATGTCCTTCTTCCACAGCTGGATAATCATACATCCGCAACCTATAGGTTCTCCAAAGAACTCCAGGGACCTGCACTTGAGATGCGACTGCGGGGAGTACGAATTGATCTTGCGAGAAAAGCCGAAGTCATAGAGGAATTCTATGACAAGATCGAAACCCTTGAAAGGAACCTCGAACGGATCATCTTCGAGGGGGTTGGCCTCCCCCACTTCAACTGGCGATCTAACCCCGACCTGCATACGTTGTTCTATGATCGCCTGGGCATCCCAGTTATTAGGCGAGGAGGCCGGGCTACGGTTAATCGCGAAGCACTCGAAAAGATGGAAGCATATACGGTTGCCAAGCCGATTGTCGCTCACATGTTCGCGATGCGAGACCTTGCTAAGAAGATCAGTGTACTTAAAACGGAGATAGATAATGACGGACGGATGCGAACAAGTTACAACATCGCTGGTACTAGTACTGGGAGGTTCAGTTCTAGTTTTTCAGAGTTTGGTACTGGTGGGAATCTCCAGAATGTTGAAGAGAGCCTTAGGTCTATCTTCATCTCCGACGAAGGATACAAGTTCGCCAAGCTCGACGCCAAGTCAGGCGAATC
>WNFR01008651.1_pt1 | contig 17942 bp, 14 predicted proteins | sample 5400221 | NCBI WGS metagenome assembly WNFR01 (sample SAMN13153357, study PRJNA577476) | soil metagenome | isolation source: 40 cm soil under Madrone tree | place: USA:California | collected 2016-06-14
AACCTTTTCTGCCGGACCGGGATTAACGGGTCGAAGGTCAAGCGGATTCGGGAACGATTTGTCAGTGCGTGCAAGCAAGCTGTCGTCGCGATAGCCGTTGCGACGGCCTCGAGCTTCAGTCCCGGGGTTTGCCAGGTGCGCGAGACAAGGCGTTTCAATTGTTTTCGCAGTAGCCGCTGATCCGTCGTCGAAAAACGACCGCGGAGCGCCTTATTTTGCACGCGTTTGGTGCACTGCACCATTGAGGTTATGGGTCGCTAAGCGGAGCCGACGAACGGTAGATGATTATCATTGACATCACGCATTCGGATGACATACGATGCATTGACAAGATTATGGGATCACCCCCGTGTTTGCGTAACATATTGATTACTAATAATTTCTTGAAATTTATCGCTAATAACGTCGGCGAAGTCCGACATATCTGATATACCAAATACGGAGAGGGGTAATACCAGATGCGCGCTATTGATAAAAACAACAAACGCATGGGTATGTACCCCCAGATGAGGGGCGGAAAGGACCTGAGAATTGTGTTTTTGGGAGCCGCACGAGCAATTGTATTGCTTTGCACAATGCTGTTGTTCTCCAGCCAGGCGTCGGCTCTGCCGAGCTATGCACGCCAGACCGGCTACGCCTGCATCAAGTGCCACGTGGGTGGCTTCGGACCTCAGCTGACTCCGTACGGCGTCAAATTCAAGATCGCCGCTTATACGGAGACCGACCACAAGGGTCGCCCCTTCGCCAACGCGAGGGTCGGCCTGCAGTACACGGTCTACACCACGTACGACGGCGCCAGCACCAATTACGACGGCACCGGCCGCAACGCAAGCGACAACAACACGCTGTACCTGTTTCTATGGTTGGCGATTTAGCGATGGGAGAATTCTATGAGGTGGCTCGCGATTTCGCGAACGACCGTGAGGCAGGCGCAGCGCAAGCGGCGGGTGACGCCACGCGCGGCGCCGACATCTTTCGGCAGAACTGTGCGATGTGCCACAGCCCGGAGCCGGGCCAGAACCTGGTCGGTCCGTCGCTGTTCTCGGTGGTCGGTCGAGCCGCGGCCAGTATCGCGAGCTTCTCATACTCCAGCGCGATGAAGAGCAGCGGGATCGTCTGGACCGCCGATCAGCTGAAGGCTTATTTGAAGGCGCCGCGCAAGTACGTGCCCGGCGTCAAGATGATGTTTCCGGGCCTGACCGACGAGCAGGACCGCGAGAATGTGGTCGCCTTTCTTGCGACGCTGCGCAACGCGGCCGGCGGCGGGGCGGACGCCACTACCCAGGCCAAGGCGAGCCGGAGCGACTAAGACCGCAGCGGGCCGCCGTCGCAAATGCCTAGTGGTGCTCTGCGGGCGCCGGCGCCACGGCGGGTTCGAAAAACGCGTTCCGCGTCAAGTACGTGGACAGACCGTCGAGGGCGCCGATGCCGATCAGCGACAGCAGCAACGTCGGCGGCAGCACAATCGCGAGCACCAGGGCAAGCCGCTCCCACGCCAGATGCATCAGCAAGGAAACGATCAGCCCCGCCTGCAGCAGCATCAGCACGACCAGCAGGAACCACCTCAGAAGCCCCTGGACATTGAAGTAGCCGACCGAATAGGACGCTGCGGCCAGTACAAACAGCAATCCCCAGACCTTCACATAGGTTGCCATCGGAGGTTGCTGCCCGTGCTCTTGTGCCATGGTTTTTCCTACCAGAGGTAGAAGACTGCGAAGATAAAGACCCACACCAGATCGACGAAGTGCCAATAAAGGCTCAGGATTTCGACGATCTCGTAGCCGCCCTTGCGGCCGGTCATGAAGCCCGGTCGCATGTTCTCCAGATCGCCCCGCGCGACCTTGATCGCGGTGATGACCAGGAAGATCACGCCGATCGTGACGTGCGTGCCGTGGAACCCCGTGATCATGAAGAAGCTGGCGCCGAACTGGGCCGCGCCCAACGGATTGCCCCAGGGACGCACCCCCTCGTGGATCAGCTTGGTCCACTCGAAGGCCTGCATCGAGACGAACGAGGCGCCCAGCAGCGCGGTAATCAGCAACCACAGAAGGGCTCTTTGGCGATCTCTCCGGTATCCGTAACCGACCGCCAGCGACATCGTCCCGCAGCTGCTGGTCAGCACGAACGTCATCACGGCGACCAGCAGCAGCGGAACTTCCTTGCCGCCGACCGTCAAGGCGAACACCTCGGTCGGATGCGGCCAGGGTGCTGGTGTCGACAGCCGTACATTCATGTACGCGATCAGGAAACTGCCGAACACGAAGACGTCGCCGAGCAGGAAGACCCACATCATCACCTTGGCCCACGGCACGTTCTTGAATACCCGCTGGTCGGATGAAATGTCGGCGAGCAGGCTTCGCAGGCTCTGCGACAGCGAGCCGGATGCGTCGCTGCTGATCGGCGCGGGCTGCGTCATGTGATTGGATCTCCCTTGTTTTTCCGTAAGACTCAGCCTAAAAACCGGCCGCGGCACAGCTCGCTCACGGCGGGAGCGAGAAGGGCAAGCAGCACCAGCCACACGAGCAGCAGGTAGCGCCAGTACACGGTGCACAGCTCCACGCTCGGGCGAACGCGGGCCATGTCGGCTCCACGCCAGGCCCGCGCTGTCGTCCTGCCCCAGAACCAAAGCCCCCCGAGCACATGTACGCCATGCAGCGCCGTGAACAGGTAGAAGAACGAATTGGCCGCACTGGCCGTCAAGGCACCGCCGGCGTCCGCCGCGAAGTAGCCCGACGCATTCAGTTGCAGCCACGCCCAGACCTGTCCCGCCAGGAAGGCAAAGCTGCAAAGCCCGGCGGCCATCAGCCGGACCTTGACGCGGTCCATCTCGGCACGCCGCGCCGCGGCGCGCGCCGACCGCATCGCGACGTCGCTCAAGATCAACACGCCGGTGTTCACCCACAGCACGCTCGGAAAGACCAGCGTTCTCCAGTCGGCAGCCATCATCCGGATGAAGTAGGCGCAGATCGTCAGCGCGAACAGGGCGGTAGCCACCGCGAGAAACACTCCGAGGCCTACGGTCCCCGGCGAGACGGAAAACGAAGCGCCGGACGGCCCGCCTTCGACCGGATGCTGCTCGACCCAAGGCTTCACGTTCAGGGTCTGGCGAAACAGCCAGACCACCGCGACGCCCACGATCGCGACCAGCAGGTAAAGCGGACTCATCATCAGGCGTCACCCGTGGCTGGCGGCAGCCTGGCCGGCCGGCGGCTGATTCTGCGGCAGGAAGTCCTCCTTGGCGCCGGGCACGCTGTAGTCGTAGGCCCAGCGGTACACCACCGGTAAGGTCTCGCCGAAGTTGCCATGGTGCGGCGGCGTGTGGGCGGTCTGCCATTCCAGCGTGGTGGAGCGCCAGGGGTTGCTTCCGGCCGGCCTGCCCCTGTAATAGCTCCAGATCAGGTTGTAGATGAACACCAGCTGGACGGCACCGACGATCAGCGCCGAAATGCTGATGAAGGCGTTCAGATCCTGGGCCGATTCAGGGATGAAGCGCATCGAGTCCAGTGCGTAGTAGCGGCGCGGCACTCCCAGGAAGCCCAGGTAGTGCATCGGAAAGTAGATGCAGTACGAGCCGACGAACGTGACCCAGAAGTGGATCTTGCCCATCGTGTCGTCCATCATCCGGCCGGTGATCTTCGGGTACCAGTGGTAGATCGCGCCGAACAAGACCAGCACCGGCGACACCGCCATCACCATGTGGAAGTGCGCGACGACGAACAGCGTGTGCGACAGTGGCACGTCGACCGGCACGTTACCCAGATACAGCCCCGACAGGCCGCCGTTGACGAACGTGAAGACGAAACCGATGGCGAACAGCATCGGGACCGTAAAGTGGATGTTGCCGCGCCACAGGGTCAGCACCCAGTTGTATACCTTCAAGGCCGTGGGGATCGCGATGATCAGGGTGGTGGTGGCGAAGAAAAAGCCGAAGTACAGGTTCATCCCGCTGACGAACATGTGGTGCGCCCAGACGACGAAACTGAGGCCGCCGATGATCAGGATGGCCCACACCATCATCCGGTAGCCGAATATGTTCTTGCGCGCGTGCGTGCTGATCAGATCCGACGCGATCCCGAAGGCGGGCAGCGCAACGATGTAGACCTCGGGGTGGCCGAAGTACCAGAACAGGTGCTGAAACAGGATGGGGTTGCCGCCGCTGTACCCCAGCTGCTGTCCCTTCAGGACGAGCGCGGGCATGAAGAAGCTGGTGCCCAGCGTCTGGTCCAGCAGCATCATGATCGCGCTGACGAACAGCGCCGGAAAGGCGAACAGCGCCAGCAGCGTGGCCGTGAAGATGCCCCAAACCGTCAGCGGCAGCCGCATCAGTGTCATGCCCCGCGTGCGCGCCTGCAATACCGTCACGACATAGTTCAATCCGCCCATCGTGAAGCCGATGATGAAGATGGCCAGCGAGATGAGCGTCAGAATGATTCCCCAGTTTGACCCCGGGGTGCCCGGCAGAATGGCCGCCGGCGGGTACAACGTCCAGCCGGAACCGGTCGCCCCGCCGGGAACGAAGAAACTCGCCATCAGGACCAGCACGGCCAGCAGAAACATCCAGTAGCTGAGCATGTTCATGATCGGGAAGACCATGTCGCGGGCGCCGACCATCAGCGGGATCAGGTAGTTGCCGAATCCGCCCAGGAACAGCGCCGTGAGCAGATAGACCACCATGATCAATCCGTGCATCGAGACGAATTGCAGGTAGTTGCTCGGCGTGATGAATGAAAACGCGTGCGGAAAACCGAGCTGCAGCCGTATCAGGTCCGACAACACCAGACCCACCAGGCCGACGGCCAGCGCGGTGACCCCGTACTGGATGCCGATCCACTTGGCGTCCTGGCTGAAGACGTATTTCCCGACGAACGTGTGGGGGTGGTGAAGCTCGCTCGACACGTCCTCGACTTCGGCCGGTGGTGCATAGGCCGACTCGTCATGCGTGACCGCAACCATGATGTTTCCTATCGGAGGGAATTGACGTATCCGGCCAGGTCGGCTGCAGCATGCTCAGCGGTCAGCATCTGGGCCATCGACGACATCTGCGGGCCATACGGGTCTTTCGGATTGCGCCCGCGCACGCCGTGCCTGAAATTATCCAGCTGACTGGCAAGGTACCAGTCACTCATGCCCGCAAGCCGCGGGGCATTGGTGGACAGTATGCCGCGCCCCTCTTCGCCATGACAGGTCGAGCAGTTGCTGTACAGCGATCGGCCGTTGTCGAGGTTCGCCGTCAACGTGCTCGGGGCGGGCTGGTCGGGCAGCGTCTTGATGTACGCGACGACGTTGGCGATCGCGTCGTCGTCCGGCAGTGTGGCAGCCATCGGCGCCATGGTTCGGCCGTTGATATCGTGTTCGTCGGTGCCGCGCGCGCCGCTCTTGAAATTCTTCAACTGGCGGACCAGGTACCAGTCGGCCTGGCCGCTCAACTTCGGCGCATGCAGCGCGGGATTGCCTTCGGCCTGCTGGCCGTGACAGGCGGAACACACGGCGAACAGGCTCGCGCCCGCCGCGGCGTCCCCCACCGGATGCGCCGATGCTTGGGCAAACGTCGGATAGCTGCTCAACCAGGCCTGGAACGCGGCCTCGTCCTCGACCACGATCAGGCCGTGCATCGTGAAGTGCGCGATGCCGCACAGCTCCTGGCAATTGAGGTCGAAGGTTCCGGCAATGGTCGGAGTGAACCAGTAGCGCGTGACCAGGCCGGGCACCAGATCCATCTTGATCCGGAACTGTGGCACCGAGAAATCGTGCAGTACATCGAGCGAGCGCAGCATCATCTGGCGTGGAACCCCGACCGGCAAGTGCAGCTCGGAGCTCGCCACCAGGATGTCGTCTTGTCCCTTGGGATCGTTCGGATCGATGCCGAACGGATTCGAATCGCTGACGAAGCGCGGATCGGTGGCTCCCAGCACGCCGTCCTTGCCCGGGAAACGGAACATCCAGTTCCACTGGCGGCCCAGCGCTTCGACCACCTGAGCGTCCTTCGGGAAGTCGACGATCTTGGCCCACGCGAACAGGCCTGGCGCCAGCAGCGCGGCGACCCCGACCCCCGTCAATATCGACAGCCAGGTCTCGAGTTTCTTGCTCTCCGGCTCGTAGGCCGCCTGCGACCCATCGCGATGTCGAAAGCGCGCCACACAATACGCGAGGAACAGACTGACAACGACGAAGACAAGGCCCGTGACGACGATCGTCGTGCGGGTGATGTGATCGACCATGCTCCAGTTGGACGCGAGCGGCGTGTAGTACCACGGGCTCAGGAAATGAAACAGCACCGAGCCGAGCAAGAGGATGATCAGCACGATGGCTAACGCCATGATGGCTGCCTCCCAAGCAGATCTTCGATTGCGCCGAACGTCACTCGCGATCCTCCCTCGGTCGGAATTGGGTCTTTTTCGGTCGCGAGACTCTACCCGCTGCGCGTTATCCGGGTCAAGCCGAGACGGGACCGCGGTCGAGCATCTCTTTGCCTCTCCGGGCGCGGTGTTCTCACGCCTTCAGCATTGCGTCAACGATCGCAGCGCCCAGCAGCAGCGCAAGGTAGGCAAGCGACGCGTGGAAGTTGGCGATCGCCGCGCGCTGGCTCGGCGCCCGCGCAAGCTGCGTGCTCTTCGCCAGCAGGTAGGCGCCGGCGCCGATCGCCGTGATCAGATACAGGCGACCCATACCGAAAAGAGCCGGGGCCAGCGACGCGGCGACCAGCAGCGCGGAGCCGGCCAGAACGGCGCGCGCCGCGCGCGCATTGCCGACCACGACCGGCAGCATCGGCACTTTCGCCGCGGCGTAATCGTCGTGATATGCGATCGCCAGGCTCCAGAAATGCGGCGGGGTCCACAGGAAGAGCACGATCGCGAACGTCAGCGGCAAGGGCTCGAGCGTGTGCGGCGAAACCGCGGCCGCACCGGCGAGCACGGCAAAGCTGCCGGCAAGGCCGCCGATCACGATGTTCCACCAGGTACGCCGCTTCAGCCAGATCGTGTAGACGACGGCGTACGTGAAGGCACCGAGGAACGTATAGATGGCGGTCGTCGCATTGAGCGCCACCGCGGCGAGCCCGACACCGGCTGCGCCGGTTGCCGCGATCGCGACGTGCCAGGGGGGGCCAGCCGCAAGCTGGCCGGTCACGAAGGGGCGATTGCGCGTGCGCCGCATCCGCGCGTCGAGCTTGCGCTCCGCGATCTGGTTGAAAGCGCCCGCGGCGGCCGAAGCCATCGTGACGGCCAGCCCCAACGCACACACCTGCCAGGTCGACAGCGATCGCCCGGATGCGACCGCCAGTCCCGTGATCGCCGTAAATCCGATCACCAGACCGATCCGCAGCTTGAACAGCTCAAAGATCAGGCGCAGGTTCAGGGCGCGCGCAGGCCGCAACAGAACCGATGTCTGATCGCCTTGCGGCATGTCCGCCTCTCCCCAGGCTCGATCCTGTAGACCGGGCCGACCCCGCGGCGACAACGGCCCGCGTCGGTGTCGACTCCTTGTCCGGATCAGCCGCGAGCCGCGATTAATATATACCAGCTTGGACGCGGCGCCGACCGCGCGATATATTTCATCGCAACGCGGCTGTCGCTTTTTTGTGAAAGCCGACATGCGGCGCAGCCGCTCGTTCGGGCGGCGCCGATCAGTAAGTCCGCATCGACGGGTTGGCGGCCGTCACCTTGATGCACCTATGAGTTCCGGTCGGCGTCTGCCGCTTGTCGACGATCTTGATGCACACGGTGCGATCGCCGAGCGAGAGTTGCCCAGCGCGAAGCTGCCTTTGGATCAATCAGTAGCCCATCGGCGGTATGTTGCCCGCTTCGACGCACTTTTCGAGGCCAACGGGCGTGTTTCCCTTGTCGACGACGCGGACGCACAGCCAATGTTTACCGATCGCAAGCTTGTCGACGGGGTAGCTGCCCTTCAATTGGCGCAACACCGCAACCTCGTCGCCATCCACGTAGACGTGCACGTGGTCGCCTTTCGACGGTCCCGGTGCCACATCGAAGACGATCTTGGTGCTGGTGCCGGAGAGTTTCGACTTATCTGCCGGAGAGCTGATCGTCACGGTCCCCTCGTCTGACCGCGCAACTGCGGTCAGGGCGAGCGCCACGATGACGGCGACAGACTTCAAACCATTCATGATCGACTCCCTACGGGATCGGTCGCGCGAATATAACCAATTTCGAATCGTCAAGCGCTGACCGCACTCGGGGGTGCTTCCCGCAACGCGCGCCGCAGGATCTTGCCGACGGCGGACTTGGGAAGATCGGAGCGGAATTCGATGAACTTCGGACGCTTGTAACCCGTCAGGTTCTCATGGCAATACTCGACCAGGTCCTGCTCCGTCAGCGCCGGATCGGCCCGGACCACGAAAAGCTTCACGGCTTCGCCCGAGTGCTCGTCGGGCACGCCGATCACCGCGCACTCCCGCACCCCGGGATGAGAGGCCACGACGTCCTCGACCTCGTTGGGGTACACCTTGAATCCGGACACCAGGATCATGTCCTTCTTGCGATCCACGATTCGGATATAGCCCTGCTCGTCCATCAAGCCGATGTCGCCGCTGCGAAAAAACCCGTCGGCCGTCATCACGCGCGCCGTTTCGTCGGGTCTGAGCCAGTAGCCATCCATCACCTGTGGCCCGCGAATCGAGATTTCGCCGGCGACGCCGACCGGCAGCCGGTTGCCGTCTTCGTCGAGGATCGCGATGTCGGTCGACGGCAGCGGTAGCCCGATGCTGCCGGTGAACCGATCGGACTGCACCGGATTGGCGGTGGCGCCCGGCGACGTCTCGGACAAGCCGTAGGCCTCGCAGATCGTGCGGCCCGTACATTCGAACCAGCGTTTGGCGACCGCACTTTGCACCGCCATGCCGCCCCCGACGCAGATCCGCAGCGAGGAAAAATCCAGCGCCCGAAAACCCTGGTCGTTGGCCAGTGCGTTGAACAGCGTATTGACGGCCGGGAAGCAATGCACGCGATGGCGGCGCATCTCGCGTACCAGCGCCGGGATGTCGCGCGGGTTGGGGATCAGCACGCTTTTTCCACCGCGCCGGATCGACAGCAGTGCGCAGCCGGTCAGCGCGAAGATATGGTAAAGGGGCAGGGCGGCCAGCGTGGTGAACTGATCGCCGGCCGGCAACTCGTTCAGCGCCGGCCCATACCAGGCTTCGACCTGCAGCACGTTCGCGAACAGGTTGCGGTGGAGCAGCGTAGCGGCCTTGGCTACGCCGGTGGTGCCTCCCGTGTACTGCAGGCAGGCGACATCGCCGCGTTCGATCGGAACCGGCGCAGCCGGCGAGCGCGCCCCCTGGCGCAAGGCCTCGCGAAACGCGACGGCGCCCGGCAGCGAATAGGGGGGTACCAGCTTGCGCACGTGGCGAACGACAAAATTGACCAGCGCCCCGCGTGCCGGTCCGAGAAGGTCACCGAGCCGACAAACGCACACATGCTCGGTCGGAACGTGCCCGCGCACGGCCGCCACCGTGGCGGCGAAGTTCTCCAGCACGAAGATGGCCCGGGCGCCGGAGTCGGCCAGCTGGTGCTCGAGCTCGCGCGGCTTGTACAGAGGATTGACATTGACCACGACGCACCCCGCGCGCAGGATCCCCGCCATCACGACCGGGTACTGCAGTACGTTGGGCAGCATGATGGCGACGCGATCTCCGCGTGCCAGCCCGCGCGACTGGAGCCAGCCCGCGACGGCGCTCGACAGCGAATCGAGCTGCTGATACGTCAGGTCGGCGCCCATGCAGGCGAAGGCGACCTTGCGTCCGTGCCGAGCGAACGCATCCTGCAGCAGCTGCGCGAGCGTGCCGATCTCGCTATCGTCGATCGTGGGGGCAACGCCAGCCGGATAGCTCTTCAGCCAGAAGCGGTCGACGCTATCCATGCTCTCAGCATCATCACTCATCGAGATGATACCTGTTTGGACAAGTCGCCCAGTTCGAGATCGCGGCGGTCCTTGCGCAGTGCCGCAATCCGCCTGACATCCCGGAAGAAAGCCGCCATGTCGGGCCCGGTGCGGCGCATCAGCGACTCGAACGCGGGGACCTGGTCGTAATACGCGCCGATCGCCGCCAGGTGCGCATTGTTCAGCGGCTGCGAGAAGAACCGGTCGTATCCATTGAAGCCGCCCCAAGGGCCGTCGCGCAGTGCGCGGTAACGGTCCTGCAGCTCGGCGAACAGGGCCCGCTTGCGGCCGCGCTTGTCCGGATCCGCTAACGCACCGGCATAGACCTCGTTCAAGGCATCGCGCGTCCCGGTCACGAGTCGCAGGAACTGCGCGCGCCGCTGCTCGATTGCCTGCCACTCGGTTCGAAGCGGATCGGAGCCCCGCGCTTGCAGCCAGCGCCGCACGCCTTCGCGCTCAACCGCGGTCGCGAACGACTCATTGAACACGGTGTCGTCGCGGACGTAAACGACCTGGTGAGCCAGCTCGTGAAAGATCAGACGGGCCAGTTCCGGCTCGGGCAGGTTGATAAAGGTGTTGAGCAGCGGATCGGCGAACCAGCCGAGCGTCGAGTAGGCCTGAACCGGGCCGACGCTGACATCGTATCCCTGTGCAATCAGTTCGGTCCCCAGCTGATCGGCGGCCGTGCGATCGAAGTATCCGCGGTAGGAAGCGCAACCGAAGAACGGGTAGCACCAGGTCTTCAAACGGGTCGAAAGCTCCGGCGTGGCGAACACGTTCCATACGACTGCCGGGCGCTTCAGATCGGCGTAGAGCGTGTAGCTTCGGTTGGCGGGCTCGGCCAGCTCCCGTGACGCGAACTCGCGGATCTGGCGCGCCAGCCGCAGTCGCTGCTTGAGCTGATCGGACGCCTCGGGATCGTCGAGCCAGTCATCGATCGGACGGGCCGCCGAAACAACGCCCCATTGGCCGCGCGCGGCCTGCATGTAATAGCCGAGCGAGGTGCAGCCGGCCATCGTCAGCGTAACCGTAACGACTGCCGCCGGTCCGAGCCAGGCGCGCCGCCGGATTCGGCCGCGCATCCTCGCGCTTACCCTTGCGCCTTCTGGACAGGGTCTGCCGGGCGCACCTGGACCAGGCAGTCGTAAAAGGCGGCCGCCCGACCCAGATCGGTTAGACGCTGATGGGTCAGTTCGTTAGCGTTGCGACCGTCCGACGTGAGCTTGCGCCACCAGATCGACAGCGCGACCACGACCCCGGCTCGAGCGCGATCGGTCACGCGCGCCTTCAGTTCCAGGCTGCCGCGGTCGTTGAACACGGTGACCCGGTCACCATCGCAAATGCTCCGCTCAGCCGCGTCGCGAGGATGGATTTCCAGGCGCGGCTCGCCCTCGGCATCGCGCAAGCTGCGCACGTTGACGAAGGTCGAATTCAGATAGTTCCGAGCGGGTGGGGAAATCATCGCCAGAGGAAAGCGCCGCGCCAACTCGGGTGCGCTGCTCGGACTCTCGTAGGGCGCAACGTAGTCGGGCAGCGGTTCGAGGCCCTGCGCGGCCAATCGCTCCGAGTAGAACTCGCAGCGGCCGCTCGGGGTCGGGAAATGCCCGCTGGCGAACGGCGCGTAAGGGGTCGGAACGTTCAGGCGCCACCAGCCGCGCTCCCGCACCGTGTTCCAGTCGTAGCCCGCCGTCGTCGCGCGTCCGGTGAAGGCCTGCGCGGCGATCTGCTCGTCGGTTTCCCGGAAGCAGGCCTCGGAGAAGCCCATTTGCGCCGCCAGCCGCCGGAAGATCTCGCTGTTCGGAAGCGCTTCGCCCAGCGGCTCGATGGCCGGGTTGTTGGCCACCACGTACAGGTGCCCATAGGAGCGGTGCACATCAAGATGTTCCAGTTGCGTGGTGGCCGGCAGCACGTAGTCGGCATAGTCGGCCGTGTCGGTCAGGAAGTGCTCCAGTACCACGGTGAACAGGTCCTCGCGCGCAAATCCACGCACCACGCTGTCCGAGTGCGGCGCCACTGCAACCGGGTTGCTGTTATAGACGACGATCGCCTCGATCGGCGGATCGGCCTCCGCCAGCGCTCGGCCGATTTCACTCATATTGATCGTGCGGGGAGCGCGACCGGCCAGCAGGTCTGGCCGAACCAGCGCGGGCTCGTCGACTTCGAACGCGCCGCTGGACGACAGCAGAAGGCCTCCGGCCGCGTCGCGCCAGTGCCCGGCCAACGCCGGCAGACAGGCGATCGCACGCACCGCGTTGCCGCCGCCGTGCGCCCGCTGCATGCCGTAGTTCAGGCGGATCAGCGCCGGCCGGGTGTGCCAGTAGTCGTGCGCGAGTTGCTCGACTTCGGAGGCCTGGATAGAACAGATCGTCGCCACGCGATCCGGCGCGAACTGACGCGCACGCTGCGCCAGGGCGTCGAACCCGAGCGTGTGCTGTTCGATGAAGTCGCGGTCCAGCCAGCCTTCACGCACCAGGACGTGGATCAGGCCCAGTGCCAGCGCGCCGTCGGTCCCGGGCATCGGTGCAATGTGTTGATGGCACTTTTCCGCGGTCAACGAACGGTAAGGATCGATTGCGATCAGACGGGCCCCGTTGCGCTTGGCCTGCTGGGCCCGGCTCCACCCGTGCAGGTTCGAGGTCACCGAATTGGCGCCCCAGAAAACGATCAGCCGACTGTTCTGGATCTGCTCGAGGTCGGTGCCCAGGCGCGCGCCCAGCGTGTAGGTCAGGGCCTCGGAACCGGCCGACGCGCAGATCGTGCGGTCGAGCCGGCTCGCGCCCAGCCGGTTGAACAGCCGCTGCGCCATCGCCTCGCCCTGCACCAGCCCCATCGTGCCGGCATAGCTGTACGGCACGATCCGCTCGGGATCGCGCGCCGCGATGCGGCCAAGCCGGCTCGCGATGTCGTCGAGCGCCCGCTGCCACGTGGTGCGCTCGAAGCGGCCCGAGCCTTTCGGTCCGACACGCTTTAGCGGGGTCAGAACCCGGTCCGGGTGATAGGTGCGCTCCAGATAGCGCGCCACCTTGGTGCACAAGCTGCCGTCGGTGGTCGGATGCTCCGGATCGCCCTCAATCGCCACCGCAACGCGTCGCCCGCCGGCGCCGCAGTCGCGCCGTACCGTGACCAGCATCGCGCACGTATCGGGGCAGTCGTGCGGGCAGGCCGCCCGTACGACCGTGGCGATGGACGATTGATCGCGGTCCGTCTCATTCTCCATGCTTGGTCTCAAACATCACGCCGATCTTCTTCAGCAGCGGCGTGGGCAATTCTCCCCCGGCGCACACGATCACCGCGTCGTTGCGGATGTCGACCGACTTGTCTTCCAGCTTGAGCGTCACCAGATCGGGCTTGATTTTGGTCGGGCTCGACTTGAGCATTACCCTCAAGCGCCCTGTCTCTTCGGCCGCCTTGAGCGCGGTGCGGTTCTTTTCCTTCACGCGACTGAACGCCTCGCTACGGTACGACAGCGTGACCTTCGAGCCCTTCTGCTCGGCGATCGCGACGGCCGCTTCCAGCGCGCTGTCGCCGCCGCCAACGACCAGCACGCGCTGGCCCTTGTACTGCTCCGGATCGATCAGACGGTATACGACTTTCGAGGTTTCCTCGCCGGGGACGTTCAACTTGCGCGGCGTTCCCCGCCGGCCGATCGCCAGCAGCACGACGCAGGCCGGGTACGAGCCCCTCTGCGTCTTGACGGTGAATCCGCCCTCGATCCGCTGGATCTCTTCCATCCGCTCGCGGAAGTCGATCTTCAGGCCGGTTTTCTTGACCACCGCATTCCAGAACTCGAGCAGCTTTTCCTTGCTGATTTCGGTCATCTTGACTTTGCCGATGAGCGGCAGCTTCACCGGCGCCGTCATCGCGATCTTGTTGCGCGGGTAGTGGAATACTGCGCCGCCCAGGGACTCCTCCTGCTCGATCAACTTGTACTTGAGTTTGTACTGGATCGCGCCGAGGCCGGCCGCGATCCCCGCCGGACCGGCCCCGATGATCACCACATCGTATTCCAGGGTGCCGGGCTTGAGCACGGCGCGGATCGCGTCAATCGCCTGGCGCCCCTGCTCGGCGCATTTGCGGATCAGGCCCATGCCGCCCAGTTCGCCCGCGATGTACACGCCCGGCACGTTGGATTCGAAATTGGGCTTGACTTGCGGGATATCGATACCGCGCTTTTCGGTGCCGAACACGAGCTTGATCGCGTCGACCGGGCACGCCGGCAGGCACGCTCCGTGGCCGATGCAGTGGGCGGCATTGATCAGTTCGGCCTTGTTGTTGATGATGCCCAGCGCGTCCTCGGGGCAGGCTTTCACGCACGACGACGATCCGATGCACCGGGTCGAATCGATGATCGGGTGCAGGGATGGCGGCTCCATCAGTCCCTGCTCGATGGACGCCTTCAGCGCTTCCTGATGCTCCCTGTTGCGCTGGCGGAAGCGGCGCAGGTACAGCACGACCGCCCAAACGGCCGGTATGGCGTAGATCAACCAGCTGAGCAAGGTCTTCATTCAGATTCGGCCTGTTCGACGGCGCCAAAACGAGGCCCGCTCGGATGCCCGGGCGTGCCGCGGGCGCGCCCACCCGCTGACCGCTTGCGGCGCTGATTTCGGCACCCGAAAAACGCAGTATGCCCCCACCGGTCGGCTGAAGCCCTGAAAAGCCTTAAGAGGGCGGCCGGCGACCGTGCACCGGCAAAGAGCCCTTACGCCGGCTAAGGAAACCCGGGTGTATGTGCACACATTCTAGCGGACGTTTCGCCGTTCCGAGCGAGTCCTTAAGGACGACTGGACCTGCCGCCATCCCCCGGGTAATTTCCGCTAACGGCGAGCGGACTGGGCCAGGGGAGGCCAGTTTGCATTAGCCGGAGCCGGGCGGGAAAGGAAGAGCGGCGCGCCGCGAATTTCGGCGTTGACGTCGCGCTCGAATGTTGTCAACTTCCGGGAATTGCGGCCCTGAAAGCCTGAAAGTCCAGGGATCGGTCGTTGAAAGCCCGGTCAAAGTAGCTACGACGTAGCATACGACTTAGCATACGGACGGATATGAACGATATCGTTATAACGGCACCAAGGGTCAGGAAGTCAGCCCGCACTGCGAAGGCAGCGGCGCCGGCTCACGGCTCCGCGGCGCAGGCGGCGGCGCCGGGCGCTGCGCCCGCACAGCCGCGGGCGGCCGCGCCGGTAGCCGCGCCGGCCCAGGCCCCTGTGGCCGCACCGGAGCCGGTAACCGAGATTTCGGCGCACCTGCCGGACAAGGCGGAACAGGACGACCGCACGGGGCGCTTCCTGATCAGCTTCACGATGCTCGGGATCGTGGTGGCGTATCTGATCAGCCGGCGCGGCTATTACACGCCGGGCGACGATGTCGGCTACTACATGGGACTGGTGGGCGGCGTGATGATGCTGCTGCTGCTGACCTATCCGCTGCGCAAGTACCTGCATTCGTTCCGCAACTGGGGGCCGGTGCGCCACTGGTTTTCGATCCACATGTGGCTGGGTGTTATCGGGCCCGTGCTGGTGATCGCACACTCGACATTCGTTTTGAAGTCGACCAATGCAACGGTCGCGTTCATCTGCATGCTGCTGGTGGCGGCCAGCGGGATCGTCGGGCGCTTCATCTACGTGCGGGTCCATCGCGGCCTTCACGGGGAAAAGCTCAATTTCAGGGAACTGCAGGCCAAGGCGGGGTTCGAGACCGAAGAAATGCACTCCAAACTGCATTTCGTGCCGGAAGTGGAGAACCGCCTGACGCAGTTCCAGGCCTACGCACTGGCCGAGAATCTCGGTTTTGCCAAGTCCGCGTTGCGCCTTTTCACGCTGGGCACGCAGCGCCGGCTCGCCTACGCCATGTGCGCGTCCGAGCTCAGGCGCGTGATGCGCGAGCGGGCCGAGATCCGCCAGTGGGACCGGGACAAGCTGCGGCGCCGGCTGGGGCGCGCCACGCACCTGGTCGACGACTTCCTGCTGTCGGTGCAGCGGGTGTCCCAGTTCGACGTCTACGACCGGATGTTTCGACTGTGGCACGTGGCGCACGTGCCGCTGGTATATTTGCTTGTATTGGCCAGTATCGCGCACGTGGTCGCGGTCCACATGTACTGAGCGCGATGCCGCGGTGGCTCCGGGGGAGCGCCGCCGCGGTCGAGTGGTTCCCGTCGCCGGGTCGCGCCATCCCGCTTTCCCACCGACGTTCGATCGCCAGCGGTCGCCGCCGATCCGATCTGCCCGCATGCGTCGCAAAGCTTCGTTGCTGCAACCGCTGTTGGCCGCCGCGCTGACGGCTGTCGCGCTGCTGGCGGGCGCGCCGGCGCGCGCGGCGCTGCTCGAGGGCGTGCTGGAGCCGGGTGACCTGATCAAGGGGCACGCCGCGGCCGAGGCCGATTGCGAGAACTGCCACTCCCATTTCAGCAAGAAGCAGCAGGACGAGCTGTGCGTGAAGTGTCACACGCACGAGGACATCGGGCGCGACCTCGCGCAGAAGAAGGGCTACCACGGGAAAATGAAGCACCAGGCGTGCGCCGTCTGCCACGCCGACCACAAAGGGCGCAAGGCCAACATCATTCCGCTGGACGAGAAGAAATTCGACCACGATGTGACCAACTTCAAGCTGGAGGACAAGCACAAGGACGTCAAGTGCGAGAAGTGCCACCTGCCCAAGTTCAAGTGGCATCGCGAGGCGCCGGCGGACTGCTACGGCTGTCACAAGAAGGACGACAAGCACAAGGGCGCGGTGGGTGAGAAGTGCGAGCAGTGCCACAACGCCAAGTCATGGAAGGAGAAGGACGTCTTCTTCGACCATGACAAGACGAAGTTCCCGCTGAAGAATGCACACGCCGATCCGAAGGTCTTGTGCGAGGACTGCCACCCGAAGGATCACTACAAGAACACGCCGATCGCCTGCACCGCCTGCCACAAGCAGGACGACGAGAAGAAGGGACACCGGGGCAGGTTCGGCCAGAAGTGCGAGCCCTGCCACACCGACAAGGACTGGAAGACGCTCAAGTTCGACCACGATCGCGATACCAAGTACCCGCTGCGCGGCAAGCACGCAGACGCCAAGAAGGTCAGATGCGAGGACTGCCACACCGGCATCGACCTGTACCAGGACAAGACGAAGACGACCTGCATCGGCTGCCACCAGAAGGACGACAAGCACCGGGGCGTCGAAGGCGACAAGTGCGAGAACTGTCACACCGAGAAGGACTGGAAGGACACGCCGCAGTTCGACCACAACAAGACGAAGTTCCCGCTGAAGGGCGGGCACGCCGACCCGAAGGTCAAGTGCGACGACTGCCACAAGACCAAGATCTATACGGATACGCCGCTGGACTGCTGGTCATGCCACAAGAAGGACGACGACGAAAAGGGCCACCGCGGCAGGTTCGGCAAGAAATGCGAGGACTGCCACAGCGAGAAGGACTGGAAGACGATCAAGTTCGACCATGATCGTGACACCAAGTACCCGTTGCGCGGTAAGCACAAGGACACCAAGTGCCACGACTGCCACACCGGCGTCGACTTGTACAAGGACAAGACGAAGACGACCTGCATCGGCTGCCACCAGAAGGACGACAAGCACCGGGGCGTCGAGGGTAACCTGTGCGAGCAATGCCATCTGGAGACCGACTGGAAGACGACCAAGGACAGGTTCGACCACGGCCTGACGCGTTTTCCGCTGCTGGGCAAGCACGCGGACGCCAAGAAGATCAAGTGCGAGGACTGCCACAAGTCCCAGGCCTATGCATCCGCGCCGAGGGACTGCTGGTCGTGCCACGAGAAGGACGACAAGAAATCGCACAAGCGGCGCCTGGGCAAGCTGTGCGAGCCCTGCCACAACGCGGTGGACTGGAAGCGGTGGGATTGGGATCACGACACGAAGACCCGCTTCAAGCTCGACGGCGCGCACAAGAAGCTGAACTGCTACGACTGCCACAGCAAGCCGGTCGACGATGCGAAGCTGCCGATGGCTTGCGTGGCCTGCCACAATGCGGACGACGTCCACGCCGGCAGCTTCGGCAAGCAGTGCGAGCGCTGCCACATCACCAAGGACTGGAAAAC
>WNFR01012685.1_pt1 | contig 17936 bp, 13 predicted proteins | sample 5400221 | NCBI WGS metagenome assembly WNFR01 (sample SAMN13153357, study PRJNA577476) | soil metagenome | isolation source: 40 cm soil under Madrone tree | place: USA:California | collected 2016-06-14
GCTTCGTTGGCTCGGCCTGGATTGGGATGAGGGGCCGGATATCGGTGGTCCCTCCGCTCCCTACTCGCAGGCGGAGCGCGGCGAATTCTATCGGACCTTGTTCGCGCAACTGGAGATGAACGATCAGGCGTACCCATGCTACTGCACGGCGGAAGAGCTGGAACTGTCGCGCAAGCTGCAACTCATGTCGGGCAAACCGCCGCGCTACGCGGGGACCTGCAGGCATCTGACGTCGGAGCAGCGCGCCGGGCGGGAGGCGAGGGGTCTTGGAGCCGCGCTGCGATTTGCGGTGCCCGCAGATCGGGTCATAGAGTTCACCGACGCCGTGCACGGGCCGAAGCGGTACGCATCGAGCGACATAGGCGACTTCATCATTCGGCGCGACGACGGCACGTCGGCATTCTTCTTTTGCAACGCCGTCGATGACTCGGTCATGGGAGTCACTCAGGTGTTGCGCGGCGATGATCACCTCACGAATACGCCGCGCCAGCTGTTGCTCCTGGACGCGTTGGGCATGCGTCGCCCCGGCTATGGCCATGTTGGATTGCTGGTGGGGGCGGATGGCGCGCCGCTGTCCAAACGGCATGGCAGCACCAGTGCCCAGGAGTTTCGCGAACGCGGATTCCTGCCCGCCGCCATCCTCAACCATTTGTTCCGTCTGGGGCATACCAGCGATATCGAAGGCTGGCTGCCGGTGAGCGACATGCCCGCTCATTTCCGTCCGGAACATCTCGGACGCGCCCCGGCGCGTTTCGACGAGATCCAATTGGCGCATTGGCAAAAGGAGGCAGTGGAGAGGATGTCGGCCGCGCAAATCGGCGCCTGGCTGGGGTCGGGGGACTCGGCTGAGTTCGTCGAGTGGGTGCGTCACAATGTGGTGCTGCCCGCCGACGCCGCACCCTGGCGGACGGTGGTGCGCGGCGACCTGCCGCCGTTGGGGCAGGACGAACAGCAGGTCATTGCGGCGGCCGGACCGGAATTTTTCAGCGCCGCCGCCGAAGCGTTCGACCAATCGTCGTCGGACCTCAAACAACTCACCAAAATCCTGAAGGAACGCACGGGGCGCAAGGGCGCGGATCTCTACATGCCGCTCAGAGTCGCCTTGACCGGTCAAGCACACGGTCCGGAACTGGGTTCCCTGCTCAAGCTCATGTCGCCGGAGACGGCACGCCGCCGCCTCGAGTCCCATGCTCAAAATTCATAATTCGCTGACCGGCGAGAAAGAGGAATTCAAGCCCCTGCGTTCCAACGAAGTCCGCATGTACGTGTGCGGAATGACGAACTACGACTACATCCACGTCGGGCATGCGCGCATGCTGACGGTGTTCGATCTCATCCAGCGCTACCTGCGCTCGTCGGGCTACGCGGTCACCTATGTGCGCAATATCACCGACATCGACGACAAGATCATCGAGCGCGCCGCCGCCAACGGTGAAAATTGGGCCGAACTGGCGGGGCGTTTCACTGCGGCGATGCATGAAGATTGCGCGACTCTCGGGCTGCAGGCGCCCGATCTCGAGCCGCGGGCCTCGGAGTACATCGGACCCATCATCGCGATGACGCAGACGTTGATCGACAAGGGTTACGCCTATGTCGCCGGCAACGGCGATGTCATGTACTCGGTGCGCAAGTTTCCGGGGTACGGCCGGCTGTCCGGCAAGAGAATCGACGACTTGCGCGCCGGCTCGCGCGTACAGGTGGATGAAGCCAAGCTCGACCCCTTGGATTTCGTGCTCTGGAAACACGCAAAGCCGGGTGAGCCTTCGTGGGTCTCTCCCTGGGGGGGCGGCCGCCCCGGGTGGCACATCGAATGCTCCGCCATGTCGACGAGCCTGCTCGGCAGCTATTTCGATTTGCACGGCGGCGGCGAGGATCTGAAGTTTCCGCACCATGAGAACGAGATCGCGCAATCCTGCGCCGCCTGCGATACGCCGTTCGTTCACGTGTGGATGCACAACGGATTCGTACGCGTGAACGACGAGAAGATGTCCAAATCGCTGGGCAATTTCTTCACCGTGCGCGAGGTATTGAAGACGCTGCGCGATCCGGAGGTACTGCGGTTCTTTCTCTTGAACAGCCACTATCGGGGGCCCATCAACTATTCATCGGCGCAGCTCGCGCAGGCGGACGAGACATTGCTGGGCCTCTACCGCGCCCTCAAGGACGCCGGCGGATCGGGGCCCCCCCCCGATGCGGAGTGGTTCGCCGGATTTCGCGCCGCCATGGACGACGATTTCAACACGCCCGAGGCGCTTGCGGTCATGCAGGGCGTGGCGCGGGAGCTCAATCAGGCGAAAGCCGCCGGGAGCACGGCGAAGACGGCGCCGGCGGCGGCGACATTGCGTGCCATGGGTGCGGTGCTCGGTGTGCTGCAGCAGGATCCGGATACGTATTTGAAGCGCAGCGTGGGCGACAAGCTGATATCCGATCCGGACGTCGAAGCGCTGCTTGCGGCGCGGCGGGCGGCGCGGGCCGCCAAGGATTTCGCCGAATCCGATCGCATTCGTGAGCAATTGACCGCGGCCGGCATCGTGCTGGAAGACAAGGCGGGGGGGGCCACGCAATGGCGGCGGGCTTAGCTTAGGCGCGCCATCCGGCGAGTCGCACAGGCGAGTCCCCGCCAGGCGGGTCGCCATAGGGCGGGCCCCACGGGCGGGCCTCGAGACGGGATCAAGAACGGCGCGTCGTCAATATTCCCACGGCAAGACCCACGACCGCCGCAATTCCGATCACCTGCCAGGGATTGTCGCGCACGAAGGTGTCGGTGTGCAGGCCGACTTCTTCGGCCTGGGTGCGGATTCGAGACGCGGTGTCGGATACCGCGCTCTTGGCAGCCATCAGCGCGAGCTTGACCTTGGCGCGGACCCTTGCGATTTCCGGCGATTCGATATCCTTCAGGGCGTTCGTCAAATCCTCGACGCTGTCCAGAAAATTATTGACTTGGCCGTTGGCGAAGTCGCCGACTTTACGGGCCGCCGGCGAAGGGGGTACGGACTCCATTTCCACTCCTCGTTTGAATGATTGGCGCCCCAGAAGCGGCGACCGATGTTCGTCGCGAAAGTGTCCGCGCGTCGGGGCGGCTTTGCAGTCGGAAGCCGTCGTCGCCCCCTGTAGGACATAGCTCACGCCCTCGGGCGTGCCGGTTTCTGCGATACTCCCTTGGTGAAGACGCTCCTGATCGTGTACCACTCGATGACAGGCGGGACTTTGCAGATGGCACGGGCGGCCGCCGCCGGCGCCCGCAGCGAGCCTGCGTTGCAGGTGTCGCTGCTGCGCGCCGAGGACGCGCAGGCGGGGGACGTGCTCGATGCCGGCGGCTATATCTTTGCCACTCCGGAGAATCTGGCGGCGATGTCCGGGAAGATGAAGGATTTCTTCGATCGCACTTATTATGCCGCGCTCGATCAGCTCAACGGCAGGCCGTACGCGACGCTGATCTGCGCAGGCAGCGACGCTCCGGGATCGCGCTGGGAATATTCTGATCGCGGGTGGGGCCTCAGGGCGGCGGGGTTGGGGTCCCCTCGGCCGCGGTCGGGGGCAACGCCGGAGCGAGCGCGCGTGCGCGGGTCAAATCGCCGGGCGGGGCCGGAAGCTGCTGCATCTCCAGGATCGTCGGGTTGACCACCGAGGGGTTGTCGCGCAGCTTCACGTACAGCGGGCCGGCGGTCGGATGCGGAACCGGCAGCGCGGACCCCAGGAACCCGTCGGGAACCAGCACCGGATGGGTGAATCCCGGATCGTTGGATACGGAGTCGACGAGAAACAGATTGGTTCCCGAGAGTTTGCATGCCAGCTCCGGCGTTGCCGGGCACGTGAGGTCTTTCAGCACGGGCAGACGCACCAGGGTGCCCAGCGGTTGCCAATCTCCGGCGATTCCCTTGGCAACCACCACTCGAAACTGCAGAGGTCCGAAAGCGGACGTGCCGAATGCTTTGGCGGGATTGAGCGTGGCCACGGCCACCTGAGCGCTCTCGAGAGTGATGCCGCCGTTGACGAAGTTCAGCACCGTCGCGGACGACTCGTCGCCGGCGGCGACTTCTATGGTTTCGTCGCGCGCGAACACCGCCGGCCACTGGGTGCGTACGGCGAAGGTGAGAGTCGCATCGGGCGGTAGTTCACCTTGGTCGGACAGTTGAATGTTGCTGTCCTTGCTCGAGGATGAGGGTTGTACGCTCTTGCCGATCAGTATCGCCCGGGGACGCGGCGCATCGACGGTGGCGATCACGGCCATCGTGCGCCCATCTTTCAGCGTAACTTTCGCGGCCATGCCGCGTTCTTGCTTGAGGCTTGCCGCCGCCTGTGCGTCCTCTGCCGCCATCGTCAGTTCATCGCCCCCGTTGCGGGTGGACAGCTCGCCCGGCACGAAGGCAACGTTTCGGATCGACAGGCGCGCGACCTCATCCAGGCGAGTGCCAATCAGCACCCCTTGCGCATCGCCGGCATGCACGGCGAAGCCGTCGAAACGGCCTGCCTCGGCAAAGGTCTGTATCGAGATCGGTTGCGGTTGACTGACGCCGTACTGAGTCACCAACAGAGTCATGGCACCGGGTGTTGCCTCCTGAAGCGGCAGCTTCACCTCCAGTTCATCGGGCTTGACCGCCTTCCAGTCGGCCTTCAGCTCCTTGCCTGCGGGGTCCCTCAGCATGATGCCGTCGACACAGCTGACGCTGTCGGCCTGCAGGTGGACCGTGTCCTGACGGCCGACCACCAGCGCATCTTCGTCGCCGGCGGCGAGATCCCAGGACTTCGCGTGCGCATTCATCAACAGGAAGCTCGGACCGCGGTAGCGATCGAAGCCCCAATAGGCCTGCAGCGTCGCATGCACGCTGTCGCCCAGGTCGGCGGAATGCAGCGCAGCGGTGTCGGCGACGTAGCCGCCCTGCACGGCATCGGCATCGGCCGGCAGGTCGATGCTCCTTCCGTCCTTTCCCGCCAGGCTCAGCGTCGCGTCATGCGCATAACCGGTTGAAAACACCAAAGGCGCGCCGTCGACGGGCAACACCAGAGCGGTTCTGCCGGCGCAGTAAATCTCTTTGGGATTCACCGCATGCAATGGAGGCAGCTGGGGCGTTTCCACCGCCGGCAGCGCCGTAACCAACACCGATTGCGGGCTGTGAAAGGAAGGTGCCGCGTTCAGCGTCAGCGCGAGTTTGTCGCCATGCAGCGAAGCCAAAGCAGGAACATATTGATAGCGCGCGGTACGGAAGGAGTCGAAGATGCGCGCAATGTCCAGGACCGAGGCGATGTAGGGACTGTAATAGCCATAACTCAATTGCGGGGTGTAGCTCGCCTCCATCGCCAGGTCGGCACCCGGACCCGATGTCAGCGCCTCGACGATCGATGTGCTGTGCCCATCATTCAAGATGAGCGACTCCTGGCCCTGCGTCAGGCAGGGCGCCTGCAGCTGGGGAAGCTTGTCGAGACATTTCTCGTCGACCTTGATCGCCAGGCTCCGGGCCAGCAGTGGGGCTGCTCCGATCAGCGTGGACGGATCGGACTCGTTGAGCGCGCGGATCGCGGAGAGATACCGTTCCAGGCGAGAGCGATCGAGCGCCGCCTGGTTGAGATCCTGCGACGTGCGCACGAATGCACCGGGACGCCCCCGCACCGTACTCACCAGGGTTCTGAAATCGCCGCCCGTTTCCGGCGCCAGAAAGACCAAGACCTGCTGGGCGCCCTCGGGCACGGTGACCGTCAATCCGTCATGGCCGCATTTGCCCGTCCAGGTCTTGCAGGGGAAGAACCAGCTCTCCGGCGGTGGATTGGTCGAGCCGCTCAAAAATGCGGTCACCATCAAGTAATGGACGGATTGTGTGGCCGGAAAATCAGCCTTGATCCAAATCCGGTCGCCGGGCGCGAGATTGGGGACTTCAGACGCCGGCAGCGTCCGCGTGCCTCGGGTGATTTTGACGTCGAGGGTCGGACCGGCGAGGTCGAATGGCGCGGGGACGGCATGTGCCGTTGCAGCGACAATTGTTGCTAAAATGAGCGGGAGACTTCGCAAATGCATGGGATCCTCGGCCCCTCCGGGTGGGGTTGAGCTGGCTTAGAACGCCGTTCGCCCGCGAAGTTCGCGTCCCGCGGCAAGGTATGGAGTTTCCCGGTCCGCCGGCGCACGGCGCGCCAAGAGCCCGGTCCGGTGAGTATGGTTACAATGCCGATCCGCGTCGAGATCGATTATACTTTGCAATGCAAAGCCAATGAGGCTGATAGATGCAAGATTTGCAACAGGCGCTGTCCGAGATTCGCTCCATCCGCACTCAGATGGCGCATGGCACGGAATTTCGCGGTTATGGTCCGACATCCATTGCCGCGAGCGGAATACTGGCGCTGCTGGTCGCGGCCGTACAGACGCAGTGGGTGGCGAGGCCGGGGAAGGTGGATCTCGCCGCCTGGATCGGCGTTTGGGCGGGGACCGCCGTCGTATCGGTGCTCCTGACCGGCCTCGAGACCTTCGCACGTGCCCGGCGCGTGCACGTCGGGCTTGCCAGGGAAATGGTCCAATCCGCGGTGACTCAGTTCCTGCCCGCCGGCATGGTTGGATTTCTGCTCACCGTCGTGATGCTGCGGGCCGCGCCGGAGGAATGTTGGATGCTGCCCGGCCTCTGGCAGCTGATCTTCAGCTTGGGGGTATTCGCCTCGTGCCGATTTCTTCCGCGGCAAATGTTCGCGGTCGGCGTGTGGTATCTGGCGGCCGGACTCTTTTGCCTGGCTGCCGGCAGCGCCACCCGGGCGCTCTCACCCTGGACGATGGGCATTCCGTTCGGCATCGGCCAGCTCCTGGTCGCAATCGTCCTTCAGTTCCGGTATGGAGAACTTCTTGAATAAGCGCGGCGGCAAGCAAGGCGCCGTTCCCCGATTCGCCTACGACGGGCTGGACCGCGTCATTCACGAGCGCGCCCGCTTGAGCGTGCTCACCTCGCTGGTCACTCATTCGAGAGGATTGCTGTTCGGCGACCTGAAACAGCTGTGTGCGCTGACCGACGGCAATCTCAACCGGCATTTGCAGGTACTCGAAGAGGCGAAGCTGATCACGATCACGAAGGGCGTCCAGAACCACCGTCCGCAAACCTTTTGCCGCATCACCGCTCTGGGGCGCAAGCGCTATGCCGAGTACCTCTCGGTGCTCGAGCAAGTGCTGATGGATGCGGCAACCGCCGTCAGATCGGAGTGGAGTGCGAAGGAAGCGACTTGAAGGTTCATTCGGGCCGGCGCGCCGGCCCGATCCGGTAAACGCAATGCAGAAGTTCTTGATCGTCACCGCCGATGACTTCGGACTGCACGAAGCCGTCAACGAGGCAGTTCAGCAGGCCAGCGCGGCGGGAGTTCTCACGGCGGCCAGTCTGATGGTCGCGGCACCCGCCGCCGCCGACGCGATTCGCCGCGCGCGCGAGCTGCCGAACTTGCGTGTGGGCCTGCATCTCGTCCTTGCGGACGGCAGCGCAATGCTCACGCCCGATCTCATCCCGGCGCTCACCGACGCTGCCGGGCGCATGAACAGCCGGATGTTCGTGAACGGCGTGCGATTCTTTGCGTTTCCCGGTGTGCGCCGACAGCTGGAAGCGGAGATCCGTGCGCAGTTTGCGGCGTTCGCGCGTACCGGCCTGACTCTCGATCACGTCAATGTGCACAAGCACTTCCATCTGCATCCGACGCTGCTGGAGATGCTGCTGCGAATCGGCCGCGAGTATGGTCTCACGGCGGTAAGGGTGCCCGATGAGCCTCTTTGGTTCGCGGCGCGCAGCGGCCCTCGGTTCTCAGGCGCCAACGCCGCGCTGCTGGCTCCTTGGATCGCACTCATGAAGCGTCGCTTGCGCATGGCGCAAGTGCCGTACAACGATCGCATATTCGGCGTCGCCGCGAGCGGCGCCATGGACGAGGCGAAGATGCTGGCGATTCTCGAACGGCTGCCGCAGGGAGTGACCGAAATCTATCTTCACCCCGCCACCGAGTCCGGAAGCGCGATCGCTTCCTCGATGAGCACGTACCGTCATGCCGAAGAGCTGGCGGCGCTGCTGAGCCCGCGCGTGCGTGCCGCCATCGCGGCCGCCGGCATCGGCCACGGCGGCTTCGCGGATGCGCTGCGCGCGCGCCCCCTGCACGCGGCGTGACATTCGCACGCAGCTTTAGGCCGCGAGCCGCTTTTTTGCTTGCCGGCGCTCGCCGCCCGGCTGCGGTTCGAGGCTCGTAATCTGCGCTGACTGACTGTGATCGCGCGCCTGGACCCACGCGTGCAAGGCGACGGCACCCAGCACGATCGGCAGGCCCAGCAGGATATTGGGCGAGAATGATTCATTCCCCAGCCACCAACCGACGCACAGAGCGACCGGGGGGTTGACGTAGGCGTAGGTCGACGCAAGCGTGGGTGATACGCGCTCGACGACGAAGCGATAGGCCGAAAACGCGATCACGGAGCCGAAGAGAACCAGGTAGACCCAGGCCCACCAGACACGCGGCGAGTCCGGCAACACCCAGTGCTCACCGAGCACCACGCTCACCATGAGCGCCAGCAGCCCCGCCGTGAGCATCTCCGCTCCAAATCCCGTGGGTCCGTGCGGAATGTCGATGCGGCGTGCCAGGACCGTACCCAGCGACCAGCACGTGGTACCGAGCAGGATCACCAGCGTTCCAACGACGCTGCCTTGCAGGTCGCGCCCCATCAACATCACCGCCGCGCCGACGCCGCCCAGAGCGATCGCGCCCCATTCCATGCGGCGCGGCCATTGGCCGAAAACTCCGGACCATAGTGCCGTGGCCAGCGGCATGACGCTGATCAGCGCCACGGTGGCGCCGGAACTCACCCAGTGTTCGGCGACGGCCACGCCGCCGTTTCCGACAACGAGCAGCAGAAATCCCACGAGGGCCGCCCCCCGCCATTGTTTCGCCGACGGCATCGGGCGGCCGCGTAGGCCTTGCCAGCCCAGCAAGAGTGCGCCCGCCAGCACGAAGCGCGTTCCGAGCAGGAAGAAGGGTGGGGCGCCTTCGATCCCCACCTTGATCGCGAAGTACGTGGTGCCCCAGATGACATAGACGGCCAGCAGGCAAGCGGCAACGAGCCAGATCGCGGGTTTGGACGGGACTTGCTGCTGCACCCTGGGCGACATGACGGCTCCATCTGCCTTTTTCAAGACCGGCCGCAATCGCATCTACACCTGCAGATGTCCCAACGGAATTCGAGCCGTGCGCTTGACCGTGGCGAGCACCACGCTCGACTGCATGTCGCGGACATTCGGCACTCTGATGAGCTTCTTGAGCACCACATTGCTCAATGCATCCAAATCCTTGCCATAGACCTCCAGGATGAAGTCATAGCTTCCGGTCATGGCGAAACACTTGGTGACCTCGTCCATGAGCAGAATTTCCTTCTCGAACCTCGCCACCGTTTCGTCGGTGTGCTCGGTCAATTTGACCTGGACGATCGCGAGCACTCCGAGCCCGACGCGAGCAGGGTTGAGGATGGCCGCGTAGCCTTCGATGGCGCCGCTGGATTCCAGTGCCTTGATCCGCCGCGCACAGGGTGTGGCCGACAATCCGATGGTCTCGGCGAGTTCCACCACGGATAGACGACCATCGCGCTGCAGTGCAGAAAGAATTCTCGCGTCAAAGCGATCAATCTCCATATTATAACTCCAATTATGGACATTATTAGTGACTATCGCTAATAAGTATGCCTATTTGTGGTGTTTTTGGCGATCGTCGCCGGCGGCCGTGGACTAGTCTTCAATTAGGTACCGGCAACGAGATCGCAATGAATGCAAGTCCTAAGCTAGTTCGAGAAATGTCCGGGCTCGGTTCCCTGGATTGGCGCATCGTGCTGCGTCAAATCGCCGTGTCGCGCGCGCTCGATGACCTCGAAGAATCGACACTGCTGCCGGCGCGTAAGGTCCTCTATCAGTTCTCGGCGCGGGGACATGAGCTCACACAGGTGTTATTGGCCAATCAGCTCACCGGGTCTCGAGACGGGGTGGGCGCCTACTACCGATCGCGGCCGTTGCTATTGAGCTTGGGTTTGCCGCTCGAGGACGCGCTGGCGTCAACCATGATGCGCGTCGGCGGGATGAGCGACGGGCGCGATATTGGCGTGGTGTTCAATCTGCCGCGGCAATCCGGAGCCTGTGTGCTGCCGGTGTGCGGAGGCGTCGGCACCCAATACACCCCCGCCGTGGGTTGGGCGCAGGCGCTGCGCTTCCGCGGAAAAGTCCTCGGCGAGGAGGAATGCAGGACCAGCATCGCCGTCGCGCACGGCGGAGATGCCTCGACGGCCACGAACGGCTTCTGGGCCGCTCTCAATATCGCGACTACCGAGCGCTTGCCGCTCTTGTTCTTCATCGAGGACAACGGCTACGGCATTTCGGTGCCGTCGCGGCAGCAGACCCCGGACGGCAATATCGCCAGAAATCTCGGGGGCTTTCGCGGACTTCGCGTGCTCGACGGCGATGCTTCGGACCCGATGGCGGCGGCCGCGCTGATTGAAAATGTGGTCACGGGCGTTCGCTCGGGCGGGGGGCCGGCGTTGATCAGATTGGTGGTGCCGCGCCTTTCCGGACACTCGGGACAGGACACTCAAACCTATAAGAGTACGGACGAAGTTGCTGCTGAGAAAGCGCGCGATCCTCTCGAAAAGCTGCGCGCCCAGCTGGTGCCCAATCTGGTCTCGGCCGCCGATTGGGATCTCGAGATTGCACAGGGCCGCCAAGCGGCCGCGAAGGCGCTCGATGCCGTCGAAAGGCGGAGCACTCCCGATCCCGCGCGGGTTCGACGCTATCTGTTTTCGGAAATCGCAGCCGACGGTTCCATCGAATTGCAGCAGCAGGGCGGAACGTACGCCGACGGCGTGGCGCCGCCGCCAGGCACCCTGCACGCGAATCCGCAAGGTCCGCGCATCAATTTGGTCACCGCTGTGCGCCGCACGCTCGAGCATGAGCTTGCTGTAAATCCGCGGATGCTCATCTTCGGCGAGGATGTGGGCCGCAAAGGGGGCGTGCACGCCGCCACTCTCGGCTTACAGGAAAAATTTGGAACCGAGCGCGTGTTCGACACCAGTCTTTCCGAGGAAGGCATCATCGGACGGGCGGTCGGCATGGCTGCGGCCGGACTCATGCCGGTGCCCGAGATTCAATTTCGAAAGTATGCGGATCCTGCCGCGGAGCAGCTCAACGACTGCGGAACGATGCGCTGGCGAACCGTCAATCGATTCGCGGCACCGATGGTCGTGCGCATCCCCGGGGGCTTTTCCAAGTGCGGTGATCCCTGGCACAGCCAATCCAACGAAGTGCAGTGGGTACACGGGCTGGGTTGGCGCGTGGCGATGCCTTCGAACGCCCAGGATGCGGTGGGACTGCTGCGAAGCGCCCTACGCGGCAATGATCCGACGATCTTCTTCGAGCATCGAGCGCTGCTCGATGGCGGCTGGGCGCGGCGGGCATACCCCGGCGATGAGTTCGTGGTGCCGTTCGGCAAGGCCAGCATGCTGCGTGAGGGCACGACGCTGTCCGTCGTCAGTTGGGGCGCCATGGTCGAACGTTGCGAGAAGGCCATCATCGACACCGGAATCTCCGCCGACCTCTTGGACTTGACGAAGTCCTGCCGAACGTCGAGACCATTTCGCAGGCAATCAAAGCTCTGGCTGAAATCTAATCCGGCTGAAATCCTATGTCCGACCTAGCCGATGTGTTGGTCCCGCCCAACGAGGAAGGAACCCGCGCCACCGTGTTGCGGTGGTGCAAGGCCGTGGGCGACACGGTCGTCAAAGATGAACCCCTGGTGGAACTCGAGACCGATAAGGTGACGGTGGAAATCCCGGCGCCCGCCGACGGCACCTTGATCGAAGTGCTCAAGCAGGTGGACGCTGAGGTGAATCCGGATGAGGTGCTCGCACGTCTCAGTCTCAGCGGCGAATCAACGGCGGGCCACGGCACTGCGTCCTCGGTAGTCACTGAGACGCCCGCCGGGACGCCGGCGGCGGTTTCTGATGGGCGCGACGCGGGCAAGCCGTTGAGTCCCGCTGTGCGGCGGTTGCTCGAGGAACATTCGATTGCCGCCGGCGACGTCGAAGGCACGGGTCGCGATGGGCGCATCACGGCTCAGGATGTGACTCGCCATGCTGCGGATGCGGCGTCCAGTCGCGCACCGGCGCGCGGGCCCACGCAGCCGCCGATCTCGCCGACGGACGGTGCGCAGGTTCTACGAACGCCGACGTCATCGTCGGGCGGTACGCGGGTACCCCACACGGCGATTCGCCGACGGGTGGCCGAGCACATGGCGCGCAGCCTCATCGAGGCGCCGCATGTCACGACCTTGTTCGAAGCGGATCTCACCCGGGTGCTCGCGCACCGAGCGCGCCACGCCGCGGAATTCGAATCCCGCGGCGCCCGCTTGACGCTGACAGCTTACTTCGTCAGCGCCTGCGTGCAGGCCTTGCGCACTCACCGGGAAGTCAACGCGACGTTTCATTCCGATGCGCTCGAGTTGCATGGGGACGTGAACATCGGCGTGGGCACGGCTCTCGGCAGCAAGGGGTTGATCGTGCCGGTGATCCATCGGGCTCAGGGGCTGAATCTCTTCGGCGTGGCACAGCGGCTCGGTCGGCTGGTGCAGGCCGCCCGCTCCGGCAGGCTTTCACCCGAGGACGTGCGTGGAGGCACCTTCACGATCTCGAACCACGGAGTGGGCGGCAGCCTCCTTGCGGCGCCCATCGTCATCAATCAACCGCAGGTCGCGATCCTGGGCGTGGGTAAGGTAGAGCGCCGAGTGTGTGCGGTCGGGGTCGACGGTGTCGAGGCGATCAGTGTGCGCTCCATGTGCTACTTGACCCTGACCATCGACCACCGCGCCCTCGATGCCTTCCAAGCCAACGCCTTCCTGAGTTCGGTGGTCGCGGCGCTCGAGCAGTGGCCTGCGGACGAGCCCTGAGTAACCCAACCGCGTGTTCGTCACGGGGCACCGGCAATCTGAACGCACCCACAACCGTGCTGGTGCTCGGCGTCGCCTGACCGCGCCGCTCGCAGGCGTCACCGCTGGTGTCGCTGGAAGTCTTATGCGTTAGCATGGACGGCCCGTGTCCGCGAGATCCACGCGATGTGTAACAAATTTGTAATGACGATGCGTGCGAGCTTCGCGAAACTGCGTTTGCAGCGCCGGGCCGCGCTTATCGCGAGTCTTGCCATGCTTGGCGGCACTGTCCACGCGCAGCAGGATCCGACGACTCGCGCGCTGAATCTTCCGACCAGCAAGCAGCTGATGACACCCGCTCCGGGCAATCCGCGGCGTGTCAACAGCTTGCCGATGTCGCTGGCGGTCTCGCCGGACCATCGCTGGGTGGTGTCGCTGAATGCGGGCTACGGCACATTCGAGTCCGGCTACATGCAATCGCTGGCCGTGCTCAACGTGCGCACGGGAGAGGTCAGGGATTTTCCCGATGCGCGCACGCTGGTCGACATGAAGCAGACGTTCTTTTCGGGGCTCGCGTTCAGCGCCGACGGCGCCGCGGTGTATGCCAGCCTCGCATCCTCCAGCGATCCGAGAGGCGACGGAGAGGAGAAAACCGGCAACGGCATCGTCGTGTACGGGTTCGCGGACGGTGTGCTGACGCCTGAAAAGTTTTTGCCCTTGCCTCCCGTGACGCTCGCCGCCGGCCGGCGCAGCAGCTTGCTGAGCAGCGACGACCGCACCGTGAGCCCCTATCCCGCGGCGCTGGCGGTGGTGCGCGGTGTACCTGATCGGCTGCTGGTGGCAGAGAATCTGTCCGATACGGTTGCCGTGCTGGACGTGCGGACGGGAGCCGTTGCACGGCGCTTCGATTTGTCGGTGAGCGAGAACGTGCCTGCAACCTATCCGATTGCGCTGGCCGTCACCAAGGACGGCCAGCGGGCCTTCGTCGCCTTGTGGAATGTCAGCGAGGTGGTGGAGCTGGACCTGGTCCGAGGCACGGTGGCGCGCACCGTGAAGCTGATGAAGCCGAGCGCGCCGACCGCGCCGGGGACGCATCCGTGCGCGCTGCTGCTGGATGAACGCGCGGGGCTGCTGTACGCGGCGCTATCGAACCGCGATGCGGTGGCAGCGATCGAGATCGGCAACAGCGATCCGGTTCTGCGCCGGAAACTCGAGGTGAAGGGCTACTTCGACACGCGGCTGCCGGGACAGAGCTACTTCGGCGCGGAACCGAGTGCGCTTGCCGAGAATGACGATGGGTCGCGGCTGTACGCGGCGAACTTGGGATCGGATGCGGTGGCGGTGCTCGACCCGCGCAGACTGCGCAAAATGTCGCCGGACCACGGCATGACCGAACCGATCGGATTCGTGCCGACCGAGCTGATGCCGATGGCCCTGGCATCGGTTGACCGCACTCTGTATGTCGCGAGCGCCAAGGGTAAAGGAACCGGTCCCAATGACATGGCGCAGCGCCCGACGGAATCGAAGAAGGGCAGGAGGCTGGTGACGCGCAGCTTTACCTACGCTCCCACGCTGCTGTACGGCTCGCTGGCGGCGCTCAACCAGGCGGCGATCGACTCCGAACTGAAAGCATCGACGGGGGTGGTGCTCGAATCCAACCGCATGAAGGCGGCGCGGGAGACGATTCAATTTGCCGACGGCGGCAACCCGATAAAGCACGTGATCTACATCTTGAAGGAGAACCGCACCTACGACCAGGTATTCGGCGATCTGGCAAAAGACGGCAAGCCGGTCGGCAACGGCGACCCGGCGCTCACGATGTATGGAGCCGCGGTAACGCCCAACCAACACCGATTGGCGCTGCAGTTCGGCGTGCTGGATAATTTCTTCGACTCCGGGGAGGTGTCGGGCGACGGCCACGTCTGGTCGAGTGCAGGGATCGGCACGGACTACGTCGAGAAAACCTGGCAGCAGAACTATCGGAGCGAGCAGCGCACCTACGACTACGAGGGGATGGTAGCCGACGGCTATCCGCTGCTACAGCACATACCCGATGTGTCGGAGCCGGCGAGCGGGTATCTATGGACGAACTTCGCGGCTCATGGAAAGACGATTTATCACTTCGCGGAATACATCTCATCGATTTTTTGCGGCGACAAAAAGGTACCGAAGCGTGTCGGGGATCCGAAGCTCGGGGCCATGTCGGGCGGTGTGGCCCAGTGCGCCTCGCCCGACATCAAGCCCGGCGAGCCTATTCCCGAGGAGTGGGGCGGCGGGACGAACCTGTGGCCGTGGGCCATTCCCCGATTGGCCGACAATGTCGCAACCAAGCCCGAGCTCGTGGGTCACTTCGCGCCGGAGTCGCCGGACTTCAATCTGCGGGTGCCCGACCAGATCCGCGCCAATGTGTTTCTTCGGCATTTCGAGCAGTGGAAGCGCGATCGCGCGGCCGGCAACGACACGATGCCCGATTACATCCAATTGCGGCTGCCCAATGACCACACCGAGGGGACCCAGGTTGGCGGCCCCACGCCGAAATCGTCCGTGGCCGACAATGACCTGGCCGTGGGCCGCGTGGTCGAAGCGATCTCGCACTCGGCGTTCTGGAACGATACGGCGATACTGATTCTGGAAGACGATGCGCAGGCCGGTGCGGACCACGTGGACGCGCACCGCTCGCTCGGGATCGTGGTGAGCAAGTATGCGCCGCATCCGAAGGCGGGGGAGGCGGCCGTGGTGGACAGTCGATTCTATTCGACCGTGAGCATGCTGCGCACGATGGAGACCCTGCTGCAGGTGCCGCCGATGAACAACAACGATGCGTTCTGCTCGCTGATATCCACGTTATTCACGGGGCCGGGCGATCAACCGCCGTTCGTCGCGGACGTGTCGAATCGCGACAATGGCCTGATCTACGCGGCAAATACGGCGAAGGCACCGGGCGCGGCGCAGTCCCAGGAAATGGACTTCCGCCATGCGGACCGCGCGGACCCGGCCAAGCTCAATCTGATTCTGTGGCAGGACGCCATGGGCGCGCGGCCGCCGCCGGCCATGCTGCTGGTCAAGCGTTCGAAGATCAAAGACAACGATGACTGACGGATGCGGCGGCCCGGATCCCGCCGCGGTCGGCCGCCTACTTGCTCCGGTCGCGTTCCGCCAACCACGTTCCGCGTGCCTGTCGTTCGCGGCGCAAGGGGCGCGGATCAGCCGATTCCGCCGAAGCGCTGCATCACAGACGCATCGGGCGGAGGCAAGGGACCGTCGAGCCGCGCTGCGACCCGTGAAAGATGTGTCTCGGAGGCCGCGAATGCACGTGTATAGATATCCCGGCAGAGCGCCGCGGCCTGCGCTCCCGGCCAATTGGCCCGCAGCAGGCTCGACGGCAACAGCGGATCCCGCAGGTGCAGGCGGCGGTACTCATGGATCAAGAGCGTGCGCACGATGAAACACGCCTGATGATCGAAGGGGCGAAAGCCGTGCAGCGCCGTGAGGACGCGTTCGAAGCGCTTCACGAAGCGCTGATATCGAAGCGCGAGGTCTTCGAGGTCCCAACCTAGATTCACCAGACGCTGCGGAGCAGCGTCGGCGAGAATGGCGTCGAAAACGATGACTTTGGAAAGCGGGCCCGATTGCGTCCGCTGCAATGCCAGAGAACGCGAATCGAGCTCGGGATGAGCAAATACGGTGGTCGAGAGCTCGCCAAAGCCCCGCCAGATGAGTTCTTCCCTGAGTTCCTTCCGCTCTGCCGCACGCATCGACGGCAGGACAACCAGGGTCCAGCGGCCCGACCATTCCGTTTCCGGTCCGCTGTAAATGCGCTTCGTCGCCTCGGCGAATCGCGTGCGCCCGTCGGGCGACAAATGGTATTCGCTGAGCTTGCTTGCGCGGCGACCCTCCAGCCACCCGTCCTTGGCGAGACGCGCGGCCGCGGTCCGTACCAACCGCTCGTTGAGCCCGAAGGGCGCCGCCAGGGCGATCAGGCTTCCCAGGGCGACGGCTCCGCCCCGCGGCATGATCGAATCGCCGAAAATGGTCACGATGAGCGAGCCGCCGCGAAGCGGGCGCTGGCGGCGAAAGCGGGCGACGAGGTCGGCGGCAGCGGTGGAGGCGTCGGCAGTCATTTTCCGCCATTGTAATTGATCGATTATTCTGACACATAAAATATTGCATTTGTCATATTTGTGTATCACAATATTCATGCTGGCCGGGTTTTGGGGGCATGGCATGTATACACAAGCGCTGGATATGCAGAGTTCGGACGCGCCGCCGCAGGATGAGGACGCGCTCGAACGGCGCTTCCTCGCGCGGGTCGACGTGGAAGAGAAGATCGAGCCCAAGGATTGGATGCCCGCTCGCTATCGCAACACATTGATCCGGCAAATTTCCCAGCACGCGCACTCGGAGATCGTCGGCATGCTGCCCGAGGGCAATTGGATCACCCGCGCCCCCACGCTTCAGCGCAAGGCGATTCTGATCGCCAAAGTGCAGGACGAGGGAGGTCATGGCGCGTATCTCTACAGTGCGGCCGAGACGCTGGGCGTGAGCCGCGATCAGCTGATCGATCAGCTGTTGTCCGGCAAGGCAAAGTATTCCAGCATCTTCAACTATCCGACCCCGACGTGGGCCGACGTGGGCGCCATCGGCTGGCTGGTCGACGGCGCCGCCATCATGAATCAGATTCCGCTGTGCCGATGTTCCTACGGTCCCTACGCGCGGGCCATGGTGCGCATCTGCCGGGAAGAGAGCTTCCACCAGCGACAAGGCTACGATCTGATGATGCGTCTCGCGCAGGGCACGCCGGACCAAAAGCGTATGGGGCAGGAGGCGCTCGATCGCTGGTGGTGGCCCGCGCTCATGATGTTCGGTCCCTCCGATGCCAATTCCACGCACAACGGCGAATCGCAGCGCTGGAAGATCAAGCGTTTCTCGAACGATGAGCTGCGCCAGAAGTTCGTCGATTTCACGGTGCCGCAGGCCAAGTTCCTGGGCCTCACCATTCCGGATCCGCTGCTGCGCTGGGACGAGGCCAGGAAGCAGCATGAGTT
>WNFR01002853.1_pt1 | contig 17933 bp, 19 predicted proteins | sample 5400221 | NCBI WGS metagenome assembly WNFR01 (sample SAMN13153357, study PRJNA577476) | soil metagenome | isolation source: 40 cm soil under Madrone tree | place: USA:California | collected 2016-06-14
CTCCGCCGAATTGTTCGAGCGTACACAGGCCCGGCTCACCGCCGCTGGACTGCCAGCCTACGAAATCTCCAACCACGCGCGCCCGGGAGCTGCCTGCCGCCACAATTTGATCTATTGGCGGTATCAGGATTACGTCGGCATCGGGCCGGGCGCTCACGGCCGCTTCGCCCTCGATCCGCGGAATCCCGCAATAGGCAAGCAGGCGACACGGCGCGCCAGCGGGCCGGAGGCGTGGCTCGAGGCTGTCGAGCGCTGCGGCCATGGCACGGCGGAAAGCTCGACCACTCGGGGAAGCGATCTCGTGGAGGAGGCGTTGATGATGGGGCTGAGGCTCGCGGATGGGATCGATCGGGCCCGATTTGCGGAAACGACCGGCGTGGATCCAGTGACGGCGCTGGGCGACGCCAGGCTCGCGCCGCTGCTGAAAGCGGGCTTCCTCGAAGTCGACGGCACGCATCTCGGCGCCACCGCGGCCGGCCGCCAGCGGCTCAATGCCGTGCTGGAGCGCCTGATCGCATGAGACTTCGCGCGTTCCTGCTTACGCTCCTGATGGCGGCTGGCGCCGTGCACGCGCAGACGCCGCAGCGCCCGACCGCCAAGCCTCCGGTAGCTGCCAAGCCGCCGGCCTCCAAATTCACGCCGCCGGCCTTTCACATCACCATCGCCAGCGAGGCGGCCTTCCCGCCGTTCAACATGCTCGACCGCAAGGGCCTGCCCGCCGGCTTCGAGATGGAGCTGGCGCAGGAGCTGTGCCAGCGCATGAAGGCCGAGTGCGAGTTCGTGGCGCTGAAATGGGACGAGCTGATCCCGGGCCTCGTCGACAAGAAATTCGACATCATCATGTCGTCGCTCGACGTGACCGCGGACCGGCGCAAGCGTCTGGCTTTCTCGCGACGCTATTATCTCTCGCCCGGCGCCTTCATCGCGCACAAGGGCGCCAGCTTCGACGGGCCGCCGTCCCTGTTGCGCAACAAGCGCATCGGCGTGCAGAAAGATTCCACCCACGCCGACTGGCTCGACAAGAACTTCCGCCGCGGAGCCCAGATCAAGCGCTACGCCACGCTGGCCGACGCGGAGAAGGCGCTGGCCAACGACGAGGTCGATGCGGTGTTCGGCGACAAGGCGCAGATGTGGTTGTGGACGCAGAAGCCCGAGGGCACTTGCTGCGAGGTTGTCGGCCAGGACATCAAGGACCCCGCCACGCTCGGCCTCGGCGTCGCCGCCGGCCTGCGCAAGGAAGACGTGAAACTGCGCGAGGCGCTCAACAAGGCGATCGGCGAAGTCTTGGCCGACGGCACCTACAAGAAGCTCAACGAAAAATACTTTCCGTTTGCGCTCAATTGATGGGACTGCGGTCGCCTCCGCTTTCCGGCGACCGTTGCACTGCCCTCGCTGTCATTCCACTCGATCGAGCCGTGCACTAGAGTGACGCTGTAAACTTTCGGGGGAGAAACAATGGACAAGAAAGCCCAGGCGAAACTGTTCGCCGCATTGCGCGCCGTCGACACGCCGACCATCTGCAACGCGTTGGAGGAAGCGCGCGGGTTTCGGACGGCGACCGGCTTCACGACGCAGCATCTGCATCCGACCGAGCCCAAGGCGCCGCCGATGATGGGCTATGCCCGCACCGGCATGATCCGCGCCATGCAACCGGCCGCAGGCACGCCGGCGCAGAAGAAGGCCAAGCGCGTCGGCTGGTATGAATACGTCGTGAGCGGCGAGGGCCCGACCATCGCCATCGTCCAGGACATCGATTCGACGCCGGGCACTGGCGCCATGTGGGGCGAGGTCAACAGCACCGTGCATCGCGGCCTTGGCGTGCTGGGCTGCGTCACCAACGGCTCGGTGCGCGACCTTGGCGTGCTGGCCAAGGGCTTTCCCATCCTCGCCGGCAAGGTCGGGCCGAGCCACGCCCACATCCATGTCGAGGAGTACGGCATGCCGGTCGATATTTTCGGCATGACCGTGTCGCACGGCGATCTGATTCACGCCGACTGTCATGGCGCCGTGGTGATCCCGATGGAGCTGGCAGCCAAGCTGCCGGCGGCGATCGACCTGCTGGCGCGCAAGGAAAAGGTCATCCTCGACGCCGCCAAGAAGAAGGGCTTCAGCCTGGAGATCCTGAAGAAGGCCTTCGCCAGCTCGGACGACATTCACTAAGCAGCGGACGGAGAGTGCCTTGATGGCGAATGTCAAAGCAGGCCTTCCGATCATGGCGTTTGCATCCGCGGTAGAGTGGGAGGCCCGGCTTGCCCAACAACCCAGAACATCCAAGGGGCTGTGGCTCAAACTTGCGAAGAAGGCGTCTGGCCTCCCGAGCGTGTCGCGGTCGGAAGCGATTGAGGGCGCGCTATGCCACGGTTGGATAGACGGTCAGCTCGAAAAGTTCGATGAGCACCATTGGCTTGTTCGATTCACGCCGCGGAAACCGAAGAGCAAGTGGTCCGAGGTCAATCGGGACAAGGCATTGAAGTTGATCGAGCAGGGCCGAATGAGTCCCGCCGGACGGTCGGAGGTCGAGCAAGCGAAGGCGGATGGACGATGGGATGCCGCCTACGCGCCTCAGAGCAAAGCGGCCGTTCCCGATGATCTGCAACGCGCCTTGGATGGCTCCCCAGATGCACAGCAGTTATTCGATAAGCTGGACGGCACCAACAGATACGCGATCCTTCATCGCATCCACGATGCCAAGAAGGCGGAAACGCGAGGGCGCCGCATCGAGAAATACGTCACGATGCTGGGGCGCGGAGAAACCCTCTATCCGCTGAAAACCAAGTCTTAGCCGGGGATCGGGGTCGCCGACGTCAATCCGGCGGCATTGTGCAGCGCGCCGTGTTAGCGCGCGAACTGTCGTCCGAAGGCGATCTGCTGGTCGTGGCCAACCCCTGCTTCGGCCTCGATCTCGCCGCCTTCGCAGAAATCCACGCCCGCACCGTCCAGGCCCGTAACCGCGGCGGCGCCGTGTTGCTGGTGAGCGATGACCTCGACGAGATTCCGCAACTGTGGGATCGCATCATCGTCATGTCGGGCCGGTACCTGGCGCTGCAGGTCGATGCCGCAACCGCGGATGTCGGCCCGATGGGCGATCGATTTGAAATCAGTTCAGCGAGCGCTCGCGGGCCACATACTGGCCGCGCCGCAGCTCCTTGAAGAAATGCGGCACCTGCGGATGCGAAACCGGCTTGCCGGTTTCGTCCGACAGGAGGTTCTGCTCAGAGACATAGGCCACGTAGGTGGTCTGCGCGTTCTCGGCCAGCAGATGATAAAATGGCTGGTCGCGCCGCGGCCGGACTTCCTCGGGAATCGAGGCCAGCCATTCCTCGGTGTTGGCGAACACCGGGTCGACATCGAAGATGACGCCGCGGAACGGGTAGATGCGGTGCTTCACCACCTGTCCTATGGCGAATTTGGCCTTGCGCATGGGCGCGACGCCAGGTCCGGCTTGGGCAGCTTGGTTGGAGATATCCATGGGCCAATAGTGCCTGTGAAAAGCGCCGCAATCAACGCATGCCGCCGGGCAAATCACGCACTCCCTGCAAGAATTGGCCACACCCCCTGGAACAATTGGGGATCGATCGCGCTCGATCGAACGCAAGAACGCCACAATCCCGGCACGCCATGTTGACGTGGGCACTCCGCCCGTGGACTCTGCGTCCCTAAGCGCTGCAGGGAATTTGTGTTGGCCGATGGTTTGAGGGTTCGGTTCTGGGGTGTGCGAGGCTCGATCTCGTGCCCCGGCCCGGAATATATGCGTTACGGTGGCAACACGTCCTGCCTGGACGTGACGGCCGGGGGCCGCCGCATGATTTTCGATGCCGGCACCGGCATTCGGAAGCTCGGCCAGGAGTTGGCGCGCCAGGCGCCGCTCGACCTCGACATCTACTTCACGCATACGCATTTCGATCACATCGCCGGGCTCACGTTCTTCGCGCCACTGTTCGACAAGCGCAACAAGATCCGCATGTGGGCGGGCCACCTCGAGCATCCGCACACGCTGCACAGCGTCGTGTCCAGCCTGATGCAGGCGCCGCTTTACCCGGTCTCGCTCGAAATCTTCCAGGCGTCGATCCAGTTCAAGGAGTTCGACTGCAAGCACGTCATGCGGCCGAGCAATTCGATCACGCTGCGGACGGCGCCGCTCAACCATCCCAACGGCGCCACCGGCTATCGCATCGAGCATGGCGGCAAGGCGATCTGCTACATCACCGATACCGAACATCGCGAGGGCGAGCGCGACAAGACCATCGTCGAACTGTGTCGCGGCGCCGATGTGATGATCTACGACTGCAGCTACACCGACACCGAGTACGAGAAGCATCGCGGCTGGGGCCACTCGACATGGCAGGAGGGCGTGCGGGTGGCCGATGCCGCCGGTGTCGGCACGCTGGCGATCTTCCATCACGACCCCAGCCACGACGACAGCTTCATGGACGCCGTCGCCCGCGAGGCTGCCCTGATGCGTCCGGGGATCGCCAAGAATGGCCTGCCGCGCGTGCTGGTGGCGCATGAAGGGCTGACGCTCAGCCCGTGACCTCGTACCTGTGAGTGGGCACTTGAGCTGGCGCGGCCGTTGGCGACGACTGGCGCTCGGTCTTCCGACCATTGTGGGACTGTCGCCGCGCGGCTGGTTCATCCCGCACCGCTATGCGTCTTCGCTGCCGCCGCCCGGCGCGCAGCCGCCCTATCCCGCCATCGAGGCGCTGTTCGAGCGCGAGCAGGCGAAATATCTGTCCGTGCTCGACGCGGTCGACGCGCAAGCCACGGCGCTCGAAGGCCTGCGGACGGTCCTCGACCAGGCGTGGTTTCCGTCGCTCGACGCTGCCGTGGCCTACGCGCTGGTGCGCCAGCGCAAGCCGCGCCGCATCGTCGAGGTGGGCTCCGGCCATTCGACGCGCGTGCTGGCGCGCGCCCTGGCCGGCGTGGGCGAGATCGTGGCCATCGATCCCGCGCCGCGCGCCGACATCATCGGCCTGCCGGGGGTGCGGATCGTCGCCAACACGCTGCAGACCGCCCCGACGGACATTTTCGACGGGCTGCAGGCCGGCGACATGCTGTTCGTCGATTCGAGCCATATCCTGATGCCGGGCAGCGATGTCGACATGCTGTTCAACCGCGTGCTGCCGCGCCTGCCGGCAGGCGTGCTGGTTCACATTCACGATATCTTTCTGCCCTTCGACTATCCTGCTTCATGGGGTTGGCGTAACTACAACGAGCAGCAGGGCGTGGTGCCGCTGCTGCTGGCGGGCGCCTACACGCCGCTCTTCTCCAGCGTCTGGACCGAGCGGCGCATGGCTGCGCGCCTGGCGCAATCGGTGGTCCCGCGCCTGCCGCAGCCGGCTGGCGCGATGGCGGCAAGCCTGTGGCTGGAGAAACGCTGATCGCAAAATGAAAGCAGCCAAGCTCCCCGACTGGCTGTTCGATGGTGGCGGACCCGAAAAGCTGCCGGAGCGCGTGCGCGCCGCGATCCTGCGACAGCAGGAGCGTAGCGAGATCCTGATCGGCTGGGTGCAGTTCGGTATCGTGGCCTTGGTCCTCACGCTCTACGAGAGCACCCGCATGGCCGAAGGCGTGGTGCAGGAAGAGTATTCGCTCGAGCGCGACGTAATGCTCGTCTATGGCGCGATCTGCATTGTGCGGCTGGTGCTGGCGCACAAACGCCTGCTGGCGACCTGGATGCTCTATATCTCTGTGATCGCCGACATCTTCCTCTTGATGGCCCTGATCTACAGCTTCCACCTGAAATATGCCCAGACGGCCGCCTTTTACCTCAAAGTGCCGACGCTGCTGTATGTGTTCGTGTTCATCGCGTTGCGCGCCCTGCGCTTCGAGGCTCGGTTCGTGGTCTTCACCGGTCTTTGTGCTGCGGCAGGCTGGGCCTACCTCACCTGGTATGTCGCCTCCGGCCAGGGAGGGCCGCCCGGCATCACGCATAATTTCGTCGAGTACATGACTTCCAACGCCCTGCTGGTGGGCGCCGAGATCGACAAGATCATCGCCATCCTGCTGACCACCGCCGTGCTGGCGATCGCCATCGCGCGCGCGCGGCGTCTGCTGGTGCGCTCGGTCAGCGAGGCGGCCGCCGCCCGCGATCTCTCGCGGTTTTTCGATCCTGCCGTGGCCGCGCGCATCCGTGGCGCCGCCATGACCATCAAGGCAGGCGAAGGCGAGCAGCGCGACGTGGCGATCCTGACCTGCGATCTGCGCGGCTTCACCCGGCTGTCGACGAAGATGGAGCCGGACGAGGTGATGAAACTCCTGCAGGACTATCAGGAACGCATGTGCCCCCTGATCGTCGACAATGGCGGCAGCATCGACAAGTTCCTGGGCGACGGTATCCTGGCCTCGTTCGGCGCGGTCGCCACGACCGCGACACCGGCCGCCGACGCGTTGCGTGCCGCCGACGCCCTGATCGCGGCGGCACGCCAATGGGCCGAGGCGCGGCGCGCGGGCGGCCTGCGGCCGCTTGAAGTGGGCGTTGCCGTCGCCTCCGGCCGCGTCGTCTTTGGCGCGGTGGGCGACGGCGAGCGGCTGGAATTCACGGTGATCGGCGATGCGGTGAACTGGGCGGCAAAGCTTGAAAAGCACAACAAGGAAGAAAAGGTCCGGGCGCTCACCGACGCCGCCACCTATGCGTTGGCCAGGCGCCAAGGCTATCAGCCGAACGCCGAGCGCGAAATCCGACGCGGCCGACGGGTTGGTGGCGCCGCCGATTTGGTCGATATTGTGGTGCTGGCGCGTTGATTAGGGCCGCCCCCGTTGTCTTGCCCTTTGCCGGCACGCAGCCTATGTAAAAGGCTGATCCCGAGTCGACGGAGCGCCATCGTGGGTAACAACTACGACATCATCCTGATTGGACTCGTCGCGATCTTCCTGATTTTGCGGCTTCGCGCCGTTCTCGGGAAACGCACGGGAAATGAACGTCCTCCGGCACGCGATCCATTCGTGCCGCCGCCTGTTGCGCCGCCTGGTAGCACTCCGCCCCAAGGCGCTCCCAATGGGCTGCCGCGCAGCGATGCGCCGGCCGGCAGCGACAATGTCATCAATCTGCCACAGCAGGCGCCGCGTCCAAACGCCGCCGCTCCGGGCGCGATCCGGGCCACCGTCCTGCCCGCGGCGATGGCGGGCGTGGCGGCTATTCGCGCCGCCGATCCGAATTTCGACCCGGTCGGATTTGCAGGCGGCGCGCGTGCTGCCTTCACCGCTATTGTCGAAGCCTTCGCCAAAGGCGACACCGCCGCGCTGAAGCCGCTGCTTGATGCCCAGACCTTTGCCAGCTTCGAGGCCGCGATCCGCGCCCGCGAAGCCAAAAAGGAAAAGGTTGAAACCACGTTGATCGGCTTCGAAGCATCCGACATCGCCGCAGCCGAACTGCAAGGCACGATCGCCACGGTAACCGTTCGTTTCGTTACCGAGCAGATCAACGTTACGCGCAACGCCGACGGCATGATCGCTGATGGAAATCCCAATGAGGTCCAAAGGGTGGTCGATTTGTGGTCGTTCCGCCGCGATGTCCAATCGCGCGATCCCAATTGGTTGCTGGTGAAAACCGAGAGCGAAGGCTGAGCGTGTGACGAAACGTGGCTTGGCCGGCGGGGCGGCGCTCGTCGCAGTTGTGTTGTCCGGATGCGCGGGAAATGCCTCGCGCGAAAACCGCGTCGCCATGGCGCCGATCTCGTTCAACGAGATTCCCGGCTGGGCCGACGACAAGCATGGCGAGGCGCTGGTAGCGTTTCGCCGCTCGTGCCCCAAGCTGGTGAGCGGCGCCGACAGCAAGATCACCACCGATGGCGGCGAGAAGACCGTCACCGCGGCGGAATGGAAGCGTATCTGCGAGGCCGCCAATGCGACGAAGGACAGCGACCCTGCGGCTGCCCGGCGCTTTTTCGAGGATAATTTCCGGCCGCTGGTCGTCTCGGTTCCCGGCAAATTCACCGGCTATTTCGAGCCCGAGCTGCGCGGCAGCCGCGCCCCGTCGCGGCTCTTCACCGTGCCCGTCTACCGCAAGCCGCCCGACCTCACCGACAAGCCTTATTTGACGCGGGCCGAGATCGAGCAGGGCGCGCTGAAGGGCAAGGGCGTGGAAATTGCCTGGGTCCAGGATCCCGTTGCCCTGTTTGAAGTGCAGGTCCAGGGCAGCGGCCGCGTCAGCCTGGCCGAGGGTGGCGTGCTCAATCTCGGCTTCGACGGCTCGAACAACCGGCCCTACACGGCGATCGGTACCGTGCTGGTCGAGATGGGCGCCATGAAGCGCGAGGACGTGACTTGGCCCGCCATCCGCGACTGGCTGAAACGCAACCCGCAGCAGGCGCGCGACGTGATGCGCAAGAACGAGCGTTATATCTTCTTCATGGATACGCGCGCGCAGGCCGCCACCGGCGCGGAGGGCGTGCCTTTGACGGCCCAGCGCAGCCTGGCGATCGATCCCGCTTTCACGCCTTACGGCACGCCGATCTGGATCGAGACCGAGCGGCCGGTCGCCGGAAAGCCGGGCGCCACCGAGCGCTATCACCGGCTGACGATCGCCCAGGACAGCGGCACCGCCATCAAGGGTCCGGCGCGGGGCGACATCTTTTTCGGCGGCGGCAGCCAGGCCGCGGATTGGGCCGGTCGCATGGTCGGCACGGGGCGGGCGATTGTGCTGGTGCCTAACAAGACTTGAGACGCAGGCTCCCAGCAAAGATCTGAGTGAGCCCCTACTTCGCCCGAGCCGCCTTCACCGCGGCTTCGACGCGGGCGCCGTAGTCGGGATCGGCCGAACGGAAATGGCCGATCGCGCGGCTCACGATGTCGTCGCGCGTGACCTGCGAGAGGCTGCCGGCGATGTTTCCGGCCAGCCGCTTTTTCTCCTCCTCCGACATCAACCGGTAGAGCGCGCCGGCCTGCACGAAGTCGTTGTCGTCCTTGTGCAGGACCGGAGCGTGGCTCGCCGCCAAGCCCGTGACCTCGATGCCGGCATAGAGCGGCTGGTCGGTCTGGACCGGCCCGCCGAAGCTGTTGGGTTCGTAATTCTTCGTTCGACCGCCATTGGCGTCGGCGCGCATGGCGCCGTCGCGGCCATAGTTGTGGGCCTCGACGCCGCGCGGCCGATTGACCGGCAGATGGGTGTGGTTGATGCCGAGCCGGTAGCGCTGCGTGTCGCCATAGGAGAACAGGCGGCCCTGCAGCATCTTGTCGGGCGACGGTCCGATGCCGGGCACGAAGTTGGCCGGATTGAACGCCGCCTGCTCGACCTCGGCAAAGTAGTTGTCCGGGTTGCGGTTGAGCACCAGCTTGCCGATCTCGATCTGCGGATAGTCCTTGTTGGGCCACACCTTGGTGAGATCGAACGGGTTGAAGCGATAACCGACCGCCTCAGCCGCCGGCATGATCTGCACCCTCACCGTCCAGGACGGGAATTCGCCGCGCTCGATCGAGTCCAGCAGGTCCCGATGATGGTGGTCGGGATTGGTGGCGCCGATCGCGGCGGCCTCCGCATTGGTGAGGTTCTTGATCCCCTGGTCGGTCTTGAAATGATATTTGACCCAGAAGGCCTCGCCCTTGGCATTGACCCACTGAAAGGTATGCGAGCCGAAGCCGTCCATGTTGCGATAGCTGGCGGGAATGCCGCGATCGCCGAACAGCATGGTGAACTGGTGCGTGGCCTCCGGCGACAGGGAGAAGAAGTCCCAGGCGTTCTCGGGTTCCTGCATGTTGGTGAAGGGGTCGCGCTTCTGCGAATGGATGAAGTCGGGGAATTTCAGTGGATCGCGGATGAAGAAGATCGGCGTGTCGTTGCCGACCAGATCGTAGTTGCCTTCCTCGGTGTAGAATTTTAGCGCAAAACCACGCGGATCGCGCACCACGTCGGACGAGCCACGCTCCAGCGCCACCGTCGAAAAGCGCGCGAACACATCGGTCCGCTTGCCCTTGGCGCCGAGGAACTTGGCCCTGGTCCAGGCGCTGAAGTCCTTGCTGACTTCGAAATAGCCATAGGCGCCCGACCCGCGCGCATGCACGACCCGCTCGGGTATGCGCTCGCGGTCGAAGCGCGCCAGCTTCTCGATCAGATTGTGGTCCTGGATCAGCACCGGGCCGGCCGGCCCCGCGGTCTGCGAGCGTTGATTGTCGGCCACGGGGGCTGCGTTTTCGGTCGTCAGCGTCGGCTTCTTGTCCATCGAGGGTCTCCAGTCGGGCATTGGCAGATTAGAATTATTCTAAACTATGGAATGCGTCGGATCAAGCGCCGAAATCGCTCTTCTTGTCCCCGTTGCACCCCCGCAGCGCCACTGCCATCTTCGGCCTGTGTCCATGACCTCTCCCGCTTCCGGGCGCCGCCCGCAACGCGTCGCCCTGTTCGTCACCTGCCTCGTCGATTTGTTTCGGCCGTCGGTGGGGTTTGCCGCCGTGAAATTGCTCGAAGACGCGAGCTGCACGGTCGAGGTCCCGAAGCGGCAGGTATGCTGCGGCCAGCCGGCCTACAATTCCGGCGATCGCGCCACGACGCGCGCCATCGCCCGCCAGGTTATCGAAGCCTTCGAGGGCTACGACGCGGTCGTGGCGCCCTCGGGCTCGTGCGGCGGCATGCTCTCCCATCATTATCCCGGCCTGTTCGACGACGATCCAGCGATGCGCGCCAAGGCGGAGAATCTGGCCGCCCGCAGTTACGAGTTGATGTCGTTCCTGGTCGATGTACTGGGTGTCGAGCGCGTGGCGGCGCGCTACGATGGCGCCGCGACCTATCACGATTCCTGCTCAAGCCTGCGCGAGCTTGGCGTCAAGGCACAGCCGCGCTGCCTGCTCGGCTCGGTCGACGGGCTCGTGCTCCGCGAGATGAAGTCGCCGGAAGTATGCTGCGGTTTCGGCGGCACGTTCTGCGTCAAATATCCGGAAATTTCCAACGCCATGGTGGGCGAGAAGAGTGCCGATATCGCCGCCACTGGCGCCGGCACCTTGCTGGCCGGCGACCTGGGCTGCCTGATGAACATGGCCGGCAAGCTGCAGCGCGAAGGCAGTCCGGTGGCCGTGCGTCACGTCGCCGAAGTGCTGGCCGGCATGGGCGATATCGCCCCAATCGGCGAGCCGGAGCGTGGCGAACCCGAGCCGGCGAAGAGCTGAGGCCGCGCCGATGCAATCGACCGCCCATTCCTTTAATGCGAATGTCGACCGCGCGCTGGCCGACTCCAACCTGCAGGACTCGCTCGACAAGCTTAAAGTGGGCTTCTCCGAGCGCAGGCGCCAAGCGGCCGAGCGTCTGCCCGAGTTCGAGGCGCTGCGTGACCGCGCGCGCGACATCAAGAACCACGCGCTCGCCAATCTCGATTTCTATCTCGAGGAATTCGAACGCAAGGTTTTGGCGCTGGGCGGCCACGTCCATTGGGCGCCGACCGCCGCCGACGCGCGCGGCATCATCCTCGAGCTGTGCCAGGGCATGGGCGCGCGCACCGTCGCCAAATCCAAGTCCATGATCGCCGAGGAGATCGCTCTCAACGAGCATCTCGAGGCCGCCGGTATCGCACCGATCGAGACCGATCTCGGCGAATACATCATCCAACTGCGCCACGAGCCACCGAGCCACATCATCGCGCCGGCGGTGCATCTCACCAAGGACCAGGTGGCCGATACCTTTCTCGAGCATCACGCCAAATTGGGCTTCAACACGCGGCTCACCGAGCGCAACGACCTGGTCGCAGAAGCACGCCACGTGCTGCGCCAGAAATTCCTCGACGCCGATGTGGGACTCACCGGCGCCAATTTCCTTGTTGCCGAAACCGGCTCATCGATCCTGGTGACCAACGAGGGCAATGCCGATCTCTCCAATACGCTGCCGCGCATGCACATCGTGCTGGCCAGCATCGAGAAGGTGATCCCGACTCTGGAGGATCTCGCCACCCTGCTGCGCGTGCTGGCGCGCTCGGCCACCGGCCAGGAATCCTCGGCCTACACCACGCTCAACAGCGGCCCGCGCCGTCCCGGTGATCTCGACGGGCCCGAGCATTACCACGTGGTCCTGCTCGACAATGGCCGGTCCTCGGTGCTGGGCACCGAGATGCAGGAGATATTGCGCTGCATCCGCTGTGGCGCCTGCATGAATCATTGCCCTGTGTACGGCGCGATCGGCGGCCATGCCTATGGCTGGGTCTATCCCGGCCCGCTGGGCGCCGTGCTGACGCCGCAACTCATCGGCGTGAAAGAAGCCGGCAACCTGCCCAACGCCTCGACCTTTTGCGGCCGCTGCGAAAGCGTCTGCCCGGTGCGCATCCCTCTGCCCAAGCTGATGCGACATTGGCGCGAGCGCGAATTCGAGCGCCATCTCACACCGACATCGGTGCGCCAGGGGCTGGCTCTATGGGGCTTCTTTGCCCGAAGGCCGGCGCTTTATCGCCGGCTGACCGGCATCGCCAACCGCGTGCTGGCCCTGTTCGGCCACGCCGAGGGGCGCTACCACACTTTGCCCTTGGCAGGCGGCTGGACGCGCTTCCGTGACCTGCCGGCGCCACAACCGGGCGGCACCTTTCATAGCCAATGGGCCAAACGGCGAGCCAGGAAATGAGTGAGGCGCGCAGCCAGATCCTCAACACCATCCGGCGCTCGCTGAAACGCGGCGAGCTGACGGGCGCTGCACGCGAGGCGACAGTGGCACGGATGGCGGTGCCGCCGCTCGGGCCGATCCCGATGCGCGCGCAGTTGCCGCCGGCCGAGCGGGTGAATTTGTTCTGCCAGTGGGCCGAAACCAACAATGCGACGGTCGCAAGGGTTTCGGCCGCTGACGTGCCGGCCGAGATCGTGGCCTATCTCGCCCGCAACAATCTGCCGGCGCGCGCGGCGATCGCACCCTCTTCCCAGCTCGACAGCCTCGACTGGACGTGCCAGAAGCTGCTTGAGTTGCGCCGCGGCAATGCGGTGGCGAGCGACGCCGTGGCGATCACCGGCGCCTTCGCAGGCATTGCAGAGACCGGCACATTGGTGATGGCTTCGGGCCCCGAGCATCCGGTGACCCTCAACCTGCTGCCCGACACGCATGTCGTGGTGCTACGCGAGGGCGATATCGTCGGCGGCTACGAGGATATCTGGACCCGCCTGCGCGCCCGCTACGGCAAGAACGGCATGCCGCGCACGGTCAACACCATTACCGGCCCGTCACGCACGGGCGACATCGAGCAGACGATCGAACTCGGCGCGCATGGCCCGCGCCGCATGCATATCGTGGTGGTGAGGGAAGCGTGACCGCTTGCGGCGGCGCTGCCCCTTTCGATCCGAAGGTTGGGCTGCGCGTCGTCGGCACCACGGTCACGCGCGAGATCGACCTGCTGTTCGAGCGCCTGGCAGCTTCAGTGGGCCGGCGCGTTCCACGGGTCCTGCAAATCGGGTCGCGCACCAATCTGTCGGACCGCAACGAGCGCAACTGGCGATCGCTGACTGCCAAGCGCTTCGCCAGCCGGGTCGAGTTCATTGGCATCGACCTGCTCGAAGGCCCGAATGTCGACGTCGTGCTCGATATCGGCTGCGATTCGCGCACGCTGCGGGCGCGACTGGGCCCCGATCCGTTCGACCTTGTCCTGTGTTGCCACGTGCTGGAGCATTGCCCCAATCCCGGCCGTGTCGCCCGCAACATGGAGAGCGTGCTGCGGCCCGGCGGCTACGCCTATATCGCCACGCCCTGGTCGCAGGCCTTCCATGCCGCACCCGACGATTATTGGCGCTTTTCCGTGCGCGGCCTGATGCAGCTTTTCGGCCGGCTGGAAATCCAGTCCGCTTTCTATAGCGGCGGCGACGTCGGCCTCGATGTGGCCTATCGCATCGAATGCGACGGCAAGCCCGATCTCGAATCGCGCGCCGGCGCGGTCGAGCAGGGACTGTTCCAGCTCGTGCTCGACCACGAGGACAATCGCGACGTGCTGGCGCGCCAGGCGACCGAACGGCTGCCGGTGTCGCGGACCTACATGCCAACCTTGTTCGTCAACCTGGTCGGACGACTTGAGACGGATTCGCGGACGCCTATGCCGTCCTGAGGAAAACCTCACGCCCTGAGCCGGCGATGGACCTCACGTTCGCCACGCGAGTGGTAATATGCCTGGAGCTTGTCGGGCAGCCGCACGATGACGCGGCGGCGGCGGTCACGCGACCGTGTTTAGTACAATTCAGACATAAAGGTCGCCGGCGGCCGCGATGGCGCTTGGGCCTCCGTCGACTAGCCACCATCGAGAGGCGTGCGAGCGCGCCACGGTTAGAGAAGAACGTATGGTACCCACGTTGCCGTTATGGTTCATCATGGCGACTGTTCTCTGGATTTTGCCCGTAGTCATGAGTAGTTTCCTGAGATGCGGGGCAAGAAGGTTGTCGGTCGCCCCGTTCGCTGCGTAGCTTTGGCGGTGGAAAGTCGTGGGCGGATGGCGTCATCTCACGAGGATAGTTTGAAGCATAATATTGTTGTCGCCACCCACCACAAGACGGGCACCGTTTGTATGTCCACGGTGTTCAAGGCCATCGCCAGTGATCTCGGCGCCGCGTACGTGGAGTTCCGGCCACAGTATGGGCGGCTGGTGGAAGCGCTCAGAGCTCCCTTCGTGCTCTTCAACTACGACTCTGATTTCCGCGAGCATTCTCCCATTCTGAGCCGCGACGACGTGCGAATTCTTCATCTCATTCGCGATCCTCGCGACGTGCTCATTTCGGCCATGCACTACCACAAGAAGTCCAACGAGACTTGGCTGCACGAGCCTGTGCCGGGCTACGACGACATCACCTACCAGCGCCGGCTAAACGCTTTGGCTACGCCGTTTCAGCAGTATGTGTTCGAGATGGAGAACTCGACCGAAAGCACATTACGAGACATGGTGAAATGGCAGTACGGCCGAGCCAATTGTTTCGAGGTACGCTACGAAGACCTGCGACGAGATACGCAGATGGCATATTGGTCCAATATCATGGGCTTTCTCGGGTTCGACGAGGCGGAGCGGCAGGTTTGCCGGCAGCGCTTCTGGCAGAACAGCCTCTTTGGAAACGTTGTGAGGTTTGCTCACAAGCACATCCGGTCCGGCGATGTCGGCCAATGGAAGCACGAGTTCACGCCGGAATTGGCAACCGCATTCCTCGAGAGATTCCCGACTGTACTGCAATCGCTGGAATACGAGACCGACAATAGCTGGGTCCAGGGTTTGAAGGAGACGAACGGGGGCGGCCTGACTTCCGTACTCAAACGACTTGTCGGCAAATATTAGAAGCGCCGCGAAATAGGATCAAGAAGAGCGGGAACATTTGCGTAGTCACACGAAACTCGTTGAATACTGACGCACTTCATAAAAAAAGAGCGGGCTTTCGCCCGCTCTTTCGATCGATTTGCAGGATTTGGACTAGAAGCGGAAATCCATGCCCAGCAGCGCAGCCCAGGAATGCTGGTTCGTAGCGTTCGAGGGGCCGGTAAGGTTGTAGTACAGGAAGCCGCCGGTCATTTTGATGCCCGGGCCGAGCGCGTAGTTGGCACCCAGTTCGAACTTCTGCGCGGTTGTGTTGCCGAAGCTGAGCGCGCCGGTGTTCTGGTTGGTGCCGAACGCTGCGGAGGTGCTCGCCGGGGCACCCATTGTGAGGGCGTTCGTGCCGGGGGCGATGGCGGTGATGGAGAGCGAGCCGTTACCGTTGGTGTTGCGCGAGCCAACCCAGCCGAACGACATCTGCCACGGGCCGGTTTCGTACATGAGGCCGGCGCTGATATACCGGGTGTCGTTGTCGACGCCGGTGTAGTAGTTCCCGCCCAGGCCGTTGTTGTCGTAGCCGAGCGAGGCACCGAGGGTGAAGCCGGCAAAGCCGAACTGCAGACCCGCGACCCACTGCTTCCATGCCGTCAGGTTGGCACCAGTGGTCAGGTTCGCGGCGGTGCCGAGCGGCGCGAGGCCCGGAACGAAGTTGGCGTACATGAAGGCGCCATAGGCGGCGACAGTGACGTCACCGAACTTGTTCAGGTAGTTGGCGCCGATGTCCCAGACGTCCTGCCACGAATAGTCGTTGGTCGGGCAGTTCGGGGAGGTCGTGGCGTCGTTGAAGCCGCAAGTGCCGGATATTTGGCCCGGACCGGCCAAGAGGCCGGCGGCGCCCTGGGCGAGATTGATCTTCGGCGCGTAGCCGACACCGATCTGCAGGCCGGCGAAACGCGGCGTGTAGTAGTTGATGCGGTTCACGTCCTGGAACTGGGAGCCGATGGTGCTCGCCGTGGCGTGGGCGTACGCCAGGTTATTGGCGATCGCGGCGCTGCTCACCCAGGCGAAGTTGGTGTTGTGCTGAATGAAGCCGAAGCCGATCAGGGCCGACGGCGCACCGTAGTACATGATGTAGGACGCCTGGTCCTTCGCGCCGAACTCGACGCGGCCCCAGTCGCCGAAAGCGAACAGGTAGGCTTCGTCGATCTGGCGGTTGCCGGCGCCGGCGGTTGCCGGCGTCGCATTCCAGCCTTCGAGCTCGACGCGCAGGCCAACCGTGGTGCCATTGTCGAGCTTGGTCTGGCCGATGAAGTGGATTTCACCTTCCTGAATGAAGTTGACGCCCTTGTACTGGGTGGACGACCCGTTCAAGGCATAGGTGGAATCAATCTGGCCGGCCATCGCGTAGAAGGTGTAGTAGCCGCCGACGCCGATCTTGATTGGGTCGGCCGCCATGGCCGGGGCGGCCATCAGTCCACCGACGATCAAGGCGGTCGAGCCTAGTAGAAGCTTTTTCATATTCTCCCTCTCTTATTTAATCAGAGACTGGTACGTACCAAAAGCCAACCGACGGATTGTGGACGCCCAAAACGCTGCCACACATTGCCCCCGCCAATACGACCGCTTTATAAAACACCGCGCCAAAAGCAGGGTCAAGAAATGGTCGTGCCAGCGGCTCAATCTTCCCGCACCTGTGGCGTCTTTGTCACAATTCGGGCTCTTCCCGGGCCTTTTTGACCGCGCTTTGTATGATTTCCAAGGCCGGTTTCTTTGAGGGATTTTCTCCAGGTTTCGATGTTAGTCTCATAATGCAACTTAATTAACCGCTGCGATGTCTCGCCGCTTGCAGTCCACCGGTGGTACGCTTATGGTCGCCGCCGCCGCCAAGTTCGGAACGTTGGGCGCGCACGATATCGAAAACGATATCAAGACCAATGTCGCCAGGGGCAGCAGAATGTTCGGCTCGTCGAAATCCCACCGCCTATTGATCGCAGGCCTTCTGACGTTGGGCCTCATTGGCTGTGGCGGCGATCCAAATGCAGTCAAAGAGGATATCAACGAGTCGGGATCGCGCAACAAACGTACAGCCGGGCAGGGCCTGGGCGGGCGTACCCAGGAAACCGGCAGCCTGTTCGGGCCGGGCGGCCTGTTCGGTTCCAAGGCGGATAAAGGGAGCGACACCGGCACCGGCATCGCGGTCAACGCCTATCTGTGGCGGGCCTCGCTCGACACCATCAACTTCATCCCGCTGGCCTCGGCCGATCCGTTCGGCGGCGTCATCATCACCGACTGGTACACGCCGGTGGAGACGCCCAACGAGCGCATGAAGGTCCAGGTCACCATCCTCGACCGCGAATTGCGCGCCGACGGCGTGCGCGTTTCGGTGTTCAAGCAGACGATGACGCCCAAGACCGGCGGCTGGACCGACGACCAGGTCGACCCGCATACCAACACCGATATCGAAAACGCCATCCTGACCCGCGCCCGCCAGCTTCGCATCGCCCAGGGCGGCAAGTAGCGATCGCCGCCCGCGCGGAGCGCGGGCTCGACGACGCAGGGTCGACGATGACGGAGGCTTGACGATTGGGGCCGCACCGGGCATCCGCTGCGGCCTTAGTCTTTTTTGCGATCAGATCCGTGTCGTCGACGCCAGCGCGCTACAATTTCCACGAAACCGAAGCCAGGTGGCAGAAGGTCTGGGACGATCGCCAGACTTTCCGCGCGGCGATGGACCTTTCCCGGCCGAAATACTACGTGCTCGAG
>WNFR01002854.1_pt1 | contig 17932 bp, 16 predicted proteins | sample 5400221 | NCBI WGS metagenome assembly WNFR01 (sample SAMN13153357, study PRJNA577476) | soil metagenome | isolation source: 40 cm soil under Madrone tree | place: USA:California | collected 2016-06-14
CCGGAACAAAGCCAAAGCACGGCTGCAGCGATTTCATCCGCGCTGCCGATCTCGCCGCGCGGCGTCTGCCGAATGATGGCCTCCGCGATATGCTTGTCGCGCTTCATCCAGTTTGACACGGGCGCCGTGTCGATCCAGCCGGGGCATATCGCACAGATGCGCGGACCGTGAGCTGCGTGTTCGAGCGCTGCGCTGCGAGTGAGACCGATGACCCCATGCTTCGCCGCCGAATAAGCGGCGCCTCCCGTAAATGGATAACCACGAAGGCCATCGACTGAAGCGTTGTTGACGATCACGCTGGTCGCTGCACCTTTCATCGCCGGAATCTCAGCGCTCATGCACAGGAACACTGATGTCAGATAGCCGTCAATGGTCTTGCGCCACGTCGCCTCCGACATTTTGGCTACGGGAGTGAAACCTCCGCCGCTGCCGCCATTGTTGAACGCGTAGTCGAGACGACCATGCGCGCTAACGACGCCTTTGATTAAGCGAGACACAGACTTGCCGTCGGCGACATCGACTGGGAGCCATCGCACGTCTCCCGCTTTGGCTAGGATTTTGAGCGCGGATTTCGCAGCAGCCTCCTTTCGACTTGCGATAACTACTTGCGTGCCCTGGCGCGCAAACGCTTTGGCCGTAGCAAGACCGATACCACTACTGCCTCCTGTCACGATCGCCACCTTATCCTTCAGGTCTGGATAAAGCGGCATGTTAATGTCTGGGTCCCGAGACTTCGCTTGCATAGATCGCTCCACAGCGAGGCTATTCGTGTATCCCACAACGCGAAGCATGTCTCCTTTTGGCCCAACCCGGACGGAAGAATCGGCGCAGGCCATCGGCGGCCCATCGGGAATCAGCGGACCTGCCGGCGGAACAAGACACCGGCGCTGCCAGAGAAACGACGAGACGCATAGATACACCCTCCATGGAGCGACGGCACCGTGCCGCCGGGGACCGCGGGGTATCTCGCAAACTCACTGCGAAAGCGATGAGTCGTTTTGACTCACGTTATAATGGTTGTTGCCTGGTTTTCGGCGCATCGCACGCGAGAGGGATAGACGCTGCAAGCAGCAGACCTGCACTCGCAATGACCACGGTGTGCAACGCCCCTCCCAACGCGCGGCTCCATTTTGCGGCCAACGAAATGGAGGAGCGGAGTTATCAGTAGCGAAGGCGTCACCATCGCAGCCCCCACCTAGTGTTCTGCTCGCATCAGAGGATTCCCAAATCGGCGTAAGGATGCGAGTATGGAGGCCCGTCGGGGGCAGGACCTCCATTGTTGGCAGGGGAAAGGGCTGGACTAATTTAGCGAGCCATCCACGCGTACTGCTGCCGTTCGCGTCTTTCTTTCGGGTCTTCCGGTGGAAATTCCGCTTTTCGCTTTTGTAGTTCTGTCCAAACAAAATCAGGAATTATGTATGGCATTTTCCTTTCCGTGAAGATTGGGTTGGGAGCGATCTGGAAAATCCCCTTTGAAACCAATAACGTCAGCGGCCCGTTGAGATAATTACTGACTATGCCGCGCTGGCTGGCGGCGATGCACTCGGCCAACAGTCTGCGTTCGTCAATCGACAACGTGTCGAGATGAATTAGGACTTTCGCTTGATTCGCTCTTAGCAACCGTCGTTCGGAGCGCGCGACTAGAGCGTTCGCGAGCAATGGATGGATGGCACGCGCTATCTTGGCGAATGTTAGCGATGCAAAGCCAATCATTCCGACGACCACCCAGCCGCCCCACGCGCTCCGCAGTGGCGCCAGGTCGATCTCAAACAGGGGCGATGGCAAAAATAGAACTAGCCCGCACGCCATCACGAGGGCGCCATAGGTGTAACCGCTGATTGCGTCCAGCGTCGCAAGTGTTTTGGAAATCCATTCGGGCGGAGCGACCGCCTTGCTATCTTCAGTCATGTGTTAGCCTTTAGGGAAAGGGGCGCTCTAGGCTTGCCGGAACGGCCGCGATGCAATACCCCAGACCTCGAATAAGGCGACGAATAATGGCCGTTGCAAGGCGCCAAACGATCAGACTGGGGCGAAGCCATGAAAGCCCGCGTCACCATCGAATACGAATTGGATTGGCCCCAGGGCCTGACCCAAGCACAGCTAAGGGACCGGGAAGAGCGGGCTTGGATGACGATGCTACGGATGTCAGACCTCACCTTTGAGGTGCTGAAGCTCGAGTTGATTAGGGATTGAGGCTGCTCCGCTGTCATGTCCGCTCTCAGGCTGGCGGGGAAAGGATCAAGGTCGGTCCTTGCCTCGCCTTGATTCTCTGCTACCGGGTGGTCGAATCAGAGAAAGGCACCCAAATGAAAGACGATCTTAAGCGCGATTGGCCCCGCGACATCTGAACGGCCGCGCATCATCGGTCGTCCTCCGTGCCTGCGGCCTTGCCGGAATGCGGCCTGCACCGGACGTATGTGAGTGGGTCGAACGGGCCTCCCTACTGAAGCAATCGCACAAGGGGATCATCATCAAGGCTAAGCGGATCGCGGGGCTCACGCTTCTCTTGCTCATCCTTCTTCGGCTGTTCGTCCTTCTCTTGGTCTTTCATAGTGCTTTTCCTTTTCCCGAAAGCCACTGGATCGCCGTGCCGGTCGAGGGAGTGGCGGTGGCAGACGATTGATGGATTGAGCTGATTGGCTGTACTGGAATCGTGCCGCGTGACGAGATCGATGCCGGCCAGCAAGCTGACCGTGCCGTGGCGCTTATATTCGTGCTCGCGTGCGAAGGTCGCATGCATGCCGGGCTCGGGCGGCAGGTCGGGAGCGGTCGTTTCAATGGCCTGGATGCCCGGCTTCTCGTCGTAGGAGATGATCGCAACCTCGTTGGGCTTCTTCTTCAACGCAGCTGCCGCCTTTTTCAAGATTTTCACTTGGCGATAGACGCACAGCACTTCGGCCATCTTTTCCGCAAAGTCGGGATCGCGCTGCTCCAGGTAGTATCGCACTTTGTGCGGTTTCACCTCTTCCTGGTCGAGGATTTTGCACACCGTGCCCTGCGCCAGGTTGGCCAGGCACACATGCCCCTCCGCCGGTCCATGCTCGCGAGCGTGGCCGGCCAGAAGCCGCGTCGTCCACAGTTCGTGGGGATAGCCAAGGTCCTTCGCCTTCCGGCACGCCAACGACACCGGCCATGCCTTGGCTTCGAGTGTGATCGAAGGCTCCCGACCGGGGCGCGGGCGATCGTCGAGCGCAGCCATCGAGCCTTCAACCACGGCGCGCTCGACGCAGCGCTGAACGGTCTGATGATGCAGTCCGAGCGACCGACCGACCGCAAAAAACGACGGATCTTCCCGATAGGCCAGCAATATCCGCGCCCGCTCAACCCGGCTCGCCGGCTCCGTTCGCGATTGCGCTATCGATCTCAACTTCACCGTATCCTCATCTCCGAGCGACAATTCAATCGCCCGCCGCCACGCTGCCATGACCTTCGACCCCCGGTTTGGGCACACGCGACCTATATAGGAGTCCTAGAATCAAGATGAATCCCCTCGTTATGACAACTTTCATGGAATCGGTCGTCTAGGCACGTACGCCCAAATGGAAACACTTACAAGATTTTCGCGAATTTCTGCATCATCGCGGCCAGTTCGGCGGCCGCCTCTGCTTTCAGGCGCGCAACTTTATCGGTGTCGCCGTCGCGCTTGGCGATTCGTTCCTCGACATGGCGCCACCATGCGCCGCCCCGCACGATCAATTCATGGTCCGATCCGTCCGGCGCGATCATGGCGCGAAGATCCGCTTCGTTCTCTCGTAACGATCTGCGTTTATCGTTGGTGCGATAAGAGATGCTTTTGAGTCGAGCCATCGCATAAGACAGGACACAGTATTGGTCGAAAAATATCAACGTGCCGCCGAGCCCTTCGCCAGTCATGGTATCGATTTCACCGCGTCGCTTGGCGACTTGCTTTGCCGCGCGAAGCATTGATACGCGATGTTTCTTCTCGATCGGCTCACCTGGATAAACCCGATCGCAGAGGTCTTCGATCGTGAAGGCGTTATCGGGCTCAGCCGCGAACACGGCCTCAATTATCTGCTCGACTCGTCCTGGTCCTTTGCTCATAAGTGTTTCCCTTACTACGCCGTGCGCTGGCTGGAAAACACTTATTCACAAGTTTGATACTTCCCAGAATATCAATTCTCGACCCTTGCCGACGACACGGAAGCCTCCCAACAGCGCGAGGCAGCGGCCCGCGCTAGGCGGCCGGAGGGTATGGCGGGCTTTTGCCGTGTCCACCGCCAGTGTCAGTGCGGCTGGGCGTGGCTCCCGCGCTTCGGTGGCCGAAGGCCGCCTTCAGCTCGCAGAAAAAGTATTTGCCCTGGCAAGCCGATACCAGGGCCAACAACGATGACCAACTACCCGCCGGAGGGGCGTGGGGAAAGGCAGGTATTGATCGAGGGGCACAGATCACAAGCCCGAGGTGATCGTCTGTCCGTTGTCATGGCGCCCGAATGCACGAACGGCGTTGGCCGGCTTGTCTACCTCAATCCTGAACACGTGCCCGGCGGGCCGACCGTCGGCAATGTTGGGAACGGTTATAACCGTCCCGGCGCGGTCAACGGTCTTGCCGGGGTTGAGCAGCTTGATCAGGTCCTCGCTGTTGTGGAATTTTTCCGCTAGAAGCTCCGTCGCGCTCCGGTAGCCGAGCTCACTGAGGCGGGCCATGCCTTCAAGATCGCGGGGTATTACGGGTACGAATGGCCCGCGAACATCATCATCTGTGATCGTGTACGCGATCAGGGCCGGCGCGTTCGTGGACTCGCAAAGCTTGCCCCAGGTCGTGCGGTCGAGCTTGCCGCTCACCGCGAGACCACGTGAGCGCTGGAAGGCGGCAATCGCCTTCCCGACATTCTCACCGGTTTTCCCGTCAATGATACCTGGCGATATATCAAGTCGGTCGAGGAGCACTTCCGCATTGAAGGTCGCGGCTCTTGTCATCCGCGGCGGGGTCGCTGCTGAGCACGCGACCTGACCGATTGCCGCCCCCGATAACGGTTGGGATGGCGCGCGTCGGGCGTGAACGGACCCGCCGCCGGTCGCGACCGCCAACAAAAGCGCCGCAACGCCAAAAACATGAAGCGTCCTGCTTGTCCTCATGACCTCCTCGCCTTTCGATATTTGACGCTTACAAACCGTTTAGTCAGTGACCCGTGGCGCATCGTTGGCAGATGCGATAGACGATGTGTTGAAGATAGACAGGTCCGCGTTAGCGAGTTGAAAACACCAAGGACGATGAATTTCAGACCGACCGCCTCCACCCTGCGATCGTGTGAATGATGTATCACGGTGGATTCGGCTTGGAGTCCAATGGAACCGGTGTCGTCTGCATGCTTGTCTCAAATCGGGTGGCCTGAACCACTAGGTTGGCGAGCAAGTTCGCGACCACTAGACGGAATGGGGCGAGCAAACCGGTGCCGGCAAGAGGAGCTAGGGCGATCTCAATTTCGCGGCTTTCGGAGAGATACCTGACGAGAGGGGCGGACACGCGGTGGCCGGCAATCGGTCGGTAACTCAGAGAACAGACAATCACCGGGCCTGAGTAGCCGTTGTTGGCCGTGACCTTGTCGAGACGCTTGAACTCGAGCTGCAGATCGTAGCGCTGACGGCCATCAAAGATTGGTAGCGTGCGCTGACATGTCTCCTTGTTCAAGCCGTCTCCCGTGTCACCGGTGGGTACGAACACCGCACTCAACGGATCCGATATCCCTTTACGATCTCCATCAGTTATCGGCACGCGGTCGCTGCTGGGCGGCAGAACCGTAAGCTCTGTGACGTTGCCGTCCTCAACCATCATGTTCACGTCCAATGGATCCTCTGAAGAGTTTATCTTCAACATAAACGTGCTTGGTAAGAGACGATTGCCGGTGACAGCGCCGCGAGACGTCAGGTTTCCGTCGCCGTTGACCAACAATCGCATAGCGCCACCGGTGCGTCCGCTCGCGGAAATCGCGTACACGTTACTGCTAACGTCTGCGCGAACGACGGCATTGCCGACTGTGATACGCGCGAACGAAATTACGTAGTCGGCCTTAAAAGTCGTTTGCGCACCCGCTTGATTGAGGCGTAAGAAAGACGGCCCAACAAGCGCGAGGCCGGCGCAAAGGATCAGACCAGGAGCGGTGAGCGAACGGAGCATCAGATCGTCTTCCGAAGATCGACGTCGATGATACGAACGTTCTTTGTACATGCCCGCCTCTACAAAGAATCACGCCTGTCAGCTGGATCTTTCTCGCAAAACATTCGATGTTCGACAATCGAGACTGTCCGCTGCTGGACAATGATGCCCGAGGTCGCCGCGGTTTGAGCGACTCACCCTCGCTTTCGATGCTGACGGACTGTCTCGGCTGGCCAGTCTGCGTCTGCTGTGATTACTCTTACTCGTGTGCCGCGGGGTTTCTGACTAAGCACTGATCAGTCACGAAGCCAGAAATAACGGGAACTATCAAGCCTCGGACCTTGCCAATTTCGCGGCGTTAGCCCGCGCCGTCCGTTATCCAATGTCGACCCCCATTCTGGCAAGGTTTGCCAGGGGTTAGTATTTTCAAACACACTGGCGGGCTCGGATCTTTTGGCGGGTTCGACTTTTTTACGAATTTCCGGTTCGTCGCGATCCTCCCTCCCACTTTCGCGGGACACCAAACGGTGCCGAGTGTCAAGCACTCTGCCGTGTTCATCCAGCCGGAGGCACTCGCTGATAGCCTCTCGCCTGCGTCTTCCCTCGGTTTCGATGTCGGTTAATTTACACGACAGCTGCCGCCTTGCCTCCGGCGAGGGCGGAGCGAGTGCGTCTTTTAGTGCGACATGCGCCCATGCCGCCTGGATTATCGGCTCGAAAACCGGCACCGCCACGGCGCCCCCGGTCGAGCCGCTGCCCAGTGTTCGGCGTTGGCCGTCCGCGTTGTCGTAGCCGAGCCAAACAGCGACGGTGACATCGTTGGTGAAGCCCACAAACCAGGCATCGTTCTCATCATCCGTTGTGCCCGTCTTGCCCGCCACATAGGGCGAAAGCGCCGCAATGGAGCGCGCCGTTCCACGCGCGAGAACACCCTGCAGCAGTGACTTCAACTGGTAAAAGGCGGCGTGATCGACAGAATCGATGGCAATCAACTTGGGCTCGCGTTGGAAGACATTTTGCCCGTCGCGCTCGATGGATTCCACGACGTAGGGCGATGGACGCAAGCCTTCATTCGCGATCGCCGCATAGAAGGCCGCAAGATCGACTGGCCGCACCGGTTGCGCACCAAGTACAACCGGATAGAACCGCAGACATTCGCGATATATTTGTGCTTCGACCGCAAGATCGCAGATCCGATTGAGACTGGCTTCGGGCTTGCTCTCGATCCCGCCCTCGAGAAGATGCGCGGTCGCACGATTACGCGAATTTTCGAGCGCCTGCCGCAAGGTCAGCGTGCCGCCTCTGCGGCCGTCGTAATTCTTTGGCGACCAATAATCCTGCTCGCGAGCCTTTCGTAACCCGATCGGCCGCAATGTGATGGCGCCGTCACTGATCAGCGTGTTGGGCTGCAAGCCCTTGCCTAGGGCCGCGAGATAGGTCAGCGGCTTGATTGCCGAGCCTGGCTGGCGGGCCGCCTGGGTGGCGCGATTGAGCTGACTCAAGGGATAGGAGAAGCCGCCGGTCATCGCCAGAATGCGGCCCGTCTTGTTCTCCAAAACCACCGCTGCTCCTTGGACAACGGGGCGCACCCGCAGCTCGGCGCGGGCCGAAGTTTTGCCCTTTCCTTCGGAAAGATGAACCAAAACGACGTCGTGAATGTCGAGTTTGCGCTGTGCGGCGGGGGAATCGAGCGAAAGCGACGCGATGCGCCCGTCCGTGAGGCCAACGCGCCAAGCTTGCCCTCTCTTGCCGCTCGGTTTCTCCACCACCACGGCTGGCTTCCAGTGGACATCGTATAGCGGCAGGCGCGCGCTTATGAGGGCCTGCTGCCACGACGGCCGCTCGTTGGTGGATTTCTTTTCTGCCTCGATCCGCTGGATGGCTTGGCCAAGGTTCGCTTCGGCACCCCGGAATTCCAGGCGACCAGCACCACTCTCATATCGAAACAATCCTTCCTGCAACGACTCTTCCACCGCCCGCTGTAATTGCGAGTTGATGGTGGACCGTATTGTGTAGGAATCAGCGGTGACTGCATTGATCCCCGCTATCGATTTTGCTTCCCGGGCCACGTCGTCGACGAAATGGAAGCCTATATCGCGTCGCGGCCGCTGATAGGGTATTAGCGCAGGCAGTAGCGGTAATCCCGGTCTGCTGCGCTGCTCGTTGCTTTCCGAAGCACTCGACATTCCATCTTCTCGCATCCTGGCCAAAACATAGCCGAGCCGCTCCTGTGCGCGGACCGGCTGCCGATCTGGGCTGAAATAGTTGGGCCCTTTGGTCAGCCCCGCGAGCAATGCGCCTTCCTCAAACGCCAACTCTCTCGCCGATTTGCCAAAATAACTTCGAGCGGCAAGTTCAATGCCCCACGAGCCGCGTCCGAGATAGATGGAATTGAGGTACAGCTCCAGGATCTCGTCTTTAGTAAGAGTTGACTCAATCCGCGCTGCGACAATCATCTCTCGGATTTTGCGCTCGTAAGTGCGATTGTCACCTACCAGCAGGTTTTTTACGAGCTGTTGGGTTATCGTCGAGCCTCCCTCGGGGCGCCCGGATTGAGCGAGACTACTTACGAAGGCGCGGATCAAGCCGCGCTCGTCAACGCCCTTGTGCTGGTAGAAGCGCCTGTCCTCGGCAGCAATGAACGCGTTACGCACGTGGTCAGGGACTTCGGCAAGGGGGATCCAGACGCGGCGCTGGTTGTCCTCGAACATTTCAGCGAAGCGCTCGCCCTTTATGTCGAGCACAATGCTCTCGCCAGGGAGCTTGAGGCCCTTGAGTTTGTTGTGGTCTGGAAGGGCGGAGGCCGCTTTATTGTAGTAATCAATCACCTCGCCCAGATCTATGACGGCGTGCTCAACCGGTTGGTGCTTGCAAAATTGCCGGTACGCCGTTTGCAGATCGGCAAAATTGATGCCACGGAATTCCTTGTTCTCGCCGCCAAACGCCCGCGGATCCTCCATTGCAGTGTCAATGAGGTCATCGAGATTGATGTTCTCGATCTCGAAGGCCTTGATCATATGGGTGCAGCCGGCCTGGAGGAATTCCGCCACCTGCTGTTGACCGCGATCGCGACTGAACTCTGTCTTTACAGCGTGCGGGGTTACCGTCACTTGGCTAAACGCCAGTGCTGTGGCAAGAATTTTGACGAGAAGCGCTTCCATCCCCGTGCCGGGCTTAAATTCCTCGGTCCCTGTTAAGGCGAGACGCCATCCGTTAGGTCGGAATTGTCAAAGCGGCTAACGCTCGTAGGTCAGCGCGCCCAACTCCTCGGCCCCAACCAGCGTGCTGTAATGCTCGCCAGATCACGGCAACGTTCTGCTCGATCTCACATCGCGCACACCCAGGGACCCGTAGGGCCCAGCGTACGTGATGTGAGAGAGATGTGAGAGAGGTGCCCACCGCTCGCAATCAGTCGCAACGGCGCACACGCCTGACTACGATCTCATCGCCGCGCCGTTCGCGGATGGTCACATCGCGACAATGGTCTCCGCGTCGATATCGCCAATCATCGTCGTAACGATATCGCCGATCGTCATCGTACCGATCATAATAGCGACGTTCACGCTCACGCCGGCAGTCGGGTCCGATACAGAAGTCCAGCTGAGCGAGCGTGACCGCAGGCTTGGAAGGGATAGGATTACCTCCACCTTCGGCGAATGCTGGGAGAGCCCACATTGCGCTAGCGACGGCGGCGATAAGCGGCAATTTTCCCATTCGAACCTCCTCCTTTGCCGACACTACAAACGAGGTAAACAAGACGACCGCTCGCTTGTATACCGGCCACCAGACAGAAAGTCCGTCGAACACATTCTTGTTCCTGGCGCTCCTATCACACGTGCGGGAGCGATTCGCGGCCTCCAATCACACGTTCGCGACTGATTCCTCGCCCCTTTTCACACGTTCGCGAGTTGAGTCATTGCCTAACGATCAAGGACGCGGGCCATCTGCGAGCCACCGGCCAGGATCGTGCGCCTCATCGGCGGCGTGCATGCATTTCAGCGCCTTGTCTCGGGACCTACCGCGGGGAGGAGGCCATGCCCCCGGGGATCGCGCGGCCATGATTCAAAGCATGGTGGACAGTCTTGCGCGACGCCTCGAACAATCGCCTCGCGACGCCGATGGCTGAAGACCTGCCCTTCCGAGTTATCCGGGTCAACTCAGAGGATGAAATTCTGGCCCGTGCCACCAACCTGATCCATCGGCAGGGCTTGCATATGAGACCGCCGTGAGGACGTTTCCGAAGGATACAATTCAATACCGAAACGGTGCACAGATTATTGCGCGGAGCGAGCCGAAGATGTCTTGATCTTGGCATGAAAGCGGTGTCAAGGTGACCGTGCTCTGTCCAAACAGAGCAAATGGCCCCGACCTCCCCCGCCGCATATCCCCAAGGTCGGGGCCACTTTTTGCAGCATCGGTCAGCAACAGGAAAACGCGAAGGCCGGGACCGCCCGCCCAAAGCTATTCCTTATAGCGCTCATAGATATCCTCGCACAGGATGGGTAGCTTAGCTTTGGCTTCGTTCCGGGGCCGCAGGAGGCGTGGGAGGCTGGCACCATGAACAGGGCAGCGGTTCTAGCTAACTGGTACAATGGACCATTTAGGCGTCAGGGACACGGCCAGCAACCCAAAAGCGGCAACCCTGCACACCGTTGGCACTGGTTACAAAAGACAGACCAGGGCTGGGAAAGCAGACCCTTGGTGCCTGGTAACGCTCAGCACTTCGAAACTGCACAGCAAGCTATCCACCATGCGAAAAGTCATGGCTTTGAGGTTTACGATGACCCTCCCGAATTCAAAGATACTTTTGCAATAATTCCGTAGGTGCCTCGGTACTCCACCAGCCCAGTTGTGCATCTCAGCTGGCTTAGGCTCAGGTTTGGCGGCTGTGGTTTGCGTGGCATAGATCAAGCCCAGCATAGCCCTAGCTCCGCCTAAGCGTCTAATGTTTAACATTGCTAAATTCAAATTCATCGATTGCGATGGTTATGTTTGGAATAACCGTATCATCTAAAGTGGTGTGTGCTTCGGCCTTGTTATTGTCGGAAAGGCTTAGGAGCGTCTTTGCCACAAGGAAGGTAACGGCTACCATGCCAACACCGCTACTAGTGCCTTTGCCGACCATTACAGTCATCAGTTCGTCACTGAGGTCGTTGGCTTGATCCCATTCTTTCTGTGTAAGCTGTTTTTGCGCCATTGTTATGCTCCTTATAGTTGTCATGGCCTAATGCTTTGGAACGGCGATCAATCGCTTCGGGTCCTCATTGAGCTGCGTGGCCGCTTCCTGGACAGCATCCGCATTGGCAGCCCGGACCGATCCAAGTAGCTGCGCGGGTGTGTGTTGAACCTGATATATATCGAAGTCAAACAGTGCTGAGCTTCAGGCGCGGGTGCCTGTTTGCGCGGCACTCAATCTGGGACCAAGGGGAGGACGGCATGAACGCCGTGTTTTTTCTTTCTAACTTTTATGATGGACCACTTAAGGGTCAAGGCCCCGGTCAAGGAGCCAAGCCCGGCCACCCTGTGCACCCTTGGCATTGGCTAAAGGAGACCGATCAAGGTTGGGAAAGCATGCCCTTGGTGGCTGGCAAGGCAGAGCACTTCGAGATAGCGCCGCAAGCGATCAGACATGCCAGAGACCACGGCTTTGAGGTTCACTACAATCACCCCGAATTCAAGACTGCATTTGCCGTAAAGGCCTATCGGCATTAGCGTCGCCTCACGGCAATCAATCGTTTTGCTTCCCTGTTGAACTGTTTGGCCGCTTCCCTGACTGCCTCATCTGCATTGCGTGCCTGGACCCAACCTATCAGCCGTGCGGGCGTGTGCCTGACTTGAAAGAGTCCCAATCATATAACGGTCCCGTAGGTTCAGGCGTTGGTGGTATTGGCGGGATGTGTGGTCTGCGCGGCAATTCACCGACGCCTGATCACGAAAAGCTTGTGAGGTGAATAGCCGGACTGCTTCGCAAAAGCGGCAATTGCTGCCTTACCGCTCTTAGCTTCAATGGTCCCAATCCAGCGCCCGACCTGACCAGCGAAGTAGACGTTCCAACTGACCTTGGCAGTAGGCTTGGGCGGTGCCTTTGGTGCGGATGCCATAGGCAAAGTTGGCATGTCAGTCCTCCATTCGTCGCAGATACTTGCGCTGCTCCCTGTCGGTCATGTGGTTGAGCACGGCTTGCTCACTCCGGCGCGTCAGCCATGGTCCCTTAACCCTGCGGCGGCAAGTTGAGTGGGAAGTTCGGACGTCATGAGGATGGTTTGTGATGGTGCGGGTTTTGCGCCCTCACGGAGCGCCAGCGGAGTGGCGGCGATCAGGTTGTGGCTGGCGGGTCGAGGCGATTCACGAGCTTGACGAACACGTCCTCGAAGCCGGGCTCGTAGTCGTCGGGGTGCTCCCTGATGAACGCGATCACCTTGCGATAGCAGTCGGCAGCCTGACGGTTGTCGCCACGGGCCTCATAGACCATGCCGAGGCGATCGTAGCCGTCGTGCACGTCGGGGAACCGCACCAGGAGATCGCGCGCAGCCTGCTCGGCCTCGTCGAGCTTGCCGGCACGGACGAGTTCGGCGGCGGCGTTGGACGCGATGGTCAGTTCGTCCTCGTCAGCGTCCTCGGCGCCGGAGAGCCTCGCCGCAATGGCGGCTCTCACCTCACGAAGGTGCAGGCGATGCGCGACGGCGCTTTCGATGCGCCTCGCTTCGGCCTTGGCCAGCTGCTGGCGCGCGACCGCCTCCTCCTTGGCAAGGCAACACTTCTTATACTTGTTGCCGCTGCCGCAGGGGCAGGGATCATTGCGTCCGGGCTTGGCCATTGTGGTCAGCATCTTCGCGCCGAGGAGGACGCCCCCTTGTACAGAGACTTGCTGGCTGACGCCAAGTTCCATGAGCTGCTGCTCGCCTATGATCGCGACCTTGCCGACACCGCACGGTGCACGGGTTGCGCGCGGTGCAGCGGCGTTGTTCATTCCGCTCCGTATTGGCGCAAGCCGCGTGGCAGGCCCTGCCGCCTTGGGGGCGAGCACGACCGGCGCTTCAGCTTCTGCTGCGCAGTCGATGGCTGTCGATCACGGGCGACGCCGCCGTCGCTGCGCTTCCTCGGCCCCAAGGTCTACATCGCCGCGATCGTGGTGCTAATTGCGATCCTGCGGCACGGCGCGACGGCGCGGCGCATGCGGGAACTTACCGAGCTGATCGGCGTCGACCGCCGCACTGTCGAGCGCTGGCGCACGTGGTGGCGTGACAGCTTTACCACAACATCCTTCTGGCAGATCGCGCGCGCCACGTTCATGCCGCCGGTCGATCAAAACCGACTGCCGGCTGCGCTCATCGAACGCTTCACCGGTGACGATGCCGATCGTCTCGTCGCGCTGCTGCGCCTGATCGCCCCGATCACCGGAGGCAACAGGCACGCTGGCTAACGGCTTTCCACAATCCGCAGAGGATGCTCGTCGCCACCAATCCAGTCATCGATCTACGGTCCATGCGCCCCGATCCGGAGGAGCGCCGGCGTGACACGGCAGGCACGAGGTCCCCGAGTCCATGAGCGGTGGGCGCATCTGCGCTTCTGCGTGATCGGACAGTTGTTGGCGGCGCCGCCGCCCAAAGGCGAGCTGCGCGCCGAGATCGAAGTGCTTGCCGACCGCCAGTGGCGTCATCCCATCACGGGCGATCCTGTCTGCTTCGGCTTCTCCACCATCGAGCGCTGGTATTACCGCGCCTTGAAGGAGCGCAGCGACCCGGTCGGCGTCCTGCGTCGCAAGCTGCGCACCGATGCCGGCCAGCAACCAGCAATGAGCGACGCGGCGCGCCAAGTCGTGCTCGCACAGTACGCCGCGCACAAAAGCTGGAGCGTCCAGCTCCATCACGACAATCTCGTTGCACTCGCCGAGACCAGAGCCGATCTGCGGCCCTTGCCCTGCTACGACACGCTGCGCCGCTTCATGAAGGCCAACGGTCTGGACAAGCGGCGGCGCGTCACGTCGCGCCAGACCGCAGGCGCCGACCGCGCCGAGGCGCGGCTGTTCGACCGCGAGGTGCGCAGCTACGAGGCCGCGTACGTGAATGGATTATGGCACTGGGATTGTCACCACGGCTCCAGGAAGGTGCTGACCGCGCGCGGCGAGTGGCAGACCCCGATCCTGTTCGGCGTGCTGGATGATCGCTCGCGGCTTGCCTGTCATCTGCAGTGGTATCTGGCCGAGACGGCAGAGATCATCGCCCATGGCCTGTCGCAGGCGTTCCAGAAGCGCGGCCTGCCGCGCTCCGGCTTGAGCGACAACGGCGCTGCCATGACGGCCGCCGAGATCACCGAAGGGCTCACGCGGCTCGGCATCCTGCACCAGACAACGCTGCCCTACAGCCCCTACCAAAATGCCAAACAGGAGGCGTTCTGGGGTCCGGTTGAGGGGCGGCTGATCGCCATGCTGGAGGATGTCCCCGATCTCACGCTTGCGGTCCTCAACGAGGCGACGCAGGCCTGGGTCGAGTACGAGTACAACCGCAAGGTCCATTCCGAGATCGGCGAAGCCCCCATTACGCGCTTCCTCGCCGGCCCAGAGGTGACGCGGTCGTGTCCGGACAGCGATACGTTGCGCCTCGCCTTCACGCGTACCGATCAGCGCATGCAGCGCAAGAGCGACGGCACCGTCGTCATCGAGGGGCGCCGTTTCGAGGTGCCGAACCGCTACCGCCATCTCTCCCGCATCGAGGTTCGTTACGCAGGCTGGGATCTCGGCCTCGTCCACCTCGTCGACGAACGCACCGGCACGGTGCTGGCCCGGCTGTTCCCCCAGGACAAGACCCAGAATGCCAGCGGCCTGCGCCGTACCCTCGATCCGATCTCGCCCGCCCCCATCGACGTCAAGCCGGCGGCCGGCATCGCGCCACTGCTCGCCCGGCTGATCGACCGCCAGGCCGCCACCGGACTGCCGCCGCCCTATCTCCCCAAGGACGAGCAAGGAGACGACACGTGAACAAGAAGCTGCTCGCGCTCTATGGCCTCAAATGGAATCCGTTCGCGCCCGACGTGCCGGTCGAGGCGCTCCATGTCACGCGGCGCATCGAGTCGTTTTGCTGGCGCGTCCAGCAGCTGGTTGGCGAAGGCGGCTTCGCCCTCGTCACCGGGGCTCCCGGCGCCGGCAAGTCGGTCACCTTGCGCCTTCTCGCCGAGCGACTCTCGGAGCAACGTGACGTCAAGGTCGGCGTGTGCAGCCGGCCCCAGGCCAATCTCGCCGACTTCTATCGCGAGATGGGCGACCTGTTCGGCGTCGAGCTCCGTCCCCACAACCGATGGGCCGGCGCCAAGGTGCTGCGCGAGCGCTGGCAGACCCACATCGATGCCTCGCTGGCGCGGCCGGTGCTCATCGTCGACGAGGCGCAGGAGATGCTGTCCACCGTTCTCTCCGAGTTGCGCCTGTTGTGTTCCACCAGGCTCGACTCCCACATCCTGCTCACGGTCGTGCTCGCCGGCGACGGACGGCTCCTCGAACGCTTGCGATCCGACGAGTTCCTCCCCCTCGCCAGCCGCATGCGCGTGCGCCTGGCGATCGAGCGAGCCACTCCGGACGAGCTCCAGGAGTATCTCAGGCAGGCACTGCACAAGGCCGGCGCCGTGAAGCTGATGACCCCGGAGCTGATCGCGACGCTGTGCGATCACGCCCAGGGCAACCTGCGCGCCCTCATGAACATGGCCGGCGAGCTGCTCGTATACGCCGCCGAGCGCGAGGCCCGGCAGATCGACGAGAAGCTGTTCCTGGAGACATGCGCCACCCCGCCAACTGCCGGTACCAAGGTTGCAGCAGGGCGACGGCGATGAGACTGCTTCCGGTCGAGCCCGCTTGGCGCCTCGCCGATCGCGCCGAGGAACAGCGCTGGCTCGTCACCTCTCTGTGGTCCGAGCAGGCGGTCGGCATCATCGGCGGCGAGCCAAAATGCTGCAAATCCTTCCTCGCCCTGGACCTCGCCGTCGCGGTCGCGGCCGGCGTTCCGTGCCTGCGGCGCTTCGCCGTGCCACGCGCCGGACGCGTTCTGCTCTACGCCGCCGAGGATGCGCTTCACATCGTGCGCCGGCGGCTCGACGGCATCTGCGCCGCCGCCGGCCTCGCGCTCGCCGATCTCGACGTCCAGGTGATCACCGCACCCACCGTCCGGCTCGATCTTGAGGCCGACCGCAGGAGCCTCGATGAGACCGTCGCCGAATTGCAACCGCGCCTCCTTGTCCTCGATCCCTTCGTACGGCTGCATCGCATCGATGAGAACGCCAGCGGCGAGGTGGCGCCGCTGCTCGCCTATCTGCGCGAGCTGCAGCGCCGCCACGGCATCGCCGTGGTCGTCGTCCATCATTCCAAAAAGGGCGCCGGCGGCGTGCGCGCCGGACAGGCCCTGCGTGGATCCTCCGAGTTCCACGCCTGGGGTGATTCCAATCTCTATCTGCGCCGCAATGGCGATGATCTCACCCTCACGGTCGAGCACCGCGCCGCTCCCGCCATGCCCAGCGTTACGATCGATCTCGCCCAACGCGCCAATGCGCTGGCGCTCGAGGTCATCGAACCGCGCACCCCGCAAACACCGACGCAAAGCTCCGTCGACGAGCGCATCACCGCCGCACTCGCCGAGGCCGCCCGTCCGCTTGCATTCTCCGAACTGCGTGGGCGATGCCGCATCCGCACCGCCAGCCTCTATGAGCGGTTGGCCGCCATGACCACCGCTGGCCGCCTCGTCAAATCCGACCACGGCTATCGTCTCACCGCCCCCTGAACGCCGCCACACCGCATCATCATCAACGGCGCCGACCGCCAGCAGCCGCTTCCGCTTCCCGCAGGCCCTACAGCACGCCGGAAGCGGAAGTGGGAAGTCCACCGTCTCGACAGCAGCGCTCGTCCCATCCTTTTGTTCGATCGGCACCATCCTTCCGTCCCGACCTGCGCGCAGTCAGTGCCGCCGCGCGCAGCGGCGGTCAAGGATGGCCCGTCTTCGGGCAACCGCTTCAGCGGCGCGTAGCGTCCTTGACGGCCGCGAGCACGACGGCATGCTCGATCGCGTCGGGGCTGCGATCTCCGACAATCAAACCATCAAAAGCAGTCCGCAAAAGGCCATCAAAAAAAGAGCAGACGCTTACCTCACGTCGACCATCGCGACTGGTTTGATGCTGTAGTTCGCGCCAACCGGATTATGGTTCTGAGCCGGCTGTGGTCTGCGCTCCCCAACCCGCGCGATCAGTTCGCTGCTATATGACCTGGGTCACTGGCTGAATGCCTGGTGAGGCTGTCGCAGCGATTTCGGCAGGCCGTCGGCTTACCCTCAATAGCGGACGGGAGAATGAGCCGTCATTCACTCTGGTTCCGGTTCCCGTCAAGATCTCGTGGCCGCGTGGGCCCTGGCGCTGCCGTGGACGCTCGCGCTGCCGCGACCGAGCGGCGACGGGGCATCGCGTTCCGCGCAGGAGCGCGGCTCGGCGTGCGGCGCGCTCCAGCTCTCTCCGCCTTGAGCGGCTTGGTGAGGATTACCACCTGATCGCTCTGGCGCTGGCTGTCGCCATGCCCGAAAAGGTGACCATATCGCGACTTCGTCGCACCCGATCGAAGCAAGAACCGATGAGCAAGTTCCCCATGACCGCCAAGGGTCGCTCGGCCCTTGAAGATGAGTTGAAGCAGCGCATTCGGGTCGAGCGCCCTCATCTCGTGCAGCGAATTCAGGAAGCAATCGCCGATGATTCCAATCTGGCTGAGAATTCGGAATATCACGCTGCCAAGACGGAACAAGAAATCAATGAGGCCCGCATTGCCGAGCTAGAAGACAAGCTCGCGCGTGCCGA
>WNFR01002971.1_pt1 | contig 17930 bp, 10 predicted proteins | sample 5400221 | NCBI WGS metagenome assembly WNFR01 (sample SAMN13153357, study PRJNA577476) | soil metagenome | isolation source: 40 cm soil under Madrone tree | place: USA:California | collected 2016-06-14
CGGGAGTGATAACCCGTATCCCTTCCCCAATTAGTCCCAATGCGTCGACCAACCTTAAAAGGAGCAGAGCCAGTCCGACGCCGCCGGGCGGAAATTTTGAGTAAAGCCTGTCCACCTCTGCCTCCTAAGGCGCGAACCTTCTGGAAGGAGTCGCGTCTGAAGCAAAGTTACGCGTTTCGCAGGAGCGCTAAAACGCGAAGGCGAGGGTATAGACGATAGCTATTTCGGGTGTATGCAGGGGCACTCGGAAGGAGGTCAGAGGTGGATGATGCCGCGACGGATGGCGATGGTTACCGCCTCCGTGCGGTCGCTGACTTGCAGCTTGGACAGGATATTTCGCACATGCATCTTTACGGTATCTTCGGCAATGGACAGTTCGCTGGCGATCTCTTTGTTTCGCTTTCCAGCAGCCATCAGTGACAAGACTCCGAGTTCGCGCGGGCTGATCTGTTCGTCGGCAACGTGCTCAGCCAATGTTTGGGCCACGGCAGCCGGAAGGCGGCGCTTTCCCGCATGAACGCTACGAATAATTTCGAGTAACTCGTCACGGACTAATCCCTTTGCCACATATCCTTGCGCGCCTGCTTCCAGTGCGCGTTGTATATCGACGTCCCCTTCGTAGGAGCTTAGGACGATGATGCGAGCATTCGGCGATTTATCCTTAATTTTCCTGATTAATTCGAAGCCGCTCATGTCCGGCAATTGCAGATCCACCAAGGCAACGTCCGGGCGTAACTCGAAGAAATGTTTGAGCGCCTCTCCTCCCGTCCCCACGGCGCCCACCAGGGTCATGTCCGGTTGGAGATTAATTATGGCCGCTACACCGTCGCGCACGACGGCATGGTCATCGACGCACAAAACTCGTATCTTAGCGGCCGCCTTCATGAGTCTGTCTCGTCCGGTTTACGTGATTGGGGACGGCCACCCGCGGGCGTGCCCGGCGGGGCATTATTTGCCTTTAGCCTTTGAAGACCCAATTTTAGAATCAGAGAATGCCACCAGTCTGCGAGGCGAGAGCCGGAACGTGGCACATCATCCTGGTAAACGATAGAGCCGGGAGCGGAGAGGCTCACTTCCGTGCCTTCGCCAACCCGGCTGCGGATGGAAAGAGTGCCGCCCAAGCGCTCAGCACGCTCCTGCATCCCCGCGATTCCGTAGTGGCCCGAGCGGCGCAAACTCAACATCTCCTCAGTCATGCCGCAACCGTTATCCTTAACGCGAATCTGGAAGTCTTGCTGAGCGTAGCTCAATAGAACATGAATCTTCTTTGCGCGTGAATGTTGAAACGCGTTCGTGATCGCCTGGCGACCAATTTGCAGCAGGTCATTGCCGGCCACCACGCTGAGCGAGCGTTCGCGCCCCTCAACGACCACGTCAACACGCGTTCCGGAGTATCCCGCAAATTGCTCAGACAGTTGAGAAAAGGACTTGACGAAATCATCGGCGGTCAAGGGAGCAGAGCGCAGGTCATTGAGAGCGCGCCTCCCTTCATCCAATGCGGATTTGCATAGACGCAAAGCACGACCCAGGGGTTGTTTGGCCGGAAAATCATCCGGCAAAAGCTCGTCGCTAACTTCGATTTGCAAACTGATGCCCATGACGTCTTGAATCAAATTATCGTGCAGTTCTTGCGCAATCCGGTTTCGTTCCTTTAGACGCTCCTCGAAGCGGTCCCGGAAGCTGGAAGTCACTTGCCATACCCGCAGACGATATACGCTCAAGGCGAGAATGATCAGAACTAACACGCACAACAAAAGAAACCCGCGCGTTTGATAAAACGCCGGAAGGAGATCGAAATCGAGAGTGGCGCCAGATTCATTCCAAATACCGTCGTTGTTGCAAGCGAGCACCCGGAAACGATAGGCGCGAGGACTCAAATTGGTATAAAACGCCTGGCGTCGCACACCCGCATCACGCCAATCTTGATCAAATCCTTCCAGCTTGTAGCGAAACCGAACCTTGCGTGGCTCTGCGAAGCTGAGCGCCGTGTAATCAATCTGCACGTCCCGGGTCAACGGGCGCAGTCGCACCGGTTGCGTGACGTCAAGCGTCGCGCCATCAGCAACCAAGCGCTGTACGTGGACCGGCGGGATCAGCAGATTCCTCGTGAGGTCGTGCGGATCAACGATCGCTACTCCTTCCGAAGTCTTTAGCCAAAGTTTGCCATCACTTGCTCGCACGGCCGCCGCTTGCGAGGTTCGATCTGGGTTGCCCTTCAGGCCGTCGCCATCGTCCAAAAACCTATAAGCCACGGAGTGCGAGGGGTCTCGCTCCGCCCAATCGAGTTCGGATCGGGTGACGCGCGCGACTCCGGTGACGTAACCCACCCAGATCCGGCGTTCGCTATCGGAGAGGATCCACAGCACGCGGTCCTCTGGAAGGCCGTTTGCACTGTTCCAGGTGGCAAATTTCTGACCTTCGAGGCGGCTCAATCCTCGTTCCGCTCCGATCCAGACGGTGCCCTCGTCATCGACATATACAGCGTCTATGAACCCGCCTGGCAAGCCATCGCTTTCCGAATAAGCCTGAAAGTGGCCTGCGTCGAAAACCACGACGCCTCCCCGGTTAAGGCCAAACCAAACTCTCCCTTTACTATCTGCACGCGCTGCAAGAATTACTTTTCCTTTCAACAAAGGCTCGCTCGAGAAATCTGAGAGGTAGCCGTTTAGCCAGCGGAAGAGTCCTTTGTGAACATCGAACAGCCAGACACCCTTTTCATGGTCTTGCGCAATTACGGTCACGTCTTGCAGCTGGATACCTTTGGGCAGAGAGAGGCTCGACCACTTGCGGTTTTCCATGCGCACCACACCGCGATTTGTTCCGGCCCACAGAATATTTTCCGGGTCGATCGACAATCCCATGGCGATATCGCCCTTGAGGAACAGATCGCGATGCTCGGCATCAATTCGATCGATCCCGACCGAGGTCGAAGCCCAAACAGCTCCCTCCGGCCCGGCGGCGAGCGCATCGACACTGTCGCTCGCCAAGCCTTCTCGCCGCGTCAACGTTGCCGCCTTTTCGTCGCGAAAACGGTTCAAGCCGCTCTGCGTTCCGACCCAGATGTTGTGCTCGCGGTCTTCCAGCAAACACCACACAGAGTCCCCCGACAAGCCATCGGGTTGCGAAAAACTCTCCATGTTGCGGAGATAATCGGAATCCCCGCGTAGCCGGGCCACTCCCTCTCCGAGGGTCCCGATCCACGTGTTTCCTTCCCCGTCGCGCAGGACCGTGTGGATGTCGAGAGTCTTTATCGTGCTGCTTCCGCTGGACATCTGGCTTTCATCGACTGTTCGTGTAGAGCCGTCAGGACGGGTAATCCAAATCATTCCGCGCGCGTCTTTACTGAGCCAGAACTTGCCTTTGGTTATTTTCACGAACCGCACCTGCGGATCGCGTGGGTCAAGACGCAGGAGGCCCGAATCCGTGCTGAACCATATCGAACCATTTTTATCCTGGAGCAATCCGGATAAAAACGGCGCGGGTAGCGCGATGGCACTGCCAAGCTGTTCCTGCGCTTGGCCGCGGAATCGTAGTAGTTGGTCTCCCGCTATCACCCAAAGCGTGCCAGTTGGGTCCTCCAGCATTGCCTGTATTGCGGGCCCCACGAAAGAAGTTGTCAAGCCAGACCCATTGACGTGACCGATCAAACCAGAGGCGGTTCCGACCCATAGAGTTCCGTCCCGCGCTGTACACAGCGTCAGCACAGCTCCCAAGCGGGCGGTATGACCAGTCCTGGAACGCCAGTGGATAAAGCGGATGCCGTCAAACTGGACAAGTCCGTCCGCAGTAGCCAGCCAAAGATAGCCGTCCTGAGTCTGCGCCATCGCGTAGATGAATGCCGAGGGAAGTCCGTCTTTATGCGTCCAGACAGTCTGCGTGTACTCGGTGAGAGGCTTCGTAGAGGCGAGCGCACCGACCGACGGCAAAGGGGAGGCACAACATACAGCCGCGAAGAAGAAACGTATCAGACGGCCCGCGAGCGAAGATCGCATAGGCACACACATCTGATACTACCAAGCAAGGAGGAAAGCAAAAATGTCGAGTTCGGATGGCGACTCAGGTGGAGGGCTTCCGGACCAGCGATCATGTTTAATAGAACCCTTCCGAGAGGCGCACTCACCAGCGGTACGCACCGGCCGGCTCCTCCCTAACCACCTTTCCGTATTGCGAGCCCGACTTGGAAAAATTGTATTCCATATAAGCGTACGGGTATTGGTAATCGTGTCCCCGCGTGGTGGTCTGCAGAAATTGCCCGGCGAACAAGCGGGCGTAGCCAAAGCCGAAGTTGAGCCCCTTATTCATCTTGTATTCGGCGACCAGATCGAGTTCGTTGCCGATGTGCCGGCTAGCCCCGGGGCGGGCTGGTACCGCAATCGCTCCACTGCTGGCGTAAAAATTATCATTGGAAGTAGCGAGCCAGAAGCCTTCAAAGGATTGCCTGATTCTCCATTTCTTACTGAGGTTTTCCTCCACGCCGACCCGGAACTGCACAAGATTCCTGCGGCCGACCTGATCGGCAAAACCCTCTTTGTCATGATTGGAAGGATAAAGACTGTCGAAGGTATTCCAGTCACGACCCGCGGGATTCTTGGTTCCCGACGCGTAATTGCCTTCGAGATAAACCCGCGGCGCTGTCGCAACGCTGGAAAACTGCTTTCCCCCGCCGACATAGCCCGCCCATGCACCGATGGAATATACGCCGAGAGAGCCTTTCTGCCCGTCAAATTCAGCGTCGTAGTCGAACCCCGCGGGAAGAGTGCCCTCTACGTGCAGGCCGATAGTGACTTCATTGAGGTGGCCGTGGTTGACCTCTTCGAAGAGTTGAGGGTTCGGGGGTGCGACGCGCCACAGAACATACGGCTCGAAAGTGCCGTTTGGGATGATGTTGTTGAAGCTTCCGTAAACTCCGTAGAAGTTGTTCCCCGGAAGCGCGCGATGTAAGTAGGTACTGTCGCCGGGGACAACCGAAGAGGCGAAGATTGCCACTTCGTACCCTGGGTGATGAAGGTCGATGCGCGCGACATCAAAAGTGCGGCCGACGTTGAGCCAGTTGGACGGACCGATTACTCGCTCGTCGCCAAAGAGGAGGACTTGACGCCCGGCAAGGCCATCAACCCAACCTGATGTGGGACTACCGAGCTGAACGTAGCCTTGCCAAAGGGTAAAACTATCCTCGAAGGGGTTCGCGTTGGCGATGTGGTGATTGAAAAAGATGCGAGAGTCCTGCACTTCTCCGAAAACCTTCAGCCACTCCTTGGGCCGAATTGCCACGGTCAAGCGGAAGCGGTCCAGCAGGTAAAAATCGTTTGTACCCGTGTAGCCGATGCCTATCGGGCCTTCCAGGCGATCACGATACTCGCCCCCAATGTGAAGCCATCTGGGCAAAGACTCGTCGAGTTTGGCGACAGGGAACAGCCAAGATGCAGGATCTGGGTTGGCTGCAGGTGCGTTGGGGGGAGTATTTGAGTTAGGGTTCATTTGTGCCTGCGCCCGGTTGGGAAGCACGCTGACACCCAGTAAGAGGATCAGCAGCAGCGAGGTACGCGTTGTCGTCGTAATCATTTCACTCTTCCTCGACGCTAATTAGCCGGTCCGAGAACCACGCGCGATCGAAAATTCGCTGCTTCGGTTACTTCTTCCTCGGAATTGTTAACGCGAAGCCGGCTCTCGCGACAAAGTTGTCGCCAACGTTATACTTCGCAGTATTCATAACGTATTCAACAAGTATCGTCTGGAACAAGACCCACCGCGTTAAGCGGATCGTCAAACCGGCCCCCGTACACCACGCAAACGAATGAGTTACAGTGCCCGCGTAAGAGTTCCGAATGAAGCCAGGGCCAATAAAGACGAAAGGCGTAAACCTCGTTTTGTTATGGAATCCGTGAAAAACGCCGTAAAGTTCCACGTGGATGTTTTGGTCGTTGCCGACAAAGTTCGCACCCTTACCGTAAAAGTTCGCGAAATCGGCAAACACGCCCACTTGCTTATTGATGTTGAAGGTCGGCAGCACGTACCAACCATGAGTACTCGGCCAATGGCCGCTGACTCCCGAGACCTGGTAGATGTATCCGGCCCCCAGGGAACCCCACTCGGCGGGCTTCTCCTGCGCGTGTGCGGCGGCGCCGCAAAAGAATACGAGACCAGCCAAAGACACTAGAAACTTAAATTTCATAAAGTCTCAGTAAGATTGGGCCAGAGGGTTCTTGAGCATTGATCCGTGCCAGAGCTGAGGCCCGAGGTTCCATATTCCCCGGGCCCGTCAAAGCTCCAGGCGTGTTTATCCTGCGATAATCAGTTCCTTTTCTGACGGGATTTTCCCGAGCAGTTCTTGGTTAAGATTCATGTGGGCAGTCACGGCTTCCGGGGGTAAACGCCTGATCCAGTTATTCACGGAGACGTCCACAAATTGGTCAGCCTTGAACATTTCCAAGAAGACCAGATCCGTCTTGCCCGTGTTTTCGACGTAATGGGTGGCAACCCTGGGAACAAAGCCGACATCGTTGGCATTGAAATCCATGGTGCGGGCCTTGCCTTCGTTCATGATGATGCCCATGCGTCCTTTGCCGGCGAGCCAGAACTGCCACTCGCTAGCGTTGGGATGCCAGTGCAATTCGCGCATGGCTCCCGGCTTGACCGTAACCATAGCAGCGGCGACATTCTTGGATACCGGGAAGTTTCGGGAGTCGACGACACGAACTTCGCCTCCCGGTGTTTTCCTGGTGGGGGCCATGGCCTCCATCTTGAACGTGTACTTGAAAGGAGATGCCACACGCTGTCCTCCGATCGCTGCCTTATCTTGCGCAAGCGTCAGAGGAAGGTCTGCCGGGAAAATGTAGAGCGAGGGGCTTTTTACCAGTTTGGCGACGACGTCCAGATCGAGGCCAAAGTTTTTCGCCAAGACTTTGCGCGGCGTGTGCGAAATCATCTCGGAGAAAAGGAAGGTGCCGTCTTCCGAGAAGTCCCCTTGATCGAACACCAACAGGAACTGGCAACCATCCGACTGAAGTCCCTGAATGGAATGGGGAAAGCCTGCGGGGAACAGCCACAGGTCGCCCTTGGCCACGTCGTCGATGAACATCGTGCCATCGGGATTCATCACCGTGACGCGAGCGTTGCCATAGAGCATGATGGCCCACTCATCCGCGGTGTGCCAGTGCAATTCGCGGAAGCTACCGGCCGTGAGCCGCATGTTTACACCCGTTAGATCGGTTGAGCTCGGCAACACCTTCGCGTTTACCTCGTGCGTCCAGCCGCCCTCCTGCACCCGTTTGTGCACCAAATCGAAGGAGTACCAGACCGGACCGATGTCGCCATGATCCGTCGGGGGAGGCAGGTTTGAACTCGGGTTCTCGTCCAGGAGCGGTTTGTTTTCCTGTGCGGGATCGCTGGAAGAATGATCTTTTTCCGCCTGGCGGGTATCTTTCACGTCCTGCGCATGGGCCGTCAAGGCAGCTAAAGTGGCGGTAGCAAGCCCAGCGGAACCTACGCCCAAAAAGGTACGTCGCGACAGGCCTTCCGTGCCAGTCTTGCCTTCTTGCGGTTCACTGGTTCCGTCATTTACTTCCGTCGAAGCTTTAGTTTCGTTGGTTTCACTCATCCGAGGTCTCCTCTAATGGTCTTCACGTCGCGGTGGAGCAACAATGCTGGTGCGGCAATCGAATCGAAGCCAAACCGATCATTTCTCTCCGGGTGGGGCCAGCCCCATCCTCCGGTTCGTCATCAAAGTGGCAATTGCGATTCCAGATTCCTTCCGCCCTCTGACTCTCGCGCTGCGTGTGTATCTCTATGGTGCAAATGCCTTTGCAACAATCGTCCGGACTTCTCCGCGCCGCACATGGCCCGAACGGTGTCCACATTCAGGCAGGTGTCATGACACAGACACGGATAAGAGAGAGGATTTTCGTGCAAGCATCCCCGCACCTGGCTCAGACGCATCGAAGTAGAAGCGCCTATTCTGAGAAGAATTTGTCAGCGCAAGCGAACGCGTGTCGGAGCGAAATGCATTGCAAAGTGTTGAGTCATTTGCTGGTTGTTCCTGCGTTCATGATCTCGGCAAAGTGCTAGCTTCATGACAGGCATGTCAGATTTGTGGCGCCGAGGTCTATAAAAAAACGCGTCAGTAACGAAAAATAAAAGAGTTAGGAGTGGCAGCTCCTGGCAGCGTAATTGCCACACATAGACGGCCTCGTGCCCAGTTACAGAAGGGCTCGTTTTGGGGAGGCTTCCTATAAACAAACGGATGACTTACGGATAGCCCTTCTAGTTGTGACTATGAGGGTCCGGACGAGACATGGAAGAAAATCCCCTGAATACGACGAATCCCGACAATTCCATCCGTGATAGCACAAATCGACGCTCGAGGTTCGGGGGACGCTGGTGGGCTTGGCTTGCTTTGGTCCTATTCCTTGGAAGCATCCCAATTTTCGGGGTTCAGCGCCATCTACTGTGGCAATCCCAGAGGTCTCATGCCGCACCGCCGCTGCGTGCGGTACCGATTACCACGGCCGTTGCACGCAAAGGCGACTTGGGCTCGTACATAACCGCACTGGGCACAGTGACGCCGGTCTATACCGTTAATGTGACAAGCCGAGTCGATGGCGAAATCATTGCGGTGAACTATCGCGAAGGTCAGATGGTCCACAAAGGCGATTCGCTGATCGAGATCGATCCGCGGCCGTATCAAGCGCAGTTGCTGCAGTACCAAGGACAACTGGGCCGAGATCAGGCTCTATTAAACGAATCCCGGATTGATTTGACGCGGTATCAGGCAGCACTGAGCAGAAATGCCATTGCGAAGCAGCAAGTCGATGACCAGCAGCAGGTGGTCTACCAGTATGAAGGCACGGTAAAGCTTGATGAAGGGCTCGTGGAAAGCGCGAAAGTGCTTGTCGCCTATTGCCACATTGCGTCGCCGATTGACGGACGAGTGGGGCTGCGTTTGGTCGACCCGGGCAATATCGTTCACGCTGCGAACACAACCGCGATGCTTGTCATAACGCAACTTCAGCCCATCACGGTGATCTTCAACGTCGCGGAAGACCTGCTTCCGGAAATCCAAACGAAATTGAACCAAGGGCACACGTTGGCCGTTGATGCCCTGGATCGCGACCAAAAGAAAAAACTCGCAAGCGGCACTCTGCTGACCACCGATAATGAGATCGATTCAACAACAGGGACGGTAAGGCTGCGAGCCATCTTCCCTAACAAAGACAATTCTCTCTTCCCCAGTCAATTCGTGAATGCCAGCCTGCTGGTCGATACGCTGCGTGGAGTAACGATTGTTCCCACGCCTGCCATCCAGCGAAATGCCCAGGGCGCGTTCGTGTATTTGATCAAGCCCGATCAGACCGCGACGCTGCGCAGTGTCACGGTAGGTGTAACGGATGGAAATAACACAGCCGTGCAAGGTCTTGAGCCTGGCGAGGTAGTCGCATCCAACGGGTTCGACAAGCTTCAGGAGGGAGTCAAAGTAGCGCCGCTCAATAATCAGCATGAAGCGAACGCGAGCGCGGAACGAAGTCCATGAGTCCATCGCGGCCATTCATCTTGCGTCCGGTGGCGACGTCACTACTCATGGCGGCTGTTTTGCTCACTGGCGTGGTGGCTTTCACGCAACTACCGGTCTCGGCGCTGCCGGAGGTCGACTATCCGACGATTCAGGTTGTGACGTTTTACCCCGGAGCGAGCCCGGACGTCGTTGCGTCCGCAATCACAGCACCTCTGGAGCGTCAATTCGGAGAGGTTCCGGGGCTGAATCAGATGGCATCAACGAGCTCCGATGGGAGCTCGGTAATTACGCTGCAGTTTGTGCTGAATCTAAATATCGATGTCGCAGAGCAGGAAGTACAACAGGGCATCAACGCGGCACAAACCTACCTGCCGGTGGACCTACCCACGCCGCCGATCTACAGCAAAGTCAATCCAGCCGATGCGCCAATTTTGACCCTGGCGCTGACGTCAAAAACGATTCCCCTGTCACAAGTGGAAGACATGGCAGACACCCGCCTGGCGCAAAAAATCGCGCAATTGCCAGGCGTCGGGCTGGTCCGCATAAGCGGCGGCCAGAAGCCTGCGGTACGCGTGCAGGTAAATCCGACGGCGCTGTCATCCTTCGGCATCAATCTTGAAGATGTGCGTACCGCGATCCAGCAGACCAGCCTGGATTTAGCGAAAGGCAACTTCGACGGGCCGCAGCAGGACTATCAAATTCAGGCCAACGATCAGCTCTTAAGCAGTAAAGATTTCACACCTATCGTGGTTGCTTATCGGAATGGCGCACCCGTCCATTTGGGAGACGTCGCTAGAGTTATAGATGACGCCGAAAACGTGAAGCAGGCGGCGTGGGTGAACACGACGCCTGCCGTCATCCTCAATATCCAACGGCAGCCCGGCGCAAATATCATCCAGGTCGTCGATCGAATCAAGCAGTTGCTGCCGAACCTGAGAACGAATCTACCAGCCTCTATTTCTGTTTCGGTACTCACCGACCGCACCACCACGATTCGCGCATCGGTTCAAGACGTCGAGTTTGAGCTGATGCTGACAATAGCGCTGGTCGTGATGGTGATCTTTCTGTTCCTGCGGAATGTCTCCGCCACGGTCATTCCAAGCGTTGCTGTGCCTCTTTCTCTGATTGGGACGCTGGGAGTGATGTATCTGGCGGGCTATAGCCTGAACAATCTGACGCTGATGGCGTTGACCATCTCGACCGGTTTCGTGGTCGACGACGCCATCGTGATGATCGAGAACATCGTTCGTTTCATCGAACAAGGCGGCAGTCCGCTGCAAGCGGCACTAAAAGGTTCCGAGCAAATCGGTTTCACGATTGTGTCGCTGACCATCTCTCTGATTGCCGTGTTGATTCCACTGCTGTTCATGGGAGACATCGTCGGCCGGCTGTTCCGGGAATTTGCGATTACGCTGGCCGTGACGATTCTGGTTTCAGCGGTGGTCTCGCTAACACTCACGCCCATGATGTGCTCGAGGCTTTTGCGGCATAAGCCGGAAGCGCAGCAAGGCCGCCTATATCAAGCGTCGGAGCGAGCGTTCCAGCGGGTGATCGATTTTTATGGAAGGACGCTACGGTGGGTCTTGAGGCATCAGACCGGCACGCTATTCGTTGCGGGAGCAACGCTCGTCCTGACGATCGTCCTTTACATAATCGTGCCAAAAGGTTTCTTTCCAATTCAAGATACGGGCATTATCCAAGGAATTTCTGAGGCACCGCAGACCATTTCGTTTCAGGCGATGTCTGCAAAGCAGCAAGAACTCACGCGCGTTATTCTCCAGGATCCGGCGGTGGAAAGCCTTTCATCGTTCATTGGGATTGATGGCACGAATCAGACCCTGAATAGCGGGCGGATTTTGATCAATCTGAAGCCCCTCAGGGTGCGGAAGATCAACGCATCGGAGGTCATTGCGCGGCTGCAGCCGGAACTTGAAAAGGTCAACGGCATCACTTTGTACATGCAACCGGTACAAGACCTAACTGTAGAAGACCGCGTGAGCCGCGCACAGTTTCAATACACGCTTGAAGACGCGGATTCAAATGAACTCAACACCTGGACAAATAAATTTGTAGAAAAGCTAAAAACTCTGTCCGAGCTTCGGGACGTGTCAACGGATCAGCAAAACGCGGGGCTGGCGGAATCCCTTGTAATCGATCGCCAGACAGCGTCGCGCATGGGAATTTCGGCGCAGTTGATCGACGAGACGTTGTATGACGCCTTTGGCCAGCGTCAAGTCTCAACCTTATATACGCAACTGAACCAATATCATGTTGTGCTGGAAACGCTGCCGGACTTTCAGAAGAATCCGGCCAAGCTGCAGGACATTTACGTTCGGTCCCTGCTCGCACCGACTTCGGCTTCGAGCACATCGGGATCGAGCACAAGTACCGCCAACCAGGTCATCACCGCGACGACCGCCGGCGCTCCGGCGGCGGGAACGACGGGGCCAAACGGTTCTACCCCAGCCGCACCAACAGGTTCAGCAAATCCCACAGCGACCACCGCTGTTAATGGAGCGGCTGTGCCGCTTAGCACGTTCAGCCACTTTGAAACCCGCAACGCGCCTCTAGCCGTGACACACCAGGGACAATTTCCCGCCGTCACAATTTCCTTCAATCTGGCACCAAATGGTTCTTTAGGCGAAGCGACAAAAGCTATTGAACAAGCACAGCGAGACATGGGAATGCCCTTGAGCATCCAGTCCGCATTTCAGGGAACCGCGGCCTCGTTTCAAGCTTCTCTATCGAATGAGCCGCTTCTTATTCTGGCGGCGCTCGTGACTGTATACATCGTGCTCGGGGTTCTGTACGAGAGCTACATTCACCCGATTACGATTTTATCTACGCTGCCTTCCGCAGGAGTCGGGGCAATCCTGGCATTGCTGATCTGCAAAGCAGAGCTCAGCGTCGTCGCGCTCATCGGCATTATCCTGCTGATTGGCATCGTCAAAAAGAACGGCATCATGATGGTCGACTTTGCCCTGCAGGCGCAGCGGGAGGAGGGGAAGAGTACGGTCGAAGCGATTTTTCAAGCGTGCCTGCTTCGATTTCGTCCCATCATGATGACAACCATGGCGGCCTTGCTCGCGGGCCTGCCGCTCGCTTTGGGGACTGGGATTGGTTCCGAATTACGCCGGCCGCTGGGTATTTCCATGGTGGGTGGACTGATTCTGAGTCAGATCCTGACGCTCTATACCACGCCTGTAATTTACATTTTCTTTGATCGGCTGGCCCACAGATTTTCGGAATTTCGAGCGAGACACAGAAGCGGAAGCCCGCAGCCCGCACCGGCGGATTAGCTTTATGAGCCTTTCTTCACCGTTCATCCGCCGGCCCGTCGCGACGACTTTGTTGACTGTCGCGATCGCCCTTGCCGGTGCGATAGCCTTCAGAGCATTGCCGGTTTCACCGCTTCCGCAGATTGATTTCCCGACTATTTCGGTCTCGGCAACATTGCCCGGCGCCAGCCCAGAGATCATGGCGTCGTCAGTGGCCACCCCGCTCGAGCGGCAGTTCGGGCGTATCGCCGGAATCACCGAAATGACTTCGGCGAGCTATTTAGGCTCGACCAGCATCACGCTGCAATTTGATTTGAATCGCGATATCAACGGCGCCGCGCGCGATGTTCAGGCAGCGATTAACGCTGCGCGAAGTTATCTGCCGACGAACCTGCCTGCTAATCCGACATATCGGAAAGTCAATCCGGCAGACGCGCCGATTATGATCGTAGCGCTTACATCTGACATATACGATCGAGGCAAGCTTTACGATGCAGCTTCCACGATCCTGGAGCAAAGACTGTCTCAGCTTCCAGGGGTCGGCCAGGTAACTATTGGCGGGGGAGCGCTGCCTGCAGTGCGCGCCGAAGTAAACCCAACCTTACTTGAGAGCTTTGGTCTTGGTTTGGCGGACGTAAGCAACGTGTTGAGCCGTCAGAACGCCAACGTACCAAAGGGGCAGATTTCAAATGAGCGCGAAACTGCCGATATCGTTGCCAACGATCAGCTTCTACGAGCCGATTACTACAAACCACTGACCGTCGGCTACCACAACGGGGCCGCTATCAAGCTCTCTGACATCGCTGATGTGCAGGATTCCGTGGAGAACATCCGGGCAGCTGGATTCGTCAACGGCAAACCCGCCGTCCTGGTCATCATTTCTCGCCAGCCGGGCGCGAACATTATCGACACCGTGGACCAAATTCGAGCAACTCTCCCGGCTCTCAAAGCCTCGATTCCCGCGGGAATTGACCTCACGGTGGTCCTGGATCGCACCACCACAATTCGAGCGTCCGTCAAAGACGTCGAGCGCACGCTGCTCATCTCCATTTCGCTGGTGATCCTCGTAGTCTTTCTGTTTCTTCGCAACGTACGCGCCACGCTGATCCCCAGCGTGGCGGTACCGGTTTCGCTCATCGGAACTTTCGGAGTCATGTACCTATGTGGGTACAGCATCGATAACCTCTCCTTGATGGCGCTGACAATTTCCACCGGCTTCGTCGTGGACGACGCGATCGTGGTGATCGAAAATATAGCCCGGTACCTCGAACAAGGCATGCCCCGAAAGGAAGCGACATTGCGGGGGGCTCAAGAGATCGGCTTTACCGTTCTGTCGATCAGCATTTCTCTCGTCGCGGTATTTATTCCCATTTTGTTGATGGGGGGTATTGTAGGCAGGTTATTTCGAGAATTTGCGGTCACACTTTCCGTTGCTATCCTCGTGTCTCTGGTCGTCTCCCTTACAACCACCCCCATGATGTGCTCGCAGCTCCTGAAGGGCGACAATCCGGAAGCACGCGGAGGGCTCTATCGCGCCAGCGAACACTTTTTTACCTGGATGCTCCGCACTTACGAGAGAACTCTCGGATGGGTACTTCGTCATCCGGCTGTCACATTAGCAATTCTGTTAGTCACCATCGGGGCGAACATTTATCTGTTCGTGATTGTCCCAAAGGGTTTTTTCCCTCAGCAGGATAACGGCACTATCTATGGCGGCATTCAGGGCGAGCAAGACATTTCTTTCCAGGCCATGCAAACCGATACGCAGCGATTCGTGAGCACGATCAAGAATGATCCGGCAGTCGCGAACGTGATGGCTTTCACGGGTGGCAGCGGCGCCACCAATGGCGGATTCATCTACGTCGGCTTAAAGCCACTCGAGGAGCGCAAGGTTAGTGCCGGTCAGGTTATCGATCGTCTGCGACCCAAACTGATGTCTCTGCCCGGAGCTTCCGTGTTTGTGCAAGCGGGGCAAGATTTGCGGATCGGCGGCAGGAACAGCAAGGCACAATTTCAATGCACGATCGAGAGTGAGAATTTGGCGGATCTGGTGACGTGGGGCCCGCAACTGCTTGAGCAAATGCGAAAACTTCCTGGCTTTACCGACGTAAACACAGATCAACAGAACAGCGGGCTTCAGGCCTACTTAACGTATGACCGGGCGACAGCATCGCGACTAGGGCTAACTCCGCAGCTTATCGACAATACGCTTTTTCTCGCTTTTGGCCAGGCGCAGGTTTCAACGATGTATACGCCGTTGAACCAATACCACGTCGTAATGGAAGTGCAGCCCGAGTTTTGGCAAAGCCCAAAAGGGCTGGACGATGTGTATGTACGCCCATCGACCGGCACGGAAGTGCCCCTAAGCGCGATCACCCGCTTCCAGCCGCGAACCGCTCCGTTAGCCGTAAATCATCAGGGGCAATTTCCGTCCGTTACCATCTCCTTCAATCTTGCCGCGGGGATGGCGCTCAGTGATGCAGCAAGAGAGATCAATACGATGGAACAAAAAATTGGCACGCCCTCGACGATTCACGGCATGTTTTCTGGAACGTTGCAGGCGTTTCAGGCATCTTTGGCGACCGAGCCGTTGCTGATCATCACGGCCTTGCTTGCCGTATACATCGTCCTTGGCATTCTCTACGAAAGCCTGATCCATCCGATCACCATTTTGTCGACGCTGCCGTCGGCCGGTGTCGGAGCGGTTCTCGCGCTCATGCTTTTCCGCACAGACCTGAGCGTAATCGCCCTGATAGGCATCATTCTGCTGATTGGCATCGTCAAAAAAAATGCAATCTTGATGATTGACTTCGCGTTGCAAGCAGAGCGCAACGAAGGGAAAAATTCGCGAGACGCTATTTTCCAGGCGTGCTTGCTGCGTTTTCGGCCCATTCTGATGACCACCATGGCCGCGCTGCTTGGCGCGCTGCCATTGGCGTTGGGCACAGGGACCGGTGCGGAGTTGCGCCGGCCTTTGGGGATCGCCATCGTTGGCGGATTGATCGTCAGCCAGATGCTGACGCTCTACACCACTCCCGTCGTCTATCTCTATTTGGACCGTCTGCGCTTGTGGTATGAGCACAGACACCGCAGAGGTCTTTTACCGCAAGAAGCCGGGAGTTAATTGCACTGAAGCAGAGCTCTATGAAAACAGAAACTGCCCGACTACCCAACAAAGCCAATGACCACACGTGCCTCGCCTCGCGGTGCCTGTGCGTTCTTCTAGGTTTTGTATTGCTACTCAGCGGCTGTACCGTGGGGCCGAAATACAACAGACCCACGGTGCAAACACCACCTGCTTACAAAGAGCTCACACCTGAGCAGATGAAAGACACAGAGGAGTGGAAGACGGCGCAACCTCAAGACGATGTGATTCACGGCAAATGGTGGGAGATGTACCACGACCCGCAGCTCAATGCCTTGGAGGAGCAAGTCAACATTTCGAATCAGAGCATTGCTGCGGCGACGGCAAGTTTTTTTGCGGCACAAGCACTCGTCAAGGAAGCGCGATCGCAACTATTTCCTACTGTTACGACAAGCCCGAGCATCAGCCGGTCTTTGCAGTCTTCAACGTTGAGGGGATTCTCTTCCACAGCATCAGGAGCGGCGGTTTCGGCCTCAACTTCGTCCGGCACATCCCCGTTTATGAACTACACGCTCCCGTTTAATGCTTCCTGGGAACCGGACCTCTGGGGGCGAATACGCAACACTATAAAGTCTAATACCTACGCAGCGCAGGCAAGCGCGGCTGACTTGGAATTTACCCGCTTGAGCGTTCAGTCGGCGCTCGCGATCGACTACTTTGACCTTCGCGTTGAGGACTCTCTCAAGCAACTACTCGATTCGACAGTCAAGGCCTACGAGGTATCGCTTGACCTGACGCAAGCGTTGTATGAGACAGGAATTGATTCGCAGGAGTCCGTGTCACAAGCGGCGACACTGCTCGATAGCACAAGAGCGCTGGACACCGGAGTTGGAATCGCGCGAGCGCAATTCGAGCACGCCATCGCGCTTCTGGTGGGCCAACCCGCATCGACATTTTCTCTGCCCGCGGAACCACTAAACGTTGGTCCGCCAGCGATTCCTCTCGGCGTTCCTTCACAACTTCTTGAGCGCCGCCCTGACGTGGCTGCTTCGGAACGCCTCGTAGCTCAAGCAAACGCGCAAATTGGCATAGCCAAAGCTGCGTTCTATCCTAACGTTACCCTAAGCGGAACTGCGGGCTTCGAAACATCTTCGCTAGCACAGTGGCTAACGTGGCCGAGCCGATTTTTCTCCGTTGGACCATCCGCAACCGAAACTATTTTCGAGGGGGGACTGCGACGCGCCACTGTGCAGCAATTCCAGGCTACCTATAATCAAACCGTTGCGAACTACCGGCAAACCGTTCTCACCGCGTTTCAACAGGTCGAGGACAACCTCGCTGCACTGCGTATTCTGTCGGTTGAAATTCAACAGCAAGATACGGCCGTGAAGTCAGCGGAACTGACCCTGACGTTAGCGACCGACCGCTACAAATTGGGGATCGATCCCTATCTCAATGTGATCACGGCGCAAACGGCGCTCCTCAGCAATCAGCAAACTGCCGTTACTCTTCGTAATCTGCAGATGACGGCGAGCGTGCAACTGATTGAAGCGCTGGGGGGTGGTTGGGATAGCTCGCAGATACCCTCGCCGAAAGAATTGGTTCACATGAAAACAAAGTAGGTACGGAAGTCATTCCAAGGGAAGTATTGGGCCAGATGGAGGTGCCGTCACCGCAGTGTTAGCTCTGTTTCCTATTCGGAGCCGGGCTGCGGTTGCGATAAACGTCCACAAAGCGCCGCCCGCGGGCGGCAGGTCACGGTCCGAGCGCCGAACCACAAACCATTTGCCGCGCGATTGGCAAGCCCTCAACCTTCAAAATAGCCAGCCGCCCGGGCCGCGTACATGCTGGATTTGAAAGCGAACGGCGCTGCTGGCACGCCGATTTGAGATCGGCGTTGTCCCTGTGATTATTCGCGCGCGAACTCCATCGTCATTCCCGGCGGCAAGCTTGATTTAGCCATGCAGCTCATTCTCACGCGATTGAACCTTCAACTCGTGGAACGACAGCAGAGCATCGTAGCCGGCGCAGCGGGGACGCTGTCTCCACAATAGTTGGG
>WNFR01006181.1_pt1 | contig 17928 bp, 18 predicted proteins | sample 5400221 | NCBI WGS metagenome assembly WNFR01 (sample SAMN13153357, study PRJNA577476) | soil metagenome | isolation source: 40 cm soil under Madrone tree | place: USA:California | collected 2016-06-14
TGTTCAACCCCATTGTTAATGCCCCTCGCGGCTGTCGAACGTGAACACCAGGCCCGCAGTCAGCGTGTTCTGGTCTTTCACTGGGTTATTGCCCTTCAGGAACGCCGGCTGATTTGACATATCCCGCCGATACTCGAAGCGGCTGATGATGTGGTGCGCAACGAGTTTTTCGAATGTAGTGGTGAACTCGTGGAAGTGGACTCCCGCGGGCGTACCGCCGTTGTTGAAGCCGGTCGTGAAACCGTCGTGGTCGTCGTAGTATTCGTAGCGGGTGCTGAACGCCGAGGTGCTGGTGAAGGCGTACTTCACGTAACCGGCGACTCCGGTCCAGTACACCGGCTTCGAGACGAAACCTTCGCCGAGGTCAAAGCGGTCTCCGCGCCCGTAGTCTCCGTTGACCATGAACGAGAGCTTGCTGGTTGGTGAGTAGGTGATGACCGTGTCGGAGAGCTGACGCCAATTGGAGTTGAGGCCGGTTTGCTCCGGACCCGCCATGTAGTTCTCAATGACCCCGAACTTCTTGTTGGGATTCCAGCCAAAACTCATGCCGTATGTTTTGCCGGTATTGTTGTCGACGACGTTGTTCCAGCCGTTGACGAAATATCCGGTGAGCGAATATTTGTCATTGAACGCGTACTTCGCTCGCATGCCGAAGTGGTAGTAGGGGATCGCGAAGCTGAAAAGTATGCCGCGCGAATAGTTCCAGTTGTCCTTGGTCTCGATGACCTCGGCGCCGTGCGGAGTAACAAACTTGCCGACATCCACCTGCAAACCCTTACCGACGGGCGCCAGGTACGAAAAGTAAGCTTCTTTCAGATACTGATCGAAGCCGAGACCGGCCTTCGGTTCAGAACTGTTGACTACGTTCATGGCTTGCCCGAAACCAAGAGCAACGTGGTAGCCGGTGCGACTGTTCGAGGCGTCGGGCGCCTTGTCGACAACCAGTTCAACCAGATTCAAGCCAAACTGGTTGGTGGCGGCGTCAAAAAACCGCAGGTTAGTGTTTTGCGAGGCCGGATTGTTGAAATTCTGGCCATAGTACAGGTCCACAAAGCCACTTACGCTGGTGGGCCCGAGTAAACTAGCAATCGAGATGCTCGACGGCGGCGCAGGCGCAGCGGCGGGCGTGCTGCTGACGAGGCTGTTCTGCGGCACGGACGCGGGCGGCTCCGTCTTTTCGGGACCCTTCAGCGTGGCGACCTCGCTGCGGAGTTCCTTTACTTCCTGTTCCAGTTCCTGCATGTGTTTGAGGATGGCCTCGTTGGTTGGCGCGGTGGTGCTGGCCTGGTCCTGCGCGTAACTCGCAGATGCCAGCAAAAGAATCGAAATAGCGACTACAGCCCCAATATAGGAGCGACCCTGCATATGGATGCTCACTTTCTCCCCTGGTGCATGCAACGAACGACCGTGCGCGTCCATTGCCAGCACGGCGACGGTACTGATTCACAACACAGCAGTCCAACTCATACTTTTTCTGCGCTGCATCGGTTTTGTTTTTGAAAGGGAAAACTTATTGGAGCGATAAGGAAGCGTTATGCCAGTGCTGGGCAATAGCGGGGCTGACTCGAAAGTGAAAGCAGTGGTAGTTGAGACCGAAATGAATGGCTTACACGTGTAAAACGAACGGAGTGAAGATAGTAAGGAAGTACGAACGCGGGTCTTTCAAGTGCATCTTCGTCGGTCGCGCTCGATGGAGTCGGGCACTGGCGGATCATCCGTCGGTACCGACAACGGCAGAGGTGACGAATACGCTGGATCGATTTTTTTCATGCAACTTCGCTCACGGGCTTCGAATGGAACACGATACTCTGTTGTTCTAGTCGCTCAGCGGAATTTGTCATGCCGCATAACCAGACCTCTCGCGCAACGCCAGATTGCGCGAGGGGGGTTTTTCGTAGTTTGTGTCTTGAGCGCTATCGTTGCAGGCGTTAGTTTTGTGAGAGAGTTAGTTTCCTGCCTGCCCCTGGCGCTGTGCGGCCACCTGCTCCCCTTCCCTGGTCGCTCGATCCATCTTTTTTTCATCGCGCGACTCAACCACCTGGCTGCCGTCCGCGTCGCCTTCCTCAAACAGGGTCGCAAGGAAATAGCGATTTCCGTATTTGTTGAAGCTCAATTCGCTCTTCGCTGGCGCAGAGTTAGCCTCGGCAGTCTGGACGTCGAAAAGAGTAGAGGAGGAGCCATCCGCGCTGCTTATTTCCATGATCGTCAGATTGGTATCGTCCAGCAAGCGGATGTAGTATTTGCCTGCCGGAAGCTCGGTGTTGGCCACGCTAAATTGAAAGGGAATGTCGGCTTGCAGTCTCCCAATGACTTGCGCCTGTGCTTTTTCTGAACGCAGCGCGATTGCAAGAATGAAAGCGATGAATAGCGACAGCAATTGATGTTTTCTTGTTTTCAGTAATTTCATAATTTCTCCTTTTATATTTGAAACAACCCTTCCTGCCTGACTCGAATGGCAATCGGCGCTTAACTTTTTGCCGACTTCGGAGGGAATGCCTTGAGCATCTTGGCCACGCCCTTGTCGAGTTTCTTTTCGTTCTTCGACGCTTTGTCGGAGAGGGTATCTTCCGCACTACCGCGCCAGATCAGCTGTTTGGTGTTGGCATCGTAGAAGTCAAGAACGAGAGTCCCTTCCTTGTAGTCCTGCTCGGTTGTGGTCGCCATGCCCATCCCTCCGAATCCTCGCCAGCGCCATCCGCCGCCCATGCCGTCATAGAACGTATTGAGTGTTCGCTCGGTATGAGTTGTTTTAATCGCTACGATGGACACGTCGCCGCCGCTCGGCACCTGGGTCCAGCCCTTAGCTGCTAACTGTGTATCGACTGCGTTCTTGATACGGGCGTCCCAGAGTGAGTTCGCCGGCTTGATCTCCTGCCACGAATAGGTCTTGTACTTCGAGAAATTCGCCTGGTGATCGAAGTCGGTTTTGACGTGCTGGGCAAATGCACTTCCCAGCATGACTAATAGAAGTGCGATGCACACTGTTGTTCTGCGTATAGGTTCCATTGAGATCCTCCTTGTCGTTACTCAGTAATGCATGTGGTTCTCCAAACCGGCCGCGCGGTGGAAGTCCCCTCGCTCGTTATGCTTCGGGCGCATGTGTGTTTTTCCGATGCGATGGCACGCCATCGGGTGTCGACATACCGACTCACCCTATCGGTGTCTCGACACCGTGTGAGCAACTCCGCGCACGGATTGCACATCCTTCTTACGCTGTAGCGAGTTCCCGTTGAAAGTCAGAAGCTGCATTCGTCTATGCCCATGGCCACGGCGACCGAAGAGACTGTCCCGCAAAAAGAGACCGCCCAACCCGTAGCGTCCCATCTCCGTACCAAGAAACGCCGGCTCAGACTGACTGAGCTCTTGAAACCTCATGTCGGATCGCTGATCCTCGGATTCCTTGCTGTCGTGGGGGAAGGGCTCGCTAACCTGCTTCAGCCGTGGCCTTTGAAAATCGTGCTCGACGATGTGTTGCGCGCTCGCGAGAGTCACACAACGGTTGTGCACTGGCTATACAGGTTGGGGGGGTCGGACAAGATAGTTCTCCTGAAGTTTGCGTGCCTGGCGGTGCTGGGGATCGCGCTGCTGGATGCCGTTTCCAGCTATTTCGAAAAATATCTCACGACCAGTGTCGCGCAGTGGATCGGCTACGACTTGAGAAGGACCGTCTACCTTCACATCCAGAAACTCTCTCTCGCATTTCACGATCAGAATCGCACGGGTGATCTGATCACTCGAGTCACCAGCGACATCGATTCCATTCAGAGTTTCATCACGCAAGGGTTGCTCGGCGTGTTGGTCAATGCCATTACGCTGGTCGGCATGATTGGGGTGATGTTCTACCTGAACTGGAAATTCACGCTGATCGCACTGTCGGTAGCGCCGCCGTTGTTTGTCATCGTCTACACCTATACGCGCCGGATCAAGAAAGCTTCGCGTGAGGTTCGAAAGAAAGAGGGAGAGATTACGTCGGTTGTGGAAGAAGTGTTGTCATCGATTCGAGTAGTGAAAGCTTTCGCGCGCGAAGACTACGAGGTCCGACGGCTTGAGGAGGAAAGTCTCGAGGGCGTCGAGATTGCCCTGCGGGCGCGCAGTTTGAAGGCGAAGCTGACACCGATCGTCAGCGTGATCGTGGCGGTGGGCACATGTTTGGTGCTCTGGTTTGGAGCTCGCCTGGTTTTGAGTGGCAGCCTGTCGGCGGGCGCGCTGGTTGTGTTCATCCTGTATCTGGGCAAAATGTACAAGCCGATGCAGGAGCTTTCGAAGATGACCGACACTTACTCGAAAGCGGTGGTCGGATACGAGCGGATACAGGAGATCCTCGAAACCGATCGTGAGGTCAAGGATGCGCGCCGGGCGATTCGGGCGCCACGCTTCCATGGAGACATCGAGTTCGAAAATATCTCTTTTTATTACACGCCTGAAAGTCCGATTCTCAAGGATGTAAGTTTCGAGATTCAGGCCGGAAAAGTTGCGGCGCTGGTGGGACCGACTGGCGCCGGGAAAACGAGCATCATCAGCCTGGTGGCGCGCTTTTATGATCCGATCTCGGGCGCGGTGAAAATCGATGGCACAGACATCCGGAAATTCACGCAGAAGTCGCTTCGGCAGCAGATCAGCTTCGTCTTGCAAGAAACGATGCTATTTCATGCACCAGTGTGGCAGAACATTGCTTATGGAAAACCGGAAGCCACGCGCGACGAAATTATTCGGGCGGCGGAACTGGCCAATGCAAGCGAGTTCATCGACAAGCTGTCGAACGGCTACGATACAGTGCTGGGCGAGCGAGGGATGACGCTATCCGGGGGCCAACGGCAGCGCATCGCGATTGCGCGTGCGGTCATTCGCAACACTCCCATTCTGATTCTGGATGAACCCACGTCTGGACTGGACTCGGCTTCAGAGAAGTTGGTATTTGAGGCGCTCGATCGACTGATGCAAAACAAGACAACGATCGTAATCGCGCATCGACTATCGACGGTTCGCGGCGCCGATGTCATCTTTGTGGTTCAGGACGGCGCGATCGTGGAGAAAGGAAAGCACGAGCAACTGTTGGCGAGCGGCGGACTTTACGCTGAACTCCACGATCTGCAATTCAATGACGAAGCAAGCCTGGAAGCTCACGATCGGCGTTCCAGCTAGAGTTCTTCCAATGCCGTGATGCGCGCTCTGAGCGCTGCCGTGTATTGACTCACTTCCCGCGGCGAATACCCAGCTGCGCGAAAGGCATCCTGAATCTGCCCGTCGGAGAGTTGGGCGAGTTCTGAGCCGATCCACTTCGCGTCGGCTCGCGGAATGTGCTTGCCGATCCAGTGGTTGCGCATTTTGCCGAGAAAAAACGGCAAATTGAAGGCATAGAGAAACGGCGGGTGGGTGGGAAATGCGAAGTCCACGTGATCCTTCGTCTTCTTGGAGATGAACTTTGAACGGCGGTAAGCAGCAAAGTTATGTTTGGTGATCCGGTCAGTGTAACTCTTTCCGCTCCTGCCGAAAGATGCGCCCAGGTCACTAACTTCATAGAGAAGGTGATGAGGATCATTGCGATCTTCAAGAATGGCATTGTTGTCGTCTTTCAAGTCCCAGTTACTCAGCAACGCCATCATGACTCGCAATCCGTTGAACTCGCGGGTGCCTTTGAAAGGATTGCGGCGCCAGTTCCAGTGACCCACTTTTTTGCCTGCGGTGGTCCTCTGTAGCCGAACAGCTTTGACTTCATCGCCAGTGACGAATTCCCTGTCCCGCTTGAGGGGCGGCAAGTCGGCTACTTTTACGTCCGGCATGAAATAGTTTTCGTTTGTGGTAAACCCGGGGCTGAGCTTCGGGACCGAGCTTTGCTTTCCACTTGGTGCCATCGGCGTCTTTGACTTCGAATTTTGGGCTGGTGCCGGCGTCGTCTTCTTTGATGAACGTGAGTGGGCCATGGGGCTGGTCCGCTTCGCCGCCAGGTCCGTAATAGAGGTTGCGGGTCTTGATGTCGGTGGGTTCCGTCCACAGCGTGGCCTGCTGGGACGGGGCGATGACTATCGCCGAACGGAGTTGCTGTGCGAATGACAGGCAAGTTGCGCTTGCCAGCACTACGGCGAGAATGAACAAACGGAATCTTCGTGGAACCACGGATGCGCCCTCAGCACCCTCGGATGCAATGCTTCACTAACAGCCCGAGTGGAGAAAGTTATTCCCTACGGGGCTGAGTGAGCCGGTTCTATCGCACTCACAGTCGCCCGACACAACAACCCGGCGTTAGGATGCCCAACAGCCAAAGGCGGTTGGTCGGACGCCCTACCAGCAGAGCGAGGGGTTTTCTGCATCCAAAGCGGGGGGGGAAATATTTGAAACTATTGATCCAGCCTGGTGATGGGGTTAGCCGCCTGGTAAAAGGCATCAAGAAGGCGAAGAAAAGTGTGGAAGTCGTCATCTTCCGCTTTGACCAGGACGAGGTGGAAAGTGCCCTGGTTGAGGCGGTGGGAAAAGGCGTATTTGTTCACGCACTGATCGCCTTCACAAATCGCGGCGGAGAGGAACACCTGCGACGGCTGGAAATGCACCTCCTTGCGAAGGGCGTCTCGGTGGCTCGCACCGCGGGAGATCTGGTCCGGTATCACGGCAAAATGATGCTCGTGGATCGCAAGGAACTCTATCTGTTGGCCTTCAACTTCACGCATCTCGACATCGATCACTGCCGCAGTTTTGGGATCATTACGCGGAATGCGAAGCTGGTGCAGGAGGCGGGCAAGCTCTTCGATATGGATACCAAGCGACAGAACTATGCCGCGGGATACTCGAAGTTTCTGGTCAGTCCCGTCAACGCTCGCAAGGAACTCGGCAAGTTCCTGAAAGGCGCGAAGAAAGAACTTCTGATTTACGACCCGAAGATCAGCGACCGCGCAATGCTGCGGATTCTCGACGAGCGGCGGAATGCGGGGGTTGATGTACGAGTCATCGGAGAGGTGAGCCGAGGGCGATTCCCTGCCCGTAACCTGAGCCGACTGCGGTTGCATACGCGAACGATTCTGCGCGATCGGCAGGATGCTTTCCTGGGCAGTCAGAGCCTGCGCCAGCTCGAACTTGATGCGCGTCGCGAAATCGGAGTGATTTTCCGGAATCGCAACATCACTTCCACTCTGCTCCGAACTTTCGAGGAGGATTGGGCGGCATCTGAGCCGAGTCAAAAGGAGCTCACGGCTACTGCGCTGCAAATCGGAAAGACTGCGAAGAAGGTGGCGAGAGCAGTGACCAAAGCGTTGCCCGTGACGGCTGTGGTCAAAGAGGTTGCGAAACAGATCCGAAAGAAATCCAACGGCAATGTGCGCGTCAAGGAAGTTGAACAAAAGGTAGAGACAGTCGTCAAAGACGCCGTAAAGAATACGGTGAGAGCTGCGGCTAAAGAGGCGATGCAAAACGCGGTTGAGGAGGCCGCCCAAGTTGCTCAACCGACCAAGTAGTGCGCTGCGGTATTGGAGTGAGAAATATCCGCGAATAGCGGCACTTCTTCTGGTGGGCGCGGTTGCGTTTTCAAGTACACTTGCGCTTCCGCAAACTGCCACCAATCAACCTGCGAAGCCAGACGATGACAAGGTCGTCCAGGACTTTGAGAATCGCGTCGCTCACTATCTGGAGGAACGCCGCAAGGAGGCAGGGACTTCTCCGAAGGCAACCAGTTCTCCGGAAAAACTGGACGAGGCGCAACAGACTCTGGCGCAGAAATCAAAAGCTGCCCGAGCGGAAGCGGAGCACGGCGACGTGTTCACTCCCGAGATTACCGCTTATTTTCGGCGGCAGATCAAATCTGCATTGGCAGGGCGTCAGGGTGCAAAGGTGCGAGCCAGTCTCCGGCGCGCTGAACCGGTCCAGGATGTGCCGCTGCGCGTGAATCAGGTCTATCCAAACAAGGTGCCGTTGCAGTCTATGCCTCCCTCGCTGCTGCAGAAGTTGCCTCCACTGCCCAAGGAAATGCAATATCGTCTGGTTGATCGCAATCTGGTGCTGCTAGACGGTGCTCCGAAGATCATCGTCGATTTTATCCCCAATGCTATCCCTTGAAACAAGGAGTGAACCCCCATGATTCGCCGTTTGCTTTGCCTCTGCTTGCTCGCCTGCGCGACACTCACAGAAGCAGGTGGCAGACTTCCCGCTCAAAAGACTGAATCAGCCAGCGCCGCGGCGCCGGCGCAGCAGAATGGATCTGGACTCGATCTTCGTCTGCCCCTGGAGTCAGACTCGATTCGCTTTGCCGTGATTGGAGACACCGGCACCGGAGACCGCGAGCAATCCGAGGTTGCGCACCTGCTGGAAACCTATCGCAAGGCCGTCAAGTATGAATTCGTCATTATGCTAGGCGACAACATCTATGGCGGACACCATGCGGCCGATTTTCGCACGAAATTTGAAGAGCCGTACAAGCCGCTGCTGGACGCGGGCGTGAAATTCTATGCGTCGCTGGGCAATCACGATGATCCAAATGAGGAACGACTTTACAAACCGTTCAACATGGGCGGAGAGCGTTATTACAGCTTCAAGAAGGGCGACGTGGAATTTTTTGTGCTGGACAGCAATTACATGGAGCCGGCGCAACTCAGATGGGTCGAGCAGGCACTACAGAAGTCGAAAGCGAAGTGGAAGATCAGCTATTTTCATCATCCCCTTTATAACGACGGCGTCTCTCACGGGCCGGACCTCGATCTCCGCTCACAGTTGACTCCGCTGTTTGAGAAATATTGCGTCAACGTGGTTTTCTCGGGACACGAACATGTCTATGAACGTTTGCAACCTGAGCATTCCATTCAATACTTCATCCTGGGGAATTCCGCCAAACTGATGACTCACGACTTCCACGCTTCTCCCCAGATGGAGAAAGGTTTTGATACGGATCGCGCTTTTATGGTGGTCGAAGTTTCGCACGACAAGTTCTACTTCCAGGTAATCTCCCGGGCGGGGCAGACGATCGATTCTGGAAGCGAGACGCTGCCTGTGTGTTCTGCTAGCGCACCTTAGCGGCATGACCCGAGAGGGCGAGTCCGTGTCGGGCCGGGGTCCCCTTTTACTCAGCAAAACCTCGAGTTAGAAGAACTCGCCCATTTCCGGCGCGGCGTTGGCGGCTCCTGGAAATTTTCTGACTCCCAGGCCTTCGAGGATCAAGCGCAACGTGCTCTGGTGTTGATAGAGGGTGGTGGATTGGTGTCCGGATTTTGCCTTTGGGCTGACGATCACTGCCGCGACATGTCCACCACCATTGGTCAGGTCGTCGAAGTTTGCCTCGTCAAAAAGAATGATCAGCAAGCCATTGTTTTGAAAGGAAGAACTGGAGATGAGTGGCGCAATATTGTTTTGAAGCCACTGGTCGGCAACCTGGAGTGATCCATCGTGCGCGTCGTTCAGCAGGTTTGGTACGACGAAAGAGAAATTCGGGAGCTGATTGGCACTGACGTCCGTGTTGAATTGCGAGAGCGAGACGAGATTTTGCATCTGCGCATTGCTGTTCAAGACGTCGGTCATGTAAGCGAATGGATTGTGACCCTTCTTATAGGGGAAAACGTCGCCACCCACGTATCCAGTGGAAGGAATGCTTTCGGCGTAGGATTTCCAGGTCTTTCCGGCATTGACCAGCTCGCGGACAATATTGTCGACGTCAACCGTCCCAGTGAACCCATCATCGAGCGAGATGATTTGCCCTGTGGTCATCATGAAGTAGTTGGGGAGCGAAGGATGAGCATTGGCGAAGTATTGTGTTGCCAGGCCATACTTTGAAGCCAGGCTCTTGAGATAGGGCATCGCAGTACCACCGATGACCTCGGAATAGCCATGATTCTCTTCAACTACCAATATGACGTGACCAAACTGCGGGAAATTTGGGGATGATACAGGGCTCGAGATTGTGCCGCCACATCCGAGAATGGCAATGAAGGTCGCGCAGACCGCGAGTATCTGTGTTGTTTTTAGTTTGTTCCAAGAAGATGATTTCATAGGGTCCCATTGCGGCAGACAATCTGCCCGGCTTAGGATGCCGGTGGCCCATCGCAGGGATGGCGCGAGAGTAAGCCTGTCTCAGATTGTGTCCAGTGGTTACTGCATTTTCGAACTCGCGAGGCAGTAGTGGAGGTATCCGGACGAAAGGTGATATAGATGCTCGGGTCCACTTTTTCTCAGAGGCCCTGCGGAGCCGGTGGCAGAATTTATTTCGCCTCGATGGGGCTGATCAGCTTCCACACCCACGGCTTGCGCCGTGCGCCGGTTCGCCACCAGGATCCCAGGTGAAGTCGCGTGCGCGCCCCGGCGGGGCGTTCAACTTTCTTTGGATCCGATCTCCATCAAGCGCTTAGTCATCAAGACTAGTCCGAGGATCTGGGTCCACTCTGAAACGATGTTGCCTACGACTTGTCCCCATTTGCTCTCAGGGTCCATCGCCCGGAAGGCGATAATCCAAGCGATTCCGGTGATTACGAGGACTATCGTCAGCGAGTGCTCGCGGAGGAGTTCCATTACTGCCGAGGGCAAAAAGCCCCTTGGCTGTTTGCTCTCCTTGGAGCCTTTTTCGTAGAGATGCTTGGTCATCACAACGGTTACGAAGACGCCTGTCCAGTCGGCGATGGCGTTTCCGAAAAATGAGCCGAGGTGAGTGGATGCGTCTGACCTGACGTAGAGCGCGATCAATAGAAGGATGACCGCCAGCGTCGCCAGACTCAGTGAGTGCTTGCGGAGGAATCGCTTTCGAGCGGGTTTTTGCTTCATGGGAACACGGTATTCGATTCGGTAAGAGGCGTAAGAGACTAGTCGGGTTGTGCGGGATAGAGATGCTTGACTAACGAATCCTGCAAGCGGTGGAGGGTTACGCGAGTGGGGATCGTTACTTCAAACCCAATCCACCATTGAAGTGTTGGATGACCCCATAGCACTCGCAGGCCGCTTCCTCGAGGCTCTTGCGGTTTAGTATCTTCACGGTGCCACGCAAATTTTCAATCAGGCCCGCACTTTCCAAAATGCCAGCCGCCAAGCTTACGCTGGGCCGCCCGGTGCCGAGCATCTGCGCGAGAAATTCGTGTGTTAGAGGAAGTAATTGCGAATCCATGCGATCCTGACACATCAGCAGCCAGCGGATGAGGCGTGGCCCGACGTCATGCAAGCGGTTACAGGCGGCCAGTTGCGCGGACTGCATCCCGTGCATCAGGGCGAAGCGGCCAAGTTCGGCGCGCAGTGTTGGAGCAGTAGGCAGAACATCCTGAAAAACCTCCGAGCGTATCCGTAATCCGCTGCCCGACATTTGCATGATGGCCCGAAAGATTTCCCGGCGCAGCCCCATCGTCAGGGGCATCCCGACCATGCCTTCCTTGCCCACGATTCCGACCTCGACGCTTCTCCCATCGCGGCTAAGAGCGACCAGCGAGGCCATGCCTTCATTCAGAAAGTAAGTGAACTGTATCTTCTCGCCCGGCTCGTGCAGGATTTCATGTTGCGGCAAATTCACGGGCTGGAGGTGAGGTCGCAGCATGCGGTACTCCACATTTGGAAGGGACAATAGAATCACATTGCTGACGCCATTTCCCTCAAGATCGAAGCGGGAGCCGCGATAAAGCGTAGCGAGTTTGACCGGGCTTATCGGCTTTTTAATGATTGCCAACTTTTCTCCTGTCCAATTCGATGCGAAGAAGCGCCTCGGTCCTCCTCAGAGAACCTGCAGTTTCCACCGAAAACCTCCGCATGTTCGAAAAAATAAAGACGGGGCATAAGCCCAGCGAACCCCCCGGGCAGTTTTTTCTCCCTTAATTTCTAGAACCAACGTCGAAAAGATATTTGGTATGCATGCCGATAGCTATTTGCTCGCGGAGTCATCCGGCTGGTTATTCTGAAGCCGGTCTTCCTTAGCGCCCAGGATGCGGTTTAGTTCTTCCACCAGTTTCAGGGAATCTTTGCCGGTTTTGTTCCACCGCGATCAGGGCACACAACCCCTGGATCCGGTCGCTGTCAGCTTTATTCATGGTGACGGCGGTCAGTATTACAATCCCCGCCATGGTTGGTATGTTCGACGTCGAACAGTAAGCTGCAACGCAGGGGACTCTGATTCCCTTGTAAGCATCGTTGTTGCACACTGGCCTAGGCCACTCGGCACTTCCCTGCGGCATCCTAGGACGCGGTCATTTTTTGGCAGAGCGGGTTCTTTGGTCGCTGCAAGTCTGATTCCGTGAGTGTCAGGCAGTATGCTGTTTCGAATCAGATGGATTACGAAGGCGGTGACCGGATACAGTGTCTGGTGCGTTCGATACGCCCGGAGGCACGTATGCCAATACCTAGCAACCCTAAACCCGAGCCACCCGTGACCGGAGCAGCCGATCACATCGCCAGTGCGCACCAGATTCTGAAGGCCCTGGAAGAGAAGATGGGAGAGCATCCCGAAATTGGCGCGGCGATTACGAAACTGGAGATGGCACTGAACGATCTGGCGATTCAGACCGGCGGAATGCTGTAGCGGCGACTAAACCCTGTCGTCGTAAGGGAGGACGTAAACACAAATGCGACCTAGTTGGAGTAATTCGTTCTTAGGGAAAGCGCTTGCTGCAGCCGCGCTGGCTACTTTTTTAATGTTTCCCGCCGCACCCCTGGTGCGCGCTGACAGTTGCCAGCGCCGCATTGCTCGTGCCGACCACCGGCTCCATCGGGCGGTCGCTCATTATGGCCGCCAAAGCAGACAGGCAGACCACGCGCGTCATGAGTTACGTGAAGAGCGCGAGCGCTGCTGGAACGCTAGTCACAGATGGTGGGATGAACACGAGCGGCGATGGCGCACGGAACGCGATTGGGATGACCACGATCACGACCGTGACTGAGGCCTGAGGTTCCGCTGGCCATGGAAAAAAAAGAAATCAATTCGCCCAGATTGACCGCCGACTTTCTGTTCTGGATCTGCGGCGTTGGCGGTCTACTAATCATTGCTCTGTTGGGACACTACGTTTGGCGAGTGTTTTGAGAACGCCTCTCCAGTGCTGACTTGGTTCGCGGCTAGACTCCCAGCGGAATGGTGGGAAGAAACATCGGTTTTTGCCGCGCCTTGGTCAGCTGTTCAAACGAATAGGCGATCTTGAGCAGCGTGGGCTCGCTCCACGCGCGTCCGAAGAATGAAATCCCGACGGGCAGGCCGTAGAGATATCCAGCTGTGACATTGATGTTGGGGTAGCCGGCGACAGCGGCGGCGTTGGAACTGCCGCCCGCGGAGTGATCGCCATTGATGAGGTCGGTGAGCCAGGCCGGGCCGCCCGTCGGAGCGACGAGAGCGTCCAGTTTGAACTTGTCCATTACAAAGTCGATGCCCTCGGCGCGTGTCAGTTTGTGATTGCTGGCGAGGGCGTCCAAGTATTCCTTGCTGGTGAGCGGGCCCTTCTCCTGTGCCTTCAGAAAAAGGTCCTGACCGAAATAGGGCAGCTCTTTCTCTTTGTGTTTCTCATTGAAGTCGATGACATCTTTAAGCGTCTTGACCGGCGCGGCATCGCCGAGGCGCGCTAAATATGCGGCGAGATCGGCTTTGAGTTCGTACAGGAGAACCAGCAGTTCGCTGTCGTCGAACTTCCCTATCGTCGGAATGTCGGCGGGATCGGTGATTTCCGCGCCGGCGTGTTTCATATCGTCGATCAGCTTGTTCATGAGTTGATCGACGGCATCGTTGAATCCGAAATATTTCCGCACCACTCCGATGCGCGCGCCTTTCAGACCTGCAGGATCCAGAAACTTTGTGTAGTCGGGCTGAATCTTGCCGGCGCTGGCTGCCGTGGGCTTATCTTCGGGATCAGCGCCGGCCATCGCACCGAGCATGATGGCGAGGTCGCGTACGGTTCGTGCCATGGGGCCGGACGTATCCTGACTATGCGCGATTGGAATGATGCCGGTGCGACTAATCAGCCCGAGGGTAGGTTTCATTCCGGCGAGTCCATTGGACGACGAGGGACAAACCACTGAGCCATCGGTTTCGGTTCCGACACCGGCAGCGCAGAGGTTTGCGGAAACAGCAGCGCCCGTGCCGGAACTCGATCCACATGGATTGCGATCGAGTGCGTAGGGATTGCGGGTGAGGCCACCACGGCCAGACCATCCGCTGGTGGAATGGGAGCTGCGAATGTTGGCCCACTCGCTGAGGTTCGTTTTGCCGAGGATCACGGCGCCCGCTTTGCGCAGCTGCGCGGCCACAAACGCGTCCTTTGGAGGAGTCGAGCCGAGCAGGGCGAGCGAACCGGCAGTGGTATTCATGCGGTCAGCTGTGTCGATGTTGTCCTTGATGAGGATTGGAATTCCGTGCAGCGGGCCGCGCGCGCCTTTGTCTTTCCGTTCCCGGTCGAGCGCTTCGGCGATTTCGAGGGCTTCGGGATTCACTTCGATGACGCTGTTGATTCTGGGTCCGGCTTTGTCGATGTCCTGAATGCGGGCGAGATATTTTTCGGTGAGGCTGCGCGAAGAATATTTACCGGACTGCAGGGCCTGCTGGAGATCGTCAATGGTGAGTTCGTCGAGTTCGAATTCGCGCGGGATCACGTCGGGATTCGGCGACTGGTCGCCCGTGCGGGCTGCGCCCAGCGCCGGGATCGCGGCGGATGCGACCGTGGTGGCGAGTCCGGCGCGGAGAAAATTTCGGCGGGAATTCGACGGGAGATGACTGTCGGACATCAAGGCTCCTGAGTGATCGGGAATTGCGCGAGTCCTGAGCGGGCATCTTACGAGAGAGGTCGCAGGACATGCAAACTCGGCCGGGAAGCGGCCCTAGTGACGTTGCCTGAAAAAAGACAGAGTGGTAGTCTAACGGAGCTTGGGCGGGAGTAGTTCAGCGGTAGAACGCCAGCTTCCCAAGCTGGATGTCACGGGTTCGATCCCCGTCTCCCGCTCCATCTTTTCATGCTATCTCCCGGCGGATGAGGGTGAAGAGCTCTTCATCTGAATCATACCGATCGCCAAGCCGCCCAATGCGCCCGCCAGAATCCCCAAGAGGATGAGCACAGGAATATTCTCGAGCAATGTGGTCCTGAGTGCTTTTGCCATCTATGCGCCCCTAGCAAGACAGTATGGCCGCGATTTTAGCAGAGCAATATACTGGTGCGTGCGCTGAAATTTCCGGGCATGGACGGCAGAAAATTGGCGAGGAGAGATTTATGGGTGTTGCAATTCCGGTTGAAATTAAAGCGATGGTGGATGGCAGGAACTTTGCCCATCTGGCGACCCTGATGCCGGATGGCTCCCCTCAATCGGTCCCGGTATGGATTGGGCGGGAGGGAGAGCGAATCATTATTTGTACTGGCGAGAGCTCATTGAAGGCGAAAAATACACTGCGTGATCCGCGGGTTGCGATTTCGATGGTCGGACACGACAATCCCTACGAAGAGGCGCAAATGAGGGGCAAGGTGGTGGAGCGGCGACCGGATCCGCAATTGAAGATTCTCGATTCTATCTCGATGAAATACACGGGGAAGCCGTTCCCGTACCGAAATCCGCAGGGACGAGTTGCGTTGTACATCGAACTGGAGAAGGCGCGCTACGAGAAGCTGCCTTTTGAGTACACGCCGGCCGCTTGAGCCGGTCGACGAAAATCGCTTGGCGGTCCTATGATGAGAGACAGATAATTTTGAGGTCATCCTATGACAGAACCTACCTACGAAGAATTGAAAGCGCGCCTGGCAACATTGGAAAAGCAAGCGGACAAGAAGCGCAGCGGAACGCTCGAATTTCGAGTGGGAGAAAAAGGCGGAGTCAGCGTGTACGGGCTGGGCCGCTTCCCGGTGACGCTTTACTACGAACAGTGGAACCGGCTGCTAGATGCGTCCGCCGATCTGAAAACCTTTCTGGAAGAGAATAAGAGCAAATTGAAATTGAAAGAAAGCTAGCCGCGGCGACGATTGATGTCCGCCGAAGACATTCTCAGTCTGCCTCCTCCGCCATTTGACCAGCGTGTGGCCTATGGCGCTGACCCGAATCAGTTTTTCGATGTGCGCCTTCCTTCCGGGAAGGGACCGTTCCCTGCTCTGCTGAATATTCACGGAGGCTTTTGGCGGGCGAAGTACGGTCTGGCACATGCAGGACATCTTTGTGATGCGCTGCGATCGGTGGGCGTGGCGACGTTCAATGTTGAGTACCGCCGCGTCGGCAATGATGGCGGAGGATGGCCAGGAACGTTTGCCGATATCCGGTCGGCCTATCGCTACGTGCGTCAGGAGCACTCGCGGTTCCATCTTGATGAGAAGCGGCTCGTGGTCATAGGACACTCCGCCGGCGGGCAGCTGGCATTGTGTCTGGCTGGGCACGAGAGGTCGCTGGAGCAGGCGATTTCGCTGGCAGGCGTGGTGGATTTGAAGAAGGCTTTCAGTCTAAATCTCAGTAACGATGCGGTGGTTGAGTTTCTCGGTGGAAAACCGGCTGACGTGCCGGAGCATTATCGCGAGGCTGATCCGATGGACGTCAGCATCCCGCATGCGCGACAGTGGCTGCTGCATGGCGCGGAAGACGACACTGTCCCGCCCGCTTTCACCCGCGATTATGCAGAGCGTAAGAAAAAGCTCGGCGAGCATGTCGAGCTAGTTGAAATCGCCCATGCCGGACACTACGAGCTGATCGATCCGCGGTCGGAGGCTTATAAAAAAGTGAGGGATGCGGTCTCCTCTTCCCTCGGCATTAAAGCTGTGAACTCAATCGACTATGCGCCTTAGTTAACCGTTAACTTGAACGTTGTTGTGTGCGTAAAATTGGTGGTCGATCCGGTCACCGTCACGGTCGACGTTCCTAGAGGAGTGCCGACGGTTTCCCGATGAGCGCCGCAGCCAAGTGACGTCATAACCAGTACCAACAACAAGGCACCGAGCGCCAGACCTCCCTTGCGGCTCTTTCTGCGGACTCCAACAACGAACAGGCCAACAAGGCCCATGCCAGGGAATCCCAACAAGGTGGCGTAAAAGACTCGTGAGGCCTGCGCTGCCGATGTGGATGCCATCGTATGAATCGTCATCACGATATCGGTCGGGGTTGAACCCGGCGGCAGAGGGTTCGGCGCAAACGTGCACGTCGCCTTTGCCGGCAGTCCGGAACAAGTGAACGTTAAGGCGGTCGTTGTTGCAGGAACGGGTGTGATCGTAAAGTGCTCGATGACCGAGTCACCGGCTTTCACGGTGACCGACGGCAGTGTGGGTGCGATTGTAAAGTCGTCATCGGAATTGATCATGAACGATCGTGGAACGTTGACCGCCGCACTATAGTCGGCATCGCCAGCTTGCGAGGCGGTGACGGTACAGGAGCCAGAGCCAGTGATGTGAACGGTCGCGCCCGTCACGCGGCAGTTGCCGCTTCCAGCGAAATCGACGGTCAGGCCCGAGGATGCTGTGGCGCCAACGGTGAAGTCAGGGTCGCGGACGGTTTTTGTGGGCAGCGCTGCGAACGTGATTGTTTGTCCAGCCTTGGCGATGGTCAATGAGCCGGTACCCGCGGCGTCGGCATAGTTCGAGTCGCCGCTGGTGAAATCGGCGCTCACTACGTAAGTGCCTGCGGTCGAGGGAGCCGCTCCGCCGTTATAAGTAAGTGCCGACGAGCCGCTGACAGGGGCATTGCCGATGCCAGTGGCAGCCGCGGTGCAGGCATGCGGGCCTCCGTCGAAGACGATGCCGGTCGCGCAGGCCACGGACACCGTCGGCACGGCCTTGGCAATCACAAACGAGCCGCTACCGGTGGCGTCGGAGTAGTTACCGTCACCGCTGGTAAAGTTGGCGTTTACGGTATACGTTCCCGCGTTGATGGGCGGAGTTGGATTGCTGTTGTAGGTTTCGGTTGTGGCTCCGCTGACCACCACATTGCCTACACCTGTTACCGCTGCCGGGCAAGCGTGCGCGTTCGTGTCGAAGCTGACGCCGGAACAAGAGAGCGCCACTGAGGGGAGCGCCTTACCGATCGTCATGGATTGGGGAACGTCCGGTGCAGGGT
>WNFR01002858.1_pt1 | contig 17925 bp, 11 predicted proteins | sample 5400221 | NCBI WGS metagenome assembly WNFR01 (sample SAMN13153357, study PRJNA577476) | soil metagenome | isolation source: 40 cm soil under Madrone tree | place: USA:California | collected 2016-06-14
CATAACGCCGTGTCGGAGGTGCGCCGCGCCAGTGCGGAGGCGATCAGATTGGGCGAGGGCATCAGCCCATAGCCGTTCGAGTGATGCTCGTTGACGCAGACCGCGTCGAACCCGCATTCGGCGGCGAATTCGAGTTCGTCCATGAAGTCGTTGTACATCAGGTGCGCGCGCTGCGGGTCGAACAGCGAGGAATGGATGTCGACCCACACCGAGGGGTGCTTCTCGCGAAAGTCGTCCGGCAGCTCCGTGTAGGGCATCAAGTGAAACCACATCAGCTTCATGACTGCAGCTCCTCGACCAGATCCTGAGGCCGGCATAGCCTGACCTCGGTTCATCAGCGCGTCAATCGGCTGGATATCGCTTTCGTATCGACGGGATCAGGTTCATAGTCCCCGTCAAATATAAACCAAGCTCATAAGCAGGGAGGAAACTGTCATGCGCAGACGAGAATTGTTCAAGGCTGCCGGAGCGAGCCTTGCGGCGCTCGCTGCGCCGCGGATCGGGCGGGCGGAAAAGACCAACAAGCTGGTCTTTGCCGGCGGAGATCTCAGTCTGCTCGACCCGGTCGCCACCGGCTTCCGGCCGACGCGCAATCACGCTTATCTCGTCTTCGATACGCTTTATGGCGTCGATACGAACTGGGCGGCCCAGCCTCAGATGGTCGAGGGACATCAAATCGAGGAGGACGGGCTGACCTGGACCCTGACATTGCGTGACGGGCTGCGTTTTCACGACAAGGAGCCGGTGCTGGCGCGCGATGTTGTAGCCAGCATCCGCCGCTTTGCCGCGCGCATCAGCTTCGCTTACGCGCTGATGGCCGCGACCGAGGAGCTGTCAGCGCCCGACGATCGCACCGTGCGGTTCCGCTTGAAGCGTCCGTTTCCGCATCTGCCGGAGGCCCTGGCCGGGCCGGGAGGCGTCGTCCCCGCCATTATGCCGGAGCGCCTGGCGGCGACTTCGCCCTTCAAGCCGGTTGCTGAAATCGTCGGCAGCGGCCCTTATCGGTTCCTGGCCGACGAGCATATCATGGGCGCTCGCGCCGCCTACGAACGCTTCCTGCTTTACCAACCCCGCGCGGTGGGACCAGTGGGCTTTACCGCTGGACCGAAGGTCGCGCATTTCGATCGGGTCGAGTGGCTGACATTGGATGCTTTTTCGGCGATGGCCGCACTGCGCGCCGGCGAAATCGACTGGTGGGAAAATCCGCCGCGCGACCTAACCGAGGCGATCTCCCACGACCCTGCTATCACCATGATTTCCCAATATGCAACAGCCATGGGCCTCTTGCGCTTCAACCATGTGCACCCGCCCTTCAATAATGCGGGGGTGCGGCAGGCTCTGCTTGGCGCCGTCGATCAGGCCGAGGCAATGACCGCGGTGGCCGGCACCGATCACGCGTTCTGGCACGACGGCATTGGTCTCTTCGGTGCCGGAACGCCGCTTGCGAACGATGCCGGGATCGAAATCTTGCGCGCGCCGCGGGATTACGAGGCGGTTCGGCAGGCGTTGGCGCGTTCCGGCTATGACGGCGAGAAGATCGTCGTCCTCGCCCCAACCGACGGAGTGATTCGTGCCCTGTCACTGGTGGGAGCCGACCAGCTGCGGCGCGCCGGCATGAATGTGGACTTGCAGGAGATGGAGTTGGGCAACGTCATCCGCCGGTGGCTCAATCAGGCGGCACCGGACAAGGGGGGCTGGAACGCGTTCTTCTTCTTGTTCGACAGATCGAACCCGAACACCAACCCCTACGGCAACATGTGGATACGCGCAGACGGGCTCGCTGGCTTTGATGGCTGGCCGACGAGCCCGCGCATCGAAGCCTTGCGGGCCGCCTGGCTCGACGCTGGCGGCCTCGATCAGCAACGGCGGATCTGTGCCGAGCTGCAGATGCAGTTGTGGCAGGATGTGCCCTACACTCCGATGGGCGAATATTGGCAAGCCACCGCCTACCGGAAGGATCTGCTCGACATGCAGCCCGGCTGCTTTGCGGTATTCTATGGGGTCCGCCGAGCTTGACGTTTGACCGATGTCACCGTCACTATCATGATTTATCGCTTTCCTGCCAACCTCTGCCAGTTTCAGGATAGAATGAATGGAAGGGGGCCAGCATGGCAGATCATAACGATCCGAACGCGGTAAATTCGATCTTCTCGGATATCGATGTCAGCGCCGCAGACCTGTACGACATCTTCGGCTTCCCGAGCGACGACATTTCAGGCGGTGAAAAAGTCGTCATCGCTCTGACTTTTGCTGCAGTGCCGCGGGCCGGTCTGCTTGATTCCGACATGATGTACCGAACCATGATCGCACCCGATCATCGGCTGGAGCGGCCAAACAACGATGATTGGAGCCTCGAAGGTCTGCTGGCTTACCTGGAAGGGGTCAAGGACAAATATTTGAGCGTGCTGAAGCCGTCCGAGGTTCGAGTAACCGTCGATCAAAGTAACCGAGCCAGTCTTCGTTTTCTCAATTTTCCGGGCGGGAGTTTTTCGGCGGTTGTCGAAACCAACCAGCCCACAACCCTGCAATCTCCCGGCGGGCACGCCATAAAGGCCTATGTCGGCGGAAGGGACGACGCCTTCTTCAACGATCTGCCGGGCTTTTTCCGGTCGATCAACTATGCCCCGCAATTCTATCACGTGCCGCACACGATGCCTGATGTGCGGGAGCTCAGGATCCCGAAAACATTTCTCGAACTGGAGGGAAACGGCCTCTTTAACTACGACCCGAACCAACCCGAATGGGGACACAGCGCCAAAAGAGATTTGCCGCCCGGTCCGCTGACCTGGAGCGGCGACCGGTTCAGAAAGGACGAGAACGGGAATTTTCGTTTCGTCTACTCGGGCAAGGACGCCCGGGTGGGGCAGAACTGCAATGCCATCATCCTCGAACTGCCGCTCGCGTTCTTGACCGATCGGCCCGGTGAGCACCGCATCGTCAATACTTGGGGCGAAAGCTGGGTGCTGAAAGCAGCGGCCAAGGTCGAGACAATTCCCGACCATCCCTTATGGATCGAGCACCCGCGCGTGTTGTTGGACGCCCTGACCCTGGACGAGGAGCTCAAGAAATACAAGCTGGTGGATACCGATGGCCAGGCTTTCGCCGATGCCGCTCTCAGCGAACGCGAAGACAACCGCCAATTAGGAGCAAACAATTTCTGGCTGGCGCCGCATTTCATCAAGCGGCTGGCTCATCTCGGCTGGGGGTTCGGGCCGTCGATCACGGCGCTCGGGCTCGCCAGTGCGTTCGATCACGACAACTCTCCGGTCTCCGTGCATCGCACTTATGCGAATGTCGTGGAGGCCTTCCCCCGCGTCCGGAAGATCCTGTTTCAGGAGCTCAACATGCCGGACGATTCCTGGAACAGGAAAGGGTTGCCGATCCCACTGCGGCGGCCGATCGATGTCTTCATCCCGAATGTGAATTCGATCGATTTGGATACGACCGGAACCTGGCCATTCGGCCGGCGGCTGGAAGACCAGGTCGCGACGCGTTTTCTGTCGACGTTCTTGGACATGAGCGCCAGTCTTAACGGGAAAAAATACCATGTCGAGCTGTTGAACGACCCGGCCCTTTGGATGGGCGCTCCGATCGAGCCGAAAACGCCTCCCAATCCGCTAAAGAACGACAAGGAGTTTCTGCCGCATTTCCCCTATTTGGCGGAGCCGTGGTAACGCCTTTGCCCTGGGGTGGAGCATGACAGAAAGAGGCGATGGCTCCTTGGCTGGTTACCAAGCCGAACTGCGGCGCATCGAACAAGATATCGCCCGCATCGGCGGCGCCGAAGCGCTCGCCATGCCGATCGATCCGGCGCGGGCGACGCAATATGTTTATTATCTCTATCAAACAGCCTCGATCACCGGGAATCTGGTACAACTGAGTGCAGTCGAGCACGCTATAGAGCGCGCATTACCGCTGTTGGTGAACCCAGGCGATCTGTATTTGCTGAAGGCGAACGTCGCGTTCAAGCTTCACAAGCTAACCGAGGTAGAGGCGGCCCTTGTTGCGGTACCGTCTGTTTATGACAGCAATGAAGGCCGGTTGATCCGCACCGATCTGAATTTCCAGCGGGGCAAATATCACGAGGCCAAAATTGGATACGTCGACGCGCTGCGGGTCGAACGGTCGTGGGGTGCTCTCGCCCGCTTGGCGTATTTCCACGGCAAAATGGACGATGTTGCCGGTGCCGACCGCCTTTACGAGGAAGCGGAAGATCTATTGACCGCAAAGGAGATGCGCTCCTACGCATGGCTCGAAGTGCAGCGGGGTTTTCTGGCCTTCGCGCACGGCCGATATGGTGAGGCCCAATCGCATTATGCCCGCGCCGAGGCCGCGTATCCGGGATATTGGCTGGTGGCTGAGCATATTGCCGAATTGATGGGCGCCGAAGGCAAATACGGCGAAGCGATCGAGATCCTGAAGAGCATAAATTCGACGACCGATCGCCCGGACTTGCAGCAGGCAATCGGCGAACTCTATGAGGTCGCCGGTGACGCTGCACGGGCGCGCAACTGGCATCGGAGAGCCCTCACTGGTTATCTGCAATCCGCGCAGCGCGGCGAGGTGCATTATTATCACCATCTTGCGGATTACTACTCGGACGTGGCAAAGGACGGAGCGCAGGCGGTTAGATGGGCGCAGGCAGATGTGCAGCTACGGGAGAACTTTTCGACGCAGGCCGCTCTTGCCTGGGCGCTTTACCGCAATGGCCAGTTGGACGATGCATGCGACTGGATCGATCGCGCACTCGCGTCAAGTGCAGTCGAACCACACCTCTTCTCCCGCGCCGCGAAGATTCACGTGGGCGCAGGGAATATTGACGGCGCTCGGAACTATATGGAACGGGCGACGCGCCTCAACCCGTCAATCGGTGAGTTCCACCTACATCATTAGGTACTGACCCGCCGTGAACCGTCGCGTTTCAAAGTCTTACCGTCAGCCCTGCGAAAGCGGAGGTCCAGAGCTTCCCCACCGGCCGCTGAGATCCCTGGATTCCCGCTTTCGCGGGAATGACGGATTGGCCTCTTGGAGCGGCGTCACGAGGAGAGGATCACGTCCGCCGCCTTCTCGGCGACCATGTAGACGGCGCTGACGATAAAGAACCCCGGGATGCGGGGGAAGACCGAGGCGTCGACGACGCGCAGCTTCTCGGTGCCGTGCACGCGAAAATCGCTCCCGAGCACGCCGCCGTCCTCGCGTGGTCCGATCGGGCAGGTGCAGGAAGCGTGGTGTCCCCATGCTATAGTCCGCACATATTCCTTCAGCTCTTCGTCGCTCTGGCGCGCGTCGCCCGGCTCTTCCTCTTCCGCAATCAGCCCCTCAGCCTTCAGCTGTGCCGTCAGTCTGCGGACAAAGCGTATCCCGGCCACTACCGAGTCGAGATCCTCTCCTCCTGCGTCGCTGCCCTCCTCGAAATAATGGAAGTTGATCAGCGGCGTATCTCGGGGATCGGCCGAGCGCAACACGACCTCGCCTGCGCGGTTTTCGGTGTGCGCCTTCAGGATCGCCCAAGTCAGATAATTGGGTTTGGTTGCCGTGGGAGAGGAGTAACCGGGGAAGTATCCGCCGAAGAGGCCGACCAGCGCAAAGCAGAACAGATCCGGGAGCGGGCGCTCGGCTCGCGATTTGAGGATCGCCGCCAGCACGGCACCGTTGCTGGTGTAGAGGCCCTCACGCTTCTCGGCCCATTCCCGATAGGCCGCGTCGTTGCGGCTGAAGGTGACGCCTTCGAGAATGTTCCAGTGGTCGAAGCTCATGCGGTGGACGACGCCGACCTCGTAGCGGTCCTGCAGATTCTTGCCGACCCCCGGCAATTCGACGCGCACCGGAATGCCGAGCGGCTCCAGCACCGCGCGCGGCCCGATGCCCGACAGCATCAGCAGTTGCGGCGTGTTGAACGCGCCGCCGCTGAGGACCACTTCGCGCACCGCCCGCGCCTGATGGAGTTCGCCGGCGCCGGCCGCGGGCTGGCCATGGGCGCGGTATAGGCGCTCGCCCTTCAGGTATTCGACGCCGGTCGCGCGATTGTGCTCGTCGAAAAGCACCCGCGTGACCAGCGCGTCGAGCTCGACCCTGAGGCGGTCCGGGTGTTTTTGCGCGGTCTCCAACACACGCTCGCGTGTCCCCATCCGCGCGTGATTGCGCGTCGCCAGCGGTGTGTAGCGCACCCCGACCGCGTTACTGGTCACCAGCCGCCAGTCGTTCGGATCGGCCTTTCCCTCGACGAGGTCGACGAGCCGTTCGATCGGCTGCCCGATATCGTCGAAAGCCTCGCCCGCCGAGCGAAGCAGCACCTGCACCAGTCCGAAATCTCCCAGCGCGGCGGCGGGAATGGCCTTCTCCACTTGCAGCCAGCCATGCCAGCCGTGCCGCGACGGGTTTGGGCCCGCCGCGGCCAGCACGCGCTCGAGCGGCCGGTGATGGCAGTTCTCCAACCGCTCGAAATAGTTCCGCATCGCCTCGGCATTCCAAGACGGGTCGCCGGTGAGCTGCGCGATCTCGTCCCAGTCCGCATTGTGCGGGTACACCAGGATCATCGCGTTATGTGCCGTGCAACCGCCCAAGGTTCCGGCCCGCGGGTAGAGGACCCCGTCCACCGGGACACCACGGTAGTCGCGCCGGTATTTCGGGTCCTTTTCCTGCATCGCGTCGGAGGTGTAGTGCCGCACGAAAAAGTCCCATCGCATCGCGTCGTTTTCGCTGGCGAAGCCGTGGAACGACGGGACGTCATAGTCGTCGGGCAGGCGGTTGACGCCGGGCTGATCGTCGTTGGTGCCCGAAAGCAGGTGCGGGTCGCCCCCGGCCTCGAGCAGCAACACGCTGCGCCCCGCTTCGGCCAGCCGCGCGGCGAGGGTACCCCCTCCGGCGCCGGAGCCGACAACGATGTAATCGAACTCACCTCGCTCGCTCATCCACTTCCCCTCGCTGTGTCTCCTGGCTGAAAGCTGCCCCTCACCCCGACCCTCTCCCCGCAGAGCGGGGAGAGGGAGCAATCGGCTCGAATTCCCTCGCCCCGCGAGCGGGGAGAGGAAGGGGCCCGCGTCAGCGGGAGGGTGAGGGGCTCCACGGGACGCGACCTAGCATGCCTAAAACGTCTTGAGGAACGCCATCAGCGCCTGCTTGTCCGCGTCGCTGAGTTGCGTTCCGAAATAATGCCCGCGATTGACGACGTAATCCGGGCATTTGCTGAGCGCGAACAGCTGTTCTCCGACATTGGCGAACACCTTGCGCGCTTCCTCGTCGCTGGCTCCTCGCGGCAGCGCCTTCAGGTCACGGACCAGCTGCAGCACCGCTTTGACCACTGCCTTGTCGTGCTTCAGCCGCTCGATGATGTTACCCGATGGCGGCAGCGGGTCGAAATTCGCCAGCAAGTCCACGGGCGTGCCGGCCGGGATCGGGCCGATCTCGAGCCCAACCTGGTCGAAAACCGGAACCAGCAGATCGAGCAGGCCTTGCGCGTTCTTGATGATGTCGGGCAGATAGCCGGTCGGGATGCGCAGCCAGCTCGTCGCCGTCGTCCGGTCAATGACGCCCGGCACCTTGTCGCCGAGCACCGGGTCCTTGTCCCGCTTTTCCGGCGCCAGCATCTTGGTGATCGAATCCTGGAAGGATGCCATGCGCGCTTCGACCGAGGGGCTCGGGTCGAATCGGCCGACACTGTTGTTCAGGAGGTAAGGTGCCGTAGACCACAGGCTGATCAGCGACGGGACGCGCGTATACCCGCGTCCCCCGGCCGGCATCCGGAATGGCTGCTTCTGCCCGGTGAACGGGTCGTACACGGTGATCGTGCCGACCGACGGCAGCTGTTTGTAGGATGCCGAGGAGAAATTGTCCCAGATGTTGTTGCCGATCGCGTTCGTCGCCAATGGGCTGCAGGCGTTCGTCTGCAGCAACGTCACTGGCACGCGGCCGTCGTTCGACAGAAAATTGCCGTCGAGAAAATCGTCCGCCAGAACGATTTGCCGCATCTTCTGACGGAATGCATCGGTTTGCGTCCACGACCAATATTTATTGAAGCAGTTCAGATATTGGGGACCGATGCAGGCGGAGGGGTCGGCGCCAGCCGGCCGATCGGGTGCCTTGCTCGAATGGCAGGCCGCGCAATTGTCGGCGAAAACGAGCTTGCCCTGTTGCACTGTCGCCGGGGGGTCGTTGAGGTGAGCGGCGCCGCCGGGCGCGTTCTTCAGCTTGTGCGGGTAGGACGCCTTGACGAGGTAGAGCGCCATATTGGGCGTTTGCGCTTCGGTCGCCTGCCAATAGGACGAGTTCCTGCGCATCGTCGTAATCTCGATCGGCGTAAAGGGCTTGCCGCCGAGCACTGGGTTGAAATGGCGCAGCCACTCCTCGCTGAAGAGGCCGATATTCACATAGACGCGGTTCAGCGCGCCGAGCGCGCCGACTGAATCAGAGCCGTCCTTCAGCACATGCGGGGTCCATACCGTGTTTGGCGGCTTAAAGAACTGCGTCAACGGGCCTTCTTTGACGAACTCGTTAAACTGCTTGTTCGACAAATTGTCGGAACCCAGCGTCTCTTGGCCCCAGCGTTTGGCCGCCTCCAGTCTAGGCCAAAGATTGTAGACGGCATTCATCGTGCGCGGGTTGTTGATGTTGTCGCTGGAGACGAGTGAGGTGTCCAACGATCCGGGCCGCGCCGTGTGCAATACCTGAAACAGGAAGTTCGACTGATCGGCGTTCCACGCCAGGATGCGGTCGACCCAGAAATACTGCGCGCCGACGGTGCCGCTCAGATTCTCCCACTGCGGAGTCTCGGGGTTGGCCGGCGGCTTTTCCGGGTTCGGCCCAACGTGACAAAACCCGCAGGACATGCCGACGCGGTAGGGCCGGACCAGATCCTTCGAGAGATAGTAGCTCGGGTCGTTGTAAAAGCGGTCGGCATCCCACCGTTTTGCTGCCGCTTCATCGAAATCGGGGTTCGGGAAAAGCCGCAATCCGACGATCCCGGTCGGGTACCCGTAATACGATCCGGGCGGGATGTTCTTGCCGCGCGCGCCGACCGCCACCCCCGGGTATTTCGTCGCGTTTTCGAACGGATCGGCCGGGCAGTCGGCGCTCCGCGCATCGAGCCACAGCCCATAGCGCTGCGGGTTCGGGCCGGTCGCCTTGGTGAAGCACGGCTCGTTCACCAGCCCCAGATAGTTCCACCGATTGTCGCGGCTGTATTTGAGACCAGGGGAGGAGGAGAGGATCTTCAACAGGTCGAAGGCGCCAAAGGTCAGATTTGTCAGCTTGTCCCACAGCCGGTCGTTTCCCCCGGTCCAGACCAGCCACATGTTGCGGCCCTTCACCTCGTCGGGGGTGAGAGCGATGCCGCCATCCATGGCCCGGAAATAGTCTTCATCGGCCGCCGGGAGTGTTTGTGCCGCGCGCCCCGCTTGTCGGGCCTCGTCGATCACCGACTGCGCACGAGCCTGCTCGACGATGAAAGCGTTCAACATGAATAGACAGATCGTCAAAAGCAGACGCGATCCCTGCGGAAGGCGATGTGCCATCGGGTCCCCTCCCCCGCGGTTTTGGCCGGCCCGATCCGGGATCTCGGCACCAATTCAACGCTTAACCATACCGGAGCGACTCGCAACATCCAAGCGTCAGGCCGCGGGAGATGGAGCGCGCGGCGTCTACGCCGACTGGCGAGCGAGGTAGCTGCACGACTTGTTGATGACCGAGATCGGGGACTCCGGCAATGCCGGAAGCCCGTGTTGAAACGCGAGCCTTCAGCTCTGGAGGTCATCCGCCTTCTTGTTGAGCGAGGCAATCAGGGCATCGATGCCACTGGCGCGCAGGATCGCCGAGAACTCCGATCGCCGCGTCGCCAGCTCGCTGATCGCCCCGGACAGGTACGCGTCCCGAATCTGCCAACCTATATCGTTGTCGTGCAGCACGTAATTGATCGATACCGGTTCCCCGTTCGATTTGACGATTTGTGTTTTGACCAAGGTGCCATGCTTGATCTGCTGCTCTCCGAGAACCTCGAGGCGTTCGCCGGAATATCCATCGAACCGGGTGGCGTAGACGGCGCCGATGTAGCGGCCATAGGCTGCTGCGGCGCGCCGTTTCTGTTCGGGCGTCAACCTCGTCCATGTCGGCCCGATCGATAGCCGCGCCATGAACGGCACGTCGAACGTGCTGAGCACGACCGGTTCCAGTTTTTGGTATCGGCCCTTCGCTCCCAGCGTCGCGGCATGCTGCATCGTATCGAGCAGCTGACCGTAGAATTGCCGCACGACATCCGTCGGGCCCGGCGCTGCCCAAATCGGGGTCGGAGACAAGAAGACAAACCAGCCGACCAACAGGAACCAGTAGCCGGAGAGCTTCTGCAACGGAGATTGTCTGCACCCCAGCATGTCGGCCCCCGTTTTCCCTGATGCGAAATCTCGGCCCTGTTCACCTTCGAGCCGGGCCCCGCATCACATAACCGCAGTTTCACGCGAGCGTCGAGGGGTTCGGCAGAGCTCCCTCGACGTGCGCAGCTAGCCGGCAGCTCCATCGGCTCTCGCCTGCAGGGGGCCGAAGGCGGGGGGCGGGACGCGGCGCTTGGATGCGGCTTCGTAGGCGGAGGCTATCTTGAGGACGACGTCTTCCTTGCCGGGTTCGGCGCGGAACACGAGAGAGAAGGGTAGGCCGGGTGGCGGTAGGGCCGCGGGGGTGTCGGAGGGGAGCGAGACATAGCGCATGCCGTCGGGGCTGAGCGCGAAGACCGGGTCGTAGACGGTCGTCACATAGCCCGCCGGGATAAGCACCTCGGTCAGGCCGGCGTTTGGGCCATAGAACGACTCCGGGCGCAGATTGTTGCGGCCACCCAGCGGGTCGTGGGCGCCGCCGATCTTAGCCGGCGGCAACGGCGTGTGCAGGCGGACGAGGGCGTCGAGGCGGTTCTCCAGCAGCACCATCATGTCGACCCGCCGTAACAGCTCGCGCAGCATGATGCGCTCGTCGACACCCTGGCGCCCACCCAGCGGATTGCGCGGGTCGCCGACCTCTTCCCAGTTCTTGAAGCCGGCGCGGCCGTCATCGCCCCAGAATTTGGAGCGCGCATTGAGTGCCGCGAAATCGGCTAGCGTCTCGGTAAAGCCTCGCGCCTGCCAATCGGCGGCGCGACGCGAGAGGTATTGGTTGACATGGAAGCGGAACGACATCGCCAGCTCCTGCTCCTGGATCGTGGCGATGTCGAGGTTCACGGGCGGCGTCATCCGCCCCTCCGCCAGCTCGACGCAATAGTCGATCGGTGTCATCGTGCCGGTGCCGAAGATCTTTCCCGGCATGAACTCGGTCGGCCGGATCGCCGCTGCGAACTCCTTGAAGAGCGGCTGCCCGTCCGGTCCCAGCCGGAACAGCAGATCCGGCATGAAGACCGGTACGAGCCTTGCCAGCGCCTGCCGGAAATCGGGGTTCATCGCCTTGAGGTCGCGATCGCGCTCCCACAGAGGATCTGAGGATTCGACCAAAATCGCGCCGAGCTTCTCGCCGAGGATCGCCTTGATCTCGGCAGCGGCTGCGGTGGAGATTGGCAGCGCAGCCTTGTCGTCGGGTCGGATCAGCATCGACTCGCGGATGAGGCCGATGCGCATGCCCTCGAGCGAGCCCGCGGACCCCGACATCCTTGCGTGGCTGGCGTATGGGGTCGCGAGCATCGAGGAGCGCGGCACGGTGGTATAGGGATCGCGCGGGTCGTAATAACTGGTATCGGGGTCTTTCAGCGCGTCCAGAACCTTGGCGGCGTCGGCGATCGTGCGGGCGAGGATGCCGCTGCGGTCGCAATAGATGTCGGCCCCGATCGCTCCGCCATTGAAGCTGAGCAGCGATTTGTGCGGCAGGATCAATGCCACCGCATTGTGATTGGCCGGACCGCGGGTCGAGGCACGGGTCTCCTCGCCGAGGCTGCACATGACGAGATTGGCGCTGACCGAGACGCCCGACCCAGAGCTGGAGCCGAGCGAGGCGGCGCGCGTGGTGTCGTACGGGTTGGCGGGGTTGCCGCCCCAGCTGCTGCGCTGATAGCCGAGCACCGAGGGTAATATCTTGTTGGGTTGGTGTCGGCCGCCCGGATCGCCGGCCCGTCCGTTGTATTCGGTGCAGACGGCCTTGGCGAAAATGATCGCGCCCTTGTTGCGTAATTGCTCGACGAGGATGTGGTCGCGCGCCGGGAAATCGATGTCATAGGCGGCGTCGCCCCCGGCGGTCGTGCGCATGTCCTTGGTGTCGAACGGATCCTTGAACGAGAAGACGACGCCGTACATCGGCATCTTTTCGAGATCGGGACGGCGCCCATAGGTCGCGTCGAGCTCGGCGGCGCGTTCGAGCGCATCGGGAAGCCTGCGAAATTCCTCGCACACCGGCGGTGCGTCGGGGGGAAGGGGCCCCTCGGACGGGTGCCGGTCGAACTCGCCGCGGCAGGTGACCGAGCGCTCGCCTCGGATGTTGAGGGTGGCGAGCGCGTTGAGCTGCCTGGCATTGGGCTTGCCCGTGATCATCCCATACTGCTGCCGCTCGGCGGGGTCGGAGGCGGTCGCCCCTATGCGGCCGAATTCGAGCGGCGGGCCCTTGTACTTGTCGAGATCGGGCAGAATCATCGAGGCCTTGACGGTCTCGGTCGGGAAGCGCATGGGGGCCATTGCGCGCACCGCTCCGGCAGCCGCGGGGATCGGAGCGCCGTCTTCGGTGACGAGCAGGCTGCAGACCCCGTTATAGGCCCGCGCCCGGTCTATATAACACTTAACAATCGCGACGCAGGTCGTCTGTCCTGCTTTGATCGCCTGCTGCAGATCGTCGATCGTCGCCTCTTCGAGACGGAACGGCTTATCTTGGGATCCGACTTCTTCGGTCATGACCTCGACTCCGATAACCGCGAAAATCCTTGTTCCATGATTGAAAATCCTTGTTCCATGATTGAAAATCCTTGTTCCATGATTGTTGTGCGGTCAAGGCTACCGCGGTAAAGAACCTGTAGTAGAGGCAGGACTCAACCTTTAGTCGACTTTACTAGGGGCTCGCTTAGCGTTAACAATAGTCCAAGCATCGAAAACTCGCTAACGAACCGTTAGCCAGTTTATTTTTCGTTAAGGATGAATACCAGCGCAAGTTCTCTGTAAGAGATCTTTTGTTAAATACTTTGGGGTATTTGAGCCAACGTCCGGTCATTCGCGAAGTTAGGATCCAATCATGCTTCAGAGCGTCGCTACGGTCGCGAAGGATCTGCCGCAGCTCTCCTACGGTCGCAGGGAGCGGCTGCGCCAATGCCTGATTATGGCCGGAGCGGAAAACTTACCCGATTCTGAACTGCTCGAAGTAATTCTGTTCACCAGCAACCCCGGTAAGAATGCAGAACCGATCGTGGAGAAGCTGCTGGAGCGCTTTGGCAGTTTGGCCGAGGTCCTGAGCGCCGACGGCGAGGCTTTAACCGCTGCGGGGCTTAACTCGTCCGCAATCGCCGGGATTAAATTCATCCGCGAGGCCGCACTACGCCTATTGCGATCGGAGCTGCGCGACCGGCCGGTAGTCAACTCCTGGGACAAGTTGATCGATTATTGCAATGTGCAAATCGCCTACAGCAAGGTTGAGGAGTTCCATATCTTTTTTCTCGACCGCAAGAACGCGTTGATAAAGGACGAGCGGCAACAGCGCGGAACCGTCGGCTATACTCCGGTCTGCACCCGCGAAGTGATCAGGCGTGCTCTCGATCTCGGTGCCTCAGCGCTTATCCTCGTGCACAATCATCCTTCCGGCGATCCAACTCCTTCGCCTGCAGATGTCAAGACCACCAAGGACATTTCGAAGGCAGCGTCCGTTTTCGACATCTCGGTACATGACCACTTGATCATCGGGCACGGCCGATACGTCAGCCTGCGCGATCTCGGACTGATCTGACCCGAACCCACCGACGGCGTCTTGGTGGCGCTTGACGGTTGATGCTACGCTCGGCCCCGACCGTGAATTGGGGAGGACGAGCATGGACAAGGCGCTTTCAGGCATTCGGGTGATCGACATGACGCACAACCAGGCGGGGCCCGCCTGTGCGCAGATGCTCGGGTTTCTCGGCGCGGATGTGATCAAGCTCGAAGAGCCGAAGGGCGGGGACATCGCCCGCCGAAACATGCGCGACCAGGACAGCGACAGCCTCTTTTTCCTGCTGTTCAACGCCAATAAACGCAGCCTGACGCTGAATTTGAAGACCGGCAGGGGCAAGGAGTTGCTCAAGGAGCTGATCGCCAAATCGGACGTGCTGGTCGAGAATTTCAGCCCGGGTGCGCTCGACCGGCTCGGCCTCGGCTGGGAGGTCCTCTCGAAGATCAACCCGCGGCTGATCTACGCCACGATCAAGGGCTTTGGCAGCTATGGGCCCTACGCCAATTACAAGAGTTTCGAGCCGGTCGCCCAGGCGATGGGCGGGGCGATGAGCGTCACCGGCTTCCCGGAAAACCCGCCGACTTTTGTCGTGCCGGCGATCGGCGATTCCGGCACCGGCATGCACATGGCGATCGGCATCCTCGCGGCGTTGCAGCAGCGTCACAATTCGGGCCGCGGCCAGCATGTCGAAGTGTCGATGCAGGATGCCGTCGTCAACCTGATCCGGGTCAGCCTGCGCGACCACCAGCGCTTTGGTCATGCCATGCCGCGGCGCGGCAACCAGATGGGGCAGGGGATCCCGAGCACGACCTATCCCTGCGCACCGGGCGGCCCGAACGACTATATCTTCGTCACCGCGCAGCAGCAGATGTGGCCGGCCATGGCAGGGGCGATGGGCCGCCCCGAACTGGCCGACGATCCCCGTTTCAACACCGCCGAAATGCGCTGGGAAAATCGCGCGTCGTTGAATGCGATCATCGAGGATTGGACTCGCCAGCGCAGCAAACACGATGTCATGCGAGTGCTGGGCGAAGCGGGGGTGCCGTGCGGCGCCTGCCAGGACACCGGCGAGGTGTTGGCCGACCCGCATCTGAAGGCGCGCGAGATGATCGTCGATATCGATTACCCGACACGTGGCACCTACAAGACCGTCGGCTGCCCGGTCAAGCTGTCGGATTCGCCGGCCGAGCTGAGCCGCCCGCCGCTTCTCGGCGAGCACACGGAGGCGTTGCTGAACGAGCTCTGCGGGGTTGGTCTGGAGGACTTGAAGCGGCTACGCGACGACGGTGTCGTCTAAGCCATCAACCGCGGGCTGAGGCACCTCGGACGACATGACCGAGCGCTTCGAGCGTTATGACAGCCGAGGTTATCGAACTTTGGACGTGGCGGCCGGCTATGCGGCTTGGGCGCCCTTTTACGATTCCGCCATGGACGACCGGCTCGATCTTCCGCTGTTGATTTCGCTTAAGTCAGTGGATTGGAACAGGATCACAGTGAGCATCGACCTGGCCTGTGGCACCGGTCGGATCGGTGCGTGGCTCAAAGCGCATGGAGTGGGGCGCGTGGATGGGGTCGATGCCTCCGCGGAGATGCTCGACCGGGCTGCCCCCAAGGGGATTTACGGCCGGTTGCTCTGCGCCGATGCCGCTGCCACGGGCCTGGTCGGGGAGAATTATGATCTTGCTATCTCCTCCTTTGCCGCCTGCCACCTCACCGACCTTGCCAGGCTCTATGCCGAGGCCGCGCGCCTCACCCGCCCGAGCGGCAAGATCGTGCTGGTCGACTACCACCCATTCATGCTGCTGAAGGGCGTGCCTACCCACTTCAGTGGGCCGACCGGTGAGGCGATCGCGATCGCAAACGTCATTCATCTGTTTGGCGACCACATCGAGGCGGGGCGCCGTGCCGGCCTCGCTCTGCGGGAAATGCGCGAGCAACTTGTCGATGCGGAGTGGGTCAGGCAGAATCGACGTCTCTTTGGCGAGCCGCGTTTGGCAAGCCACGTGGGCCATCCAGTCAGCTTTGCGATGGTCTGGGCCCGCGAGTGACCAGGCGAGGCAGACATGACACTGCGACTGACGATGGCCTTTTCCGACAATCCGCGGGTCCAGCCCCTTAAAGACGGAACCGTAAAGCCGCAGAACATCGAGCTGGATTGTATCACCCTCGATCCGAGTACTCTCTTTCAGCGCAACCTCTTCTACGACGAATTCGACGTGTCAGAGATGTCGATCTCGGAGACGCTGCTCGCCCGGGAGAGGACCGACGGAAGCAAATGGGATTGGTCCGCGTTGCCGGTGTTCTTGAGCCGCGGGCATCACTGGCCCTACCTCTACGTCAACGCAGCCGCGGGCATTGCAAGTCTTGCCGATATGAGGGGCAAGCGGATCGGTGTACCAGATTACGATATGACGGCAGCGCTGTGGTTCCGGATCACATTGAGGGATCTGCACGGCATCGAGGCGAAGGACAATATCTGGTTCAACGGGCGCACGAAGGAGCTGAGCCATGGCGGAGCGCTGGGGCTGGACAAGGCCGGGCCCGCAGGTATCGCCCATCACTGGCTTACCGCCGATCAAACCTTGGACGTGATGCTCGACCGCGGCGAAATCGACGCGTGCACGGCCATCCGCCCCCAGAGCCGCGTCACCGCCGGCGATCGCACGGTCATCGACCGCTGGGGAGGGACACAGATCCAAGGCAACCCGCGCCTGCGGAAGCTGCTCGAGGACAACGGCAAGGCCACCGTCTTCGAATTCTATCGGAAGACGGGGTTCTTCCAGCCGAACCACCACGTGATTGTGCAGAACCGCGTCCTCCGCGATCATCCCTGGGTAGCCCTCGAACTGTTCGACGCCTTCCGGCAGTCCAAGGAAATAGCCTATGAGCGAGCCCGGCGCTATGAACCGACATATCTGTACTTTCCCGGGAAAGATCGCGCGGAGCAGGCGGCCGTAGTTGGGGCAGATCCGTACCCCCTCGGGCTGGCAGCCATGGGCAGAAATGTCGAGCGCGCGATACAGGGCTCGCTCGAGCAGGGATTGCTGACCAAGCCGCTGCAGCTCGAGGAAATCTATTATCGCACGACGCTGAAGACGTGAGCGACAGAGATGACGAGTTGGAGAGCGCGATTGGGGTTCTCCTGACGCCGTGAAATCCGACAATCGAACCCGAGATGATTGCATTGGCCTCCAAAAGGCGTGTCATTGCATTTCCATCAGTCGTTGGAACCTTCTCGAACTGGATCTCGGGAAGCCGGTAATTTCAAGCGCGTGGGCGATGATGTGGCTTGCGCTTCGTCTTGCTGGAGTTGGCCAGTTAATCCCAGGGTATGGGTGCTTAATTCCCTGAGCTGATCTCAACCTCGCTGCGTCGGTAGAGTGGCTCCAAGGCAACCAACACGGTTGCCGCGCCTCTAGGGCTGTCACACCGTATTGGTTTAACCTAAATCCGGCAGTTGGTTGAGGCTGTCCGCTGTGTGACGTGGGATGGGACAACCGGTGATTGTGGTTCACGCGGGGTTGAGTCCAATGGGCGGTTCGAGCTGCCGGCCGTGCAGGTAATGTCGCAGTGCTTCACTGAGGATGCGATACCACCCCCGAGCGCGTCCAACTGCTCCGCACTTTGTCGCAGTCGAGCCATGAAGCCGGCGATACGCAGATAGGCCCGGCGCGCCAGATGTTGCTCGCCATGCGCGCTGCTGACCGTCAGCGTCACCTGGCCGGCATGGTGGGTTCGCCGCGCCAGGGCGGTGAGCAATAGAGGCCGGCTGGTTATCGCCTCACGATGATGCTCCGGATCGGCGAGGCGCACGAACAGGCTCCACCAGTTGTAGATTAGCGCCACACTGCGCGCCAGCAACCGGCAGCGTTTGAGATCATGCGTGGTGAAGCCGCCCCACCCCCATTGGTTCTTCAACTCGTCGAACGTATTCTCGCAGTCTGCCCGATCGCGATACAACTGGCCGAGCGTCAGGATCTCGCTGTCGAGCGAGGTCACCAACGCGGCGTATTCCCAGACCTGCCGATCCGGCCCGACCTCGGCAAAGCCGAGCCGCGGCTGAGC
>WNFR01015653.1_pt1 | contig 17925 bp, 11 predicted proteins | sample 5400221 | NCBI WGS metagenome assembly WNFR01 (sample SAMN13153357, study PRJNA577476) | soil metagenome | isolation source: 40 cm soil under Madrone tree | place: USA:California | collected 2016-06-14
ATACTTTGCTTGACGCTGACCGGGATGGAGCGGCCGCGCGTTTCCTCCGGCACGGCCCAGGAAGCGTCCTCGGGCAAGTCCGCGGCCGCTGCGGCGCGCACGCGCAGAATGTCGTCGGCCAAGGCCGTCACGCGCATGAACAAGGGACCACTGTGAATGTCTGCGCCATCGCTGCGAACGATGATGTCGGCGGCGCCTGCCGGCGCGCCCATCGCAGCCAGTAGACACCAGCCTATGAGGACTATCCGTATCATTGAGTCATTTCCTGTGTTCCACGTATCACGAGGCGCAATGGTAGGCTGCGGCTGCTGCTATTAGACGCGGTAGCATCAACCGTGCTCGATCGTCAACCATGGAAAAAGAGTCGGTCTGCTCCTCGCTATGAGTATGACAATTTAGCGGGTGATTTCCCCCAGCGCCCGATGGCGCACGAGCGGCCCCTGTCATCAGGCGACCGCCGTGCGGCGGCTTTACCGCTGGGTTTGTCTATTGCCGGTCGTAGAATGTCGGTCAGCGCATGTCACTTGCCCGGCTGGAACAGCGCCGCGAAACTGGGAATGTCCTTCTCCAGATCATCGCGCAATTTCGTACCTGCGGTGAAAAAATCCTTGTCGGTCTTGCCGCCCTTGTCGGGGTTCTTGTATGCCAGCACGATCAACCCGATGTTTTCGCCGGCGGCGTCCCGCAAGGGAGTCTGCACGACGAATTTGCGGACCACATCTTTGGTACGGTGCCAGCGCGGATCGAGGATCGTGACTCCCGTCTCGATCACCATGATGTCGTCGGGATCGTCGGGATTGCCGATGCGATCGACATACGAACCGCCAAACATGGTGTAAGTCTTGGGCGCGGCGCCGGGGGGTACGCCGTGAAACGTCACGCTGAGGAGCTCCGGATGAGCCGCCATGATCCGGTCGGTCAATGTCTGAACGTACAGTTTGCCGGGCGGGGAAGTCCAAATCTTGGCGGGGGCCTGCGGGACAGGGGCCGGCGATTGGGCGGCGCAAATGGCGCCGGCGCCGCAGGCCAGCCATGCGGCTGCAATCGCCAGCTTGCGGGAGAAATCGGGATACGTCATGGAACACCTGAATAATCGATGCGATGCGCTGATGAGAAATGCCACAGACACTTCAAGTGTATCTGACCCACGAAGCAACTCGCACCTAGCTCCAGTTCCCCGATCCATTGCCTTGACGGACCGCGTGCATCGCAAGTCCCGTCGAGATCTTGCCGATGGACGGCGAAAAGAGTCCTTGAATATTCCGTACGAACGTCGACAGGCGCGCGCAATGAGTGCTCGCGAGCGGCGCTTCGCGTCGCGGCCGACCAACGCTCCGCTGTTCAGGCTGCGTTAATACTCGTGGAGTAGGGTGTCTCGCGGTTGGACAAGGGGGACGCTATAAATGAACAGATATATCAGTCTCATGGTCGCGGCTTCGGCCGCTCTGTCGATGGGGATGTCGATGTCGAGTCGAGGAGCCGAACCGGACCAACCCGCCGGCGCGCAAGCGGGCGAGGCGCCGGCCGCCTCGGAGCCCGCCGCCCTAGAGGCCATCACCGTCACCGGTTCCCTGCTGCCCACGACGCCGGATCAGGTCGCGGTGTCGGTCATATCTCTGGACGCCAGGCAGATGGAACAGAACGGCATTTCGACGAATCCGTTGGAAATCCTTCGCAAGGCAATACCGTCGTTTGCCGGCCGCAGCAATGCCGGGACGAGCAATGCCAACAATGACAACCAGCGCACGGCGGGCGGCTCGCAGCTTCAGCTGCGCAACCTGCCGACGCTGATTCTCGTCAACGGCCGCCGAGTCGCGAACAGCGGCGTGGGCGGCATCAACGGCAAGAACTTCGTCGACGTCAATCAGATTCCGGCCGCGGCGATCGATCACATCGAAGTGCTCACCGACGGCGCGTCGTCGATCTATGGCTCGGACGCCATCGGAGGAGTGGTCAATTTCATATTGAAATCCGACTATGACGGCATCAAGGCGGGGGGGCGTTACGGCGGAGCGACGGGCGACTATAAAGAGCGTTCCGCGTACGCCACGGGCGGCATGGATGCCGGGGGCATCAAGTTCACCGGCACGGCAAGCTGGTCCAAGACGAGCCCGCTCTTTCAAGATGCGCGCGAATTCACCAGTCCCCTCTACAACAAGACTTCGTCCATACCCGGCGTGGTCGCCTTCGGCGGCTCGAACCCCGGCGCCATATTGGCTCCCGGCGTGAATACCCCGAGTGCATTGAATCCCACCGGCACCGGCGCGACGGCCACGTCGGTGAATCAACTGATCGCCAACGGCACCTATGTACCCACGACTCCCGGGGCGATCGCGCAGGGGTTCGATGTGTCCAAGTACCAGACGCTGCTGCTGGGACAGGAACTTCAGTCGCTGGTGTTCACCGCGGATTCGAAACTCTTCGGTACCGGCATCGGCGTGTTCGGCGACTTGATGCTCTCTCGCAGCAAGAGTTTCACGCAGTGGCTGCCCGTTCCGGCGCCGAATTTGACGGTTCCCGCCGGCGCACCCTACGACCCGTTGACCACGAGTTTTACCGGCGTCACCTTCGATGATCTAAGCAGAACCAAGAGCTTCGACAACAAGGTGGACGCGGTTCGGGCGACCATCGGATTGCGCGGCGACATCGTCGAGAGCTGGACCTGGGAGACGGGGTTCGTCTACAGCCAGAGCGAACTCGACCAGCGCCAGTCCAATCTCCTGTACAAACCCAATATCCCGTTGGCCATCGCCGGCGGGTTCGACGCAGCGGGCAATCCGGTGGCCGGTGGCGCGTACAGCAGCGTCTACAGCGGCTATTCCCTGACGGGACCGAGGGTTATACAGCCCGCCCTCGATCCCTTCGCGCGCGGCGCCGCGGTGAATGAAGCAGCCCTTGCCAATGTCTACGGAACCGAAGCCATCCGGGCAAAGAGTGAGTTGACCTCCCTGGACGGACGCGTCACCGGATCGGTGTTCGATCTTCCCGCCGGAAAGGTCGCCCTTGCGGTCGGGGCAAGCGTGCGCCGCGAAACCCTCTCGGGCGGCGCCGATGCGAATGGCCGGGTCACGGATCCGATCACCGGCTCCGTGACGGGCAACGCGCAGCAATGGCTGGGCGGCACCTACGCCGATCCCTTCAAGAGGCATCGGGACATCGAAGCACTGTTTGCCGAAACCCGCGCTCCCATCACGAGACCGTCCACCGGCATTCCCGGCTTCGCCGAACTCGACTTGATAGCCGCGGTGCGCGGCGAGAAGTACAGCGACGCCGGGCGCTCCACGGTGCCGAAGTATGGATTCCGGTGGCAGCCGTTCGACAAGCAAGTCACTTTGCATGGCGATTACTCGAAATCCTTCAGCGCGCCCAGCCTGTACGCGGAATACGGGCCCACCGATAGTCGGCAGGTGGGAGCGGGGGTCATCCAGGGCGTTTTTGGCTCGAACTACACCGGACTGCCGTTCAACGGCGAGGACGGCAACAACCCGAAGCTGCAGCCGGCGACCTCGACGTCGCGTTCCATCGGCATCCTGATCCAGCCCAATGCCGTGGAGGGTCTGAAGATAGCGGCGGACTTCTCCTCGATCAGCCTTCAGGGCTTCGCGGGCGGCATCGGTTTCAATACCATCCTGGCGAGCATCAATGCACTGGGTTCGGCGTCTCCATACTTCAACAATCTAGCAATCGACAATTTCGTCGGCGGTGCCGGCGCATCGCAACCCTTCGCGAATCCGGGTGCATTGAAGGCATTCTTGACCAACGCGGTCACGGGCAAGGGCGATCCGACCCAGGCGAATCGCCTGTACGTCATCGATCAATTCAGAAATCTGGCCACGTTGACCGAGCATGCATACAGCATCAATGCATCGTACGTCATACCCACGGAGCGTGACGGCACGTTCACGCTGTCCACCGTGGGCGCGATCTTCACGGACTTCAATTTCCAGGCCCTGCCCGGCACCGCCTATATTCAATACGCGGGCACGACCAACAACGCGGGCGGCAGCGGCGGCTTCGGCGGCACCCTGCCCAAATACCGCTTCTTCACGACACTGGATTGGACCTACCAGGACGTTGACCTGACGTTGAGCAACACCTACGTGTCGAGCACGGTGGACACGGGAGTCAACGGAACATCGATGCCGACGATTCCCGTCAGCAGCTATGTGACATGGGACGCGCGGGCCGCCTACGATTGGCATTTCGGCGGCAAGGACTCGAGGTTCATGACGTTCGCGCTCGGCGTCAACAACATTGCGGACAGGATGCCGCCGCTGGCCCCTCGGGCGTTTCTGGACAACAACGCCGATGTCTCGACTTTTTCGCCGATCGGCCGGCTGATCTACGGCACGGTATCCATCACTTTCTAAATTCATTCACCGAGGATGTATCGCTATGTTCAATGAATGGAAGACTCAAGCCGGCCTGATGATGCTGATGGGCTGCGTGTCACTGACGCCCGCGTTGGCTGCGGAGAAGCTCGGCAAGGCCGCGGACAATGCGATCTACGCGCAAACACTCGCCAACGAAGTGATGGCCAGCCATCCCGAACTCGTCGTCATCGGCCTGCATGCCTTGAAACCCGGCAACAAGGAAGAGACCATGATCGCGTCCAATTTGGACCGCATCGGCAAGAAGGACGATGAAGACGATCTTGCGGTGTCACACGAACGAAAAACCATTCTCGCACCCAACATCAAGGATCCCACCAAGTTCGAAGTGGCGGTACCGTTGCACGACGCCTCGGGCAAGACCATTGGCTCCATCAGTGCAGTGTTCAAATATACGGCCGGGGACGATGAGGTAAAGATGCACAAGGCCGCAATCGCGATTCGCGACGACATTGCGAAGAAAATTCCCGACGCGGCGGCGCTGTTCAAGCCCGCGAAGTGAGCCCGATGCTCAGTCGACCCAATTGATGACCCTTGTAGTGGATCGATTCGCCGGTGCTCGGTACGGCAAGGCCCCGCCGCTTAAGCGACGGGGACCGCGACGGCAGGGGTGAGCAATCCTTGGCCTATCGTTACGGCCGCTCGGTCGTAGTTACGACAGAACTGAATGATGGGTGTTCACTTGGCCGAACCTTCATTCTCTGAACTCGTGTAGGCACGATAGAGACTGTCCAGCACCGGGCTTACTTGCTCCAGCAACCCGTCGTCGTCCGGTTGAAGCTCGCGTGCGCCCGAGACGACGGCGGCGAACCCTGCCGCTTCCGGTACTGGAATGCCGCCGACGTCCAGAACATGTACCAGTGCTCCTAAACGTGCGAGGCCGATATCGCTCTCGAGACCAAAGCTCGTGAGCAGCACTTCAAAGGTCACTTTCGAATCCACGTGACTGAACTCGGCGCCATCGAAATCAAACCCGAGGGCGCGTTTAGGTTTATCCTGGATACGCTTGAGCCATACAAACCTTGCCTTAGGATCAATGAAACGGCGGATGAGCCAGGCAGAGCAGACTCGGTCAATCCACATGCGCCGTCGCGTCGCCCACGTTCGACCACCGTAGTCCTTGATCTCCCGACGGGGAATCTTGCGATGGGCCGGCCGTGGCTCGTTGGGAGAGAAGCGGGCGTTCAGGGCAGCTTCCGCGTCGGCGAGCGCACTTTGCACCTGTCCTTGGGATTTTCCGGGAAAGAAATCGGTCGCTGCGGTGGCCGCCACATCGCGCGCGATCGCCGCCAGGGCGCGTCGAGCATCGAGCTCGGTGAGTTTAGCCAGACTCTTCTTGAAGGCATCAAGGCGAGTATTGAGTTCTTGGTAATCCCCCGTGCGATCGAACAACTCGACTAACACTTGGTGTTGTTCCGTCGAATCGGACTCAAAGACGAGAATATGCGCGCCGCCCGCGACCGTCCGAATCTCCCGAGCCTGCTCCTCGAAGAGTTGTCGAGAAGCGACAGCTTGCGGTAGCACATAGACGCCATCGCGCAGCAATCCCGCGCCCGCGGCCTTCAAGGCGCGCCAAACCCGCATCCGAAGTGTCTGGTTCGGCCCCGGCAGGTTGGTAATGAGAAGAAGCCAGGCCGAAGGATTCTCGTTCATGTAGCGGACTCTACCGAGTTGTAATAAGAGTTACAGTATTTCAATATTCGGGCTCGATGCAAAGATCGGAACTTGCGAGGAAGGTCGGCGATAGAAAGGTACCAGTTAGAATTGCTTGTAGTGGTCATTACATTGATGTAGTAGTATCTACCAATAATGGTTTGTGTCAATTTTATTGTACCCGTCAAGGACCGCGCCAATAGCTCGGCGGCCACGGTGCCCGTCGTGTTGGGCGGCTCTATACGCCGTCCTGAGAGCGCATCTGTCATCGAATGCGGTGCGTCGTTGCGCCGCTGTGTAAAGGACCCAATCAAGTGACTCTCGCCGAATCTGCTCTACGGCGTCCCATGACCATCGTTGTGGTGGTGGTAGGGGTACTTTTTTCCGCTCTGTTGGCGCTTCAGCAGACAGCCCGGGACATCTTCCCCAATCTCGGCACGCCGACGATTTACGTGGCGCAGCCCTTCGGCGGCCTGGATCCCGCGCAGATGGAGGGCTATCTCACTTACTACTACGAGTATCACCGAGACGGTTTCTTACGCCAATCGCGCTCGTGCCTTCATGCCACCGGGGACCGTGCCGCCCTTTGTCATGCGTTTCGACGCGGGAAGCGTCCCGGTCGGCAACCTCGTCTTCACGAGCAGCACCCGCTCGGTCGGCGAGATGCAAGATGCGGCCTTGAACCTGGTGCGTCCGCTCTTTGCGACGCTGCCCGGCGTATCGGCCCCGCCGCCGTTCGGAGGCAGCGCCCGCACGATATTGATCAACGCGAAGCCCGAGCGGCTGCGGGCTTACAACATGTCGCCGGACGAGTTGGTCGTCGCGTTGACCTCGGCCAATACGATCACCCCTTCCGGCAACATCGCGCTCGGGGACAAGTATCCGATGGTGCCGCTCAATTCGGTGGTCGGTAATATCAAGGATCTCGAAGCGGTGCCAGTGCGCACCGGGATTTATCCCGCCGTATTCGTGCGCGACGTGGCCACGGTGACGGATGGCTCGGATATCGTGACCAGCTACGCGCTCGTGAACGGTCGCCGTACCGTTTATATCCCTGTGACCAAGCGTGCCGACGCCTCAACCCTGACCGTCGTGAATCTCGTCAAGGGGAGTCTGCAGAAATTCCAGAATGTTCTGCCCGAAGATATCAAGGTCAGTTACGAATTCGATCAGTCGGTGTATGTCACCGGCGCGATCACGAACCTCCTCACGGAAGGGGCTCTCGGCGCCTTGTTGACCGGCCTCATGGTTCTGCTTTTCCTGCGTGACTGGCGCAGCGCCCTGATCGTGGTGCTCAATATTCCGATCGCGCTCATGGGGGCGATGCTGGCGCTCGCCATCACCGGTCAGACGGTGAACATCATGACGCTGGGTGGTATGGCGCTTGCCATCGGTGTGCTGGTGGACATGTCCACCGTGGTCGTGGAAAACATTGCGACGAAACATGTGCCGGGCAAATCCCTCGCCCTCGCCGTCGTGGATTCAGCGCGCGAGGTCGCGGTGCCACTGCTGCTGGCGATGTTGTGCGTGCTCGCTGTATTCGTCCCCGCATTCTTCATGACGGGCACTGCAAAGGCGATGTTTCTGCCGCTCGCACTGGCGGTCGGATTCTCGATGCTCGCTTCCTATCTTCTGGCCAGTACGCTGGTACCTATCTTGGTGGTGTGGCTCAGCAAGCGGGCCGGCAAGCCAGCCGAGCACGAGTCACAGGCCGGGCGCTTCGAGCGGTTTCGGGAGCGCTATGCCCGGTTCATGCGCAGGGTGGTGGCTGTGCGCGGCCGCGCAGCCGTCGTTTATTTTGCGCTGACGGCTCTCGTTGTCGTGCTGCTCGGCCCTCGACTGGGTAATGAGATCTTCCCGCAAGTCGATGCCGGTCAATTGCAGCTTCGCCTGCATGCGCCGGCGGGAACACGCGTAGAGGCCACGGAAAAGATTGCGCTCAAGGTGTTGGACCTGATCAAGCGCGAGGCGGGGGGGCCGGATCAGGTCGATGTGACCCTGGGGCTCGTCGGCGTGCATCCGCCCAATTATCCCATCAATCTCATTTATCAGTGGAGCGGCGGATCGGACGAGGCCGTTCTGCAGGTGCAATTCAAGCGCAATAGCAATCTGCAGATGGAGCCGTTCAAGGAACGCTTGCGTGCGCGTTTTGCTGGCGAGTTACCGGAGATCAGTGTTTCCTTCGAACCCAGTGACATCGTCAGCCGGGTCATGAGCATGGGTTCCTCGACACCGATTGCGGTGGCCGTGACGGGCCCGAATCTCGCCGACGACCGTGCGTTTGCCGAGAAGGTCAGAAATGCCCTACACCGCATGCCGCAGCTGCGGGACGTGCAATTCGGACAGACTCTCGACTATCCCACGCTGGATGTAAACGTCGATCGGGAACGCGCGGGACTGATCGGCGTGAGCATGGCGGATGTGTCGCGCTCGCTGGTCAGCGCCACGTCTTCCAGCCGTTATGTGGTTCCAAACTACTGGGCGGATGCCAACACCGGCGTGTCCTATCAAGTACAGGTGCAACTTCCCCAGGCCCTGATGAATTCGGCGGAAGAGGTGCGCAACATCACCGTGACCACCCGCGGCGGCCAGGGTCAGCTGTTGCGCAACATCGGACGCGTGAGTGAGGGAAACGCTGCCGGAGAATACGCACGCTACAATGGCCAGCGCATGGTCAGCGTGACAGCGAACCTCTTCAACGCGGATCTCGGCAGCGCGGCGGCAGCCGTCAATGACACAATCTCCCGGTTGGGGAAACCTCCCGCAAAGGTCACCGTTGCCCTGCGAGGGCAGGTCCAGCCTTTGAACCAGATGATGAGCGGCCTACAAACGGGTTTGGGTGTCGCAATCCTCGCGATCTTCCTGATGCTGGCGGCGAACTTTCAGTCGCTGCGGCTTTCCCTGGCAGTGATGTCCGTGCTCCCCGCAGCTCTAGCGGGTGTCGTGCTGGCGCTCTGGCTCACGGGTACGACACTCAACATTCAGTCCTTCATGGGTGCGATCATGGCCGTGGGTGTCGCGGTGTCCAACGCGATCCTGCTGGTGACTTTTGCCGAACGCGAGCGCGCGAGTCGAGACACGGCCGCCGCTGCGGTGGAGGGTGGTCGCAGCCGCCTGCGGCCAATCCTGATGACCAGTCTCGCGATGATCGCCGGCATGATGCCGATGGCATTGGGCTTGGGTGAATCCGGCGCGCAGTCGGCGCCGCTCGGCAGAGCGGTCGTGGGCGGGCTTGCCCTGGCTACGATCGCGACGTTGCTGGTGTTGCCCGCGATGTTCGCTCTTTTGAGCAGGGGCGTGCGGCACACCATTTCCTTGCTGCCGAACGACACTCGGGAAGAACGTGCATGAAGCGCGCGTGGCCCGGACCGCCTCTGAAGCGCCGGAAAATACGACACTCCAGGATGCCATGGTGAATCCAATGAACCCCCAGTCCGTGCTCTATCCGATCGCGATCGCAGCGGTTGCGCTCCTGGGCGCCTGCCATCGCAGCGAGGTCCAGAGTACCCAGACACCTCAGGATCCGCCGATGCAGGTGCGTACGACACAGCTGTCCCCCGGACCGATCACTCGCTCGGTTCTATTGCCGGCGCAGGTCATTGCGTTCCAGCAGGCGACGTTGTACGCGAAGGTGTCCGGCTATCTCAAGAGCATCGCCGTGGACAAGGGTGACAAAGTCGCGGCAGGTGCCGTGCTCGCGCGTATCGAAATACCGGAACTCGTGGCGTCCAGGGCGAAGCAGGAAGCGGAACTCAAGGCGGCACAGGCGGATTACAGCCGCCTGCAGGAGTCGTTGCAGAAGGCGCCGGACCTGGTCGTTCCGGAAATGGTCGACCAGGCGCGCGGGCGATATGAGGTCGCTCGCGCAAGCCTCGACCAAAGCGAAACACTCCTGGGCTATGCGACCATCACGGCGCCCTTTAGCGGCATCATCACGCGGCGCGATGTCGATCCCGGGGCGCTGATCCAGGCCAATTCCGCGATCCTGGGGCTGATGGATTTCAGCAAAGTGCGCCTGCAGGTCGCAGTACCGGAGCTCGAGGCAAGCCGCGTTGCCGTTGGGCAACCGGTGCAAGTGACCACGGAAAACCTGCCGGGGATGCACTTCGACGGAAAGGTCACGCGCTTCGCGTATGCGCTGGACGCCGTGAGCAGAACCATGTTGGCGGAGATCATGCTGGACAACCCGGAGCTCCGGCTGCGCCCGGGCATGCTGGTCACCGCCAGGATGGGCATTGAACACAAGGAAAGCGCGCTCCTCTTACCGGTAGAGGCCTTAGTCACCGAGAAGGCGAATGCATTCGCGTACACGGTTGACGGCGGGAAGGCTGCGAAGCATCCGATCAAAATCGGCTTTAACGACGGCCGGAACGTTGAAGTGCTCGAGGGGTTGGATGCCCGCGACGCAGTCATCCTTGCCGGCAAGCTCAAATTGAACAACGGCCAGCCGGTGCAGGTGGCGGCAGCGCCATGAATTGCAGGAATGCGTCGTTCTCCGCTCGGACGGCCCTGATCCTCGGTTGCCTCCTGACTGCGTCCTTGACGGGTGCCGCGACGGCGCAGGAGCCTGTGCAACCCGCCGCCGCAGAGTCGACATACCCGATCGATCTGGCCACGGTGTTGCGGCTCGCCGGCGCGCAGAATCTCGACGTACAACTGGCGCGCGGCGTGGTGGACGAGGCCCATGCCAACTACACGAGCGCGGTGGAACGTTTCCTGCCTTCGCTCGTGCCCTCCGCGAGTTACCTAAGCCACACGGGCAGGGATCAAAGAGTTGAAGGCCCCTTGCTCGACGTCTCGAAGCATAGTGATACGGCCGGCGCTTATCTGACGGCGCAAATTCCTGTGGGAGATGCAATATTCACGGCCCTGCAAAGCCATCAGCTGGTGGCGGCGAGCGATGCGGGCGCAACTGCGCAGGAGCGAGACTCCGCTCTTGCCGCCGCACAGCAGTATTTCGATCTTGTGAGGGCCCGGGCTCTGGTGGGTGTCGTGGGCGATGCACTGAGCATCTCTCAGAGTTACGAACTGCAGCTCGATGAGGCCGTTCGCATCGGCATCGCCTTCAAAGGCGATGCCTTCCGCGTGCAGACTCAGACCCAGCGTCTGCAGCTCGATCTGACCCGCGCCAGGCAACAGCAACGGCTCTCTGCGGCACGGCTCGTACAAACACTGCATCTTGAACCGTTGCTCGAGCTCATCCCGGCCGAGGGGGAGCCGGCGCCGCTCGCGTTGGCGGATCTCGGCAAGTCGCCCAAGGAACTGATCCGAACGGCGCTGGAAAACCGTCCGGAACTCGCGCGCAGCACGGCTCTGATCGGCGCCGCCGAGCAGTCGCGCCGTGGGGCGATCTATGGACCGTTGATTCCTACGATCGGTGGGCAGGCGTTCGCCGGCGAGTTCAACGGCGGGGGAGACGTAAGGGTCAACGGCGTAACGGCCAACGGCGGCGGCCCGCGGCAGGACTACGCGGTGGGCTTGAGCTGGAAGATCGGCCCAGGTGGCCTGTTCGATTTTGGGCGCATTCGGGCGAGTGGCGCCCGATTGACCGCAGCTCAGCTATCCGACGAAAAACTGCGGGACCAGATCAGCCGCGAGGTGGTGGACGCATATACCCAAGTTCAATCGCTGTTCGAGCAGCTGCGTGTGGCACGCCTCAACTTGAGTTCCGCCGAGGAAACGCTGCGTCTGACGCGCCATCGCAAGGAATTAGGCGTAGGCGTCGTATTGGAAGACATCCAGGCGCAGCAGGAGTTGCTGAAAGCACGCACCGATTACGTTGGCATCGTGACGCAGTTGAATCAAGAGCAGTACGGCTTGATGCGCAGCGTGGGAGCGCCGTTGCGCAATCCCTGATGCCGCTGTTTGCAGGGCGCCGCCTTTCAGCGCTCGCCGTGAGATGATACGTCGATGTAACGTATCCTACACGGTTGTAGTTATCATGACAAAGATGTAGGGTCGATAGGCTGAGAGATCAGGAGGTTCCCTATGATTTGGGTAACTCGCGAACGCCCCAAGATCGATCGCATCGCGTGTCCGTGGCTCATTTTGCGATTTATCGACGCGCACGCCCAGTTTCGCTATGTCCCAGCCGACCAGGTGCTTAGCGTGGCGACGCAAACAGGGGCCATTCCCTACGATATCCCGGGGGTTGAGCTGACCCATGTCGGCGAGCTCTGCAGCTTCGACGCCTTCCTCGAGAAGTATCAACTCGAAGACCCCGCTTTGTCGCAGTTGGCCACCATCGTGCGCGGTGCCGACACGTCGCGGCTCGACTTGGCCCCGCAATCCGCAGGCCTCTATGCCATTTCGCTCGGCCTCTCCGCGACCATAACTGACGACCACGAGATGCTGCGTCACGGGCTCGTCATGTACGACGCCCTCTACGCCTGGTGCGCCACTCTGCAAAACGAGACACACCGCTGGCCGCCTGCCGGTTACTCATTGGCTTCATAGATTCTGAACTTCAGGAGACACTTATCGTGTATCGCATCGCACCTTTGATTGCCGGCATCACCGGAATTGCACTCAGTGTGGGGGCGAGCGCCGCCGACATCGACTGGAGCAAGGTGGATCAGGCCCTCGGCAAACCCGGCACCAGCCAGCCCGGTGGAGTCCACAAGTACGGACTGCCGCGAACGGACCTTAAAATCACCGTGGATGGGGTGGCGATCAAACCCACGTTTGCGCTCGGCTCTTGGATCGGCTTTCTGCCCATGGGGAACGGAGTCATGTTCATGGGCGATCTGGTGCTGACCGAGAATGAGATCAGCCCGGTGATGAAACGGCTGATCGACGACGGCGTCGAGATCACGGCGGTTCACAATCATTTGCTGCGGACCTCCCCGGCGGTCTTTTACATGCATGTCGGCGGTCAGGGCGACCCCGTCAAACTCGCGCAAACGCTGCATGCGGGGTTGGCCTTGAGTCAAACACCCTTTGCCGCGCCGGCCCCCGCACAGCCGCCCGCGACATTGGATATGGATACGGCGGCGATCGAAGCTGCGCTCGGAGCCAAGGGCAGCATCAACGGCGGGGTGTATCAATTCAACATTCCCCGCGCCGAGTCGATTTCCGAAGACGGCATGGCCATTCCGCCGTCGATGGGCACGGCGATTGCCATCAACTTCGAACCCACGGGCGGCGGCAAGGCCGCCATTACCGGCGATTTCGTGCTGCTCGGCAAGGAGGTCAACCCGGTGCTCAAGGCCCTGCGCAATAACGGCATCGAAGTCACCGCGCTGCACAGTCACATGATCGACGATTCGCCGCATCTATTTTTCATGCACTTTTGGGCGAACGACGACGCGGCAAAGCTCGCTCGGGGCCTGCGCGCCGCGCTTGATCTTGCCAACGTGAAGCGTGGGTCCTAACCGACGAAGGTCCCTTCGCAACTTCCATGCGCCCGATATCCATCCGGATTCTTCTATGCAGTTTTGCATTACTGTGCGGCGCTCATGTGCTTGCGCAGGGAATTGCGGTCGTAGGCGGTAACGCACGGCACTTGGCCTGGGACAACCTACCCGGAGTCCTAACTGACTATGCGCACGGCCGAGATGAGATCGTCAGGCACGTCGATGAATTGATCGATGAGCTCGCACGGAGCGCCGCGCCTTGACTGAGAATTTAGTGTCCCTCGCGTTGCGGCGCCCGATCTCGCTCCTCGTGATAGTGCTCGCCTCCGCACTACTCGGATATCTGGCGCTCAACCGCATGTCGCGAGACATCTTTCCTGACTTGGGCGTCCCCGTGCTGTATGTGGCGCAGCCCTTCGGCGGCATGGACCCGGCGCAGATGGAAGGGTTCATCGTCAACTATTACGTCGACCGCGCCCGCGCCTTCATGCCCACGGGAACCGTACCGCCATTCGTGATGCGCTTCGACGGTGGCAGCGTGCCGGTCGGCAATCTCGTCTTCTCCAGCAAGACGAAAACGGTCGCCGAGCTTCAGGACGCGGCACTCTTCAAGGTGCGCCCGTTATTTGCAACCCTGCCAGGCGTCTCGGCGCCGCCCCCTTTCGGCGCGAGTCAGCGGACCATTCTCGTTCGCGTAGACCCAGGCAAGCTGCGTTCCTACAACATGTCGCCGGACGAGGTGGTGCGGGCGTTGGCCGCCGGCAACACGGTGAGCCCCTCGGGAAACGTGCGCATCGGCGATCTCATGCCGATGGTGCCGGTCAACTCCGTGGTCGGGGATTTCAAGGGTCTGAACAACATTCCCATTCGCTCGCAGGGAACCCAGACCATCTTCATCCGCGACGTGGGGACGGTCGAAGACGGTGCCGACATTCAGACCGGCTACGCACTCGTGGATGGACGCCGGACCGTCTATATCCCGGTCACCAAACGAGCGGACGCCTCGACACTCACGGTCGTCCAAGCGGTCAAAGCCAACTTGCCGCGCTTCCAATCGGTTCTCCCCGACGACATCGCGGTCAGCTATCAGTTCGACCAATCCCCTTATGTGACGCGGGCCATCCGCGGCCTGTTCTTTGAAGGCGCTCTCGGCGTCATGCTCACGGGGTTGATGGTGCTCCTGTTCTTGCGGGATTGGCGCAGCGCACTCGTCGTGGTCTTGAACATTCCACTCGCGCTCCTCGCGTCGGTGACGGCGCTCTGGGTCTCGGGTCAGACGATCAACATCATGACCTTGGGCGGATTGGCGTTGGCCGTTGGCATCCTGGTCGACGAAGCGACGGTCACGATCGAGAACATCCACACCCGTCTTGCCGATGGCCGCAGTCTGGCCCGTGCGGCGAGCGAGGCGACGGCGGAGACGACGACACCGCGGTTCGTCGCCATGCTCTGCATCCTCGCGGTGTTCATTCCCGCCTTCTTCATGACGGGCGCTGCGCACAACCTGTTCGTGCCGCTGGCCCTGGCGGTCGGCTTCTCGATGGTAGGGTCGTATCTGCTGTCCAGCACCTTTGTGCCGGTGCTATCGGTCTGGATGCTGCGCCATGCGAGCACGCAGGGCCAAACGCAAGAGACGTTTTTCGATCGGCTGCGCGCGCGATACGACCGATTCGCACGCGCCGTCATGAAGCGACGACGCGTCGTGGTGATTTACTATCTCCTCATCAGCGGCGCAATCGTCATCCTGGTCGGAGGCGCGCTCGGCACCGAGATTTTCCCGCTGGTGGATACCGGGCAGCTCCAATTGCATCTGCGGGCGCCGGCGGGAACACGCATCGAGCGCACCGAGCAGATCGCGCTGCAGACGCTCGACGCGATCAAGCGCGAGGTCGGACCCGACAACGTGGAAATCAGCCTCGGCTTTGTGGGCACACAGCCGCCCAATTACCCGATCAATACCATTTATCTCTGGAGTTCCGGTTCGGAGGAGGCGGTGTTGCAGGTGCAGCTCAAGCGCGGCGCCGGAATCGGCATCGAGGACTTGAAGGAGCGGCTGCGTCAGAAATTGCCTCAAGAGCTCGCCGGTGTGCGTTTCTCATTCGAGCCGAGCGACATCGTCAGCCGGGTGATGAGCTTCGGCGCGCCGACGCCGATCGAAGTGGCCGTGAGTGGACCGAACCTCGACGATAGCCGGCTCTACGCGGAGAAGCTGAGAGCGACATTGACACGGGTACCGACGCTACGCGATCTCGCGTTCGAGCAGGAACTGGAATACCCCACGGTGAAAGTTACCCTCGACCGCGAACGAGCGGGCGTCCTGGGGGTGACATCGGATGACGTGGCAAAGTCGGTGGTGGCGGGCACGTCATCCAGCCGCTACACCTCCGCGAATTACTGGGCTGATCCCAAGAGCGGCATTGGTTATCAGGTGCAGGTGGAAATCCCCGAGAAGCAGATGAACTCCCTGGAGGAAGTGAAGAACCTTCCCATCGCTCGACGATCGGCGCTCGACGATCGGGCCAACAGATCGACCTGCGCAATCTGGCCAGCGTCACCGATGGCACGGCGCTCGGCGAATATGACCGCTACAACATGCAGCGCATGCTGACCTTGAGCGCGAACATCTCGGGCGAGGATCTGGGACGCGCGGCCGCTCGCGTCGAGCACGCGATCGCCGATACCGGAAAGCCGCCCGCGCGGGTGAACGTCACCCTGCGGGGGCAAGTGCAGCCGATGGCGGAGATGTTCGGAGGCCTGCGCGTGGGGCTCTTGATGGCGGTGGGGGTCATCCTTCTCCTGCTCGCCGCCAATTTCCAGTCGTTCCGGCTGTCTCTGGCGGTCGGCCTGACGATTCCCGCCGTCATCGCGGGGGTCGTGCTCATGCTCTGGCTCACCCGCACGACGCTCAACATTGAATCCTTCATGGGCGCAATCATGGCGATTGGTGTCGCCGTCGCGAATGCCATCCTGCTGGTCACGTTTGCGGAGCGCAGCCGAGCCGGGGGCCGCGAGCCCTGGGAGGCGGCGATCGACGGCGCGCGCAGCCGTCTGCGTCCGATCCTGATGACCAGTTTCGCCATGATCGCCGGGATGATTCCGATGGCGCTTGGGTTGGGTGAAGGCGGAGAGCAAAGCGCGCCGCTCGGGCGCGCGGTGATTGGCGGTCTTATCGGCGCGACGTGCGCCACCCTCGGTGTGCTACCGGTGATTTTGGCGATGCTCCAGTCGCGGGGCGCCCAGATCTCCGCCTCGCTCGACCCGGACGACCCGCGCAGTCCCTACTTCGAGCCAGTGCCGCGGCTCGCGATGGCATCGGATCGTGGCGAGACACCATGACTTGAGCAGCGGAACGCGGGCAGCGAGAACGTATATTAAAGGCCGAACATGATGAATTTCACGAGACGAACGGGCATCAAGATCTTGGCGGTGGCGGTGGTCCTCGGTATGGTCGGCCTCGTTGCCGAGCGGCACTGGGCGGCATCGCGATCGCGGGCGAATTCAATGGCGGAAAGCCGGCCGCTACCCGAACTCGTGCGTCCGCGCCGTCTCACGGTGGCGCGACACGTCCAAACCAACGCCTCGCTCGAAGCCTTCGAGCAAACAGATCTCTTTGCGAAAGTCTCCGGGTACTTATCCGATGTTCGCGTCGATATCGGCGATCACGTGAAGGCGGGCCAAGTGCTCTCCGTGATCGACGTCCCCGAAATGGGAAAGGAGCTCGCCGAGGCCAAGGCCCAGCTCGAGTCGAAGCGCAAGGCGCTCGAGACCGCGCTCCGTGAAGTGGAGCACCACAAGGCCGACGTCACGCTTCAGGACGCCACCTTGAAGCGGCAGGAGGCCCTGTTCGAGGGCCGCGCGATCACCGATCAGACCCTCGATGAGGTGCGCGCCAAGACGCAAATCGCCAAGGCGGATCTCGGCGTCGCGGAAGCAAACCAGGCTTTCGCCGCGGCCCAAGTCAATCTCGGCGCCGCCACCGTGGAGAAGATCAAAGCGCTGCTCGGGTATGCGCAGATCGTGGCACCGTTCGATGGCGTGGTGGCCCGTCGGCTGGTGAATCGGGGTGATTTGGTCCAAGCCGCCACGAGCACGCGCACGACGCCGCTGTTCACGGTGCAGCGGATCGACACGATGCGGGTGTTTTGCGACGTGCCGGAAGACGACGCGCCGCATCTTCGCCTCGGTGATCCCGCCCTCGTCAAGCCGGCGGGTTTCGAGGGGCAACCGTACGTCGGCAAAGTGACCCGGTTCTCGCTGCGTCTGGATCCCGAGACCCGCAATATGCGAACCGAGATCGACCTGCCGAACCCCGAGGAGCGCCTGTATCCGGGCATGTATGCGCAGGTCTCCCTGGACATGAATACACATCCGAATGCACTGACCCTGCCCGCGGCGGCGGTGGGTTCCGATAGCGGCGGTAACTTCGTCTACACCGTTACGGGCGATCGCATCACGCGCGTCCCCATCAAGATCGGTCTGGCCGATAACGGCAACATCGAGGTGACCGCGGGCCTCGCGGACGATAC